>Ga0214472_10008371_pt1 | contig 10798 bp, 10 predicted proteins | sample RVTome_6_FD_207662 | JGI IMG/M metagenome (GOLD analysis project Ga0214472, IMG submission 207662) | Soil microbial communities from uranium-contaminated site in the Upper Colorado River Basin, Wyoming, United States - RVT140D175 | ecosystem: Environmental > Terrestrial > Soil > Contaminated >...
CGTCGAGGTCACATTCGACGGAGAAGACTTTCTCAGCCGCGTGGATTGGCTCATGCAAATCTCCCCTTTGGACCGGCCCGGGCTCATCGAGACCCGCCGCCAGATGATCGCCCTGCGCGTCGCGGCCGCGGGCAAGAAATGGCGCATCGTCGGGCTCGACCCCGTTGAGTTCTTCCGGCCCGCGTAGCGTTACTTTCGAGCCAGCACGAACAGGCGGCCGATGCCGTTGCGCATCTCCAGGTCCCGGTGGCCATCAAACGTTTTCCAATCACGGAAGCCGGCCTCGGCGAGCCCGTCCAGAATCGTTTCCTCTGGATAGCAGTATTCGACGATCCGCAGATCGACACGTTTCCAGGCGTCCCCGGACTTCTCGAAGACAGTCACGTCGGAATGGCCCACGGCGGTCGTCGAATCGTAGTTGCTCTCGACAACGCAGACGTGATCATCCTTGACGAGCGAATGTCCGTCATGTTCGGAGGCGCGAAAGCCCTCGTCGAGATTCATGTCGAAGAAGAACAAGCCATCCGCCGCAAGCGATTCATAAACGTTGCGGAACACGGTCAGGAGGTCGGCCGAGGTTGGCAGATGGTTCAGACTGTCGAAGGTCGAGACGACGGCGTCGAAGGCGCCCGGCCGCCGGAATTCCCGCGCATCCGCGACTTCAAACTCGGCGCGCGGGGCATTCTCGCGGGCCAGCCGGACCATCTCTTCTGAAACGTCGACGCCCGTCACGCGGAACCCGCAGCCGGTCAGCCAGTAGCTGAGTCTTCCGCCGCCGCAGCACAGGTCGAGGATCCGTCCGCCCACTGGAAGATGCGGCAAGAGTTCGTTTTGGAAGGCCGGACGCACGTCATCGGCAAACAGATCGGCCCAATAGAGATCGAAGATTCTTGCGAATCCGTCATACCCGGCGGAGTCTCGCTGATCGTGCATCAGAGTACGTTGGGGTGCTCAGGCCGGCGGCCGGCGGCTGGTATAATCCTGGCATGTTTCGCTGCCTCTTGTTGTTCGCGCTCTCGTGCATGGTGTTGATCGTTGTCCCTGCGGGCGAGGCGACCGACGCAGCGCGGCTGGCGCACGTCGAGAACGTCTATTTCTGGCCGATGTCAAACTCTCTCGACCAATACCTGGCTGAGCAGACCGCGAGCGAGGGTGTCTTCAAGGTCGTGGTGGACCCCAAGAAGGCTCAGGCGATTCTCACCGACCGCATCAGCAGCAAGTTTTTCGAAGGCATGGAAGAGCTTTTCCCCACGCCCGAGGAGAAAGCCGAGGCCAAGGAAGCGGCAACAGCCGCTTCGTCCGACGCCGCCTCGGCTCTAGCCGGCGCATACCGTCCCGATACGGCGCCCTACCACTCGGCCTCCCGTGCCGAGGGGGCGGTCTTCCTGGTTGACGTTGCGTCGCGGGAAGTGTTGTGGTCAACCTTCCTCGAAGATTTCGAGACGAGCCCGAAGGAACTTCATAGACAGGCGCGCGCTATCGTGAAGCGCTTGAAGAAGCAGCGCGCCGTAACAGCGCCCTAGCCCAGCCCTCGCCCGGTCTATCCGCTCAGCCCGCGCAGCGGCGCCGGCCAACCGGTTTCACCGCGTTCCAGCTTATTTCGCAGGACTTCGCGATAGTGCTTCTCGAGCCGTTCGGTCAGAATGGCCATATCCCAGTTCCGCTCCACTTCGCGGCGGGCTCTGCGCGCCATCTCTCGTCCGCGTTGCGGTTCGGCCAGCAGGGTTCGCACCCGCTCGGTGAACCCCTCGGCATCAGCCGCCAAGTCGACAAAGTCGGCGCCGCGCTCGGCCAGTCCCTCGGCGCCCAGCGGGGTCGAAACGGCCGGGATGCCCGCGGCGAACGCCTCCAGCAGCTTGACGCGAACACCAGAGCCGCTGAGAATCGGGCAAACGAACACGGCGTAGCGGCTCAGCGCGTCGCGCACGTCCTCCACCTGACCAATGAACTCGATGCCGGGCTGCTTCAAGCGGCTTTCAAATCCCGGCGGAGCCTGCGCGCCGGCGACGATCAGGCGCGCCCCGCCGCGTTCGCGGCGCACGCCGGGCCACACCCGTGACGTGAAGAAATCAAGCGCTTCCTGGTTCGGCAGGTGGCGGAAGTTGCCGAGGAAGAGCAGCGTATCAGGCTCGCGGCCTTCCTCGACATACTGATAGCGGCTGACGTCAATGCCCGCCCGCATGCCGTCCAGGATTGGCGTCTCGTTGCCCGCAAAGGAAGCCAGATAGCGCCGGTTGGCCGCCGTACACACCTGCACGGCGTCAAAATTCGCGACAGCCCTTGTTTCAAAACGCAGCAGCCGCAGGTACTCGTGTAGATACCGCATCCGCGCGAACGGGTCGCGCAGGCCTTTGCCCGAACGCAAGACGGCCTGAAACGAAATATCATGTTCGAACAGGAACATGCCGATGCGCCGGAAATCCGCGCTGTAGCCGGCCATCTGCGTGTATTCGAGCTGCACGACATCGGCGTGATGCTGCAAGATCGCGCGGTGCAGACGCCACAGAAAATCGTCGCGATAGAAACTGCGCGGCCCGTGCGGAACGAGCGAGCCGACCCCGCTGCGCAGGTCCGCCCAACGCACGGCGAACTCGGCGCTTTCGCAAAGCTTTCCGAAAGCCTGGTTCGGGGGCAGGTCGCCGGGCTCATCGAGCAGGCAAAGCAGATGCACCTTCGCGAGACGGTTGAGGTGCTCGATCGTCTGCTTCATGAAAACCGCGCCGCCGTGAATCGGGGGCTCGATCGGATACGGCGAGACAAACAGCACGTTGAGCTTTTCGCCCTGCTTGCGAGGCGGCTGGAAGCGGTCCCAAAAGTAGCCTGGCAGCGGACGCCGGAACGCTTCGGTGTCGTCGATCGCCGCAAGAGCCCGCGCTTTGCGGCGCGCCCGCAGCACGGGCAAGAGCTGCCGCAGCGCCCGCAGCAAACCTCGCGGCGTGGGACGCGTCACGCTCGGGCCGAACACGGTCCGCGTCCACAGACCGGCGTAGAGCCATCCGAAGTGGCCTGCCAGCCGCTTCCATTCGTGGATATTCTTCCAGACGAACAGCAGCCTGTTTTTCTGAAGCACGGACTCGATAAAGGCGTCGTTAAAGTGCTTGCCGATCGTTCCGCGGTGATCGTGATAGACCACGCTGCGCGGCTCGTAGAGAATCACCCAGCCCTTCTTCCAGGCTCCATAGCTGATGTCGGTGTCCTCGTAATAGAAAGGCTCCATGAGGGCATCGAAGCCGCCGAGTTCAAGAAACTTCCGCCGGTTGTAAGCGGATGATCCGCCGCCGGCGTAGAAGGATGGGAAACGTTCGGCGACCTGATCGTCGGCGCGGTGATCGACCCGCAATTGACCGCCGGCCCACTGCCCTTGTGTCAGGCCCGTCTCCTCGCGGCGCTTGGCGGGGTCGGAGAAAAAGATCTGCGATGTCACCGCGAAGACGCGGGGGTCCGTGAAGCCGGCGAGCAGTGTTTCGGCCGCCCCCGGCGCGAGCCGCATGTCGTTATTGAGCAGCAGGACGACATCGTGGCGGGCCGCGCGGATGCCGGCGTTCGATCCGCCGCCGAAGCCGAGGTTGGCTGCCAGGGCCAGCACCGTGACATCAGGAAAGGTCTCTTCGAGGAACTCCGCGCTGCCGTCCGTCGAGGCGTTATCGACGACGATCAATTCGTTGTCCGGGTTGAAGGCCAGCGCCGCGACAACCGAGGGCAAGTTCTTCGCGAGCAGATCGCGGCCGTTCCAGTTCGGGATCACAATGCTGATGGCGCCGGCTCGAAGTTCTTCTTCGGCGTCATCTTCGCGCCGCCTCACAGGCAGCAGGTCGCTCAGGCACAGCGTGACAAGAGCCCCTATCAACAGCAGCGGCCCGGCGGTGAGCAGGAAGACGAGACGGCTGAGCGCCCTCAGCGCCGCGATCAGCACGTTCATGATGGCGGGGAGTCGGCCGGCGCGGCCGGCGTCAGCCGTTCATTCACCGCGACGTGGCACGGCACGCGCAGGTAGCCGTAGATCGGCTTCCCGCTGTGCGTCATCTGGAGCGTCAGCGCGTTGTCAACCCAGTCGCACACTTCGGCGCCCGCGCCGGAGCCCTCCGTCACGCTGGGCGAGAACGAAAAATTGCCGGGATAGAGTTCAGGCACTTCGAGATGGAAGTCCACCGTGCAAGCATCCGCGGGCGCCATCCTCGGCAGTTCCACACGGTTGCCGGCGGCGCTGAAAATCGCGAAGTCCAAACCGATGTGGTTTCGCATCGTCACAGCGACATTGGGCCGGGCCAGAGGCTCGCGCGCGCGAAAGCTGACGCGCAACAGCAGTGGCCGCTCCGCTTCCATCAGCAACGCCGGCTGCCCCTCTTCATCAAGCGCGGCGATGCCGATGATCTCGGCCGCGCCGGTGCCGCGGCGTCCATCGATATTCGGCAGCCCCTCGACCACCTCGGGCGTCATAGCGCCTCCACCCTGTCCGTTTGCTCGCGACTGCGACATCGCGTTCGCATAGGTCGCATCTTTCTGAGCCATCCGCGCCAGGTACTGCGCCACAACATCGTCGGCGTAACCGGTTGCCTTGACGCGTCCGTCTTCGAGCCAAACGGCGTGCTCGCCGATCGCCTTCACATCCGCCATGCTGTGTGAGACGAGCACGATCGTCACTTGCCGGTTCCGCATCTCATGAATTTTGCGCAGGCAGCGTTGCCGAAAGTAATAGTCGCCTACCGCCAGCGCCTCATCCACCAGCAGGATCTCCGGGTCCGTGTGAATCGCCACGGCGAAAGCGAGCCGTACCAGCATCCCCGACGAGTACGTCTTCACCGGCCTGCTGATAAAGTCTCCAATCTCCGCGAAGTGTTCGATGTCGCCATAGCGGCGCGCGATCTCGCGCGACGACATACCCATCAGCGTCGCGCTCAAGTAGACATTGTCGCGGCCGCTGAACTCCGGATTGAATCCCGCGCCCAGCTCGAGCAGCGCTCCCACCCGGCCCGCCGCGTATACTTTCCCGTGCGTCGGCGCGAATACACCCGCCGCTAACTGCAAGGCCGTGCTCTTTCCCGAACCGTTCTCGCCGATCAGACACAGAATCGTACCCCGCCGAGCCTCGAACGACACATCCCGCAGCGCCCAAAAATCTTCGTGGTATTTGCGCAGTTGAAACGAGGCTAATTCCTTGAAGCGGTCGATCGGCTTGCCATAGAGCGCGTAGCTCTTCGAGACGGACTCAAATGAAAGCGCGGTCACGGGATTTTCTGCAACTCAGAGAACGTCGGCGAAGCCTCGTTTGCTATGCCGAAAGAAGAGGCCGCCAATGACGAAAGTGGTCACCGCAAAAGCCGCGAAGGTTGCCCAGTCCCCCCAGGCGGGAAACGTGTTGCCGAGAAAAGCGCCGCGGTAGGCTCGAACGGCGTAGGTCATCGGATTGACGTACAGCAGAATACTCAGGTGGCCGCTGAACTTCTCGCGCAGCAAGCCCTCGTGGAGAAAAATCGGGGTCAGCCAGAACCAAGCTGTCAGCAGCACCATCAGGACTTGCGCCGTGTCCCGCAAATAGACGTGCAGGCTGGCCGCGATCCACGAGAGTCCGACCGTCAACATCCCCAGCAGGATCAGGAGTCCGGGGACAGCCACGATCGTCCAGTTCCACTGGCCGATGGATACAGCCGTCGCAATCACCAGGAGGATGATTCCCAGAAAGTGGCTGATGAGGTTCGAGAGAAAGATCGTCAGGGGCACGACTTCCGACGGGAAGACGCTCTTCTTGATCAGGTTGGCGTAGTCCGGCAGCGCGGCCGCCGATCGCTGCAGCGATTCGGAGAACAGCAGCCAGGGAAGCATGCCGGCGAATAGCCACAGCGGGTAGCTATCGACTGCCTCACCCGGCGGCGGCTTGACGCCGAGCGCATACGCAAAAACGAAGGTGTAAACCACCAGCAGCACCAGCGGATGGATCACTCCCCACAGCCAGCCCGCCACGGAGCCTACATAGCGCGTCTCGAAGTCGCGGCGCACAAGCTGGAAGATCAAACTGCGGTTGCGTACGAGGATACGCAGGAAGTGAGTCCCCGGCAAGTGCCAAGCCATTGTATGGGACTGTATCGACTTAAGGAAGGGCTGTCAAACGCCCGAAGCTTGGAGGCTGAAATTCGCCCCTAAATGACAACAGTGGCGTGGGACCCGATATCCCACGCCACTGTGATCTTGTGGGTTCGCAAGGAGAAGCAACTGGCAGTGCTAGTTGATTTTTTCTCTCAAGAGTGAGACGCATGAGACGCCCATTTTTTCGTCACGCTTAGAAAATAAATAAGAGAGAAAATCTTAAGTCATTGAAAACGAGGAACTTGTGGATTCAGCATCGTGGTACAATCCGGGTAAGAGACTGTCACAGGGACGGAAATGCAGGGGCGCGGCTTGATCGTGCCTGCCGCCCAGGCGCAGCCAAGGATGGATACAGCTAGCCATCTTCCAGTAGCGCAGTAGCGCGTCGTGAGAGTCAGCTTGTTTGTCATGCCTTCCCGACTTTTTCACACGGTGAGGCGTCCTGCTAGTTGTAGGAGTCAGCATTGATCTTGAGGGAGGTCGAGGACCGCGACCTGATTCTGCGCGCCCGCGAGGGTGACGTTGACGGCTTCAACGTCCTTGTATCTCGTTGGGAGAGAAAGGTTTACAACTACCTTCTGCGGGCCGTCCGAAACCGCGAGGATGCTCTTGACCTGTGTCAGGAGACATTCCTCAAGGCCTACCCCAACCTGAGAAGTCTTCAGGACCCGGCACGGTTCGCGCAGTGGTTGTTTCGAATCGCTCACAACGAGAGCATCTCGCTGTTCCGCAAGCGCCGCTTTGATAGCGACGAAGAAGTTCCGGAAGTCGGAACCGGCGGTGCGGTCGGGGTGGCGGGTACGCGCATTGAACTTCTCGATCTTGGCTTGGCTGTTGAGAATGCGCTCGGACGGCTGACGCCGGAGCAGCGCGAGGTAGTGATCTTGAAGATCTACCAGGGATTCAAGTTCCATGAAATTGCCGAGATCATCGGCAGCCCCGCCTCAACAGTGAAGTCGCGGCTCTATACAGCTTTAGAAATCTTGAAGGACGTTCTCGCGCCGGTCGCACCCACGCAAGGCGCCAGGACCCGGGAGGTATGACGTGTCGACAGCACCGCATGATCTGAGAGATTACCTGCTCGATGAACTCAATGAGGCCGAGCACGCCGAGGTTGAAGCCTATCTGAAGACTTCGCCCGAGGCGCGAGACGAGCTGGCGCGGCTGCGGCTGACGCAGCAAGCTCTGCTCAGCGTTCCCGATGAAGAGATCCCGCGCCGCATCGGGTTTGTTTCCGACAAGGTGTTCGAGCCGTCACGGGCCCGGCGCTGGTGGAACGGCTTTTGGGATGTAGCGCCGCGCTTCGCGTTCAGCATGTCGGCTGTCCTGCTTGTGCTGTTCGCCGGCATCTGGATGGTGGAGCCGGCGGTTACCGTCGACGCCGTCGGCTGGCATCTCGCCTTTGGCCAAGCGCCGCGGCCGCAACCCGCCCCCGGCGCCGCTATCGACAAGGAGGAGATCGCACGCCTGGTTCGCGAGGCAGGGTCCGCCGAGTCGGAACGGCAAACGGCGGCCCTGAAGTCCTTTCTTGAGGAACATCTCGGCAAGGAAACGACTGCCCGCCAAGCTCAGTTCGAGCAACTTCGGGGAATGTCCGAGCAGGCGTACACCATCCTCTGGAACCAGATGGAGCAGGAGCGCAAGGCTAACTACATTCAGAGCGCCTCGTCGGAGCGATGAACATGGCGCAACGAACCAAAGTACTTGCAACGCTTTTGAGCGTGCTGTTGGTTCTGCTCAGCGCCGGTCCGGCCGGTGCTGAACCCCCTGCCACGAATACCGCTGTTCACGAACAGATCGTTCGGGCCGAGCGCGCCATCGACGGCCGCTTTTCCAATCTCAAGGATGTTGTTGACTCCACATCAATGCCCCTCACCGGAATTACGCGAGGCGGCTATTTGAAAGGGTTCGGCGTGGTCTTTACCGTACAGGTCAACCTTCTGCCGGTACCGAACCTGGGACCGTTCAGTGGGGGGATGAGCGAGAAGGACAAGGCGAGCCTGAATCTCCGCAAACGCCAGCGGCTGGAAGATCTCGAGATCCGTGCCCGCACGATCCTTGTCGAAGAAGGCCCCCGTCTCACCGAAGTGCCGGCCGCCGAAAAAGTGGCGTTGGTGATCTCTCTGCTTCACTATCCGTGGGAAGACGTCAGTGGACTGCCTTCGCAACTCGTCATGCAAGCCCAGCGGCAGCTTTTGATCGACCATCAGGCGGGACGCGTCAATCTGCCCGCCCTGAAGAAGCAGTTGGAATCGGCCTACTTCTATAAACGGCCCCGCCAAGCAAGCGATAGATAAATGCCCGGTCTGTTCCACAGTTCCAGCCTGCGTTTCTCCCCGCGCCGCCGGAGATCTTGTTAATGGCCGCCCGTCTCGGCGAACTTCTGATCCGCAAAGGCCTGCTCGATGCGGACGATCTGGAGCAGGCCCTCGAACTCCAGAAGGAGCGCGGCGATAAGATCGGCAAGATCCTGATTGATCTCGGCTTCGTCAACCCGCGCGATGTCCTCGCCACGCTTTCCGAGCAGCTCCAAATCCCGCTCCTCACCGCGGACGACTTCCCGCCGGTCTTGCCCGAGATCGAGAGAATTACGCCGCGCTACATGCGGCAGTTCATGTTCCTGCCCGTGCGCGCCGACGATGCGACCGTGACGGTCGCCATGGCCGACCCGCTGGACTTTGAAACCGTCGCCACGCTGCGCCAATTCAGCGGACTCAACGTCAAAGGCGTGCTCGCCTCCGAGCGCGACATCCTGGACGGAATCGACAAGTACTTCGGCGAGCAACAGCAAGACGCCGATGGCGGTTTCGGGGTCGCTGACGACGCCGACACGGCCCAAATCGAGCACCTCCGCGACATGGCCAGCGAGGCGCCGGTCATCCGCCTGGTCAACAGCATGATCTCGCAGGCGCTCGACTCTCGCGCCAGTGACATTCACCTGGAGCCGTTCGAGAAGGAATTCCGCGTGCGCTTCCGGATTGACGGCGTGCTGCACAGCCAGGAATCGCCGCAACGCGAGCTGCGCGCCGCCGTCATCTCGCGCATCAAGCTGATGGCGCGGCTCAACATCGCCGAGCGCCGCCTGCCGCAAGACGGCCGCATCAAGATCAAGGCCATGGGCCACGAAGTCGACCTGCGTGTCTCGACCCTGCCCACGCTATACGGCGAAAGCGTCGTCATGCGTCTGCTCGACCGCAGCGCCGGCGACTTCTACGATCTCGACAAACTCGGTTTCGACGACGGGATGCTCAGGCGGATGGAGTATTACGCGTCGCTGCCGCACGGCATCTTTCTCGTCACCGGCCCCACCGGCAGCGGCAAATCCACGACGCTCTACTCGGCCCTCAAGCTCATCAACGGCCCCCAGAAGAAGATCATCACCATCGAAGACCCGGTCGAGTACCAGATGAACGGCATCAACCAGATTCACGTCAACCCGCAAATCGGGCTGACGTTCGCCGCGGGGCTGCGGCACATCGTGCGCCAGGACCCCGACGTCATCATGGTCGGCGAGATCCGCGACCGCGAAACCGCTGACATCAGCATCCGCTCGGCGCTCACCGGACACTTCGTCTACTCGACGCTCCACACCAACGACGCCCCCAGCGCCATCACCCGGCTGTCGGACATGGGTGTCGAGAATTACCTGCTGACATCGTCGCTTGTCGCCGTTCTGGCGCAGCGTCTCGTCCGCAAGATCTGCGCCGGCTGCAAGACCGAGAACGGACGTGTGGCCACTCCTACCGGCTCGGAAATTTCCAGTTGGCGCGGCGCGGGCTGCGAGCGCTGCAACGGAACCGGCTACACCGGCCGCGTCGGCATCTTTGAGCTGCTGGAGCTCAACGAAGAGTTCCGCCGCCTCATCATGCGCAATGAAGACGCATCCGTGCTGACCGAAGCCGCCCGCCGCAACGGCATGAGAAGTCTGCGCGACGACGGCTGGGAAAAAATCGCCAACGGCACAACAACTGTTGAGGAGGTCGTGAGGGTTACGCAGGAGTTTTAGGATGTTGAGCCGTTGAGCGGTTGAACCGTTGAGCCGGGGACTCGTCGTGCTGATTGAGAGCTATCGCGATCTCGACGTTTGGAAGGCCGGCCACCAAATGGTGTTGGCGGTCTACGGAGAAACTTCGCACTTTCCCGATGGCGAGAAGTACGGTGTCACGTCACAGATCCGCCGAAGCGCCGTCTCGATACCGGCGAACCTCGCGGAAGGGTTCGGTAAGAGATCAGTCAAGGACTTCCTTCGATATTGCTTGATCGCGAATGGCTCGTTGCAAGAGACGTCATACCTTCTGCTGTTGTCGAAAGACCTTGGCTACTTAAGCGACGAACAATACGAGTCACTCGATTCATTAACAGGGAAAGTTGGCTCACTGCTAGGCGGCCTGGAGAGAAGCCTCCGCAAACAGCTAAAAAGCACCGAACCACTCAACGAGTAAACGGCTCAACGGATAAACAGCTCAACCGATCAACGAACCAAAGATGTCCACCTTCTTCTATCGCGCTGTCGCCGCCAACGGCAAAGTCCAAACCGGTACCGTCGCCGGCGACGACGGCCGTATGGCTGCCCGCGAGCTGCAGCGTCAGGGCCTGACTCCGGTCTACATCGGCGCCTCGAAGCAGGTCAATTGGTCGCTGAACGTACCTAAGTGGAAGAGCGGACGGCTGCAGGACGTGCTGCACTTCACCGAAGAAACAGCCACCCTGCTCAACG
>Ga0214472_10008372_pt1 | contig 10797 bp, 6 predicted proteins | sample RVTome_6_FD_207662 | JGI IMG/M metagenome (GOLD analysis project Ga0214472, IMG submission 207662) | Soil microbial communities from uranium-contaminated site in the Upper Colorado River Basin, Wyoming, United States - RVT140D175 | ecosystem: Environmental > Terrestrial > Soil > Contaminated >...
ACGGGCCGCCGATGTCGATCTTCTCGATCGCCTCCGCGAGTGTGACGTCGGGATTCGCGACGGTGGCTTCGAACGGGTAGAGGTTGACGACGACGAGATCGATCGTCCCGATCTGCTGCTGCTCGAGATCGCGTCGATCGCCCTCGTGATCCCGACGGGCGAGGATCCCGCCGTGGATCCGCGGGTGAAGGGTTTTGACCCGCCCGCCGAGCATTTCGGGGCTGCCCGTGAGTTCCGCGACGTCGATGACCGCGAGGCCCGCGTCTCGCAGCGCGCCCGCAGTGCCCCCCGAAGCGACGAGCTCGACGCCGAGTTCCGCGAGTCCCCGTCCGAAAGCGGCCAGGCCGGACTTGTCCGAGACAGACAGAAGTGCGCGCCGAACGGGGCGCGGCGACTTGGGGGGCACTGGCGAATTCTCCGTTCCAGAAATCGACGCGGGGCTCTGCGAGGAGACTACCTGAAGTCGACCACTCGCGGGACCCGGCGAGCGGTCGCTTTTCAATTCTCGAATCGCCTGTGAACCCGCCTGCCGACGCGCACCAGCAACTCGTAGGGAATCGTCAGCGCAGCCGCCGCGGCGTCTTCCACGGTCAGGACCGCATCTCCCTGCGCACCGCCGAACAGGATGGCGTCGGCTCCGATCTCGACCGGAGCGTCGCCGACGTCGATCGTGATGAAATCCATCGAGACTCGGCCCGCGATCGGCATCCGCCGACCTCCGATCAACACGCAACCCCGTCCGCTCGCCGAGATCGGCACCCCGTCGTCGTACCCGATCGGGAGCGTCGCGATCCGCGTGTCGCGCGGCGCGCGAAACTCCGCCCCGTATCCAACCGGATCGCCCGCCTTCACGGAACGCAGCTGGGCGATCTTCGTCGCCAGCGTCATTGCGGGTCTGAGATCCACTTCGAAATGAGGTGCGGGCCGCACGCCGTAGAGCATCACCCCCGGGCGCGCGGCGGCCTGCTCGGGCAGCGCCTCGTTGAGCGCCTTGCCCGCGAGCAGGCCCGCGGAATGAGCGATGTGGATGAGGCCCGGATCGAGCCCGCGCTCGCGGGCCTGCGCGAGAAGCTCGCCGAACGCCCGTAGCTGCTCGAGGCTCGGCGCCAGATCGAGTTCGTCGGCCCGGGCCAGATGGCTGTAGACGCCCCCGAGATGGAGCGCGGGCTCCCGCACGACGGCCTCGAGCAGCGCCACCGCGTCTTCCCGCGGAACACCCGTTCTGCTCATTCCGGTATCGACAGCGATGTGGACGTCGAGCGGCTGCGGGAGGTCTCGGGCCGCTGCGGTCAGCAAGGCCACGTGCCCGGTGTGGAAGACGGCCGGTGTGAGATCGAGGCCGACCGCGACGTCGGCTTCTTCGGCATCAAAGACCCCGCTCAGCACCAGGATCGACTCGCGGATGCCCGCATCCCGGAGCTCGACGCCCTCGGCGACGCTGGCCACCGCGAACCAACGGCAACCCGCCTCGACGAGGGCCTGCGACACCCGGGCCGCCCCGTGCCCGTACGCGTCCGCTTTGACGACGGCGATCAACTCGCGCCCGTCGGCGTGTCGCCTGGCCTCGGCGAAATTGCCGCGAATCGCCCCGAGGTCGATCGTCGCTGTCGTCGGTCGTCCGCCCACCCTCGAAGCCCCCTGCTCCTCTGCCGCCCCGAACCCATAACGCATCGAACGCAACGAGCAAACCGGGCGCTCGGTTTGACACCCTCGGCACCTCGAGTAGCTTTCGCTCAGACGAGGCCGACGGCTACCGTGCCCAGACAACAACATCCCCCGCTTGTGAAGCTGCTCGTCAACGGCGACCCTCGAACCGTACCTTCGGATTGTACGGTGGCGAGGTTGATCGACGCGCTCGGTCTCCAAACCCAGCGAATCGCGATTGCCGTCAACCGGGAGGTGGTTCCGCGGTCCGCATTCGCGACCCACCGACTCGCCGCGGATGACCGGGTCGAAATCCTCGAAGCGGTGGGAGGGGGCTAGGACATGGCAGAAGGCACCTACACACTCGGTTCGCATACCTTCAAATCGCGCCTGATCATCGGCAGCGGAAAATACGAGAGCTTCGAGCAGAACCTGGCGGCCGCCGAAGCCAGCGGCGCCGAGATGGTCACCGTCGCCCTGCGCCGCACGAAGTTCGACGCCCCCAAGGGCCAGGGCCTGCTCGACTACATCTCCCCAGATCGATTCGCGATTCTGCCGAACACTGCTGGGTGTTATACCGCAGAAGAGGCGATCAAGACTGCGCGAATGGCGCGGGAACTGCTCGAGACCGACCTCATCAAGCTCGAGGTGATCGGTGACGAGCGCACGCTATTCCCGGACGTCGCCGCCACGATCGAGGCAGCCGCCGTGCTGGTCGACGAGGGATTCACAGTGCTCCCCTACGTGACCGACGATCCAGTCGCCTGCCAGAGATTGGCCGCGCTCGGCTGCGCGGCCGTGATGCCACTGGCCGCGCCCATCGGATCCGGCCTCGGCATCCGCAATCCCGCCAACCTCCGCATCATCATCGAGACCGTCGAGGTGCCGGTCATCGTGGACGCCGGTGTCGGGACCGCGAGCGACGCGGCCGTTGCGATGGAGCTCGGCGCCACCGCGATCCTGATGAACACGGGCATTGCAGCTGCCAAGGATCCTGTGAAGATGGCGACGGCGATGCGACTGGGTGTCGAGGCGGGGCGTTTGGCGTACGAGGCCGGCCGCATGCCGCGCCGCCTCTACGCTTCGGCCTCCAGCCCGCTGGACGGGTTGGCGAACTTCTGAACCCGCGACCTGCTTTGTCGAAGCTGAATCCGACCGAGGGACGCCGGCTGGATCCGATCCTCTGCCTCGTCGTCGACCGCAGCGCCGCGCGCGGCGATCTCGCGAAGTGCGTCGCGGCCGCGGTGGGTGCCGGCGTGGATTGGGTGCAGATTCGCGAGCGAGACCTCGGGGGCGCCGCCCTGCTCGCGCATGCGGAGGAGATCGACCGGGCTGCGCGACAGGCAGCCGCGCAGCGAGGCGGCCGCGTGGCGATCTTCGTCAATCGCCGGATCGACATCGCGCTCGCACTCGGTGCAGACGGCGTTCAACTCGGATTCGACGCCGTCGATCCGAAGACCGCGCGCCGGGTGCTCGGAACCGACGCCCAGATCGGCTGTAACGGCAAGCGCGGATGTAACGGCAAGTGCGGATGCAACGGCAAGTGCGGGCTCGACATCAAAATCGGAATCTCGACCCACCACCCGGACGAGATCCGCGAGGCGCCACCGGAAGTGGATTTCGCGCAGCTCGCCCCGATTGCGCGACCGCTCTCGAAACCGCGCGCAGGCCCCTACCTCGGTGTGCGGGCTGTCGCCGAGGGGGCTCGCTACGGCATTCCGGTCATCGCCCAGGGCGGCATCACCGCAGCCAACGCGACCTCAATCGCAGCCGCCGGCGCCGCCGGAATCGCCGTGACGGGCGCAATCCTTTCGGTCCCAGATCCCGCCAGCGCAACCCGAGCGCTGCGCGCCGCCCTGGCGGCCGCGCCGCGAAATCACCCGGGTGCCCCGCCCACCGCCCCATGCTGGATCTGGACGCGGCGCTGAGGTTTAAACGATCATGGATCGGAGTTGGATGGGACGCGCCTTGGGACCGAGAATGGGCGCGAACCTGGATTCGAAGGGAGCGCCGAAATGAGCACGGGGTTGGGGCGCGAATTTTCGAACCGCGGCGGGCGTCTGAGATCGCTGATGGGACTCCGCATTGCACTCCTTTCGCTCGCCCTGGGGATTTCGACGGCGCCAGCGCTCGCCAGCGACCCGTTCCTGCGACAGAACACGACCGTGCGCGTCGTGAAGGAGATCGGCCCGAGCGTCGTCAATATCACGACCGAACGCGTCGTCGCTTCGCGCAGCCCATTTCCGCGCGGCTCGAATCCCTTCTTCGATTCGTTCTTCCGCGACTTCTTCGAACCCCAGCTTCCCGAGACCGTGCAAAGCCTGGGATCCGGCGTGCTGATCGATGCCCAGCATCACATCCTGACCAACGAACACGTGGTGCGGCGCGCGAGCCGCATCCGCGTGAGCCTCGCCGACGGAACCGAGTTCGATGCCACGCTGGTCGGCGCGGATCCCAACAACGACATCGCGGTCCTCAAGGTCGATACGGACGGACGCCTGCCGTGGTTGAAGCCGGGCCGATCGAATGACTTGATGGTGGGCGAGTCGGTCATCGCGATCGGAAATCCCTTCGGGCTCTCGAACACCGTCACGACGGGCGTGATCTCGGCCCTGAACCGATCGATCCGCACCGAGGACTTCGTGTACCACGGATTCATCCAGACCGACGCCTCGATCAATCCGGGAAACTCGGGCGGGCCGCTCGTCAACGCCGAGGGCGAGTTGATTGCGATCAACACCGCGATCTACGGCGGGGCGCAGGGGATCGGCTTCGCGATACCCATCGACACCGCCAAGCGCGTCGTCGATGAACTGATCGAGCACGGCGAGGTGACCCCCGTATGGCTCGGCCTAGACTTCCAGGATCTGGATCCCCAACTTGCCGCCGCGATGGAGCTGCCCCAGAAGCTGAGCGGCGCGCTCGTCAACCGGGTACGGGAGGACAGCCCAGCGCGGCGTGCCGACCTGCGACGCGGCGATGTGGTAACCCGTTTCGACGGGCGATCGATCGATTCCGCCCGCTCGTTCTACGAGATGTTGGAGATCAGTGTCGCTGGACAGGATTTGCAGATCGAGTTCTGGCGGGGTGGGCGGCTGCAGACGGTTGCGGTGAAACTCGAAGTGCTGCCTCTGCCCCAAGTCGCCCGATTCGTCAACGAAATGCTCGGGATGGAACTACAGCCGAGAAGAGGCGGCGGCTACACGGTTGACTCGGTTCGCGAGGGCAGCGGATCCGCGAGGATCGGAATTGCGCGCGGAGACCTTGTGCTCGCGATCAATGGCACGACATTGGCGAACGACGATTCGCTGCGGCGGTCGGTCTTGAGTTTGCGGGGCCGTTCCCATGCGTTGGTCGTGGTTCAACGCGAGGAAGCCCGATACCATGTGACGATTCCGCTGCGCTGAAGCCAGATGGCGGTAAGCTGAACGACCGAGGGGAACCCGAGCAGATCCAGCGGTTTCGATAATCGGACGAAGCTCCAAGGCGCGGTTGGTCAGATTTGATCTGCGGCCAATTCGCCCCAGACAGGCAACACGGGAGAGCTTGATGAAAGCATTGCGCGTCTCGACTGCACTTCTGTGCACCACTGCCATTGCAATCCTGATCGCGTCCTTTGGTGGGCTGGATATCCAGGTGAGCTGGCACGGCAACGACGCCCGGGCGATCGATTTCTTCAGCAAGAACAAAGCGGCCGATGCCGCCGAGGCAGAACCCTTCTGGCGCGAAAACGCCGCGGCGGAGCCGATCATCCCCAACGGCGTTCCCGCGAGCTTCGCGGATCTCGCGGAACGCGCCTCTCCCGGCGTGGTCAACATCGCAACCTCCAGGACCGTGATTCAAAATGCGCCGCGCAGCCTCGAGGAATTCTTCTTCGGTATGCCGTTTGGCGGCAATCCCCACAACTTCGAGGGAACTCCGCGCAAGGTTCCGAGCCTCGGAAGTGGATTCGTGATTTCCGAAGATGGATACATCGTGACCAACAACCACGTGATCGAGAATGTGGACAAGATCACGGTGATCTTTGAAGATGAAACCAAGCTCGACGCCACCGTGGTCGGACGGGACCCGAGGACCGATATCGCGTTGATCCGGGTCGAGTCCGACAAGAAGCTTTTTGCTCTGCCTCTCGGCAACTCGAACATCGTGCGTCCGGGAGAGTGGGTGGTCGCAATCGGAAACCCCTTCGGGTTGGAGCACACCGTCACCGCGGGGATCGTCAGCGCAAAGCACCGGGTGATCGGCGGAGGCAACTACGACGACTACATCCAGACCGATGCCGCGATCAATCCCGGTAACTCGGGTGGCCCGCTGCTCAATCTTTCCGGCGAGGTGATCGGCATCAACACCGCCATCAACCCGAACGCCAATACGATCGGCTTTGCGGTCCCGATCGACATGGCCAAGACCATTCTGCCCCAGCTCCGCGCCGCGGGGCATGTCACGCGCGGTTGGCTCGGCGTATTGGTCCAGAAGATCACGCCCGAACTCGCCGCCGAACTCGCGCTCGAGAGCGAATCGGGAGCGCTCGTATCGAAGGTCGTGCCGGACGGCCCAGCCGCGGAAGCGGGTATCGAGCGCTACGACGTCATCGTCGAATTCGACGACAAGCCGATCGAGGATTTGGGCGAATTGCCGCGGGCGGTTGCCGAAACTCCCGTGAACAAGACCGTCAAGCTCGTCGTCGTTCGCGAAGGAAAGCGAAAGACCCTGCGCGCGAAGGTAGGCGAATTGCCTCAGCCCGAATTGAGCGAACTCGCCCGCGAGTCGGAACAGGGCCCGGCGGCACTGGGGCTGGCGGTTCAGGATCTGAATCCGGAACTCGCGCAACAACTCGGATTGGACACGACCGAAGGGGTGCTCATCACCTCCGTACAACCCGGTAGCCCAGCGGATGACGCACAGCTTCGTCGCGGCGACGTGATCCTCGAGGTCGATCGGTCCGCGATCAGCGACGTCAACGACCTGCGCACCCAGCTCGACGCAGCCGACGATGGCGCGCTCTTCCTGATCCGCCGGGGGGAGGCGACGATCTTCGTCCCCATCAAGCGCAGCGCGGGCTAGCGGGCCCCACCACGACGCCACGCCGTACTCGGGCGGGTGTTTCCCGCCGCGCACGGGGTAGGCGGAGAACCGCCAGCCGACTCCAATACGCAAGTTCGGCGCGACCCGGACCCTTGTCCCGATCGGCTCGGTGCCTAGGTTCCGCCCCATGCGCATGGACAAACTCACAATCAAGAGTCAGGAAGCCCTCGCAGAAGCCCAGTCGCTCAGCAGTGCGCGAGGGCACAGCGAGATCCAAACCGCCCACCTGCTCCGGGCCCTGCTCGCGCAACCCGAGGGCAGCACGCTTCCGGTTCTCCAGAAACTCGGCGTCGCGATCGATCGGCTCCAATCGGAGCTCGAGAAACTGATCGGGGGATTTCCCAAGGTCACGGGCGGTGCGCAACCGCAGCTGAGCCGCCGACTGAGCGCCGCACTTCAATCCAGCTTTGCCGAGGCCGATACGCTCAAGGACGAGTTCGTCTCCACCGAGCACCTCCTGCTCGCGATCGCCGCAGCGAAGGACGATCCAGCCGGTCGCATGCTGCGCGAAGCCGGCGCCAACCGCGAAGCGATCCTCAAGGCCCTGGTTTCTGTGCGCGGGGGCGCTCGCGTGACGGATCCCGATCCGGAGTCCAAATACCAGGCCCTCGCCAAGTTCGGTCGCGACCTCACCGATGCCGCGCGGCTCGGAAAGATCGATCCCGTGATCGGGCGAGACGACGAAATTCGGCGGGTCATCCAGGTCCTCAGCCGCCGCACCAAGAACAACCCCGTACTGATCGGAGAGCCCGGCGTCGGCAAGACCGCCATCGCCGAAGGGCTCGCGCAGCGCATCGTTGCGGGCGACGTTCCCGAATCACTTGCGGACCGTCGCCTGGTTGCGCTCGACATCGGCGCGCTGATCGCGGGCGCGAAGTACCGCGGTGAATTCGAAGATCGCCTCAAGGCCGTACTGCGCGAGATCTCGGAATCCGACGGCAAGGTGATCCTTTTCATCGACGAACTGCACACCATCGTGGGTGCGGGCGCGGCGGAAGGCGCGGCCGATGCCGCCAACATGCTCAAGCCCGCACTCGCGCGCGGAGAACTCCACTGCGTCGGCGCAACCACGCTCGACGAGTACCGCAAGCACGTCGAAAAAGACGCCGCCCTGGAGCGCCGGTTTCAACCGGTGATCGTCGGAGAACCCAATGTCGAGGACACGATTTCGATCCTGCGCGGCCTCAAGGAGCGCTACGAGGTTCATCACGGCGTCCGCATCCAGGACGCCGCGATCGTCGCTGCCGCGACACTTTCGAACCGCTACATCACGGACCGGTTTCTACCCGACAAAGCCATCGACCTCGTCGACGAAGCCGCGAGTCGCGTCCGCGTCCAGATCGACTCGATGCCAGAAGAACTCGACCAGCTCGACCGCAAGCGCACCCAGCTCGAGATCGAACGCGAGGCGCTGAAGAAAGAGTCCGACACCGCGAGCGCCGAGCGCCTGGAGCGCGTCGAGCGCGAAATCGCCGAACTGCGTGAGCAATGCGATGGAATGAAGGCGCGCTGGGAAAACGAGAAAAACTGCATCGCGGACCTACGACAGCACAAGGAGCGACGCGAAGAACTCAACGCGGAGCTCAATCGCACCGAGCGCAGCGGCAATCTCGAACGCGCTGCCGAGATCCGCTACGGCGAACTCGTCGCGCTCGAGCAGGAACTCACTGCAATCGAGGCATCGCTTGCGGCGTTGCAAGCCGACGGCTCCCTGCTCTCGGAAGAAGTCACCGCTGAAGAAGTCGCCGAAATCGTCTCGAAGTGGACCGGAATTCCCGTCAGCAAGATGCTCGAAGGAGAGCAGGAAAAACTGCTCGACATGGAGCAGGTGCTGCGAGGGCGCGTCATCGGCCAAGAGGACGCGCTGCGCGCCGTCTCGGGCGCCGTGCGTCGAGCCCGAGCGGGGCTGCAGGATCCGGATCGACCGATCGGTTCGTTCATCTTCCTGGGTCCGACGGGTGTCGGCAAGACGGAAACCGCTCGCGCGCTGGCTGAATTCCTCTTCGACGACGAGCGCGCGATGGTGCGCATCGACATGAGCGAATTCATGGAGAAGCATTCCGTGTCGCGACTGATCGGCGCACCTCCTGGATACGTGGGTTACGACGAGGGCGGCTACCTCACGGAGGCCGTTCGGCGTCGACCGTACTCGGTCGTACTCTTCGACGAGATCGAAAAGGCCCATCCCGACGTCTTCGGTGCGCTGCTCCAGATTCTCGACGACGGGCGACTGACGGACGGTCAGGGCCGAACCGTCGATTTCCGCAACGCGGTGCTGATCATGACTTCGAACATCGGCAGTGAGCACATCGTCGAACTCTCGGAGCGCGACCAGCCGGAAATCGAACGCCGGGTCGACGACGCGTTGCGCGCGCATTTCAAGCCCGAATTTCTCAACCGTGTCGACGAGACCATCGTCTTCCACTCGCTCAGCCGCGACGAATTCCACCAGATCGTCGACATCCAGCTGGGGCGGCTACGGACTCGATTGCGAGAGCGGAGGCTCGAAATCGAGATCAGCGAGGGCGCGCGCGACCTGCTGGCCGAGCGAGGCTATGATGCCCACTACGGCGCGCGTCCGCTCAAGCGCGTCATACAGCGAATGATCGAAGACCCGCTCGCGATGCGGATCCTCAGCGGAGACTTTCCCGAGGGCTCGAAGATTGCGGTGGAGCCAAACGCGGCAGGCGACGCCTTCGAATTCCGCAACGCATAACGCGAATTCAGCCGAAGTTGTGTTCGACGATCAGAGCGCCTGATTACGAACTCAGTCGGCGCTTCGTTCGGATTCCGTTACGTCCGACGCGAATTCGATTCGATCGACCAGTCTGATTCGGGCTCGATTTTTCAGGTCGGTGCCAGCGACCGGTGCTGGTAGTATTCGCCATCGGTAAAACCGAGGCTTCGGTAGTAGACTCGGGTACCCACTGCGGAGATCACCGCAAGATCCTCGAAACCCGCGTCGCGCGCGAGTTGCGCGGCTCGATCGATCAGCCGCTTCCCGAGGCCCATGTGCTGAGCGCGCCCCTCCGCACGCCGGCCCAATCCGAGCGAGTCTCCGTAGACGTGAACTTCTCGGATCAGGGCGCTGGTTCGCAACTCCGGATCCGATAGCGGTGAAGCGGGCAGCGAGAGGCGCAGAAAACCGACGAGGCGATCCTCCGAAGTTGCAAACTCCAGGAAGTGTTCGTCACCAATCGAGGTTTGATACACCTGATCGTTCAGTCGCAATTCCTCGGCTGAAAATTGGGAGCCGCGAATTTCCCGCGCGCGAATATCCCTGCAAGCACCTCCGCGACTGCGCAACCGCTCTTCCGCGACCTCTCGTAGATTCGTCAGCTGATTGCCCGCCACGATGTCGCGAGACGAGAAATCCCGGATCACGCGGGTGAGGCGGCAATAGCTCGGGGTGCGGCCGAGACATCCCGCGAGCAGATCAACCAGTTCATCGTGGCCGTAGGGGCGCCACTCCCCCCGCTCGTAGTGCCCCATCAGCTCGGCGCTCTCGATCAGGCTGCAGGGATACAGCTTCAGCTCATCGGGCCGGAAGTCGGGATCGTCGAAGAGCCGAGCGAAATCGTCGGCGTCCTCCTCGGCCGACGAACCGAGCAGGTTCGGCATCCAGTGGACGTGCAACTTGAACCCCGCGCCGCGGAGCAGGCGCAGCGCGCGCCGGGAGGCCGCGACATCACATCCGCGGCGATTCGCTTCCAACACGCGATCCGAGAGACTCTGAAGCCCGATTTGAACCTTGGTCCCACCAAGCCGCCGGATCCGCCGAACCTCTTCGGCAGAAATGTGGTCCGGCCGGGTCTCGACGACCAGACCGACGCTGCGACAGGCAGCGGTCTCATTGACGAGGTGCGCCGCCTCGAGTTCCGCCCAGTTGGCGCTCTCGCTGGAATGAAGCAGCGCAGAGCCGTGCACTTCGCGCAGGAGCCCGCCGACGAGTTGGTTGTAGCTGGACTCGGGTTCGCGACCGTCGAGCCGCGACGGCAGCTCGTGGAATCGAACCGGCGCCGCTCCGGCTTCCGCGCGGCGATCGACGCCCCTGCCAAAATCGTTGAG
>Ga0214472_10008374_pt1 | contig 10795 bp, 8 predicted proteins | sample RVTome_6_FD_207662 | JGI IMG/M metagenome (GOLD analysis project Ga0214472, IMG submission 207662) | Soil microbial communities from uranium-contaminated site in the Upper Colorado River Basin, Wyoming, United States - RVT140D175 | ecosystem: Environmental > Terrestrial > Soil > Contaminated >...
AGTCGGCGCGCTGTACGAGGGGCGCAAAGCGCGTGCCGATCTCGTTCTGCCCCATCGCGCCGACCTCGTGGTGGTGCACTTCGACCTCCACGCCCTGCTGCTCGAGCGCGAGGCACATGGCGTTGCGGATGTCGGCGAGCGTATCGGTCGGCGGCACCGGAAAGTAGCCGCCTTTGACCGGGGCACGATGCCCCATGTTGCCCGATTCGTAGTCGATGCCGCTCGACCAGGGCGCCTCTTCGGACTTGATCTTGACGAAGCTGCCGGACATGTCGACGGACCAGGTGACGCCGTCGAAGATGAAGAACTCGGGCTCGGGGCCGAAGTACGCCGTGTCGCCGAGGCCGCTCGACTTGAGGAAAGCTTCGGCGCGCCGCGCGATGCCGCGCGGGCAGCGGTCGTAGGGCTTGCCGTCGGTGGGCTCGTAGACGTCGCAGCTGATGTTCAGAACGGCCTCGTCGCTGAACGGGTCCATGCGCGCGGTCGACGGATCGGGCATCAGCAGCATGTCGGAGGCCTGGATGCCTTTCCAGCCGGCGATCGACGAGCCGTCGAACGCATGGCCCTGCTCGAACTTCTCCCTGGTGAAGTGCCGGATCGGCACGCTGACGTGCTGCTCCTTGCCGCGGGTGTCGGTAAAGCGGAAGTCGACGAACTTGACCTCCTTGTCCTTCGCCAGTTTCAAGACGTCATCGGCCGTCATGGACATCTGCAGATCTCCTGAGTTCGTGCAATGGGATACGGCCGCTCGCGGCAGCCGGACGCGCAGGATGGAGCAGTTTCCATGCCACGAGGCGGTCTCCCCGGATCCGCCCCTGCCGCGCCATGCCGCGGAAATTCTAAATCAAGGACTCGCACAATGCTGGTGCATTTTAGCGTCGCCGGCACTGTGCTGGTGCCCCGAATGCACTGACATTGAAGGCCTATAATGCAGGGCAGCAATGACGGGCAACGCGGACATCATCGAGATCAAGCGCCGGGCGGCCGAGCGCGGGCAGCAACTCAAGCTGCCCTATGCTGGCGCGTTGACCCCCGCCGAGGCCTTCGCGCTCATGCAGGCCGGCGCGAAGCTGGTCGATGTGCGCACCAAGCCGGAGCTGCTGTACGTGGGTGGCGTTCCGGGAAGCGTGCTCGTGGAGTGGCAAACCTATCCGGGCAATGCGCAGAATGCCGCCTTCCTCGCTCAACTCGCCGAGGCGGTCGCGCCGCAGGAGACATTGCTGTTCATGTGCCGGTCCGGCGCGCGTTCGCACGCCGCGGCCGCGCTGGCCGCGCAGGCCGGCTGGCGCGATTCCTACAACGTGCTCGAAGGCTTCGAAGGCGACAAGGACGCCGAGCAGCACCGCAACACCGTGGGCGGCTGGCGCAAGGCCGGGCTGCCCTGGGCGCAGGGCTAGGGCACGGACCACTCTACCGCGCCCGAGTACGCGGTCGCGAGCACGACCACGCCGAAGGCGATGCGGTACCAGGCGAACGGCCGGAAGTCGTGCGTGGCGACGTAGCGCACCAGCCAGCGGATGACGACGAACGCGGACACGAACGACATCACGAAGCCGACGCCGAACATATCCAGATCCGCCGCGGTCAGCAGGTCCCGGCTGTTCCACAGGTCGTAGGCGCCCGCCGCGATCAGCGTCGGCACGGCGAGGAAGAACGAGAACTCGGTCGCCGCGGAACGCGACAAGCCGAACAGCATGCCGCCGATGATGGTGGCGCCGGAGCGCGACGTGCCCGGTATGAGCGCGAAGCATTGCGCGATGCCGACCTTGAGCGCGTCCTTCCAGGTCATCGCGCGCGTATTGTCGAGGCGCACGGCGCGCATACCGCGGTCCACCCACAGGATGATCAATCCGCCGACGATGAAAGCGAGCGCCACCGGCACGGGCGAGAACAGGTGGGTCTTGATGAGGCCGCCGAAGAGAAGCCCCAACACCGCGGCGGGGATGACGGCGACGATCAGGTTGCCATACAGCTGCCGGTCGACGCTGAAGAAGCGCCGCCGATATTCCCACAGCACCGCCAGCATGGCGCCGGTCTGGATGGCGACGTTGAAGACCTTGGCCTTCTCGCCGTTGAAGCCGAGCAGGTCGCCGGCGAGGATCAGGTGCCCGGTGCTCGAGATCGGCAGGAACTCGGTCAGTCCCTCGACGAGGCCGAGGATCAGCGCGTGGATCAGGCTCGCATCCATGCCCTCAATGTACCCGCTGCGCCAGGAATTCGCGGATGGCGCTCCAGAACAGCGGGTGCGCGTCGGTCGTGTTGTGCCCCGCCGCTGCGAGGACGGCTTTTTGCTTGGGGCCACCCCAGGCGTCGCACAGGCGCTCGCCGTGCACTGCGGGGATCACCTCGTCGCGCTCCGCGATCAGGCACAGGAGCGGCGTTTTCAGCCGCGGCGCGAGCGCGATGGAATCGAAGCGGTGCCGGAGCAGCCAGTCGACCGGCAGGTACCAGTAGTAGCGCTTGGCCACCGCAGCGAGGCTGTCGAAGGGCGTGACGAGGATCAGGCCCGCAAGGGGTCGCTGGGCGGCGAGCGCCACCGCCGGTCCGCTCCCCAGGCTGCGGCCGAAGGCGTAGATGCGTTTCGGATCCACGCCCGGGAGCTGCGCTGCGTGGTCGTACAGCGCGAGCGCGTCGGCGACGAGCGCCTTCTCGGACGGCGAGCCCTCGCTCTGGCCATAGCCGCGGTAATCCAACAGCAGCCAGGAGGTCCCCGGCGCCTCCGCAGCCTCGATCATCCACGAGACCTCTTCGGCATTGCCGCCGAAGTACAGGATGACGGGTCCCCCGGACTTGACATACCAGGCATGCACGCGGGCGCCGTCCGCCGTGGGCAGAAAGACGCTCGCGGCCTGCGGATTGCGCGCGATCTCCGCACGCCGCGCCCCGGAGATCGACTGCGGATGGAAGATCAAGGCGTCCTGCGCCAGGTAAACGACGAGCGGCAGCCCGATAGCGACCGCGACGCATACCTTCAGGATTGTGGCAACTATACCGTCCACGGCGTCATCCTAATCGCCCTCGCGCCGCAGCGATTCGACCAGGCGTGTTTGCTCGGCCGCCGACAGCGTGGGCGCGCTAGTCGTTCAGGTAGGCGCCCGAAAGCAGGCTGCCATATCGCGAGAGGTGTTCCTTGTCCGCGAAGTAGAGGATCTTCGAGACAGAGTGGAAGGTCGGATAGCGGAGCTTGCCCGCGACGTAAAGAACAAGCTCTATCGCGCGTTGGGGGTCGAAGCGGATCGGAGCAACGGCCATCCGGGCGGCATTATGGCGTCGGGCTGCACGAACCTCAAGTCATTTCTAGGTCTTCTGGTATATCTCGCCGCCCTTCTTCACGAACTCCACCGACTTCTCCTGCATCCCCTTCTCGACGTACTCGCGCACGTCCTGCGTGATCTTCATCGAGCAGAAATGCGGCCCGCACATGGAGCAGAAGTGCGCCACCTTCATCGAGTCCTTGGGCAGCGTCTCGTCGTGGAAGTCCTTGGCGGTATCCGGGTCGAGCCCGAGGTTGAACTGGTCTTCCCAGCGGAACTCGAAGCGCGCCTTGGAGACCGCGTTGTCGCGGATCTGCGCGCCCGGATGGCCCTTGGCGAGGTCGGCCGCGTGCGCGGCGATCTTGTAGGCCATGATGCCGTCCTTCACGTCCTTCTTGTTCGGCAGCCCCAGATGCTCCTTGGGCGTCACGTAGCAGAGCATCGCCGTGCCGTACCAGCCGATCTGCGCGGCACCGATGGCGCTGGTGATGTGGTCGTAGCCCGGCGCGATGTCGGTGGTGAGCGGCCCGAGCGTATAGAAGGGCGCCTCGTGGCACTCCTCGAGCTGGATGTCCATGTTCTCCTTGATGAGCTGCATGGGCACGTGTCCCGGGCCCTCGATCATCACTTGCACGTCGTGCTTCCAGGCGATCTTCGTCAGCTCGCCCAGGGTGCGCAGCTCCGCGAGCTGCGCCTCGTCGTTCGCGTCGTAGCCCGAGCCGGGGCGCAGGCCGTCGCCGAGCGAGAAGGCGACGTCGTAGGCCTTCATGATCTCGCAGATGTCTTCGAACTTCGTGTAGAGGAAGCTCTCCTGGTGGTGCGCGAGGCACCACTTCGCCATGATCGAGCCGCCGCGCGAGACGATGCCCGTCATCCGCTTCGCCGTGAGCGGCACGTAGCGCAGCAGGACGCCTGCGTGGATGGTGAAGTAATCGACGCCCTGCTCGGCCTGCTCGATGAGCGTGTCGCGGTAGATCTCCCAGGTGAGGTCTTCCGCCTTGCCGTCCACCTTCTCCAGCGCCTGGTAGATCGGCACGGTGCCGATCGGCACCGGCGAGTTGCGCACGATCCACTCGCGCGTCTCGTGGATGTGCTTGCCGGTGGAAAGGTCCATCACCGTGTCGGCGCCCCAGCGGATCGCCCAGGTCATCTTCTCCACCTCCTCGCCGATGCCCGAGGAGACGGCGGAGTTGCCGATGTTGGCGTTCACCTTCACGAGGAAGTTGCGGCCGATGATCATCGGCTCGGATTCCGGGTGGTTGACGTTCGCCGGGATGATGGCGCGCCCGCGCGCCACTTCGTCGCGCACGAATTCGGGCGTGATGCGCGCCGGGATCGAGGCGCCGAAGGCTTCGCCGCGATGCTGCCTCATCAGCAGCTCGAGCATCTTCTCGCCCGTCTTGCCCGTGGCCTTCAGGCTCTCGACGTAGCGCTCGCGCTCGAGGTTCTCGCGCAGGGCGATGAACTCCATCTCCGGCGTGACGATGCCGCGCCTGGCGTAGTGCATCTGCGAGACGTTCATGCCGCGCCGCGCGCGGCGCGGCGCGCGCTTCAGGTTGAAGCGCAGCTCGGCGAGCCTCGGGTCGTTCAGGCGCTCCACGCCGTACTGCGACGAGGGGCCCGGCAGCACCTCGGTGTCGCCGCGCGCCTCGATCCAGGGCAGGCGCAGGGGCGCGAGCCCCGAGCGGATGTCGATGCGCGCCGCCGGGTCCGTATACGGCCCCGAGCAATCGTAGACGAACACCGGGGGATTCTTCTCGCCGCCGAACAGGCTCGGCGTATCGGCCTGCGAGATTTCGCGCATCGGCACGCGGATGTCCGGGCGGGTGCCCGTCACGTACACTTTCCTCGAGTTGGGCAAAGGCTTGACCGCCGCCTCGTCGACGTGGGCGGTGGCAGCCAGGAATTTCGGATTGGCGTTCATCGAATCGCTTCCTTCGGCGGGATTAGCCGCATCAGGTTCAAAGGGTTTCTCTCACCCGCGCGGCGTTTCAAACGCGGCCGCACAGGACCCCTGCGTAAGGCAGTTACGCTACTGCAAAGTGCCCCAAGAAACAAGAAAAGCCCCTGGCGCCCCTGCTACCATTCCGGGCGCCCCGTGCGACCTCTCCCGATCCTTCTTGCTCTGCTGGCGGTCGCGCCGCCGGCGCAGGCCCAGGACATCCCTGCGCTCGCCGTCAAGCCGCTCGCCGAAGTCGCGATCTACCCCGAGCGCGACGCCGCCGCCCAGGTGGTGTCGCTGAACGAATCGCGCATCGCGGCCGAGATCGCGGGGCGCATCGAGGCGGTGCCGGTCGAAGTCGGCCAGCGCATCGCGCGCGGCGCGGTGCTGGCGCGCATCGACTGCCGCGACCACGAGCTCGCGCGCCAGCGCGCGCTCGCCGCGCTCGACGCCGGGCGCTCGCGCCTGGCACTCGCCGAGCAGCAGCTCGCGCGGGCGCGCGATCTGCAAGCGCAAGGGTTCTTCGCCGAGGAGGCGCTCGCCGCGCGCATCACCGAGACCGAGGTGCTGAGGGCGGAAGTGGCGCAGGCCGAGGCGCAGCTCGCCTCAGCCGCGCGCGCGGTCGGCAAGTGCGTCGTGCGCTCGCCCTTCGCCGCCGTCGTGCGCGAGCGGCTCGGCCGCGTGGGCGAGCTTGCCGCGCCGGGCACGCCGCTCGCCGTGCTGGTCGACCTGGAGCGCATCGAGGTCGCGGCGCAGGTGCAGGCGAAGGACGCGCCCGGCCTGCAGCGCGCGCGGGAAATACGCTTCGCCGGCGCCGGCGAGCCGCGCGCGCTCTCGCTCGTGCGCGTCTCGCCGGCCGTCGACCCGCAGTCGCGCACCGTGGAAGCGCGCCTGCGCTTCGCGCGCGAGGGCGCACCCCCGGGGGCTTCCGGACGCATCGTGTGGCGCGATGCCGAGCCGCACGTGCCCCCCGGGCTGCTGGTGCGCCGCGCGGGGCGCCTCGGCGTGTTCGTCGATGACGCGGGCACGGCGCGCTTTCACGCCCTGCCCGATGCGCACGAAGGCCGGCCGGCGCGCGTCGAGCTGCCCGGCGGCGCGCGCGTCGTCGTTTCCGGGCAGCTCGCGCTGCAGGACGGGCAGCGGCTCCGATGAGCTTCGTCGAGCGGCTGCTCCGCAACCACCCGCTCGCCAACATCCTGTTCGCGGTGGTGCTGGCGACGGGCGCCATGTCCTATCTGCTCATGCCGCGCGAGCAGGACCCGGAGATCAACTTCAACTGGGTCAACATCACCACCACGCTGCCCGGCGCCGCGGCCGAGGACGTGGAAAAGCGCGTCACGCAGCCGCTCGAGGACGCGATCAAGAACGTCGCCGACGTGCGCTTCGTGCTGTCTTCCAGCCGCGAGAACGTGTCCTCGATCCTGGTGCGCTTCAACGACATCGCGGCGCGCGTCTTCGACAAGCGCGTGAACGACCTGCGGCGCGAGATCCTGAACAAGACGCAGGCCGAGCTGCCCGCGGAGGTGCGCGACGACCCGCGCGTGCTCGAGATCACCACCTCGAACGGCTTTCCCACGGCGCAGCTGATGCTCGCCGGGCTCGCCGACGACGAGACGCTGCGGCGCGCCGCGCGCGGGATCCGCGTCGACCTGGAGCGCCTCGAGGGGGTGGACCAGGTGTTCGCCCTCGGCCTGCACGATGCCGAGCTGCGCGTCGAGTTCGACCCGGCGCGCCTCGCCGCGCGCGGCCTCACCGCGGCCGACCTCGCCGACGCCGTGGGCGGCTGGTTCCGCGACACCTTCGCCGGCAAGGCGCGCGCCGGCGCCGACGCCTGGCTGGTGCGCGTCATCGGCCAGGATCCCGACCCGGGCTATCTCGCCGGCCTCACGCTCGCCGTGCCGCGCGCCGGCACGCGCATCGCGCTCGAGGAGGTGGCGCGCGTCGAGCGCGCGCGCGCCACGCCGCGCCACCTCGCTTCGGCCGGCGGCCGCCCGGCGGTGCTGCTCTCGGTCACCAAGAAGGCCCACACCAACACGCTCGAGCTCGTCGAGCGCATCCGCGGCTACGCCGCCGGCCGCAGCGCCGCGCTCGCGCCGCAAGGTCTTTCCCTCGCGCTCACCGACGACCAGACCCTCCCCACGCGCGAGGCGATCTCGGTGATGGAGTCGAACGCGCTGCTCGGGCTCGCGCTCGTGCTCGCCGCCTGCTGGATGTTCCTCGGCACGCGCGTCTCGGTGCTGGTCGCGCTCGGCATCCCGTTCTCGCTCGCCGGCGGCTTCGCGCTGCTGCACGCGGGCGGCTTCACGCTCAACATCTCGGTGCTGCTCGGGGTGGTGATCGTGCTCGGCATGCTGGTGGACGACGCGGTGGTGGTGGTGGAGGCGATCTACTACCGCGTGCAGCGCGGCGCGAAGGTGCTCGCCGCCTCGCTCGATGCGCTGCGCGAGACCGCGGCGCCCGTCGGCTCCGCGGTGCTGACGACCATCGCCGCGTTCCTGCCGCTCATGCTGCTGCCCGGCATCGTCGGCAAGTTCATGTTCGTGATTCCGTTCGTCGTCACGGTGACGCTCGCCATCAGCCTGCTCGAGGCCTACTGGATGCTGCCGGCGCACGTGACGGCGCTGCAGCTCGATCTGACGCGGCCCTCGCGCCTGCAGCGCGTGCGCCACCGTTTCACGCACCTTTTGCGCGTGCGCTACTCGCGCGCGCTGCTCCACGTCATGCGCCGGCCAAAACGCTTCGCCGCGCTCATGGTGCTGGCGGTGGCCGCCGCGGGCGCCGCGGTGGCGGGCGGCATGGTGCGCATGGAGTTCTTCGCCTTCGACCCCGTGCGCCTGTTCTACGTCAACGTCGACATGCCGGCGAGCGCGCCGATCGAGGCGACGCTGGCGCGCGCCGAGCAGGCCGAGCGCGCCGTGCGCGCGCGGCTGCGCGCGGGCGAGGCGCGCGCGCTCACCGCGCTCGCCGGCGTGAAGTTCACCGACACCGAGCCGCTCTACGGCGATGCCTACGGCCAGGTGGCGGTCTCGCTCGAGCCGCGCCGCGACGGCGGGCGCGAGGTCGGCGAGATCGTCGAGGCGCTGCGCGCGGACATCGAGTCCCTGCCCGGTCCGGGCAGGCTCAGCTTCACGCTGCTCGCGGCCGGCCCGCCGGTCGCGAAGCCGGTGCGCGTGCGCGTGCGCAACGACGACGCCGCCGAGCTGCGCGCGGCGGCGGACGCGGTGCTCGCGATCGTGCGCGCGGTGCCGGGCGCGAAGGACGTCGCCGACGACGACGTGCCCGGCCGGCCCGAGCTGCGCCTCAAGCTCGATCGCGACGCGATCCGCGCGAGCGGCCTGCCCCCGGGACTGGTCGCGCGCCTGGTGCGGCTGCACGTGGACGGCGAGATCGTCACGCAGATGCGCGACCAGGGCGAGAAGCTCGAGGTGCGGGTGCGCGCCGCACCGCGCGCCGCCGCCGACGTGGCGCGGCTGCTCGACGACCCCGTGGCGCTGCCCGCGGGCGGCGCGGGCACGACGCTCGGCGCGCTGCTGCGCGCCGAGACCGGCACCGGCAGCGGCGTGATCAAGCACTACAACCTGCGCCGCGCGATCACCGTCGAGGCGGACCTCGATCGCAAGCGCATCGATACCGTGGCGGCCAACAACGCCATTCGCGCAGGCTGGGAAAAAGTGAAGGCGCGCTACCCCTCGACGACGCTCGATTTCTCCGGCGAGCTCGACGACATCCAGGAGAGCCTGGACGCGATGCCGCCGCTGTTCCTGCTGGGCCTCGGGCTCATCTACCTGATCCTCGCGGCGCAGTTCCGCAGCTACTGGCAGCCGGCGATGATCCTCGCCACCGTGCCGCTCGCCTTCACCGGCGTGGTGTTCGGCCTGCTCGCCTCGGGCAATCCCCTTTCGCTGTACACGCTGTACGGCGTCATCGCGCTCACCGGCATCGCGGTGAACTCGGCCATCGTGCTGATCGATGCGGCGAACGCGAGACGGCGCCTGAGGATGAGCGTGCTGCACGCCGCCGTGTACGCCGCGCGCCGGCGCGTGGTGCCGATCATCATCACCAGCACCACCACCATCGCCGGGCTGTTTTCGCTCGCCGCGGGACTCGGCGGCAAGTCCCTCATCTGGGGCCCGGTGGCGGCCTCGATCGTCTGGGGCATCGGCTTTTCTACGGTGCTGACGCTGTTTGCCATGCCGCTGCTCTACTGGGCGTTGATGCCCGAGCACCGCTCGCGGCGCGGCGCGGCCACCCCTTATAATGCCGATCCCGCGCCGCACACCGGACGATGAACCTCGAACAGGCTCGCTTCAACATGGTCGAGCAGCAGATCCGCACCTGGGAGGTGCTCGATCAGGCCGTGCTCGACCTGCTCTACGCGGTGCCGCGCGAGGACTTCGTGCCGGCGGCGTTCCGCAAGCTCGCGTTCGCCGACCTGGAGATCCCGATCGGCGAGGGCGAAACCATGATGGCGCCGAAGATGGAGGCGCGCGTGGTGCAGGGGCTCGCGCTCGGGAAGACCGACCGCGTGCTCGAGGTCGGCACCGGCAGCGGCTACCTCACGGCGCTGCTGGCGCGCCGCGCCGCCCACGTCCATTCGCTCGAGATCCGCCCGGCGCTCGCCGCCTTCGGCCGTGCGAACCTCGCGCGCCACGGCGCCGACAACGTCACCCTGGAAGTCGGCGACGGCGCGCGCGGCGACGCGAAGCGCGCGCCCTACGACGCGATCGTGCTCACCGGCTCGACGCCGGTGCTGCCGGCCGCGCTGAAGGAGCAGCTCGCTCCGGGCGGGCGGCTGTTCGCGGTGGTGGGCGAGCCGCCGGTGATGGCGGCGACGCTCGTCACCTGCGCGGCGCCCGGCGCCTGGGCCAGCGTGGCGCTGTTCGACACCGTGCTCGCGCCGCTCGTCAACGCACAGCGGCCGCCGCAGTTCAAATTCTAGCGCCCACGAAGACCGGGAAAGCCGACGCCGCCATGAGCCTACGCCTCGCAATCGCCCTCGTCGCCTGCGCGCCGTTCGGCGCCGCGGCGCAGAACCTCAGCCAGGTCTACCAGGACGCGCGCGGCTACGACGCGCAGTACGGCGCGGCGCGCTACGCCTTGCAGGCGGGGCTCGAGCGCGTGCCGCAGGGCCGCGCGCTGCTCCTGCCGAGCCTCAACCTGAGCGCCGATACCACGCGCACGCACGTCGACTCGGAATCGAAGGACCCGCTGGCCGTGCCGGATTTCGAGCGCGACATCAATTCCCACGGCTACGCCCTCACCTTCACCCAGCCGCTGTACCGGCGGCAGAACTGGCTGCAGGCCGACCAGGCCGAGCTGCAGGCGAAGCAGGCGGAGTTCGCCTTCGGCCAGGCCGGGCAGGACCTGGTCCTGCGCACGGCGCAGGCCTACTTCGACGTGCTCGCGGCGCAGGACACGCTCGGCTTCGTGCGCGCGCAGAAAGCCGCCATCGCCGAGCAGCTGGCGCAGGCCAAGCGCAACTTCGAAGTGGGCACGGCGACGATCACCGACACGCACGAGGCGCAGGCGCGCTACGACCTCGCCGTGGCGCAGGAGATCTCGGCGCAGAACGACCTCGAGGTGCGCCGGCGCGCGCTGC
>Ga0214472_10008375_pt1 | contig 10794 bp, 8 predicted proteins | sample RVTome_6_FD_207662 | JGI IMG/M metagenome (GOLD analysis project Ga0214472, IMG submission 207662) | Soil microbial communities from uranium-contaminated site in the Upper Colorado River Basin, Wyoming, United States - RVT140D175 | ecosystem: Environmental > Terrestrial > Soil > Contaminated >...
CAAGGCGGCCCAGACCGGCGGGCCCAGCGGGGGTTGCATCCCGGCGCAGCACCTGGACACGCCCTGCCCGGGGGGTGAGAAAACCCCTGGCCCGGCTCAACCTCTGCGATTTCGCAGGCACCCCCGGGGCCGATGAGGAACTTCGACGGTTCCGCCACCTGGGCTCTGCGGGCAAGCCCGTGACCGCCGGATTCCATTACCACTACGCACGCCTCATCGAAATCCTCTTTGCCCTGGAGAGCATCGAGCAGTGCCTCGCCGATGAGCGAATCCTGGACGCCCATGTGCGAAGCCGGGCCGGAGTCAACCGCAACCGGGGCGTCGGGGTGAGCGAGGCCCCGCGGGGCACCCTGTTCCACGATTACGAGGTGGATGACGACGGCGTGCTGTTGCGGGTCAACCTCATCATCGCCACGGGGCAGAACAATCTGGCCATGAACCGCAGCATCGCCCAGATCGCCCGCCGCTTCGTGCGGGGGGATCGCCTGGAGGAGGGCATGCTCAACCGGGTGGAGCACGGCATCCGCTGTTACGACCCCTGCCTGAGCTGCGCCACCCATGCCGCCGGCCAGATGCCCCTGCGCGTCGAGCTGCTGGATGCGCAGGGGCGCCTTCTCGATGCCGTCCTGCGAAACTAGGCATACAGTCGTCATCGGCTGTGGTAACATGCTGCGCCGCGACGACGGGGCGGCGCTTGTCCTGCTGGAGAGGCTCGGGCCCCGGCTTCCGGGGGGCATCGCCTGCCTGGGGGTTCATCAGCTCACCCCCGAGCTGGCGCCGGAGCTGGCCGATGAATGCATCCGGCGGGTCTTTTTCGTGGATGCCAGAGACGCCCGGGGCGAGCCTGATGGAGCCCTCTTCGAGCTCTCCCCCGTCGCCTTCCAGGGGCCGGCGGCGGTATCGGGCCACCGGCTCAGCCCGGGGATGCTCCTGGGGTATCTGCAGCTCTTTCGCCGCGACCTGCCTCCGGCATGGCTTCTGACTCTTCCCGGGCGGGATTTCGGCTACGGCGCAGGTCTCAGCGAACAAACCCGCAGAGCCGTGGATGAGGCGCTCGGGCGGTTGCCGGCCTGGCTGGAGGACCCAGAACGATTGAAGGACTTGTTATGACGGAAAAAAGGGGCCGCGACCGCATCCGGCGCAGGATCCAGCTCAGCTACGGCCTGGAAGGCAAGATGCGCACCGCCTTCACCGAGGATTTCTCCCCCAGCGGCCTTTTCATCAAGGCCGCCCTGGTCTACCCCCCCAACAGCATCATCGAAGTGGTCCTGACCCTGGCGGATGACCGGGAGGTCGCCTTCGAGGCGCGGGTCATGTGGGCCAAGCGCGTGCCTCCCAATCTGATGCGTCTCTCCCACAAGTCGGGCATGGGCGTGCGCATCCGCCGGTTTCATCGCGGGGAAGAGAGCTACCGGGAGCTCTGTCAGGGCTTCGCGGAGCGCCGGGGCAAAAGCTCTCCCCATTAGGTCTTTGCCCGGCTTCTGTTTTAATGAAACCGCAGGGAGATTGTCCATGAGAGCGCACCACAGATTCCCGCAAAGGATCTTGTCCATCATTTTGCTGCTGTCGGCGCTGCTGCTGCCGGGGTGTCGCGACACTGCTCCCATTCCCGTCGGTTTTGTGGGGGGCTTGAGCGGCCGGGTGGCGGATCTGGGCATCGGGGGGCGCGACGGCGCCACCCTGGCCATCGAGGAAATCAACGCCGAAGGCGGAATCAGGCGGCGCAGGCTGGAGCTTCTGGTCGCCGACGACAAGCAGGATGTCGAAACCGCAAGAGAGGCGTTCGGGAAGCTGTTCGACGAGAAGGTTGTCGCCGTGATCGGTCCCATGACCAGTGCCATGGCCATGCAGCTGGTTCCTCTGGCCGACGAGGCGCGGCTGCCCCTGGTCAGCCCCACCGTCAGTGCCAACGAGCTCAGCGGCAAGGACGACTATTTTTTCCGGATCTATCCGGCGAGTCGGAAGACGGCCCGGGCGCTGGCCGCCTATGCCCGCGAAAAAAGGGGCATGGGGCGCGTTGCGGTGATCTACGATCTCTCCAACCGCGCCCATGTGGAGGGCTGGATGGAGAACTTCGCCACGGCCTTCGAGGAAAAGGGCGGCAAAGTGGCGGCGAGACTTCCCTTTTTCTCAGGGAAGCTGGAGAGTTTTTCCGAGCTGACCGACGGGTTGCCCGGCGAAGAGCTGGACGCCGTGCTGATTCTGGCCGGCGCCATCGACACCGCCATGATCTGCCAGCAGCTCAGGAAACAGGGCAATGAGCTCGCGGTGTTCACCAGCGAATGGTCCGCCACCCGGGATCTGCTCTCCCTGGGCGGGCGCAGCGTCGAAGGGCTGACCCTTTTCCACACCTTCGATCGCAGCAGCCGGCAAAACGGATTCGTCTCCTTCAAACGCCGGTTTTTCGAGCGCTTCGGTTACGAACCCGGATTCGCGGCGACCCACGGCTACGATGCCGTCAAGCTGGTGGCCTCCGCCCTTGAGGACGGGGACGGCACACTGAGCAAAGAGCTGCTGCGTTCCCGGGAGGTGATGGGCGCCCAGAGCCGCATCCGGCTGGACGAATTCGGTGATGCCGGCCGCGATTTCTTCTTGCTGCGGGTGCAGGACGGCCGCTTCATCTCCCTCGAGGACTAGATGCCACCGCTCACCCGGCTCAGAACCGTTCTGCTGCTTGCCTTTGCCTGCGTCGCCGTCCTTCCGGTGCTGATGGTGGGGTTTCTCTCCGTCAATTACCTGGGAGAGCGCCTCAGCCGGAGCATCGACGAGAAAAACCTGCTCCTGGGCCGGGTGGTCGCCGAGGAGATCCACGGCTTCCTGAGTCATCCCCTCTTCGTCCTCAACCACCTGCGCGACGAACTGGCCGGCTCCCGGATTCAACCTTCCCAGCATTCCGACATTCTCCAGCGGGCCGTAGACAGCGCCGGGCTGTTTGAATCCATCTACCTGCTCGACTCCCGGGGCATCATCCGCAGCCTGGGGCTCTCCAAGCGATTTCCGGCGGACATTCGCGACTACCTGGGGCTGGATCTCTCCGGTCAGCCTTTCTTTCAGGCCCCCGCCTCCTCCCTGGATCCCACGGCTCCCTACTGGTCCGATGTGTTCGTCTCCAATCTCACCGGCCGGCCTTCGGTCACCCTGAGCATCACGCTCTCTTCGGGGAGGCTGGTGGGAACCTTCGACCTCTTGCGTCTGCGCCGAATCATCGAAAATCTCCGGGGCGGCGAAGAGGTCTCCGCGAGACTCCTGGACAGCCGGGGCATCCTGATTTTCTCCCGGGAAGGGGACTGGGCCCTGACGCAGCGAAGCCTGCGACATCTGGAGGTGGTGCGCGAAGGGCTCAGTGGCCGTGAAGGCACCTACCGGTATGAGGAGCACGATGTGGAGCATCTGGGCAGCATCCTGAGCATTCCCGAGACGGGATGGATGCTGCTGGTGTCCCAGGATGCAGCCGACGCCTTCGAACCCGTGAACAACCTGCGCAGAACCATCCTCATCGGCATGCTGGCGGCCCTGTGCATGGCACTCTTCATCTCCGTCGGTGCGGCCCGCTCCATCCTGGCCCCCCTGTTCCGCCTGACGGAGGAGGCCAACCGCATCGCCCAGGGCAACTACCAGGTGCGGCTGCTGCGGCAGCCTTTCGCCGAGATGGAAGTCTTCGTGCGCGCCTTTCGGACCATGGTCAGCGCCATCAGCGACAGGGAGGCTTCCCTTCGAAGAAGCGAGGAGCGCTACCGGCTGCTCTTCGACAGCGCCAACGATTTCATCTTCGTCTACCCCATCCCCAGGGACAGGGAGCTCGTGCATTTCTACGAGGTCAACGAGGCCGCCTGCCGCCGCCTGGGTTACTCCCGGGAGGAAATCCTCAAGATGACCCCCCTGGAGATCTGCCGACGTCCCCTGGGGGCCGAGGTGCGCAGCGGCGCGCAGCGCAGCCTCGTCTTCGAGACGGAGGTCCTCTCCCTGCACCGGGAGGCGATTCCCGTGGAGGTCAGCGCCCATCTCTTCGAGATGGCGGGGGAACTCATGGTGCTGGAGATCTGCCGCGACATCAGCGAGAGGCGTCAGCAACAGAGGGTCCTCACGGATCTCATGGGCCGGATGCGTCTGGCCAACGAGAAGCTCGACGGCATCCTGCGTTCGGTCCCCGGAGCTCTGGTGGTCACCGACGCCGCCGGCAGCCTCATGATGCTCAACGCCCAGGCCGAGGAACTCTTCGGCATCGACCAGGAGCAGGTGCTGGGGGTGCCCGTGGGGGCGGCGCTTCCCGACCGGCGTCTGGGCGACGCCCTGATGTCGGCGCTTAAGTTCGAGCTGGACGAGCACTGCTTCGATTTCGAGATGCCCGCCGGGGAGCCCGGCCGGACCCGGGTGCTGCGCGGGCGCACCACCCTCATCCGGCAGCAGGACCGTCGGCCCTCGGGCATGGTGAGCATTCTCATCGACGTGACCCACGAGCGGGAAATCGAGCGCATGAAGTCCGAATTCGTCAGCACCGCCGCCCACGAGCTGCGCACTCCCCTGACGGCGATTCTGGGTTTCTCAGAGCTGCTGCTGACCCGGGATCGCTTCGAGGAGGAGCAGAAGCGCACCTTTCTGGGCCACATCCACGCCAAAAGCCTCTCCCTCACGGAGATCCTGGACAATCTGCTGGATCTCAGCCGCATCGAGTCCGGGCTGGGGCTCGCCCTGCGGAAGACCTGCTTCGAGCTTCGGCCCCTGCTCGAGCGCATGGTCCAGCTCTACGCGGGGATGTCGGCGAAGCACCGTTTTGAAATCCGCGTCGAGGATCCCGATGCGAAACTCTGCGCCGACCAGGGCAAGGTGGAGCAGGTGCTCGAGAACCTGCTTTCCAACGCCGTCAAATACTCGCCCGGAGGCGGTGCCGTCGAGATCGAGGCCAAGCGGGTGGATGCCGGATGTCTGCTTTGCATCCGCGATGCAGGCATCGGCATGACGGCCGAGCAGAGCCGCCGGTGCTTCGAGAAGTTCTACCGGGCCGATGCCTCCAACGCCGCCATCGAGGGGACGGGCCTGGGCATGGCCATCATCAAGGCCATCGTCGACTCCCACGGAGGGCGCATCGACATCAATTCGGTTCCCGGCGCCGGCACGACGGTGTCGGTCTTCTTTCCCGATTACTGACGGATCGGGAGGCGGGAATTCCCATGCCCTCCCGCCCGAAAATCCCGGGGCGGATTTTCTTTGAACCCCCCGGGCTAAGCGTGTAATATGCGAAGGATTTTTTACGGCCGCAACCGGGGGAGACGACCCTGGGGCCCCATCCTCAGGAGCATGTTGCCCACGTCATGGAGTCTTCCCAGCAAAGCGTTCGGAACCCGGGCAGTGATCGCGTCTATCTGAATCTCTATCAGCTCCAGGAACCTCCCTTCGCTATCACACCCGATCCCGAATATCTCTACCTCTCCCGAACCCATCAGCAGACGCTGGAAAAAATCCTCTACGGCATCAAGGCCCATCTCGGGTTCATGCTGCTCACGGGCGAAGTGGGTACGGGCAAGACCACCCTGTGCCGCCATGTGCTGGACACCCTGGGCGCCGCCGTGCGCACCGTCTACCTCATCAACCCCTCCCTCTCGGGAACCGAGCTTCTGGGCTGCATCCTGGACGATCTGGGGATTGTCCATGCGCCCGGCGCCACCAAGAAGGAACTCATCGAGGGGCTGAACCGCTTTTTGCTCAGCGCCGAAAACGATCGGCCGGTGGTGATCATCATCGACGATGCCCAGACCATGCCCGTGGAGACCCTGGAGGATCTGCGCCTGCTCTCCAACCTGGAGACGGACAAGATCAAGCTGCTGCAGATCCTGCTGGTGGGTCAGCCGGAGCTGGTGGAGATGATCGGCCGCACCGAGCTGCGCCAGCTGCGCCAGCGCATCGCCCTGCACAGCCGTATCGAGCTGCTGGATCGCACGGACACCGGGGAGTACATCAGCCGCAGGCTCTACGCCTCGGGCAACCGGGGCCGCCTGCGTTTCGACGCCGCCGCGGTGGATCTGGTGCACAGGCACTCGGGGGGTATCCCCCGGCTGATGAACCGCATCTGCGATTACGCCCTCATGGCGGGCTATGTGGACAATCAGTTCACCATCGGCCGCTCCCAGGTGCTGCGGGCCCTGGCGGAGACCGACGGCCTCTCCATTGAAGCACCGCTTCCGGAGAAAACCGAGTCCGTCTCCAGAAAGCTGGCGCTCTTCTGCGCGGGCATCGGGCTCGGAGTGGCCGCCCTGTTCGCCCTGGTCTTCTGGGTCGGGCTGGATCTGGACGGGGCGTTTCGGATACTGGGCGGCTGAACAGGCGGGACGGGCGGGCTGGATGGCTGTCTCCCCCTCCCGCAAGGGGGAGGGAGAACAACGCCGGATCGGGTTTTTTTATTGAGCGGCCGACAACGAGCCGGGGAATTTTGAAACATCATGAGTCTTTTGAATGAAGCCTTGAGAAAAAAGGACAAGGAGGGGCAGGGCGGGGAGCCCGTGCCGCTCTGCGCGTCTGCGCCGCCGCCGAAAAAAAAACGGGGGAAAAAGTTTCTGCTCCTGGCTCTGGCGGCGCTGGTGATTCTTTCGGGAACGGCCCTCATCGCGCTGCAGAGTTTCCTGGAGGAAGAGCCCTCCGGCCTGCCGGCCACCGGAGCCGGGAAACCCCTCTCCCCGAGGCCGCTGCCCGCGCCGACTCCTCCGACTCCTGCGGCGCCTGCCGCCGCTTCTGCCCTTTCGCAGAAGCCCGAGCCGCCCAAGGCGGTGGCGAAGGATCCCTCCGTTGCCGGGTCGGAAAAATCCGCTCCCAAGGCTCCCGTTACCGAAAAAATCAGGGAAACAGCCTTGCCCGGGGCCGCCGAAGTCCCCGAGAAGAAAAAAACGGCGGTGGCGAAGAAGTCCGCCGCAGCCAGGCCGAAAGCGGTCGCAGCAACCAACCCGCCCGAAGCGCCTCCGGCATCGCCCCAGGCGGCTCAGGCCCAAGGGGCAGAGGCTGCGCCTTCCCCCGTGCCGCCGGCCGTAAGCCGGGCACCCGAGCCCGTCTTCGAGCCCGAGCTCTCAAGCGGCATGAAGCCGTTTTACGAGAAGGGGCAGAGCTATCAGAGCCAGGGGCTTTATCAGGACGCCGCCGCCATGTACCAGACGGTACTGGAGCGGCACCCCCGCCACCGCGACAGTCTCTTCAATCTGGCTGCCAGCTATATCGAGATGGGGGCGCACGGCGAGGCGCATGCGCTGCTTTCGAAACTGACCAAGCAGGACCCCGCCGACAGCCGGGTGCGGATCAACAGGGCGGTGGCCGCCATCGGCCTGGGCCGGTTCGAGGAGGCGTTGGAGGATCTGGAGGCGGCCGAGAAGCTGGGCGGCTCCGTCTTCGACATCCAGCTCCACCGGGGGGTCGCCCTGAGCCTTTCGGGCAGGGCAAAAGAAGCCATCGCCAGCTACCGCCGGGCCGAGAATCTCGCGCCCGACTCCGCCGCCCTCAAGCTGAATATGGCTCTGGCGCTGGATCGCAGCGGCGAGTATGAAGAGGCCATCCGGTATTATGAAGGCTTTCTGGGGACGAAGCCCGAGGAGAAGGATCAGGCGGTCCGCACCCGGCTTCGCACCCTGAGACTCTTTCTGGACGGAAAGAAAGGTTAGGAGGACGGATGGCCAAGCGTATCGGAGACATTCTCATCGAGATGGGGTGCCTGAGCGAGGCTCAGGTGATCAAGGCCTCGGCCGAGGCCCAGAAGACCAACACCATGCTGGGGCAGGTGCTGCTGCGGCTGGACTGGGTTTCCGAGGAAAACCTCCAGATGGCCATCGCCGTGCAGAGCGGGGCCAAGGTGCTGGATCTCAACCATCTCCACATCGACCCCACCCTCACCAGGCTGGTGCCCCAGGCCTTCGCCCGGGAGCACAACGTCTTTCCCTTCGAGTTGGAGGGCAAGGTGCTCAAGATCGCCAGCTCCAACCCCTTCGACGTGCTGGCCCGCGACGCCCTGGCCAGAAAGACGGGATACCGGGTGGAGGCCTACCTGGCGCCCCAGAGCTGGATCGCCTCCACCATCGACATGCAGTACAACACGGCCTCCAACATCGATCAGGAGATCGAACGCATCCTCCAGGCCGAGCTGGAGGGCGGCGGGGCCGCCGAAAACCAGATCGTGCGCATCGCCGATCTCGTCATCGAGAAGGGCGTGGTGCTGGGGGCAAGCGATATCCACATCTCCCCCGACACCAAGCTGGTGCGGGTCTACTACCGCATCGACGGGGTGCTCCATCAGGAGTTCCTCTTCCCCATCAAGTTCCACACGAACATCGTGAGCCGCTACAAGATCATGGGGGATATGGACATCTCCAACCCCAACGTTCCCCACGACGGGCGCATCAAATACCGCGGCGCCGTGGGCAACGTGGATCTGCGGGTCTCCACCTTCCCCACCCACCTGGGGGAGACGGTGGTGCTGCGCCTGCTGGTGCACACCAAGGTGGTGGGGGACCTGGAGCGCCTGGGCATCGACAAGGAGAGCCTGGAGCAGTTCATGAGGGCGCTCAGGAAGCCCTACGGGCTGATCCTCACCACGGGCCCCACGGGCGCCGGTAAGACGACCACCCTCTACTCGGCCCTGATGAAGATCGCCAGCACCAACAACTGCACCATGACCATCGAGGATCCCATCGAGTACGTGATCCCCAACATCCGCCAGACGGCGGTGAACCCCAAGGCGGGCCTCACCTTCGGCAACGCCCTGCGCAGCGCCATGCGCCAGGATCCCGACATCATCCTGGTGGGCGAGATCCGCGATCAGGAGACGGCGGAGCTGGCCCTTCGGGCCTCCATGACCGGTCACCTGGTGCTCTCCACCCTGCACACCAATGATGCGTCCTCCGCCATCAACCGCCTGCTGGATCTGGGGGTCAACTCCAGCATCCTGGCCACCTCCCTGGCCCTGGTCATCGCCCAGCGCCTGGTGCGCAAAATCTGCCCCAACTGCCACGAGATGAGCGCCACCCTGGAGCACGAAAAAGCCATCTTCGACAAGAACGGCGTCGCCGCCCCCCTGCAGCTTGCCCGGGCCAAGGGCTGCGAGAGCTGCCACCACACCGGGTTCAAGGGGCGCGAAGGGGTTTACGAGGTCATCACCGTCACCCGGGAGATCGAGGAGCTCATCCACGCCCGGGCCCTCTCCAGCCTCATCGAGGAGGTGGCCCTGCGCGAAGGGGCCACCTTGCTGCTGCCCCAGGGGCTGCGCAAGGCGGCCCTGGGGCGCACCACCGTTGAGGAAGTCTTCCGGGTCATCGCCTGATGAAAACTTTTCACTATCTGGCGGTGGATGAGGACGGGGAGCTGGTCCGGGGCAAGAATTACGCCACGGACGAACAGGCGCTGGAGAGATCCCTGCGCAACCTGGGCCTCACCCTGGTGACGGAGCGCGAGAGCATGGGCTCCAGCCTCAGCAAGTACAACACCAAGCGCAAGGTGCACCCCAAGCACCTGATTCCCTTCTACTCCCGCTTCGGCCAGTCCCTGGAGGTGGGACTACCCATCACGGCCACGCTGGACGAGAACATCCAGATCGTCCCCTCGCCCATGCTGCGCAACGTCATCCAGGAATTGAAGGAAGCCCTGGAGGAGGGCAACACCCTCTACAGCGCCATGCAGCAGTACCCCGGCGTGTTCACCAATCTGGAGATCAGTCTCATCTCCATGGGGGAGGAGTCGGGCGTGCTGCCCGAGACCCTCAAGGAGCTGGCCAAGTTTCTGGAGTGGCGCGAGGACCTCAAATCCACCATCCGCCGCGCCTCCATCTATCCCATCTTCGTCGTGGTCGCCCTGGGCGCCGTCATCGCCCTCTGGGTGGGATACATCCTGCCCCAGATGGCCTCGCTCATGAAGGAGATGGGCGTGACCCTGCCCGCCATCTCCCGGGCGGTCTTCGCCCTGAGCGACTTCATCCAGGCCTACTGGCCATGGTTCTTCGGCACCCCGCCTCTGTTGTTTTTCAGTCTCTTTGTGATCAAGAACACCAAGAAAGGAGCCCTCTGGTTCGACCGCTGGTTCCTCTCCCTGCCCCTGGCCGGCCCCGTCGCCGCGGAAATCGCCTACACCCGCCTCTGCCGCAACTTCTCCCTCATGATGCGCACGGGCATGACCATCAACAAGATCTTCGACATCCTCTGCCGGGGGGTGCTGGGCAATCTCTACCTGGAGGCTCGTCTGCGCCACGCCCACAACTACCTGCAGCGGGGCATGAAGCTCTCCGATGCCATGGAGCGCGCAGGCGGCTTCCCTTTGCTGCTGATCGGCTCGGTGCGAAGCGGTGAGACGACGGGTTCGCTGGAAGAGGCTTTCGGCAGGCTGGCGAAGTTTTACGATGAAGGGGTGGATCGCACCATCAAAGCCGCCATCAGCGCCATGGGGCCGATTTTGACGGTGGTGCTGGGGGGGATTTTCGGCGTCATCATCCTGTCGATTCTGCTGCCGCTGTACGACGTGCTGGGGACTTCGGGGATGTTTTAGAGGGGGCAGGCGCGAGCAACGTAGAGGTATTCGCCGACATAGACCGTCAAATCATCGAAGGCCCCGGATGCGCCAGCCCGTACGAATCGAGGTGACCCATCTTGGTTGTCTGCGATGACAGTTGTCCCATCCTGAGGGTCAACGTAAGTGTCAAAAATACTTCCGTTAACATCACCGTCCGTGGCACCGCCGCTTGCGATGACAAAGGCAACGCTCCAAGTGGCATCATCTACCCAGGTGGACGGATCAAGAGAAACGATATCCGTTTCAAGAACCTGCGGGAATGCGGAC
>Ga0214472_10008376_pt1 | contig 10793 bp, 8 predicted proteins | sample RVTome_6_FD_207662 | JGI IMG/M metagenome (GOLD analysis project Ga0214472, IMG submission 207662) | Soil microbial communities from uranium-contaminated site in the Upper Colorado River Basin, Wyoming, United States - RVT140D175 | ecosystem: Environmental > Terrestrial > Soil > Contaminated >...
CGCGCGGCATCATGCCCACGGCCACCGTGATGCGGGAGATGCCGCGCGGCGTCACGAGACCGCACGCCCACTTGCCGGCCATCGCGGCGAGCGTGAGGACGAGCGCGAGGCCGATCACACCGGGCCGCAGGAACGAGCCCACGTCCACCAGCATGCCCATGCGCACGAAGAACACCGGGACCAGGAGCCCGCTGAGCGCGTGCAGGCTCTCGTGGAGCTGGCGCTCGCCGCGCTTCAGGTGGTCCTCGAAGTGCACGTCCTCGAGCACCAGCCCGGCCGCGAAGGCGCCGACGATCGGGGCGAGCCCGGCCGCTCCGGCGAGCCACGCGAGGCCGAAGCAGAAGCCGAGCGAGAGCGCCAGCACGATTCCCTTCGCGCGCAGCGCGAGCGCGTGACGGAAGACCCGCGGCGAGAGATACGAGCCGATCGCGATCGCGCCAACCAGGAACACCAGCGCCTTCGCCACGATCAGCGCGATCCCCGCCGGCTCGAGCGTCTCGCCGAGCGCCGCGGCGCGGATCACGCCGGCGATGATCGCGAGCACGACGAGGCCGAGCACGTCGTCGATCACGGCCGCGCCCAGGATGATGCGCGCGCCCGGCGTGCGGATCGCCTGCGCGTCCTGCAGCACGCGGGCGGTGATGCCGACCGAGGTGGCGGCGAGCATCGCGCCGAGGAAGGCGTGCACCATCCACGACTCGGCCGGGAGCATCAGGCGCCCGGCCCCGAAGCCGAGCGCCATCGGCGCCAGCACCCCCGCCAGCGCCACCCTCGTGGCGGGAATGCCGACCGCCAGCATGTCGCGCGGGGTCGACTCGAGCCCGACCTCGAACAGCAGCAGGATCGCGCCGAGCTCGGCGAGAATCGCGAACGTCTCGCTGCCCTGGAGCGCGCCGAGGCTCGGCCCGCCGAAGAGCGCCAGGTTGCCGAGCAGGATGCCGAACACCAGCTCGCCGAGCACGCCGGGCTGGCCCAGGCGCTCGACGAGCGCGCCGAGGAGCTTCGCGCCGACGAGCACGAAGGCGAGCGCGGCCAGGATCAGGCCCTGCTCGCCGTGGCTCGCGGCGGCAGCGCCGAGGAGTCCCATCATGCGCCGCTCAGTCTAGCAAAGCGCACCGGACCCCGGGTGCTAGAATCCGCGCGCGGGTGCCTCTCTGCCGGCTCGCGAGGAGAATCCCATGACGGCAAGCGGCGACGTGCGTATCGGCGTCCTGCGCGGGCGGGAGAACTCGTTCCCCGACGCGCTCATCGCGAAGGTGAACTCGCTCGGCAAGGGTGTCGTCGCGGAGTTCGTGCGGCTCGGCGGCACCAAGCTCAACGAGCCCGTGCCCTACCGCGTGATCCTCGACCGCATGAGCCACGAGGTGCCCTACTACGCCGTCTACCTGAAGATGGCGGCGCTCCAGGGCTGCTACTGCATCAACAACACCTTCTGGAGAAGCGCCGACGACAAGTTCTTCGGCTACGCGGCCGCCGAGAAGCTCGGCATCGCCGAGCCGAAGACGGTCGTGCTGCCGAACCGCGGCTTCGCCGACGACGTGACCGCCGAGAGCCTGCGCAACATGTGGCCCACGGACTTCGCGATGTACGCCGACTACGTGGGGCTGCCGTGCATCATGAAGCCCGCTTTCGGCGGGGGCTGGAAGAACGTCCACAAGATCCACTCGCAGAGCGAGCTGATGCACCAGTACGACGCCTCCGGCTCGCTCACGATGATGCTGCAGGAGTTCATCTCGTGGGACAGCTACATCCGGGTGCCCACGATCGGGCGGCGCTACGCGCGCGCGATCCGTTACGACCCGGCTCCGGGCGGCCTCGGTGGTTACAACCAGGACTACGAGATCCTGCCGCGCGCGCTTCGGGACAAGGCCGAAGAGCTCTCGCTGCGCTACAACCAGGCGCTGGGCTACGACATGAACGCGCTCGAGTTCGCCGTCAAGGACGGCATCTTCTACGGGATCGACCTCACCAACTACACGCCCGACCTCGACTATCGGAGCCTCAAGGACGCGCATTTCCCATGGGCGGTCGAGAAGATGGCGACCTTCGCGATCGAGAAAGCGCTCGCGAAGGAGACGACACCGCAGGCGCCCGACTGGAAGAGCCTGCTGCTGGCCTAGCCCGGCTCCAACGCTGAATCGGCATCGGTGGCCACGACGGGGAACCCGCGGCAAGCGCCGAGCCGGCTACGCGGCGAGGCCCTCCTCTTCAGCCTCCTCTTCAGCCTCGTCTACGCGACCCTTTCCTGCGCGTTCTTCACCCGGGCACCCCGCCTGTTCGACCACCTCGATCAGCTCTTCGACGCCGACCTCGGCACCTGGGCGATCGCCCTGACGCGCCCGCACGGCCCGCACGGCCTCAACCTGGTCCATCCCTTGATCCCGCTCCTGCTGCTGCCCTGGGGGACCGCTCTCAGGGAACTGCTACGGTGGTGCGGGGTGGAGATGGCTGGCCTCCTCGCCGCGGGGCTGCTCTGCGCGTTGGCCGGGGGCGCGGCGGTCGGGGTCTTCCGCCTCCTGCTGGAGCGACTGGGAGTCGGGGCCACTCGGGCGCGGGCGTTCACGCTCGCCTTCGCGCTCTCCGCCAGCCAGATCGTGTTCTCCTCCGTCCCCGAGAGCTACGCCTTCTCGGCGCTGAGCCTGGTCCTCGTCTTCTGGACGTCCGCCTCCCCGAGACGCTCGCCCGCCGCCAGGCTGGCGGCCGGGGTCTTCTCTTTCGGTGTGACGGCCACGAACCTCGTGGCGATCGCGCTCGCACAGCTCGATTGGAGGTGCTTCGGCCGGCGTGCCCCAGGCGTGGCGGCCCGCTTCGTCGGCGGCGTCGTCCTCGTCGCGGCAGCGCTCGCCGTGCTGCAGCAGGCGCTGTTCCCGGGAGCCAGGGCTTTCTTCCTTTTCGGGGGAGCGCTCGGAAGCGGCTACACGAGTTCCTTCGTGAGCCCCGCCTCGCTTCACGAGCTCGGCGAGCGAACGGCGACGGTCGCGACGCACCTCGTCTTCGTGGGCATCGTCGCTCCGCGCGTGGCCGTGGACGAGGCCAGCCGCCCGCGAGTGTCTCTCGACTTCCGGGCTTCTCCGATCCCCGCATTCCGCCCGGCCGGAGCCCTTCACGCGGTCCTCTGGAGTGTGCTGGTGGCGAGGGCGCTATGGAGGCTCAGGCGCGACGAGCGAGAGGCCAGGGGTGTCTCGATCGCACTGCTGGGATGGCTGGCGTTCGTCGGCGTTCTGCATCTCTTCTTCGGCCTGTCGCTCTTCCTGTACTCCGGCCACTGGGTGTTCGCCCTGGTGGCGCTGACCGCGGCGGGCCTGGACGCGCCTTCGGCCGGGGGCGTGGGAGAACGACTGATCGATGCAGCGATCGTACTGAGCGTCGCGCTTGAGGCGGTGGCGAACGCATCGCTCGTCGCCGACGTGCTGCGCGTCTTCTCGGGACCCTGAGCGACTGGAGGCTTGCGACGCCGCTCGGGGTCACCACCCCGCAGGAGTGCCGAACTCGTCGCGCGGGAACAAGTCGCGGTTGAAGCCGACCCTGGCGGTCGGGTTGCGGGCGCCGGGAGCGGCCCCGGCGAGTCTTTCGCTGATCCCGGCGAGCGACTCCGCGTCGAAGCGGCGGGCGACCCCGGGAGCGCGCAGGCGCGCCTCCCAGGCAGGGACGTCGATCGGGATCGGCAGGTTGCTCCCGACGACCATGTTGCCGAAGTCCAGGACGTGGGGAAGCGCCTCGGCGAAGGTGAGGCCGACGCGCCGGCTCGGCTTCTGCGAGCAGACGAGCCCCCCCGGCTTCAGCCGCCGCGCGCAGAGCTCGAAGAACTCCACGGAGTACAGGTTGCCGCTGCCGGCGGCCGTCAGGTGGAGGGCGTCCACCTCGATCACGTCGTAGCGCCTCTCGTCGCGCGCGAGCGCCTGGCGCCCGTCCGCCGCCTCGACGCTCACGCGCCGGTCGGAGAGCAGCTCGACGAGCGACGCGAACGGGGCGACGAGCGACAACTGCCGCAGCAGCGGTGGTTGGCTCGCGGCGATCTCGAACACGCGCACGCGCCGCGTTTCTTCCCGGCAAGCGACGGCCCAGGCCGTCTCGCCCGAGCCCAGGCCGATCACGGCGATCTCTTCGGGCGCCGCGTGGATCAGCGCCGGCACGGCGCCGAGCAGGGTGTGGATCCCCTCGTAGGGCAGCCAGCTGTGCGGCAGGCCGTTGACCGTCACGCGCCACCTTTCTCCTTGTCCGGGGAATATGGCGCTCACCGCGCTCGCGTCCTCGCCGATGAGCGGCGCCGGGGCGGGCGCGGTGATCCCGTGCAGGCGCCTCCAGAAAGCGGCGTTCGAGGGCAGCGCCAGCACGACGATCCCGAGCGCCCCCGCACGCAGCCAGAAGCCCCGCCCGGCGCCCGCCTGGCGCGCCCGCAGCAGCAGGAACACGAGCCCGCCCCCCGCCACCAGCAGGCGCAGCGTGCCGGCCGTGCCCAGCCGCTCGAGCAGCAGCAGTCCCGTGAGCAGGCTGCCCGCGGTGCAGCCCAGGATGTTGGCGGCCTGCAGCAGTCCGACCTTGCGGCCGCTCGCCTCGGGGTCGTCCTGGACGGCCCGCTGCAGGGCCCCGAAGGAGAAGCCCATCAGCAGGGTCGGCAGACCGAAGAGCGCGAGCGGCAGCAGGGCGTAGAGGCCCAGCAGCGTCGCGACGTTCCAGTCGGCGCCCAGGTGGAAGAAGTCCTCCTGTCGCCAGTACTCGAAGACCCAGCGGTAGACGGGTGTGGCCGGCGGCAGCCAGGCGACGAGCGCCAGCGCGGCCCCGGCACAGCCGACCAGCAGCAGCTGGAAATCGAGGAACGAAACGAGCGGCCGCTCGAGTTTCGCCGCCCGACGACCGCCCGCGAGGCTGCCCGCGCCGAGGCCGAGGAGATAGAGCGCGAGCACGCTCCCGAACGTGTAGGCGGTGCTCTTGACTCCGACGTCCATCACGCGGAACCACAGGATCTCGAGCGAGAGCGCCAGGAAACCGGAGAACCCGTAGAGCAGCAACGAAAGGCCGAAGGGCGCGGTAGGCTCGGCCGTGGGGCGGGATGCTCCGCCGGAGCCTGGTGCATCCGCGCCAGGCTCGAGCACGCCGCGGCTTGCGGTGACGAGCGCGGCCGCCGCGGCCACGAGGTTCGCGAGCGCCCCGCTGAGCACGGCGCCCTCCATGCCGAGGTAGCGCACCAGCACCCAGGGCGCGAGCAGCGCGCCCGCCGCGGCCCCGAGAACGTTGATGCCGTAGAGCGCGGCGATCACGCGCGAGGCGGTGGCGGTCTCCACGACCGTCGCTCTCACCAGGAACGGCAACGACATCCCCATGAGTGTCGTGGGAAGCAGGAAGGCCGCGAAGTGCGCGAGCGCCGTGCCGGCCGTGGTCCGGTACAGACCGGCAGCCAAGCCGCCGAGGCCGTCGTGGAACAGGCGGCAGCTCACCGCAGCGAAGAGTCCGACGCCCAGCTCGATGAGCGCGAAGCCAAAGAGCGCCGCGCGCCGGCGCAGGCGTCCCGAGAGGACACCGCCCAGGTGGCTGCCGAGGCCCAGACCCGCCATGAACGACGCCACGATCAGCGAGACCGACACGACGCCGATCCCGGTGTGCAGCGTGAGGATGCGCTGCCAGACCACCTGGTACACGAGCGCGGCCGCACCGCTCAGGAAGAAGGCCAGGCCGAGGAGTGCCATGGGGCGGGAGCTCAGAGGACAGCGAGCGTGACGAGGCCGATCGCGACCAGCAGGAACGTCAGCAGCAGGGCCGAGCGACGCAGGCGGCCACCGCCTAGCGTGGCGCTGAGCGCGCACTTGACGAGCGTGTTGGCGAGAACCGCCACCACGATGCTGCCTGCCGCCACGGTCGCGACGGCCTCGCCGCCACGCGCCAGCGTCGCCATCGAGAGCGTGATCGCGTCGACGTCGCTCGATCCAGCGAGCGCCGCGACGACGTAGGTGCCGCCGCCGGGGAAGCGCTGCTGCACCAGCGTCACCAGCACCAGTACGACCGCGAACAGCAGGCCGAACTTGACGGCCGCAATCAGGCTGAAGGGGTTGCGCAGCGCGACAACCGGGCCGGTGGAGGGTGTCGCGGATTGCACGCGCCGCAGCGACACAAGCGCCGCGGCCGTGGTCACCAGCGCCATCGCGCCGAAAGGGGCGACGAGCGTTCTCACGAGCGGCGGGTGGACGAGCGCCACGAGCACCACCACGCGGACGAACGAAACCCCCCAGGCGAGAAAGGTGCCGGCGGCGAGCGCGTCGTCGGACCGGCCGCTCTCCTCGCGGCTGCGCTTGGCGAAGGTGAGCGTGACGGCGGTCGAGGAAACGAGGCCTCCCGAGAGACCGGTGATCGCGGTGCCCCGCTCGGGCCCCAGGGCCCGCGTCGCCACGTAGCCCACGAGCGAGAGCCCGGCGATCAGGATCACCAGCAGCCACAGTGAGCGCGGCACGAGCGCGCCCCACGGGTCGATCGGCTCGGTCGGCAGCAGCGGCAGCACGATGAAGCTCGCGGCGAGCAGCTTCAGGCCCGCGGAGATGTCGTCGGGCGCGAGCTTCGCGACGAGCCCGTGGAGCGGCTCCTTGTAGGCCAGGAAAGCCGAGACGGCGATGCCGCCCACGAGGGCCAGCTCCGGGTGCCCCGCGCCGCACACTGCCCCCAGCAGGCATACGCTGAGCGCGGCGGTTTCGGTCGTGAGACCGATCGCCTCGGGCCGGCTCCGCGCCTGGACCACGTATCCGGCGATCGCGAGCGCCGTCACCGCCAGCACCGCCGCCACCAGCACCAGGGCGCTCCCGAGCGTCTGCGCGAGCCACGCCGCGAGCGCACCCGTGAGCGAGAACAGGATGAAGGTGCGCAGCCCGCCGATCCCGACGTTGCCGGAGCTGGCCTTGCTCTTCTCGCGCTCGATGCCGACGAGGGCCCCGATCAGGATCGCCGAGGCGAGATGAACGAGCAGGCGCGTGTCGACGGAGCCGGGCATCGCTCGTCGCTAGCGGGGCGACTTCACCGGCAGCAGGCACGCCGGCCGGTCGACCGCCACGCTCGCGCCGAAGGGCTTCGGCATCCCGCTCGCCGGGTCGAGGCGGAAGAACGCAATCGTCGCGGATCGCTGGTGCGCGGCGAGCAGCACGCCACCCCGGGAGTCGATCGTGAAGTGGCGCGGCCAGGCGCCCCCGACCGGCACGTGGCCGGCGAGCGCCAGCCGTCCGCTCGCGGCGTCGATGCGGAACACGACCAGGCTGTCGTGGCCGCGGTTCGAGCCGTAGAGGAAACGCCCGTCGGGCGAGACCTCGACCTCGGCGGTGTAGCTCGTCCCCGTGAAGCCCTCGGGTAGCGTTTTCACGGTCTCGAGCGGGGCGAGCTCGCCCTTCGCGGGGTCGTAGCCGAAGACAGCGATGGTGTTGCTGAGCTCGCCAATCACGTAGGCGTGCCGGCCCTTCGGGTGGAAGGCGAGGTGGCGCGGACCCGAGCCTGGCTCGACCGGTGCCGCGCCGTGCGGTGTGAGCGTGCCCTGCTCGGCGTCGAAGCTGTAGACGAACACCCGGTCGGCGCCGAGGTCCGGCGCGAACGCGAAGCGCTCGGCGGCATCCAGGTAGACCCCGTGCGCGTGCGGCTTCTGCTGGCGGGCGGTGTTGGGACCCTGACCTTCGTGGCGGCGAACCGACGATGCGGGCTGGAGCCGGCCGTCGGCGCCGATCCGCAGCACCGCGACGGTGCCGCCGCCGTAGTTCGCCACGAGGACGTTGCGCCCGCTTCGGTCGACGACCAGGTGGCACGGCGCCCCGCCTTCCGACGGCTGCTGGTTGAGGAACGTGAGATCTCCCGTCTTCGGGTCGATCGCGAACGCCATCACGGCACCGGTCCGGGCACCCGCCAGCTCGTCGACCTCGGATACCGCGTACAGGAAGCGTCCGCTCGGATGAAGCGCCAGGAACGACGGGTTCTTCGCCTCGGCCGCGAGCACGGGTACGGTCGCCCTCCCGCTCGTGGTGTCGAGGCTCGTGCGGTAGATCCCGCGGCTCGTCCCGTCCGTGTAGCTACCGACGTATACGGTCACGGGGACCTCCGCGGCAGGGGCGAGGGCTGGCGAGGCGAGCACGAGGGCGAGGCCAAGGCAGTGAAGCCGATCAGTCATGGCCGTGATCCTGCTCTGCGCGAGGCAAGCCGTCAACGGCCAGCTGCCGTTCGATGGCGCGTCGTTCGTACCCTGGCGGCGGCTCCTGCGGCGGGTGCGCGAGGAAGCACGTCACGATCTTGTCGAGGTAGCGGGCGAGCGGCTCGTGACGAAAGCCCAGCTCGGCCTTCGCGAGCGACGGGTCGACGAAGGACATCCAGCGCCCGCTGAAAGGCGAGAGCACGAGCGGGTCGAGCCGGGCGGCGCGCACCGCGTCGTGGCTCACGTCGACGAAGCGCGGCTCGGCGCCGAGCGCCGCCGCGAGCGTCGTGACGAGCTCGCGCAGCGTCGGCGTCTCGTCCTGGGCGAGGTTGTAGACGCGCCCGAAGCTCGCCGCGTTCCCGAGCAGGCGCAGGATCGCATTCACCACCGATCCCGAGTAGACGTGGCGCGTGGCGTGCCCGCCGCCCCCCGGCAGCAGCAGCGGGCCGCCGTCGAGGAGCCGCCACAGGTAGCGCTCGATCCTTCGGAAGTGGTCGCGCTCGCCGCTCACCATCGGGATGCGCAGGCGCGTGGCCGGGAAGCGCTCGCCGTCCCAGGCGCGGACCAGCTCGTCCTCGAGGCCGCGCTTCTTGACCCCGTAGTCCCACTGGCCCCGGTCGAAGGCGTCCTCGGGCGGCTCGAGGAGCGGCCCGTCGTAGTCGCTCTCGCGCGCGGGACGCGGGCAGCCCGAGCGCACCAGGTACACCTGGCCGGTGCTGATCGCCACGTAGTGGCCGACGCGGCCGCCGAGGACCGCGGCCGCCCGCCGACCGTCGTCCGCGTCGAAGGCCGCGAAGTCGATCGCCGCGTCGAAGCGGCGTCCCGCGAGCAGCCGCTCGAAGTCGCCGGTCGTGCGGTCGCCGTGAAGCCGCTCCACGCGGTCGCCCAGGGCGTCCTGGAGCGTCCCGCGGTTGAAGAGCGTGACGGCGTGCCCACCCGCGACCAGCCGCAGCGCCAGCTCGTGGCCCAGGAAGCGGTTGCCGCCGATGACGAGCGCTTCCAACGGCGATCCCTCAGGGCAGCGTCTCGTCGAGGATCTTCGCCGTCTGCTCCTCGCGGAAAGCCCGCAGTTTCTCGCGCAGCGGCGGGCGCGCACCCGCCAGGATCGCGATGGCCAAAAGCGCCGCGTTCGTGGCGCCCGGCCTTCCGATCGCGAGCGTCCCGACGGGAATGCCCGCCGGCATCTGCACGGTGGCGAGCAGCGAATCGAGGCCCTTGAGCGAGGCGCTCTCCATCGGCACGCCGAGCACCGGCAGCAGCGTGTGGGCGGCCACGACGCCGGCGAGGTGAGCGGCGCCGCCGGCGGCCGCGACGATCACCTCCAGGCCCCGGGCCTCCGCCGCGCTCACGTACTCCACCGTGGCGGCGGGTGTGCGGTGAGCCGAGAGCACGCGGCACTCGTGCGCGACGTCGAAGTGCCTGAGCGTCTCGCTCGCGCTCTTCATCACCTCCCAGTCGGACTTGCTGCCCATCAGGATTCCCACGAGCGGCTTGCTGTCGGTCATGGCTCAGGTCCTCGTCTTGCGGGCGACCGCCCGCCCCGCGCGCGCGGTGCGCGCTCGGCGATTCGGCCGCAGGCGGTCCGGCACGAATTCCTGCTCGATCCGGGCCAAAAGGCGTGGCCGCGTCTGCTCGAGCCAGGCCAGGAACTGCGCGGGCTCGCGGAAGTTGAGCGCGGCTTCGCTCGGCGCATTCACGTCGCAGCTGCGGTTGTCGAAGCTGCGGCAGATGTGCGGGCGACAGGCGTAGATCCCGCAGCGCCGGTCGTCGGCCAGGTTCCGGCAGCGGGTCTCGAACACGACGGACCACTCGCCGTCGCCGTCCGCGTAGACGGAGACGCTCTCGTGGTAGAGGTACCACAGCACGTCGGTCGCGAGCCGCGCCGTCGTCGGGGCGCCAATGCCCACGGCGACGTAGCTGCAGCAGCGGGCGCACTCCGTGCACTCGGTGAGCGGCGGAGCCTGGCGCAGCACGGTCAGCGGGACGGGAACGCGGGGCATCGCTGGAGCGTGTGAGCATACACCGGGTTTGCGCGCGGCCCCGCGCGGCGGGCGCTCCCCATCGCGGCGGCTTGACCCCCCAGGGAGCGGCGATTCTAATTAGCGGATTGCCCCGGCCGCCTGACGCTCGGCTGACGCAGGGGCGCAACGACGAGGATAGCGAATGAGCCAGAGACGGGCCGCGATCACCGCGCTCGGGACCTACGTCCCCGAGCGCGTCGTCACCAACGCCGACCTCGCGAAGATCGTCGACACCTCGGACGAGTGGATCCGGACCCGCACCGGGATCGAGACGCGCCACTACGTCGAGCCCGGCACACCCACGAGCGTGATCGCGGCGGAAGCGGCGAAGGAAGCGCTGCGCCGCCGCGGGATCGGCGCGGACGAGCTCGAGCTGATCATCGTCGCCACCGTCACGCCGGACATGCTGTTCCCGGCGACCGGTTGCCTGGTGCAGGATCTGGTCGGCGCGAAGCGGGCCTGGGCCTTCGACGTCTCGGCCGCGTGCTCGGGTTTCGCGTACGCGCTCACGGTGGGAGCGCAGTTCGTGGAGACCGGCCGCCACAGGAAGGTGATGGTGATCGGGGCCGACGTGATGACGTCGATCCTGGACTACAAGGACCGCACCACGTGCGTGCTGTTCG
>Ga0214472_10008377_pt1 | contig 10793 bp, 9 predicted proteins | sample RVTome_6_FD_207662 | JGI IMG/M metagenome (GOLD analysis project Ga0214472, IMG submission 207662) | Soil microbial communities from uranium-contaminated site in the Upper Colorado River Basin, Wyoming, United States - RVT140D175 | ecosystem: Environmental > Terrestrial > Soil > Contaminated >...
CGAAGAGGGCGTGCAGCCGAGGGCGAGGCTCAGCGACAGGAGGGCTCCGATCGAGCGCATGATGATCTCCTACGGGGGGAGGGTCCGAGACGGCCAACGGCCGGGGCGGCGGGGTCTACGTACACGTGAGCGCCCCGGTGGGGTTCATTCCACGAAGAGAAGGCCCGGGGTCGCGTGTCACGACCCCGGGCCGTTTATTGCCCGGTGGCATTCTCTCCTCCGGGGAGTCGAGCCGTCGACCGTTTGCTGCAGGCCCCTACGAGGTCGACGCACCGTAGGCGCGAATCCGCCCAACGACGGAATCGAATGGGCCCGCGCTGCCCGTCTCATGCCACGCCACGTTCCGCGTGCTCCCATGCGAGAGCGTTGGGTCCGTCCAGCATCCCGGTGGCGGCGCTCTGCGCGGCCCACGTGGCGAGCAGCTATCTACCATATGAAGGCGCCTGCGCCTCTCCGGCAAGGGCCATGGGCGGCGTGATGCGCGGCGCTCGGCGCGCGGGCCACCTAGACGTTCTTCCTTGACCACCGCCTTCGGCCGCCCCTAGCGTGGTCGGGACGGACTCGATTCCTCGCAGACCGGGTGCGGCGACCACGTGTCGATCCTGATCGGCCTCTCGCTCGGCTTCGCCCTCCTGGCGGTCGTGCTCCTGGCCCTCGCCGGGCGCTCGTTCCGATCCCGACGATGGATGGGCACTGCCGGCAGCACGACAGGTGGCGCGCTCTTCGCCTCACTTGCGGCTCTCGCGGCCACGCTCGGGGTCTCGACACAGGGGTACCGCGGCCTGACCTCCGAGGAGGTGGCGATGACGGTGACCACCGTGCCGACGGGTCCGCATGCGTTCCAGGCCTACGTCGAGTTCCCGGACGGACGCGATACGACGCTGGCGGTCCTGGGAGATCAGGTGCTGGTCGACGCCCAGATCCTGAAGTGGCGCTACATCGGCAACGTGCTCGGGCTCCACACCCAGTACGAGCTCGACCGTCTCTCGGGCCGCTACGTCGACATCGACGACGAGCGGCGCCTCGAGCGCTCGGTGCACTCGCTCAAGTCCGACAAGCCGGTCGACCTCTTCGACCTGGTCCAGCGCTACTCCTTCCTCACCTTCCTGGTCGACGCGGAGTACGGGTCCGCGACGTACATCGACGTGCGGCAGCCCGCCCGCTTCGAGGTGAGCGTGTCGACGACCGGGCTCCTCGTGAGGGAGATCCCGCTGCGGTAGCTTGGTCGTTGCATATTAGAAATCACTTTCTATATTGCAAGGATGTTGCCCCGCCTTGCCGCCGCGACCCTCCGGAGCCGTCTCGAGGAGAGCCCGGCCGTGGCCCTGATCGGACCCCGCCAGGCAGGTAAGACCACGCTCGCTCGGTCACTCGGCGGCACGTATTACGATCTCGAGCAGGAGCCAGAGCGCCTTCGGCTCGACCTGGAGTGGGATCGGACGGTGGCCGGGTCGAGCCTCGTCGTGCTGGACGAGGCCCAGGCGGCTCCCGATGTGTTCGTCCGGTTGCGCGGAGCCATCGACGCGGATCGCAAGCGCAACGGTCGCATTCTGCTGCTCGGCTCCGTCTCGCCCGCCCTCATGACCGAGGTGTCCGAATCCCTGGCAGGGCGTCTCGCTCTCGTCGAGCTCACGCCGCTCCTCGCGAGTGAGCTCGAGACGCCCACGGAGCGGGACCGACTGTGGCTCACGGGGGGGTTCCCTGACGGCGGCGTGCTCGGCTCCCGCGCCTTCCCTCGGTGGCAAGCCGATTACATGACGCTTCTGGTGCAGCGGGATCTGCCGGTCTGGGGGATGCCCGCGAGGCCGGCCACGAGCCTACGTCTGAGCAAGATGCTCGCCGCCGTGCATGGGCAGCTGTGGAACGCCTCGCAGCTCGGTCGCAGCCTGGGACTCTCGTATCACACGGTCAACAGCTACGTGGACTACCTGGTCGGTGCGTTTCTGGTGCGTCGACTGCCGCCCTTCCACGCGAGCGTCAGGAAACGTCTGGTGAAGAGCCCGAAGGTCTACTGGCGCGACAGCGGGCTGCTGCACTCGCTCCTGAACGTCGCCGACCGACGCTCGCTCCTCGAGCAGCCCTGGGTCGGTGCCAGCTGGGAGGGCTTCGTCATCGAGCAGGTTCTGGGTCAGCTGGTCGCAGCCGGACACCCCTACGAGGCATTCCATCTCAGGACTAGTGACGGGCATGAGGTCGATCTGATCCTCGACCTCGGCGGGGAGCTGTGGGCGATCGAGATCAAGCTCACGACGTCGCCCGCGCGCGAGGACATGCGCCGTCTGGACGAGCTCGCGACCACCATAGGGGCGGAGCGAGCGTACATGGTTTCCAGGACGAGCCGTCCAGTCGGAGACGAGCGCCGCGCGTCTGCCAACCTGGAGTGGCTCCTCGAGCGCCTCCCCGGATCCACGGAGGTCCGATGACCGATACCGCACCAGCCCACGCACCCACGCATGGCCATGGCTTCGGGACCGGGCCGGTGTTCCTGGCGAGCATCGGCACGATTCTCGGGGCCGTCATGTTCCTCCGCTTCGGCTACGCGGTGGGACATACGGGGCTACTCGGCGCGCTGCTGATCATCCTGATCGGACACGCGGTCACCGTGCCGACCGCGCTCGCGATCGCGGAGATCGCGACGAACCGGCGCGTCGAGGGCGGGGGGAGTACTTCATCATCTCGCGCTCGTTCGGAACGACGATCGGGGGCGCGATCGGGGTGAGCCTCTACTTCTCGCAGGCGATCTCCGTGGCGTTCTACATGATCGCCTTCGCCGAGGCGTTCCGGCCGCTCGCCGAGGCGTACGAAAGCCTGACGGGCTTCGGGTTCGATCCGCGCATCGTGTCGCTTCCCGGCACCGCGATTCTCGTTTGGGTCGTCCTCCGAAAGGGCGCCGACTTGGGCCTGAAGGCCCTCTGGGGTGTCGCGGCGGTCCTGGCGATCTCACTCGCCATGTTCTTCCTCGGGACCTCTCCCGAGGAGATCCGCCCCGACCGCGTGCCGCTCACGACGGACCTCCTGGGTCCCGATCCCTTCATTCTCGTCTTCGCGATCGTCTTTCCTGCATTCACGGGGATGACGGCCGGGGTGGGCCTCTCGGGCGACCTCGCCAACCCGCGCCGCTCGATCCCGCTCGGCATCCTGTCGGCGACCATCGCCGGGATGGTGATCTACGTCTTCGTGGTGGCGAAGCTCGCTGTGTCGGCGAACGCGACGGCGCTGGCCGAGGATCAGCTCATCATGTCGAGGATCGCCGTCTGGGGCCCGATCATCCCGATCGGCCTCGCGTGCGCCACCGTGTCGTCGGCCATCGGCTCGATCCTCGTCGCGCCGCGGACGCTCCAGGCGCTCGGCGCCGACCACATCGCCCCGTCGCGCGCCTTCAACGCGTTCGTTGCGAGAGGGTTCGGGGATGCGAACGAGCCGCGCAACGCCACGATCCTCACGTCGGTGATCGCCGTCGTCTTCGTCATGGTCGGCGACGTCAATCTCGTCGCGCGCATCGTGTCGATGTTCTTCATGGTGACGTACGGAGCGCTCTGCGCGATCTCCTTCCTGGAACACTTCGCCGCGCGCCCCTCCTACCGTCCCTCGTTCCGCTCGAAGTGGTGGGTGAGCCTCTTCGGCGCAATGATGTGCCTCGTCCTGATGCTTCAGATGGACGTCGTCTTCGCCCTGGTGGCCGTCACCTTCATGGGCGGCCTCTATGTGGCGATCCGCAGCTCTCGCGGAGGCATGGGCGACCTGGCGTCGATCTTTCACGGCGTCATGACACAGGCGACGCGCTATCTGCAAATCCGCCTCCAGAAGACGCCCCCGAGCGACTGGCGGCCGAGCGTGATCATGATCACCCCGCGCACGTTCGATCGCTCGGCCCCCGTCCAGCTCATGGAGTGGCTCTGCCACCGGCACGGATTCGGCACCTATCTGCACTACATACCCGGGGTGCTGAACCGCGCCACGTTCCGCGAGAGCATGCAGATCCAGGAGCGCCTCGTGCGCGCGATGCAGGAACGGAAGGGCGCCATCTACGTGGACACGATGATCAGCCCGTCGATGGCCTCCGCGCTCGCGCAGAGCCTCCAGATGCCCGGGGTCTCGGGGATGGAGAACAACACGATCCTCTTCGAGTACGGTGTGCACGACCCCGAGTCGGTGCTGGAGGAGGCCGTTTCCGGGCTGCGCTTGGCGGGCTCCACGCGCATGAACCGCCTCGTGCTGCGGCACGGGGACACCTTCTTCGGCGGGCGCAACGCGATCCACGTGTGGCTGACCTGGCACGACGCGCGCAACGCCAACCTGATGGTCCTCCTGACCTACATTCTGCTGGGAAGCCGCGACTGGCACGGCGCGGAGGTCTCGATCTTCGCCGCCTACCCCCGCAGCGAGGCGCGCGAGCGCACGGAGGAGCTGCACAAGATGATCGCCGAGGGACGCCTGCTCATCAGCGAGAAGAACGTGATCGTCACCCCCACCGACGACGGCATCGACTTCGAGCGTCTCGTCGAGACGCGCTCCAGCATGGCGGACCTCGTCATGCTGGGGTTCACGAGCGCTCGGCTCGAGCGCCAGGGCGTCGAGATGTTCAAACGCTTCCCCTCGCTGCGTGACACACTTTTCGTGTCGGCCGAAGCGGACATCGACATCGAGTAGCCCTCAGGCCACCCACACCGTCTTCACGTTCACGAACTCCAGGATCCCGTGGCGGCCGAGCTCGCGGCCGTAGCCGCTGTCCATCACGCCGCCGAACGGCACGCGCGGGTCGGAGCGGACGAAGGTGTTCACGAAGCAGCAGCCGGCGTTCAGCTCATCGCGCGCGATGCGCTCGCCCTCCTCCACGTCCGCGGTGAAGACGGCGGCTCCGAGCCCGAACGAGTTGTCGTTCGCCAGGCGGATCGCGGCCGCGCGGTTGCGGGCCGTGAGGATCGAGGCCACGGGGCCGAAGAGCTCTTCGCCGTAGGCGGGCATGCCCTTCCTGACGTCGGAGAGGACGGTCGGCGGGTAGTACCATCCCCGTCCCTCCGGCACCTCGCCGCCGAGCAGGCAGCGCGCCCCTTTCGCCACGCTCTTCGCAACCTGTCCGTGCAGTGTGTCGCGCAGGGCCCCGCGCGCCTGCGGCCCGACCTCGGTGTCTTCCAGCAAAGGGCTCCCGACCTTCGCGGCGCGCATGCGCTCGACCACGGCGTCGACGAAGTCGTCGCGCACGGCCTCGAGCACGATGAAACGCTTGGCCGCGATGCAGCTCTGGCCGGAGTTCACGAGCCGGCTCCGCACGCAGGCGGCGGCTGCGGCCTCGACATCTGCGTCCTCGAGGATCAGGTAGGGGTCGCTCCCGCCGAGCTCGAGCACGGTCTTCTTGATGCGCGCGCCCGCCTGCTTCGCCACCGCCCGCCCGGCGCGCACGCTACCTGTGAGCGTCACGGCGCGCACCCGCTTGTTACGGATGACCGCGCCGACCTGCTGCTTCGTCAGGAAGAGGCTCTGAAAGCACCCGTTGGGCAGCCCCGCGTTGGCGAGTACCTCGGCGATCCGCAGGGCGCACCGTGGCACGTTCGAGGCGTGCTTGAGCAGCACGGTGTTGCCGGCCATGAGCGCGGGGGCGGCGAAGCGGAAGACCTGCCAGTACGGGAAGTTCCACGGCATGATCGCGAGGACGGGCCCGAGCGGGCGGTACGCGACATAGCTCTTGGTCGCATCCGTCTCGGACGGCTCGTCCGCGAGGAAGCGCGCGGCATGCTCGGCGTAGTAGTCGCAGGCCCACGCGCACTTCTCGGCCTCCGACCTCCCGGCCGCCACCGGCTTGCCCATCTCCTGGGCCATGAGCAAAGCGTGCTCGTGTGCGCTGTCGCGGAGGCCGGCGGCCGCGCGTCGGAGCACTGCGGCGCGCTCCGCCGTGGGCGTGCGGCACCACGAGGCGAACGCCTTCTCGGAGCTCGCCAGGGCAGCGCGTAGCTCGTCGGGCTCGAGCGTGGCGAAGCTGTGCGCCTGCTCGCCGGTATGCGGATCGATCGACACGTACTTCATGGAGGGTGACATTGTGGGGCGCGCCGTCGGCGGTCAATCCGTGGCCAGGGGAGGCGACTCATGAGCTGGGTGGACGTGCTGGAAGCGATCCGCGGAGTGCTCGACATCCGCCTGTTCATGATCGGCGATACTCCGGTGACCGTGTCCTCGGTCGTGACGTTCTTCGCGATCATCATCATCTCGGTCTGGATGTCGCGGATGATTCAGCGGCTCGTGGGCCGCGGGATGGAGCGCGGGGGGCTTTCCGTCCGATCCACGGTGGCGCTCGTGCAGCGGGCCATCCACTACCTGTTGGTGCTCGTAGGTGTGGCGGTGGCGCTCCAAGTGATCGGTATCAGCCTCACCACCGTCTTCGCGGCAGGCGCGGTCGTGGCCGTCGGGGTCGGCTTCGCCCTTCAGAACATCCTCCAGAACTTCGTGTCGGGGATCATCCTCCTCGCGGAGCGCAGCATAAAGGAGACCGACGTCCTCGAGGTGGAGAACCGCACGATTCAGGTCGAGACGGTAGGCGTGCGTGCCACGATCGCGCGCACGCGTGACAACGAGCGCATCATCATCCCGAACTCGATCCTCGTGCAGAGCATCGTCGCGAACTACACGCTCGAGGACTCGTTCTATCGGGTGCGCACGTCGGTCGGCGTCAGCTACGGCTCGGACATGCACGAGGTCCGCGACGTGCTCGAGAAGACGGCGGCGCGGGTGGACGACCGCGTCGCAGCGAGGGAGCCGGTGATCCTGCTTACGGAGTTCGGCGACTCGTCCGTCGTCTGGGGGGTCTCGATCTGGACGAGTGACCCGTGGCGCGCGCCGCACCTCCGGTCCGCGCTGAACGAGGCGGTGTGGTGGGCGCTCAAGGACGCTGGGATCACGATCGCCTACCCGCAGCTCGACGTGCACTTCCCGAAGGGTCTTCCCGCGATCGGGTGAAGCCACCACGCTCAGTGCGCGGCGAGCACGTTCGGCAGCGAGCCCGCGAGCGCGTCGACAACCCAGGCCGGGAAACGCGCCCCGCGTCCCACGTGACGCTGGTTCACCTCGATCTCGATGCCGAGGTAGCGCACCGCGGGGTACTCGCGGCGCAGCGCGGTGGTGAGGCCGTCGGCGCTGCCCCGATAGGGGTCGTTCCGCCGGACGACGCGGGTCGGCTCCGCGACCCGCAGGGCGCGAAGCCAGTCTGCGGCGAGGGCGCGCTCGCGCGCCCGCGCCGGGTCGTAGAGCAGCGCTATGTCCGCCTCGCGGGCCGTGCCGTCCAGCACCGGCGTGAACGAGTGCACACCGAGGTGTAGCACGCGGCCCTCCCCGGCGATGCCGCGCGCGACCTCCGCGCGTGCGGCCTGCCAGTGGGGCGCGTGGAACCGCTCCAGCAGAGCCAGTCGCTCCGCGCGCGGCAGCGCACGCGTGACGGACGAGAAGGCGCGCGGGTTGTGCGATGACCGATTGAGGTCGACGAGCAGGCGGGTAACCGTGGCGCTCACCAGCGGCACGTCGAGTCGTTCCGTCAGCGCGCGGGCGAGCGCGAGCGTGCCGGGGTCCCAGCCGCGGTGCGAGGCGAGCTCCGCGGCGCGCCCCCGGAAGAGCGCGCGGTAGGCCGCGGGGACCTCGTTGCCTCCGTGCTCGCACGTCACTAGGAGCGACCAGCCTGCGTGGGCCTTCATGGGTCGGAGCGCCTAGGCCACGAACGTCTCGTTGGCGTCGAGGCAGCGGCCCAGTTCGGCCACCACACGCCGTAGATCGTTCCGTTCCGGCTCGGCGCCGGCGGCCCCGAGAAGCCGTCGCGCGAGGGGCCCGTGCCGCACGATCGCCTCGAGCGGTCCCGTCCACTCGTCCGTGGGGTCCTCCGGTGGGTCGGCATCGAGCAGCCGGGCCCAGAGCTCCCCGAGCGCGACCCGGTCGCTCCTCACGCCGAGGGCCGCGAGGAGGCCGCGCTCTTCCGCCACCGCCCGCTCGCCTTCGCGGATTGCCGCATCGAGGAGGCGCGCAAGCGATTCCGTGGACGGATCGTCGCGCACGTCGCGCCCGGAGAGGCGCCCGACAGCGAGCGAGCGCACGAGGCTCACCACGGCCGCGACGACCGCGAGGTCCGCGGCCGGGCACTCCTGCGAGTCGATGAGCCGGATCTCGATGGTGCCCCGGTCGAAGCGGGCGATCGCCCCGCGGGCGTTGGCCCACTCGTAGCGCAGCACGCCCTCCGGGTCGTGCGGAGCCAGGTCCGCGTAGAGCCGGCCGAGGATCTCCTCCTCGTACTGCGCGCGGCTGAAGACTGCCTCCGGGACGACATGGCCCGCGACCGAGGGGATGCGGCGGGCGTTCTCGCGGTACGCCGCGAGCCTGCTGTCGAGCGCGGGCCCGATGCGTCCATCCCGGAAGGGCGATGAGGCGGCCAGGGCGGGGACGAGCGGGAGCACGAGCCGGACGGCGGCGTGCAGGCGCGCGAACTCCTCGTCGCCCGAGAACGGCAGGTTGACGTGCGTGCTCTGGAGGTTCGCCCAACCGTGACCCGAGCACCCGAAGATCCTGTCGAAGGTGTGGTAGACTTCGGTGTACTCGTGCGGCCAGAGCTCGGTCTCGGCGTCGGGATCCATCCACGGGTGCATCGCGCCGGACAGCAGTCGCGCGCCGAGCGGTTCGAGCTTCTCGCTGGCCCTGAGCACGTTCTCGTGGAAGCGAGCGGCCAGGCCCGCGAGCGACGGCGCCGGCCCGTTCGTCTTCATCTCGAGCACGTGAAGCGTCAGCTCGTTCGACCAGGCGACGTCGCCGAGCTCGACCTCCGAGACGGACTCACCCGCGACGGCGGCGATCAACTGGTCGCAGATGGGCTTCACGTCCAGGGTCTCCGTGTCGACGATCATCATCTCGATCTCGACGCCGTACGCCTCGAAGAGGCCTAGGCGCTTCGAGCGGGGAACGACGGTGGTCGGCTCCACCCCCTCCTTCGTCACGAGGTCGACCCCTCGCCTCTCCGGTCGAGTCGCGTCCTGAACCAGGCGGCGAGCGCGTCGTAGACGGCGTCCTTGAGGATCGCGTCCTCGTAGTCCGCATCGAGGTTCGGGTTGTCGTTCACCTCCATGACCATCAGGCGGCCGTCGACGACCTTCACGTCGACGCCGAAGAAGCCGTCGCCGAACAGGGACGCGGCACGCACCGCCGTCTCGATGAGCCCCGGAGGGGCGTCCTCCGCCGGGGCCGCCTCGACGCGGCCGTAGCGGTCGGTGCGCCCCTTTCGTGACACGATCTGCCAGTGTCCCCGCGCCATGTGGTAACGGCAGAGGAAGAGCGCCTTCCGGTCGAGGACGCCCACGCGCCAGTCGAAGTCCGACGGCACGAACTCCTGTGCCACGACGAGCTCGGACTCCTCTAGGAGGACCTCCAGTCGCTCCACCGCCTCCTGAGCCGTTTCGACCTTCACGACGCCGAGCGAGAACGCCCCGTCGGGCTTCTTGAGCACGCACGGGAGACCCACGTGCTGGAGGAGCTCGTGCGTGTTGCCCTCGTGAACGACTAGCGTGCGCGGCGAGGGAATGCCGTGGCGCGCGAAGACCTCAGCCTGGTAGACCTTGTTCGTCGCGCGGACGATTGCCTCGGGATCGTCGATCACCACCAGCCCCTCGGCCGCCGCCCGCGTGGCGAATCGGTAGGTGTGATGGTCGACGAACGTGGTCTGGCGGATGAAGAGGGCGTCGTACTCTGCAATGCGGCCATAGTCCTCCGCGTCGATCACCTCGGCGTGGATCCCCTGTCGCTCGGCCGCACGGATGAAGCGGCGGATGGCGCGTTCGTCCGAGGGCGCCTCGGCCTCATCCGGAGACCAGAGGATGGCGAGGTCGTAGCGGAAGGTCTTCTGGCGTGGCGCGGAGTGCCGGCGGGAGAAGTACGTTTCCGCGCTCTGCATCACGAAGTCCCGGTGCGCCTCGGGGACGTCGGAGGCGTCCCCGAGCCTCAGGCTCACCATGCGCCACTCGTCGTCTTCATGCTCGAAGCGGGCGATCAGGATAGGCGCGGGGAACTGGTTGAAGAGCGCCCGGCAGAGCCGATCGTAGCGCTTCGCCATGTTGCGCCCGAAGTAGACGCTCAGCGTGAATTCGTTGCCCTTGAGCGGCGCGAGCACCCGCTGGATCTCGTCGTAGACCTCCTCGGACGCCGCCCGGAGGAGCGGGAGGTGGCCGCCCGTCTCGGCGGTGCCGACCACCTGCGTGGTCGCGACGGACGGCATGGGCCGGTGCCCACGCGCGGCGGCGAGCAGAGAAACGTAGTAGCCGAGGCTCTGGTAGCCGAGGCGACGGCAGAAGTTGTAGACCGTCGTGCCGCGCATCTCCGCGAAGCGGGGGTCGGTGAGATACACGCGCGCCGGCACGACCTCGACCGACTCGAGCTCGAAGGGCCAGCGCTTGGTGTTCTCGACGACAATGAGAGGTCTCACGACGTGGCGGCTTCAGGCTCGATGACGAGGAGGTTGCCGTCGTACGATAGCACGCCGAGCATGATCGCCCCGAGGAGCCGCACGATGCCCACCCGGTAGGCGTGCCCGTCGGAGAGCGGATTGCCGTGGTATGGATCCGCGACGAGCACGGAGTCTGTGCTCGGGTCGTAGCCGTGCAGCACGACGAAGTGACCCGTCGGAAATCCCCTGACCGCGTCGTAGGTGGCTCGTCCCTCGCCGCTGTAGACCTCGCGGGCGCAGCCGTAGAGGTATGTGGCCGAGAGGCCGGTCATGATCGGGAGGCCGCGCGAGAGGGTGCGCCGAATCAGGTCCGGGGAGAGCTCCTCGAACTTCA
>Ga0214472_10008378_pt1 | contig 10792 bp, 10 predicted proteins | sample RVTome_6_FD_207662 | JGI IMG/M metagenome (GOLD analysis project Ga0214472, IMG submission 207662) | Soil microbial communities from uranium-contaminated site in the Upper Colorado River Basin, Wyoming, United States - RVT140D175 | ecosystem: Environmental > Terrestrial > Soil > Contaminated >...
GGATCGAGCGGTAAAGACGATTTCGATTTCGATTTCGATTTCGAAAACGTACAATCCCAGTGCATCTTCCACCAGTTATCGAGAAGCTACGCGCCATGCTCCCAACCCGGTGAACGGTTACGGAAAAGCGGACGAGGAGATCACCTTGCAGAGAACCCTGATTCTGGTCGGCCTCGTTGTTCTGCTGGCCGGGCTGGCATGGCCATGGGTGTCCAGGATTCCCCTGGGACGGTTGCCGGGCGATATTATCATTGAAAAGCCCTCCCTGAAGTTCTATATACCCATAACAACCATGATCCTGGTGAGCCTCGTTCTGTCGCTGCTCGCCTGGATCTTCCGTAAATAAGGGTAATCGTCCAGCAGCACCCCATCTGCACGCGATCAGGCCGGCTCGCATAGTACGGGCGACCGGCAGGTCGCCCCTACACCCCGGCCTGCTTGCGCACATCTGGGGCACTGCTGGACGATTACCATTCCGGGGCAAGGGCACGTTTTTCCAACTCCGGTGAACGGTTACAAATAAGGAGATGATCATGCGGATCGGTAGAAACCAGATGTGCCCCTGCGGCAGCGGTAAAAAATTCAAGAAATGCTGTCTGGGCAAGGCCCCGGCCGGCGCCAAGGCGCCTCAAGCCGCCCCGGCGGGGCAACCCCGGCGCATCTCGTTGCACAACGAAATCGAGAAAACTCAAAATGCGGCGCTCCAGGGCAAGGTCCTGCTGCACGAGATCGGCGTCTTTATCTTTTTTGCCACTCCGGCCGGGGATAGCTGGATGCTGGAGGTCTCGGAAATGGACGGCCTGCTGCTCTCCGAGGGAGGCGAAAAGAAGGAGGTCAAGCTGGTGGAACGGCCCGATACCCTGGAGATCGACTGGACCCACCGCTTCTCCATCCGGGAGAAACTGTTCACCACCGTGGCCTACAAGGACCAAGAGGAAAGAACCCATCAGGATTATCCCTGCCAGGCCATTCACGCCGCGGTCCAACGCATCCGGCGCCGCTATCCCAGGGAAGTGCTGGACAGCATCCACCTGGAAGAAACCCCCGCCGCCGACACTCCGGCCTGATTATTATCCCCCACTCTCCCTTGATTCCCGGGTTTATCCTTCCGATGCCGGCCCTTCATCCAGTTGCCAGGTGCATCCCCATGATCACGGTCATGGGGATGCTTTTTTTGCTGTCGCACCTGCCCGGCGATGCGACCGATCTCCATTTGCCCGCGGGGGTGGACAAACTGCTGCATGGCGCGGCCTACGCCCTGCTGGCCGTGACCGTGCTTTTCGCCCTGCCCGGCCCGGCGGAGGGTGGTTCCTCAGGGCGGAACGCCGTTCTGACCCTGATCGTCTGTCTGATCTACGGCCTGCTGGACGAATGGCATCAGTCCTTCGTGCCGGGCCGGGATGCCAGCGGCCTGGATCTGCTGGCCGACGGTGCCGGGGCGTTGCTGGTCGTGGTCGTCTGGGTGAGGTTGGGGCGAGGGACGAAGGACGAAGGACGAAGGACGAAGGACGAGAGACGAGGGACGAGGGACGAAGGACGAGGGATGAGGGATGAGGGACGAGGGACGAAGGACGAGGGATGAGGGACGAAGGACGAGGGAGGAGAGACGAGGGACGAAGGACGAGGGAGGAGAGACGAGGGACGAAGGACGAGGGAGGAGAGACGAGAGACGAAGGACGAGGGAGGAGGGGTAGAAAATGGAAGAGAGACGGAGGCCGAAAATAATTGGTAGCGTGAGAGACTTGGAGGTGTACAAGAAAGCTTTTGCTGTAGCGATGGCAATATTCGAGATTTCAAAAACTTTTCCTCCGGAAGAAAGATATTCCTTGACCGACCAAATTCGCAGATCGTCTCGGTCTGTGTGCAGTAATCTTTCAGAGGGTTGGAGGAAAAGGAAATATAAGGCGGTGTTTCTGAACAAGTTGTCCGATAGCGCGCAGGAGGCGTCGGAAACCCAAACTTGGCTGGAATTTGCCCAAAGATGTGGTTACATCAGCAACGAAACATTCTTAAAACTCGATGAAGACTATGAGCATATTTATGCAATGCTGGCTACGATGGAGAAAAAAGCGGACACGTTTTGCCGATGAGTGAGGGGCGAGGGGCGAGGGGCGAGGGACGAGGGACGAAGGACGAGGGACGAGGGACGAAGGACGAGGGACGAGGGACGAGGGACGAGGGACGAGGGACGAGGGACGAGGGACGAGGGACGAGAGACGAGGGACGAGGGATGAGGGACGAGGGACGAGGGACGAGGGACGAGAGACGAGGGACGAGGGATGAGGGACGAAGGACGAGGGATGAGGGACGAGGGACGAAGGACGAGTTCTTGATTTTTCGTCCTTCGTCCCAGTGAGCGCAGCGAACGGTCGTCCTTCGTCCTTCGTCAACAATCGTCCCTCGGTTCCACTCCTTACCCTCTAAGCAGCCGGGCCATTTCCTTGGCAAAGTAGGTGATGATGATCTCGGCCCCGGCCCTGCGGATGGAGAGCAGGGTTTCGGCCATGACCTTTTCGCCGTCGATCCACCCCTTGGCGGCGGCGGCCTTGATCATGGCGTATTCGCCGCTCACATGGTAGGCGGCCACGGGCAGGTCGAACTCGTCGCGCAGCCTCCGGATGATGTCGAGATAGGCCACCGCCGGTTTCACCATCAGGATGTCGGCCCCTTCCTCCACGTCCAGGGTGGCCTCCCGCATCGCCTCCAGCGCATTGGCCGGGTCCATCTGATAGGAGCGGCGGTCGCCTTCCTTGGGGGCGCAGTCCGCGGCATCCCGGAAGGGTCCGTAAAAGGCGGAGGCGTATTTCACCGCATAGGACATGATGGGGATCATGTCGAAACCATCCTCGTCCAGGGTTTCGCGGATGGCGCCGATCCGGCCGTCCATCATATCCGAGGGGGCCACCATGTCGGCGCCGGCCTTGGCGTGGGACAGGGCGGTCTTGGCCAGGATCTCCAGGGTGGTGTCGTTATCCACCTCTTTGTTGAGGATGGCGCCGCAGTGGCCGTGATCCGTGTATTCGCACAGACAGACATCCGTGGTGACCAGAATCTCAGGACTCTTGTTCTTGATCTCCCGGATGGCCCGCTGGATGATGCCGTCCTTGGCGTGGGCCCCGGAGCCCATGGGGTCCTTGTGTTCGGGCAGGCCGAAGAGGATGACGTTGTTGATGCCCAGTTCCAGGCATTCCCTGGTTTCCGCGCCCAGTTGATCCACGGAAAACCGGAAAACGCCGGGCATGGAGGAGATCTCCTCGCGCTTGTTCTTGCCCGGCATGACGAAAAGGGGATAGATCAACTGGGCCGGCGACAGGTGGGTCTCGCGGATCAGGGAACGGAACGCCTCGTTGCGGCGCAGCCGCCGGGGACGATATTCGGGAAATACCATGGTGGGACTCCTATAAGGTTAATGGTCTAAGGTTAATGGTCAAAGGTTGATGAACCCCCTCAAACATTTTTTCACCGCGAAGGCCGCGAAGATCGCGAAGCAAAGATAAAATAAATTATGTTGTTAGCTTCGCGACCTCCGCGTCTCCGCGGTTGCACCTGTTCAGCATGAACCGCCTGCCGGGTAAAAAAATCGAAATCGAAATCGAAATCGGGATCGGGATCGGAAATCGGACTGCGGGAAGGGACGATTTCGATTTCGATTTCGATTTCGACGCAAACATTTGCCCGATAAATCAGGTCGAATTTGCGCCCGGTGAACGGATACCCGCGGTTGACCTGGCTCGCGGCCAAGGTTACAACCTGAAGCTTTCCTTGACAAGGTTGTTGATATACTCTTCCGGCTCATCCACGCCCTTGGCCGGGATGACCACATGGTCCACCCCTTTCTTGTGCTCCAGCAGTTCGAGGCCGTACTCGAAGATGGCGGTGAGTTTCTTGCAGACCTGGTTGATGGTTTCCGGACGGCGCGGCTTAAGGTCCAGCAGCCGGTCGATGGCCTCTTCGCTGAAGGTGACCCCCAGGCCGCATTTCGCGGACATCTCTTTTTCGCAGCCATGGACATGGTGGATCAGCTCGATGAACAGGTCGCAGACGTCGCCGGTCTCCATGATCTCCTCCTGACACTGGCCGGCCATCATCTCCAGCCTGGTCCTGGTGGGGATCAGCTCGTGGTTGCGGAGATAATCGCCTTTGCCGCGGAGGATGGCGGCGGCCAGCCGTTCCCGTTCCAACTGGTTGAGCTGCTGGAAACGCTCTTGAAAATAGTCTTGGGGGCTGGTCTGTTCGAGCAGGCGCGCCAGTTCCCGGCGCGGGTCGCGCACCATCGCGGGAGTCACCACCAGGAAGCGGATATCGGTGGAGGGGAGGTGCTTTTCAAAGGGCAGCAGGGTTCGTTCCATGACGCTCACCAGGCCGCGGGCCCCGGTCCCTTCCAGGAAGGCCAGCCGGGCGATCTCCCGCAGGGCCTCCTCCTCGAACTGGATGTGGATGGCGTAGGAGCGGAAATCGAGCTTTTTGCCCACCACCACCGCGTTGTTGGCATTGAGCAGGATCAGGTACAGATCGTCCCGGCTCAATTCCTCCAGGCAGGCGAGGACCGGCAGCCGGCCGATGAATTCGCTTTCAAAGCCGAACTGGATGAGGTCCTCGGCCTTGACGTCCTTGAGAAACCGGGAGGATTCGCGCTTCGTGGCTACCTCGCTCTCGAACCCCATGGACTGACGCTGTACCCGCTGCTTGACGATATCGGCCAGGCTGTTGAAGGCGCCGCTCATGATGAAGAGGATGTTCCGGGTATTGAGCACCTGGCGCTGCCGCTTGCCGGTGGCCCGGTAATGCTCGATGGCCTCGATCTGCGAGATGGGATCGTGGGGCACCCGCAGATCCACCTCGGTCTCCTCCATGGGCTTGAGCAGGGCGCGCTGCACCCCGGTCCGGGAGACGTCGGCGCCGAGACGGTTGGGGGCCGAGGCGATCTTGTCGATCTCGTCGATGTAGATGATGCCGTACTGGGCCCGTTCCAGGTCGCCTTCAGCCTCCCGCGCCAGGTCCCGCACCAGATCCTCGACATCGCCGCCCACATAGCCGGTCTCGCTGAATTTGGTGGCATCGCCCTTGATGAAGGGCACCCCGAGCCGCCGGGCGATGAGCTTGATCAGATAGGTCTTGCCCACGCCGGTGGGGCCGATGAGCAGGACGTTGTTCTTGATGCGGCCCTCGGTGCGGCGGGCCGCCTCCGGATGCTCGATGCCATGGCGGACCCGGTTGAAATGGGTGCAGATCTTGGTGGCCAGGATCGCCTTGGCCTCGTCCTGGCGGATGACATACTCGTCGAGATAGTCGGCCAGTTCCTGGGGCTTGATATCAAAGGAGAAATCGGCCGGGGGCGGCTGTTTTCTCTCGGCCCCGGCTATCCCGGCCGTCTCGGTCTGGGCCTGGAGGCCGATGATCTTGACCCGGTCGCCGTAGCGGCTGGCCAGGAACTTGCTGATTTCCTTTTCTATTTCATGCTGCGAGGGCAGCTTGGGCTGGGTTTCTTCGGACATTGTTTTCTCAATTCTCGACGTCGAGGGTTTTGATTTTTTTGTGGAGATGGCTGCGCTCCATGCCGAGCAGGTCGGCGGTGAGCGAGATGTTGCCGTCGTTTTCATGCAGCTTGGCGCGCAGAAAATCGCGCTCGAATTCCTTTTTCGCCTCCTTGAAACTGGCCCCACCCGGCGGCGGGTTCAAAACCGGCAAGGGGGGTGGAGCAACGGTTTTCCGGCCCGGGTGCAGAAAGAGGGCGACGCCGGCCGCGGAAATTTCCGCCTCCGGCGACATGATGACCAGCCGTTCGATCACATTGCGCAGTTCCCGGATGTTACCCGGCCAGTCGTGACGGGTCAGGAGTTCCAGGGCCTCGGCGGTGAGGCTCTTGCGGCCCAGTCCCTTGCCGGAAAAATCGTGGAGAAAATCCTCGACCAAGGTGGGGATATCCTCCAGCCGTTCCCGCAACGGCGGGACCAGGATCGGCACCACGTTGAGGCGCCAGAAAAGATCGGCCCGGAAATTCTCCTGCTCGATTTCCCGTTCCAGGTCCTTGTTGGTGGCGGCCAGCACCCGGACATCCACGGTGATGGTGCGGCTGCCGCCGACCCGCTCGAAGGTCTGCTCCTGGAGGATTCGCAGAATCTTCGCCTGGGTTTTCAGACTCATGTCGCCGATTTCGTCGAGAAACAGGATGCCGCCGTCCGCCAGGTCGAACTTGCCGCGCTTGGCGACATGGGCCCCGGTGAACGAGCCCTTTTCGTGGCCGAACAATTCGCTTTCGATCAACTCCTCCGGGATGGCGGCGCAGTTGATGTCGATCATGGGACGGTGATTCCGTTTCGACCGCCGGTGAATGGTCCGGGCCACCAGTTCCTTGCCGGTACCGTGTTCGCCGCGGATGAGCACCCAGGCCTCGGTGGGCGCCACCCGCTCGATCTGCTCCCGCAGCCGCCGCACCGCCGGCGAATCGCCGGTAATGGTGAAACGGCGCTCGGTTTTCTGGCGCAGGATGGAATTTTCTTCCTCCAGCCGGGAGAGATGCAAGCCGTTTTTCACCGCCAGGACGATCTTGTCGTAGGAGAGCGGTTTTTCCAGAAAATCGTAGGCCCCCATCTTGGTGGCCTGGACCGCGGTCTCGATGGTGCCGTGACCGGAGATCATCACCACCGGCAGGTTGGCGCTGGTCTGCTTGAGCCGCTTCAACAGTTCCATGCCGTCCATGCCCGGCATCCAGATATCGAGGATGACCAGATCGACCGGTTCACCGGCGAGAACCTCCAGGGCCTGCTCCGCCGAGGCGGCGCACAGCGGCTGCCACCCTTCATCGCTCAGGATGTCGGAGAGCGAGGCGCGGATACTGCTTTCGTCGTCAACTACGAGGATTTTCTTGGTCATCGGTTCCGGTAACCTGCGGTAAACGATTCGGGGTTCCGCCAAAATACAATACCCAATATAAACCTGATCGAGCCATCTTGCCAGCCTGGAGGAGGGCCGAGTGACCGGTGACCGGTGACCGGTGACCGGTGATCGGTGATCGGTGAGCGGTGAGCGGTGAGCGGTGAGCGGTGAGCGGTGAGCGGTCACCGATGACTGATAACCGATCACCGATCACCGGCTTTTCACGTCACAAAGGGCAGTTCCACGATGAACACGGCGCCGGTGGGTTGGTTGTCCCGCACCGCGATGGCGCCGCCATGGTCGGCGACAATGGTGTTGGCAATGGCCAGGCCGAGACCGGTGCCGGATTTCTTGGTGGAGAAATAGGGCTCGAACAGCCGGGTCTTGTCCACATCCTTGACCCCCGGCCCGTTGTCGCGCACCTCCAGATCGACGGTTTTCTTTTCCCGGTCCAGCCGCAGTTCGATCTCGATGGTCCCTTCCTTGCCCACCGCGGCGATGGCGTTGTCGATGAGATTGATCAACACCCTTTTCATCTGCTTGAGGTCGAAATTGAAGGGAGGCAGGTCAACGGGCGGCCGGAAACCGAAGCGGATGTTTTTGTGGCCTTCCTCATAGAGGGCCAAGACATCGCCGACCATTTCCGTCAGATCGGCGCGCGCCATTTCCATGGTGGGCATGCGGGCGAAACCGGAAAACTCGCTGACCAGCCGTTTGAGTTCATCCACCTGGTTGATGATGGTCCTGGTGCAGCGGTTCAGCACCTCGCCTTCCTCCTCGCCCAGGACGCCGAGATATTTTTTACGCAGCCGTTGGGCCGAGAGCTGGATCGGGGTGAGGGGGTTTTTGACTTCGTGGGCGATGCGCCGGGCCACCTCGCGCCAGGCGGCCACCCGCTGGGCCTTTTCCAGTTGGGTCAGATTGTCGAAGACCAGCACCGCGCCGAGCGACCGGCCGTTTTCATCCTGGAGCCCGGTGATGCTGATCAGGAGCGACAGAATTTCGTTGCCCACGGTAAGGCGCAGATGACGCTGGATGGACATCTTGCCGGACTGTTCCAGATCCTGGAGAAAACCATCGATGATCGCGGAGTGGTTCGGGTGCAGCACCTCCGGGTACCGGTGGCCCAGGAAATCTTCCCTCCGGATGCGCAGCAGTTCCTCGGCAAAGCGGTTGATGGTGGTGATGCAACCCGTTTGATCGAAGGAAACGACGCCGGCCGCCACGTTGCGGAGAATGGTTTCCGTGTAATGGCCGCGCTGATCCAGTTCCAGGTTGCTCTGTTTCAGGGCGAGATTGGCCTCTTCCAACTGCTGCTTGCCGGTGAGCAGATCCCGGGTCATGCGGTTGAAGGAATCCACCAGCAACCCCATTTCGTCGTCCGACTCCCGCACCAGCTCGAAATCCAGTTCGCCTTCCGCCACCCGGCGGGTGGCCGCGGCCAGGGCGCCGATGGGACCGGTCAGCCCCTGGGCGATATAGATGCCGAACCAGATGGCGCTGAAGACGATCAGCAGGGTGACGATGACCAGCATGACCAGAAGACTGGTCTTGATCGGGGTCTTGAGCAGCATGAGTTGGCGATAACCTTCGAGGCCGTCGGTGATCACCCCCATGCGGTCGATGCGCTCCCTGGGGATGAGCAGGGTGGTGACCAGGAGATAGCGGATGGTCCCCGGATCGTCGGCCGTGGCCACCGGCGATACGTCCCTGACCAGATCGCCAGCCTTGACGGACTGGATGACGATCTGGTGTTTGCCGCCGGCCAGGGCGGCGCGGAGCAGTTCCGGCGGCGTCTCCGGCAGGGCGACCCCGGCCAGTGGCGCGCCGCTGACGTTGACCAGCCGCTGCCGCTGATCGGTCAGGACCTCGAAACCATCCGGACCCCGGGTTTGCAACACCTCATCCAGAAAGAGTCGCATCGCCGCCGCGTCGTCGTCCCGATAGCGGGCCGCGGCCAATGGTTCGATTACGGCCGCGGCCCTTTCCTTTACCCGCTCCCGGGCCTCGTGGTACACGGATTTGGCGAGGGTGAGCGATTCCTGCAACGATTGCTCCACATTGGCGTTGAACCAGTAATCCATGCTGGTGGAGACGAACTGCAGGGCGATGAAAAAGAGCAGGGCCGTGGGGATGAGCGAGAGGGAGATGAAAGAGATCACCAGCTTGGTGCGCAGGCGGCTGCCGAGGATCTTCTGCTTACGCTCGAAGAGCAGTTCGGCCAGATTCCTGAGCACCAGGAAGACCACGAGCAGCAGGAGCAGCACGCTGATGTTGAGCAGGATGAAGACCAGGACATTGCCGCTTACCGGAATGGGCACTTCACCGATTTTCAGAACCTTGGTTTCCAGGTAGGTCAGGAGGAAAAGCAGGCCGAGGCAGAAAAGGATGGCGAACCTGATCCGGCGCTTCTTGCGCTTCTGGCGGTCGTCAGTAAGTGAACTCAAGGGCATACCAGTCGGTCTCGAAATCCCACATGGATGAGAAGGGCAGATAATGGAAATAAAGGGGCAGGGTCTTCTTGGCCAGCGTGGCCTTGACCAGGAGGCGATAGGCCAGTCCCCGGGTCAGGCGGTCGAGCTTGATGGTTTTGAAGCCGTTGACTTCGGCCATCAGCCGTTTGGCTTCCGGCAGATTCCCGGTGGTGTGCTGTCGCTCTTTTTCCGAAAACTCGATGCGATATTCCTCTTTCAGGCTGTCATGGGACAGGATGTGGTGAAAGGTGTGATCCACGAGTTTTTTGTCCGGCCAGCCCTTGCGGATGCGGTAGAGTTCCACGTAAAAGGTGAAGGTCGCCGGGATACCGTTCTGCACCGCGGTTTCCATCTCCGGGGTGAAACAGTTCTTCAGGGTCAGATAGAGGAGCAGATCGGTATCCGAATTGGTCACCACGAAATCGTCGATCGCCGCTTCCTGGCCGGCGCCGGCCACCAGGGGCGCGGCCAGCAGGAGGAGCAGGATCAGGAGCACCCGGACCGGGAGGGGCCCGGGGAAGAAATCGCCGGGCCGGCGGTGGCGCTCCATTGCCATGATCGCGGGATTACAGTTCATACAGGGTATCATCGCGCCGGGGGATGGGCCTCTGTTTCGATCCGCCGCCTTTTTTCATCTCAAACGGCGTTTCATCGCCTTCCAACAGGTCGCCCAGTTCCTGCTCGATCTTTTCCGGGTCTTCACCGGCCTCCAGCCGTTCCAGGGCCCGGGCCATGTTACCGCCGAAATCCAGGCCGGTTTCCGTGGTGAAGCGGCGCATCATGCGGGCCATCTGCCGCGGATCTTCCTCGTTGAGGTTTTCCGCCTCCCGGGCCAGTTTGTCGAACACCCGTTCCATCCGGGCCTCATCGACATCGGGAAACATGTCGTCCGCCGGTTCCCGGGCCTTGCCGATGGTGGCGAAAGCGGACAGCCGGCGCTGCAACTCCCCGCCGCATCGCGGGCAGGCGGGCCGGGCCTCGGTATTGACGCGGCGCGACAGGAAATTGAAGATCGTGTTGCACGGTTCACAGAAAAATTCGTAAATGGGCATGGTTCATTTCCCCAAAAGGTCTTTATGATGGTTTCGCAAAAACTATTTTTTCACCGCAGAGACGCAGAGGACGCAGAGTTTTTATTTGTTAAATAAACAAGATACCTCTGCGCCCTCTGCGTCTCTGCGGTTACTTTTGACTTTTTGCAAGTTCATCTTTTATGGCAGTGACGCGAAAAACCGGCAACCTCCGAGATCGCCAAGTCGAGGGAACAATATAAGACATTTTTCCTCAGCGATCTCTACCTTTGACGAAAAATTAGTTATTTACCAAACCATCCCGTAACTTCCCAATAACTGGTGGAAGATGCACTGGGGTTGTACGTTTTCGAAATCGAAATCGAAATCGAAATCGTCTTTACCGCTCGATCCCGATAGCGATTTCGATTT
>Ga0214472_10008379_pt1 | contig 10791 bp, 8 predicted proteins | sample RVTome_6_FD_207662 | JGI IMG/M metagenome (GOLD analysis project Ga0214472, IMG submission 207662) | Soil microbial communities from uranium-contaminated site in the Upper Colorado River Basin, Wyoming, United States - RVT140D175 | ecosystem: Environmental > Terrestrial > Soil > Contaminated >...
CGTCCCTGCACGTTGATGATCGTGCAAAACGAGCAATTGAACGGACAGCCCCGGCTGCAGTCGATCGTGCCGAAGTTCGAAGTCACGAACTTCCGAAGGTAGCTTTTGTTGATCACAGGTCTGGGGGCGTCGGACAGATCCGGGAGATCGTCCAGGAATCGATAGATGGGTTCTAGCCGGTTCTCGTAGGCATCTCGTAGAAGAGCGTCCCACCGGTGCTCGACTTCACCCGCGACGATACTAACGCCGGCGTCCACGAGGCGCTGGATTTCTGGCGACACGCCTGCAAAGAGCGCCAAGACGCCGCTGACATGGAAGCCACCAACGATCACCGGCACGCCCTTCCCGCGAAGCTCGAGCGCGATGTCGGAAGCTCGACAAAACTGATTCGTCTGAACTCCGACCAGGCATACCACGACCTTCTCGCCGGCTCGACCGTGGAGCTTCGCGATCTTCCCGAGCGGGAGCTTCTCCACGGCCTCATCGAAGGCGTGAACGCGGACGTCGACACCCGTCCAAAGCGGGTTCTCTCGAACATCCTCGGTCAGGCCATGGAGACACGCCAGGGTGTTGCTGGGAAGCACCCCCCGCCAGTGACGGACGACGTAGCCCTCATCGTCGTATTTCGACGGCTTGATGAGGCAAACGTGAAATGCGGGTCGTTTACGCGAGCTCATCGACTTGGTGGTAAAGATAAACCAGACGCTTCCCACCCGTCAAGAATGGGTCCCTGGTCGGCGCCGGCCCCTTGAGCAGTGGCAACGTCCGGCTCGGTGGTGCCCCGGCGCCCGTGCGTGCTGATACTTCACGTACTCCGTTTTCGCAAAAATATGACAATGGCGCTACTCATGCTGGCCAGGCGCCTATCCGGAAGGCCCGAGCCTCATAGAGGTCCGCGCACTGAAGGCAAAGCCCATTCTCCTCCTCCCATTGCGGGAAGTCCCTTTGGATGGCATCGACGATACAAGGATGCAGGCCGCCTGCATTCGAGTGGAGATGGGATGCGGGAAGACTGCAAAGCGGACACTGCCGACTGTTACGGTGATCGGAACCCGGCTGAACAGCAAACGCGACCATCTCGGCATGCTTTGGTCGGGGACCAGTGAAGAACTGCTGGAAATACCGGTCCGCTTCCCCGCCGAGCATTTTGAAGCTTTCGAGGAACTCCTGCCGCCCTCGTTCCGCTTGATGTGCAGGTAACTGTCCTGCACGCGCCAATCGGCCATCGATGGTCGTGTTCCATAGAACGCGATATCGATCCTGAATGAGTCTCTGAAACATCGGCCCCTTGTCCATATCGGGCAACGCGGGCTCATAGCCGAATTGCGGGTCCAGCATGTCCGTCACGTGTAATAACTCGTGCCGCAAGAGAGGCGTCAAGCGATCGGGGTCGGCGAGCGTCTTGGGTAGAAGACGAGCCACGAGGACGGGAAGGGCGGTTTCGGTGGGCTCCCCCTTTGCCGCATGAAGGTCGGCGCCCTCGTCTTTGTACGAGCTCGCCGAAAGAACGTAGCAGCCAGAAATGCCGTTTGCCAGCGAGACATGCTCTCGCAACAAGTTGAGAAGACCGTCCGCGACACCGAAGCGTTTGAACCAACGCGCGTCGAGTTCATGAAAGCCGGTTTCACGGAGATCGGCCGTCTCTATCTCGTAGACAGCGTCTTTCTCCCGCCGGAATCTGTCCCTTTCTGGAGAGCCTGCAACTTCAGCTACTTGGAGTACGACCGCCTCGACCAGGCATGGGTCGAATCTTACCGGGAACGCCTCAGAGGTAAGTTTCATGGTTAGACATCAAAGCGTGTTGCGCCCGTTTCCAGTCTCTCGTCACCGGTTCCGCACGCCATGGGGACATGCTCCTCCTCGAAAGACCGAAGCTCCAATACTTCCGACGCCACGAGGACTCCCTGTCCTTCACATTCCGTGCGGAGGAAGAGGCTGCAAAGCGAGCCCAGCTTGCCGTAGAAGCCGTCCTGATCTTCCTGCCGAAGACGCGACCCGACCGCTCTTCCGAACCGACCCAGGTGCTCACGGAGGAACTTCTTGAGGGCATGTCGGGCTATCTCCAACATCTCCTCATCGCCTTGCTCGAGCGCGAAGGCCTCTTTTCGAGATAGGAACTCCAGGAACTCGAGCTGATAAGCGATGTGATCCACGCGTTCATTGACCGAGATTGCGGGACGCAGGCCAAAGGCTAGGTAGAAACCGGCGAGGTCAGAGAGTATGTGTGCCTGCTGGAAGGAATGTGCCTTGCCATACTCGGTCTCATACGGGCAGACCTTACCACGCAGCGTATGCCCGAAAAGACGGTTGTAATCTTGCTTTAGATCCCTCAGGGGCGGCATTCGTTCTCGGCCAAATCGACTCGCCTCCGCTGCCAGCCCGTGCCGGTCGAGAAGTAACGCGGCGCCTCGAAGCGCCTGCATGGTCTCGGCGGAGGACAGACTGCGGACGATTTCCTCATTGGGCGTATGGAACCCCATTCTCAGAGTCCGGCATACGACCGCTCGCGCCAGCGCGATGTCGAGGGCTTTCGGCCCGGCCGCCCCATTCGAAGACTTGGTCTTGGTAGTCATGGCTTATATGGAATTCGCGTGCTCGGCCGGGCGCACGTGAAGAGGCTCTTCCACTTGGGTTCGAAAAAGCTCTTGGTCTCTTCGACCGAAGGCGATGACCGTGTCGTTGTAGAGCGAGAACGGCCGCCCGCGATACTCTCCTTCGTAGACCAGCGGGCCCTCCTCGATCTCGTATCGATAGATGATGTGATTGGACCGGCGGAAGAGCTGCAGCACTGCCAACAGCTCGCGATCGGGATAGGCGTAGCGGTCGATGGCTCTCTCGACGCCGGGGCCGAACATCTGCTCCAGATACTGCCGGGGGACCCAGCGGGGCGGAATGTAGTAGCCGTTAGGCTGCGTGCCCAATTGCGGGTACAGCGGCAGCGCTACTTGCGCCTCGTGAACCAGGTAATAGAGCGGGTTCTGGCGATCCTCCGCCCAGCTTCCGTCTTGATCGAGCTTGACCAAACCTTGCATTCGGATTTGGCCGATGCATGCCGCCATGCAACGCGTTTCCATAGGCTCCCCGGCGGTTTCCGGATCGGTTCCCTCGACGCGCGGATAGCAGGCGATGCATTTTTCGCTGACGCGCGTGTTCCCTCGGTACATCGTCTTCTTGTAGGGGCAGGCCTCGACACACTTTCGATAGCCCCGGCACTGTTCCTGATCCAGCAAGACGATGCCGTCTTCCGGCCGTTTGTAAATCGCCTTGCGGGGGCAGGCGGCGAGACAAGCGGGATAGGAGCAATGGTTACAGATTCTGGCCAAGTAGAAGAACCAGGTATCGTGTACGGGAAGCTCGGTTCCAGTCGCGTGGAGAGCGTTCCTTACCCCCTTCGGCCCAACTGGGTTATCTTCCCAGATGTTCGGAGAGTTCCATTCCTCGTCAGTGGGTAGGTAGCCGAGGACGCGGGAGCTTTCCGTCTGGAGCACGGTGTCATTGGTCTCGAAGATTGTCTTTCCCCTGAACTCGCCATATGGCCCCTGGCGGCTGTCCGAAAGGCCGGCCTCCCAGTACTGCCCATCCGGATCGGCCTCATGAAGCATCCTCAAGATCTTCATATCCCAAGATTGAGGATAGCCCCCGTAGGGCTTCGTCTCGACGTTCGCCCACCACATGTGCTCCTGGCCCTTGCTGAAGGTCCAGGTCGACTTGCAGGCCATCGTGCAGCTTTGGCACGCAATGCATCGATTGATGTTGAAGACGAAGGCGAACTGTCTCTCCGGGAAACGCGCCTCGTACGGGTAGCCCATCTCCCGTCCAAGCTGCCAGTTCTTCACGTTAGGCATCGTTCGGTCTCCATTACTTAGTTAGTGCTCGCGGGGACCCCACCCCCGCGAGCGGCCGAATCGTCCCCATCGGGCTCCTTCGAGGGAATCAGATGTCCCGGCATCACTTCGAAGCTACTCCCACCCGGGATAATTCCCTTGCCATCGTATTGACACAAGCAATTCCTCCCCGCCTCTGCCACCGAGCTTACCAATGGCTTCGGCGAGGTCCCGCCGTAGTCTCCGGCGAAGGCGGACCGGCCGGCGGCGCTGAAGCGCCGGTTCCCTGGTGATTCCTGCATGTGTCAACGCCTAATCCTCAGTGTTCGCTTCCAACGATTATCTGAACGAGCTCATCATTCCCTGAGCTAGTTTCCTTGTCACGAACCGTGACCCGGTAGTTGCCCCACACGGCAAGGCTCTCGCGGATGATGCGTTCGATCTCGGTTTCACCAAGCAACTGGTAAGCCCGGTGTGCCCCGGCATAGTGAGGACGCCGGAAGAGATTCATCAGGCGCTCCCCGTCGAAACCGAGGGCCGCAAACTCCTCGGCGAAAGCGATCGCCATTTCCCGCGTCGACTCTTCGTGGCCGGGAAGGGAAACTCCGACCAGTACGTTCGGATCCGTGGGGTCCGGATCGTCGTAAGGCATTAGCTCCTCCTGACGCGTGTCACCGCGCCCGCCAGATAAACCTTCATGAAGTCGTTCTCGTTGTCGGGCGTGTAGCCGGTGGTGGCGGGTTTCCAGATGCCCCTGCCACCCAGACCACCGTCCTCCGCCTTCGTGACACGCACCAGCGTCTCCTTGGGAACCGTGTTGACAGCGTGGTTGTCCGCCTCGCCGCCAAACAGGAAGCTCATGAAGGCCTTGGACTTGTGGAACAACGTGTCGGTCTGATGCATGGGCATGTGCCAGTTACGAGTGATCGACTGCTGCGAGCCGTAGCGGAGGTTCGCCTGATAACCCGTATTCTCCGAAAGTGCCCGCCCATCGGGCCGTGTCTCGTGGGCCCGGACGCTCTTTTCCGTGGCAATGAAGGGAGCATGCTTCATCATCACGATGTTGTAGGGGTAGGCATGGTTGTACTTCACTCGAAGCATGCAGCGAGACACCCGGTAGAAGAACTCATCCGGCTTGGCTCCCAAGTACGGTCGGTCGGCAGGATTGGCGTCGATGTAAACATAGTCGCCATCGTTGATGTCTAGATCACGCGCTGCCTGCGGATTGATGTGGAGTTGGTGCTCTCCCACGCAGGGCGCGCGTTTGTCGATCCGGTAGGGGTCACCGAAGTTGGAATCGTAGAGCATGTGCCAATCGACGTTCGACCACCCACTATGAACGCGATGCCGCGTCTTCGGAGTCAGGCAATAGAACTGAAATCCTTTCTCCCAGAGGAAGTTCTTGGTTCCCTTGACTCGCTGCCACGGCATCTTCACATTGCGAATGGTGCGCTCATCCCAGTGCTCGGCGTTGAGTGGAATACCGTAGTCATCGGGTCGCACGTAAGGGTTCGAGCTGACGATGACGTTTGGCAGGTAGGGCGTGGCCTCAGGTCCCTCTCGATGGACAATGAAGTTCTCACCATACTCGATAGCCTCCGGTACGTCGCTGTAGGCATGGAGCCGGCCGGTATCGGTGTGGAACGGCTCATCGTCGTGGATCTGCTCGTAGAAAGGAATGCGCGGGTAGGTCCGGAAGTTCAGGAGCGCGCCACCCGGCGGCCCATACTTTCCGGCCATGAGATCGTCCACGTTGTAGCCGGAGGTGGTCGTACAACTATCGAGCAACCGCTGGAGGTAAACCTTGCGCTTACCTTCGTGCTCGAACTTGAACATATCCACGAAACGGGAATCGCCGGTCTCGTCTCCTAGCGCCTTCGCGATACCGGCCAAGATGGCCAGGTCGTCCTTGCTGTCGAACACCGGTTCGATACCACCCTTCCATGCCTGCAAGAAAGGGTTCGAGCAGCTCGCGGTCACTTCGACGTCTTCAAACTCGAGCCAGGAGTTTGCCGGCAAAGCGATGTCCGCGTATTCGATGGAAGCCGTCATCTGAATATCCATCGAGATGATGAGCTCGATGTTCGGGTTCACATTCTTGATCATCTCATAGGCCCACTTGGCGTTGTTGATGAGGTTGACATTGTTGAAAATCAAGCCCTTGGTGGGCGTCGGCATATGCGTTTCGCCAGTGAAGTTCTTCCTGCCATAGCGAGGGGTCTCTACAATCAGGGCCTTGTCACCGTGATTCCAATACGCCGGTTCTTCGTCCTTCGTATAGGCGTGTGCGACGATGTCTTTTCCGCTCGCCCCTTCATCCATATTGAGCTCGAAGGGGTCTTCCGCCACCCAGCCCTTGAAGCCAGGACCCGTCCAGGGCGAACCCTGAAACAAAGCGGCTTTGTAGTTTCCAGCCCACGTGTGACTGCCGGATCCCGGCTTCCCAATGTTGCCGGTCAACATGAGAGGCAGGTAGGAAGCCCGATTCATCTCGGTGGCGTGGAACCAGTGGTTGATCCCCTCCCCTTGATGAATCGCCACCGGCTTCATGGTGGCGATGTCTTCGGCGAGCTGCTCGATCATCGCGCGCGGGGCGCTCGTGATCTCGGCCACGGTGTTCAGGTCGTAGTCCCTGAGGTGGGTCTGATAGAGGGTCCAAAGTGTGGAGCAACTCACCGTGTTACCATCCGCAAGACGTACCTGGAAGGTACCTTCCAATGCCGGCGCAATTCCTAGCCCCTCCATGCGTTCGCCGACATCGTCTCGCGTAAGCGCCCGGGGGGCGTCTTGACTCTGGTCCCAAACCACGTAGTCCCCGAGCCTCTCGTGCTGTTCTGCTGTCAGCCCCTGAACCCTCATCGACGGCCCATCGCTGGCTAAAGAGGACTGGTAATTGGCAAAGACATCCTGCGCCCGCAGGCGCTTCAAGCTGTCGTGCCGAACCAGTAGTGGGAAGTCAGTAAAGCGCTTCACGAACCCCTCGTCATACTGATTCTTCTCGATCATCAAACGCGTAATCCCCAGCCACAGAGCGGCATCGGTCTGGGGACGGATCGGGATCCAGTAGTCGGCTTTCGTGGAAGGAGGCCCGTACTCGGGCGCGATGACGACGATCTTTCCACCGCGCTCCATGCACTCGATGAACCAGTGGGAGTCGGTAAGCTTGTTCTCCACCAGGTTCTTGCCATCCATGATGATGAGCTTGGAGAAACGGAGGTCGTTGAAGTCACAATCCGACGCCTGCAGTCCGTGAACCCAAGGATGGCCCGGCGCCTGATCGCCATGCCATGTGTAGTTGGACCACGTCCTGCCGGCCAGCGCTTGTTCGGGTGCGACGCCCCGGACATGCACGTCGAGCAGCGCGAGAGAGTTGCACATGCGGTACATGCCGTACTTGCCAAGTACTCCCAGAAGCCCCATTCCACCCCGCGTCTTGATGGTACGGGTCCCGGCTCCTCCCATCGCCTCCACCATCTCCGGTTGGTAGCCCTGCTCGAGAAGAAGTCTCTTGCCCTCCTCACCGCCGTAGCGTCGTGCGATGGCGGTGAAACCCTGCGCGATCTTGGTGAACGCTTCCTCCCAGCTGATCTGGATGAAGACGTCGTCGCCCCGTCGATCGAACAGGTACTTGGACTTCAGTTGGGGAGTGAGCTCCGGAAACCCGGCGTCGGCCCACTCCTTCCACCCTTTTCTAACGATGGGATGGCGGAGACGGTACGGACCGTAGATGACCCGATGGAAGGTATAGCCTTTGGCACACTGCCGTGGATTCCAATTGGCGGTGGCTTTGTTGCCGTAGAGATCGGCGTAATCCTGATAATCGTACGTCGATCCGGTACGAACGACGATCCCGTTTCGCACGTAGGCTCGGATCCGACAGGCGTGGGTGTCATTGGGCGAGCACACCCAGTCGAACGTGCGATCGTAGCGGTACTGATCGTGGTAGATCTTCTCCCAATCCCGCGAGACGCGTCGCGAGAGCGGGTTGTCGTCCGGAGCCGAGGGCTCGAAGAGGCTACAGGCGGCGTCCAGCCCGACGACCGTTGCCCCAATCCCTCCACCAAGGACCTTGAGAAAGAGTCTTCGATCGACGCCATAACTGGACGCGGCTGAGGGCTCATTCGGGAAAGCGGTGTCTTTCGGCATATTCTGCTCCTGTTCCGCCTAGCGACCGATCACGAGCTCTTGCCAGATGGTGACGGATTTCTTGCCGTCGCGGTCACCGGCACTACCATTCCAAACCGCAAAAGCAACAGAACCTCGGTCCCCCGGCCGGAAGGAAACCGCATCGGGGCCGCTGGACGCGAGGGCCCGACGGAAGACCACGCGGTAGGAGCCGGTGGAGTAGACACCAACCGCATCCACCGATTCATCGACTCGCGGCCTGGCTCTGAGTGTCCCGAATCCCTCCGCGGTCAGGTCCTCCGACGCACTCGTGGAGGTGGGATTGGATACGATGTTGCCAGCCCCCCAGCCGGTCACATAGGTGGGATCCGAATCCAGCGTCAGCGCGTTGCGGGTGGGCTGTTCCACCGGTGAACGCAGGAAGTTGGGGTAGGAGTCGATCCCAATGTTGGGGTAAATCTTATCCAACTCCTGAAACGCGGGCTCCAGATCGGCCTGGCGCTCCGACTTCCACATCCAGATGTTCACCTTGGAGCCCAACTCTCCCATGGCGAAAAACGGCGGATCGCGAACGAGCGAGAACTCCACTGCGGCCGCATCGCGGAAGTCCTGGGGCCGAATGGCGGTGTGATCGTAGCTGAGGTCAGGCCACACGAGCAGCAGCGCCAATTCATTCCCGTCGTGTAGCGCCTTGACGGTGATCTCCTCGGGTCGATCATCTCGCCACCACAACGGCATCAGATGTAGATTCACGGCCTCGGTCTCGTTCCAGACTCCGGCATCGGGATGCGTGGGCAGTTCGTCGACTCTCTTGGCGACGACGCGAAACATCTTCATTTCCATCTTCGAGCGCTGTGTTTCGCTGGACAGCGTCAGAACGAAGTGCGCGAGGTGCCAACCATCCTCTCCGTTGAGGTAAGGACTCATCGGCATCGGAGAGCCTGGAAGACCGGCCACCAGGCGCCGGTAGACCTGATCGGGCTCGGGTGAGCCCTTGAAGACCCCGGCGGTCAGGTCCCTGGGCCGCGTCGGTCGTCCCTGCGAGTCGAGCTGCTCTTGTTGGCCATCGCCCCCGCCCGTCGCGCCGTGACAAGGAGCGCACCCTCTGGCAAAAAGCTCCCGGGCTCTTGCTTCGGCGGCAGCATCGTATTCCGGCTCGGGAGGCACTTGAATGACTCCTTTTCCCTCTTCGAAGGGTTGGGTCGGAACGTACGTCTCTTCCACCTCGAGGGGGCGGGTCGAGAACGTCTTGATGTAGTGCACGAGAGCCCACCGCGTTTCCTCGGGCAGATGCGCCCACGAAGGCATCGCCGAGCCCGGCATGCCGCGCGAGATGGTCCGGAACAGGTCTTCATCCATCGGGACGCTGTCCCAGGTCGACACCAGGCGATACTCACCCCGCGTGAAATCGCGCGGTCGCGGATAAAGAAGATAACTGGCCTCACCTTGTCCGTTGCCTTCCGCTCCATGACAAGCCGCACACTTTGCCGTATAGGTCTGGCTGCCGAGCTCCAAGAGTCGCTGTGAGCTCGGCACGAACTCGCTGGAATGGATGGACAGTTCGAGCGGGCCGCTCGTGTCACTGGCGCTATCACCGCCGCAACCGACAAGTCCGACGTTTATCAGAAGGAACCCTTCCACGAGAAGAGCGCATAATCTCGCCATGTTCGGACCGCCTCCCACAGCCGCGCGCCTCAGAAAGCTCGCTGAAACGCGCTGGCGTCACCTTCTGCAAGACACGGACCACCTGCCGCGCGTCGAGCTCTTCTGCGCCAGTCGCGAGGAATCTCGTGTTTCCCCCACGAGCCTGGTCACGTCCGTGTGTCATTTGGCCCGGTGAGTTGGGGCATCTGGCTCAGCCGGTCGCCACGGAGACCCATCGTTCCCGGTCCAGATTCGCTGTGCGAGTAATGTATTCGCGGCCACGAGCATCGTCAGAAGACCTGGCAAGATTTGTGCTTACCTAGTGCATTTGTATGGGAGGATGACCATGAACGAGCAACAGCTCCTGGACATCTTCATGGACACCGCGGACGGTGCCTTCGCCACCGACAGGGTCGGGCGCGTCGTGGCCTGGAACGACGCCGCGGAGCGGATCACCGGTCGGAAGGCGGGAGAGGCCATCGGACGCGCTTGCTGGGAGGTGTTAGAGGGAAGAGACTCGTTGAAAAATCTCGTTTGTTTCAAGGACTGCCACGTCATGGCCATGGCGGTTCGCGGCGAGCAGCCCGCCCACCAAGATCTCGTCGTAGAAACTCGGGGCCAGGAAGTCTCACTGGACACTAGTACGACGTTGGTACGCGGCGACGACCAAAGGCTCCAGGCGATCGTCCATACGTTCCGTGACGTCACGGAGCGACGTCAAATGGAGATGCACTTGCGGCGTGCTCTCGGAGGCGGGCCGGCACCCAAGCCAGCACAGAGGGACGAGCCTCCGGAATCCATTAAGCGACTAACGACCCGGGAACAGGAGATATTGAAACTCCTGTCTGCCGGTCTCTCCACGCCGGCAATTGCGAAACGGCTATCCATTCAGCGCGCCACGGTGCGGAATCACGTCCAAAACGTCCTCAAGAAGCTTGCCGTTCACAGCAAGCTCGAGGCGGTCCTCTTGGCAAACCAACACCACGTCGGCGACACCGAGTAATTGGGGCCGTTTCGGTAGATCTTCCGAGGAAACCTACGCGACGGGGTTTGGCCGGATCGCGGGTGAATCTAGCCCCGATCCGACATTCTCGATTGCGACTCCAGTCGTGAAACCGAGAGAACGCACGGGGTTAGGGCCGAAGTCCACGTGTTGGCCAACCACACGTTCCGTAGGTCTGCGAACACAGCGTCGAAC
>Ga0214472_10008380_pt1 | contig 10791 bp, 14 predicted proteins | sample RVTome_6_FD_207662 | JGI IMG/M metagenome (GOLD analysis project Ga0214472, IMG submission 207662) | Soil microbial communities from uranium-contaminated site in the Upper Colorado River Basin, Wyoming, United States - RVT140D175 | ecosystem: Environmental > Terrestrial > Soil > Contaminated >...
CGATGGGAGCGTGGATGTCGCGGTGGTAGTAGGGCGCGTGCTCGAGGAGCTGCCCGTACTGGTTCCGGTAGCGGCGCGGGATCTCGATCAGGCCCGGGGAGGTGAAGACGAGGTAGCGCTGCTCTCCTTCCGGGACGAAGCGGTACGTCGTGCCTCGCGGGATGACGATGTAGTCGCCTTCGCGATAGGGGAGATCGCCGAAGATCGTCTCGAGGGTGCCCGAGCCCTCGTGGACGAAGACGACCTCATCGCCCTCGCCGTTGCGGTAGTGGTAGTCCGTCGCCTCCGAGGGACGGCAGAGGGCGATCTCGACGTCGTCGTTCCACATGAGCAGCTTGCGACCCGTGATCGCGTCGCCCCCGGCCTGGACCCCGTAGGTGCGGAAATGACGATGGCCGTGTCCTTCCGGCACCCACTCGTCGCGCTCGAGCGCCTCGAAGTCGGCGATCTCCTTGACGCGGCAGGGCGAATGCAGGTGATAGAGGATCGACTCGTTCCCCGAGAAGCCCTCGAGGCCCATGACCTCCTCGGTCAGGAGCGTCCCGTTCTCGCGGAACTGGATGTGACGCTTGCGCGGCAGGCGGCCGAGCCGCTGATACGTGGGCACGGCGACAGGATATCGACGGCGCTTCGGCGCTAGTCGTCGCTGAGGAAGCCGCCGAGAAGGAGTCCGAAAAGGGCATGCCCGGCGGCGGTGAGGGCGAAGGCGCGCCGGTTGGTGAGGAGAGGCGGCCAGGTTCCGTCGCGCCGGTCGGGGTGCACGCGGTCGACCACGGCCATGGCCGGCCAGAGGGCGATCGTCTCGAGCTCGGCTGCGGCGATCCCCTGCCTCCAGCCCCGCCCGCCCAGCCGAGCGAAGACCCAGCCGAAGGCCGCGCCGTTGACCGCGTGAACTGCGAGGCCGGCCGCGCGCCAATGCGGCCCGTCCGTCAACGTGCGGCCGAGCAAGCGGATGTCGGAGTACGGCGTGCGAAACGCGCGCTGGAGAAGTGGCTCGGCAGCTCCCCAAACGAAGGCCGCGAAGGCCCCGGCGAGGGCGCCACTCGTCCCCCGAGACATCGAGACCCACCTTATCGGCCAGTTTGGACCGGTCCCGGTGCCTGGCACCGAGCCGTGTCGTGGAAGGACATCCCCCGGACCGACGGCAGCGCCAAACCCTGCCGCAACAGCACCAAAAATGTCCAAACGGGACATGGCCTAGTGCCTGGCACCAGGTCATGGCTGTTTAGGCCACGGTGTTGCGGAGGACGCCGATGCCCTCGATCTCGAGCTCGACGACGTCCCCCGGCTGGAGCCAGCGCCCGTCGCCGTGCTCGAGGATGCAGCCGGTGCCAACGGTGCCGGAGCCGAGCACGTCTCCGGGCAAGAGCCTGGTATTCCGCCCCGCGTGTGCGAGGAGCTCGTCCCAGCTCCAGTGCAGTTCGCCGAGATTCCCTCGCGAGCGCTCCTCGCCGTTCACGCGAGCGACCATCTCGAGGCGTAGATCGCCAAGCTCGTCAGGCGTCACGAGCAGCGGCCCGAGAGTCGTTGCGAAGTCCTTCCCCTTGGCCGGCCCGAGGCCCACGGCCATCTCCATCTTCTGGAGGTCGCGCGCAGACCAGTCGTTGAGGATCGTGAAGCCGGCGATGCGCCCGTCACCACCCACAATCGCCGCGGTCTCTAGCTCGTAGTCCCAGGCCGTGCTCTCCGGGGGAAACGAGACCTCGTCTTCAGGCCCGGAGACGGCGGCGGGGTTCGAGAAGTAGAAGACCGGGATCTGGTACCACTCCGGCGCCATCTCCAGCCCGCGCTGGGCCCTGGCGCTCTGAACGTGCCGCTCGAAGGCGTAGAAATCCCGTACCGAAGGCGGCCTGGGGATGGGAGCGCGCAGCCGCACATCGGCCAGAGCGTGCTCGCCGACATCCTCCCCGCCGCCGGCGAGGTAGCCGGCGAGCGAAGCGGCGCCGAGCTCCACGACCCGCCCGCCCTCGACGCGGCCGGGCGCCTCGCGCCCACCCACCTCGAACGTGCAGAGGCGCAAGCGCCTAGAGGTTGCCGCGGAGCGCCTGTTCGCGCTCGATGGCCTCGAAGAGCGCCTTGAAGTTCCCTTCGCCGAAGCCGACGGCGCCGTGGCGCTCGATCACCTCGAAGAAGAGTGTCGGGCGATCCTGCGCGGTTTTCGTGAAGATCTGCAGGAGATAGCCCTCGTCGTCACGGTCGACGAGGATCTTGAGGCGGCGCAGGTCAGACCAGCTCTCGTCGATCTCCCCCACCCGCTCCTCGACATCCTCGTAATACGTGTCCGGCGTCTCCAGGAAGCGAACGCCGCGTTCCTTCAGCGCAGCCACGGTCGAGATGATGTCCTCGCTCGCAAGCGCGATGTGCTGGACGCCCGGACCGCCGTTGAACTCGAGGTACTCCTCGATCTGACTCTTGCGCTTGCCCTCGGCGGGCTCGTTGATCGGGAGCTTGAAGCGCCCCCCTCCGCCCATCATCACCTTGCTCATGAGCGCCGAGTACTCGGTCGAGATCGCCTCGTCGGTGAAGTGGGTCATCTCCTTGAAGCCGAGGCACCGTTCGTAGAACTCGACCCAGTGCTCCATCCGTCCTAGCTCGACGTTGCCGACGACGTGGTCGACGAGCCTGAAGCCGACGCCGAGCTCGCCACGACCGTTGCCCGAATCGAGGGCGCGATAGCCCGGGAAGTAGGGGCCCTCGTACTCCTGCCGGTTGACGAAGGAATGGACGGTCTCGCCGTAGGTCCCGATGGACGCGACCTGGATGCGGCCGTGCTCATCCTCGACCCAGTGCGGCTCGGCCACGCCGCGGGCACCGCGCTGGAGCGCCTGGCGGTAGGCGTCCTCGGCGTTCTCGACCTGGAAGGCGACGTCCTTGACGCCGTCCCCGTGCGCGTGCGCATGCCGGGCGATCTCGTGGTCCGGCCGGAGCGCGCTCGTGACTACGAACCGCGCGTCGCCCTGCTCGAGCACGTAGGAGGCGCGGTCACGGACTCCCGTCTCGGGCCCGGAGTACGCCACCGGCTGGAAGCCGAGCGCGCGCTCGTAGAAGTACGCCGACTGCTTGGCGTTGCCGACCCAGAGCTCGACGTGGTCCCACCCGAGCAAGGGCATGAAGTCCTGGGTCATGCCCGGATTGTAAGGTCAGTCCACTGAGGGCGCGGGCGGCCGCTGGAGCCGCGCGAGCAGGATCCCGGCGCCGATCACGAGACCGCCCGCGAACTGGAGCGGGCCCATCTCCTCGGAGAGGACGACGAGCGCGAAGAACGCGCCGAGGAAGGGCTGGAGGTTGGCGTAGAGCGAGGCGCGGGCGGCACCGACCCGGTCGATCGCCGTGAACCACATGATGTTCGTGAACACGAGGGAGAAGAACAGGCTGTAGACGAAGGCGCCCCAGGCCAGCGCGGAGAGCGCTGCGAAGTCCTGCTCGGCCAGCTGCCGTACAGCCGAGACGAGCAGCGGAACCGAGCCCACCAGGAGCATGAAAGCGCTGATCCGGTAAGGGGAGTAGCGGCGCATGAGCGGGCCCATGGCGACCGAGTAGGCGGCCCACGTCGCGGACGCTCCGAGGCCGAGCAGGATTCCGCCGAGGTCCCCCCGCAGACCCCCCGACGAGCCGAGCGCGACGAGGGCGACCCCGCCGAAGGAGATGATCGTGGCGAGCCAGTGGCGGAGCCGCAGGTGCTCGAGCCGCAGGGCGTAGGAGATGAGGGCGACGAAGATCGGGAGCGTGCCGAACATGAGCGCAACCGTCGCGGCTGTCGTCAGCGTCACTGCGTAGACGAAGGACAGCTGGTTCAGCCAGATTCCCGCCGCCGCCGCACCGAGCATGAGCCACACGTCGCCACGGCCCACGCGCAAAGAGCCCTCGCGCCCGTACGTGAAAGCCGAAAAGAGAACCGCACCGATCGCAAAGCGCACCGACGAATACGAAAGCGGCTCCCACCCGTGCGTGAGCGCGTACTTCACCACCGTGAAGTTGAAGCTCCAGAAGAGCACCGTCGCAAGCAGCAGGAGGTCGGGCGGAACGCGATGTCGCACGGCGCCGAAGGCTACGGCAGCCACCCCGTCCGAAAGAGCCAATTGACAGAGACCCGCCCGCGTTGCATCCTCGGTACCGGGTCGTGCCCGCCGGCCAGATTGAGTTCAGACAGGGGGACGTTTGGCGCGGGTACGACTGATTGCACTGCTGGCCGCAGCGCTCGTGAGCGCGGGTTGCGGCGCGTCCCGGAGCGAGGAGCGGCCCACACCGGAGCGAGTCGGGCCGCCGGGTCTCTTCACGGTCGGAAGCCGGCTGTACGGCCTCTCCGGCCGCAGCCCCGTCCGGCTCGCCGGCGCGCCGGTCAGCCCCCTCGCCGGGTGGATGTCACCGGCAGCCGCCCAGTCCGCCGACGGGCGCTACGTGGCCTACAACGTCTGGCGAAAGCTCCGCGACGACGACCCTGCCCGCTCGTGGCGCGACCAGGGAATCGAGCCCGGGGACCCACTCGCCATCCCGCAGATTCGGCTCGTCGACCTCGAGCTCGGCCGGGATGAGCTGCTCGCGGAAGGCGCCTACTCGGTCGCGTGGCGCGGCGACGGCGCGCTTGCCTACGCGCGCGGTGTCGAGCGCTCTTACCGCGCTTTCATGCCGTACGACACCGAGCTGATCGTCCGTGCACGCGACGGCGCGGAGCAGCGCTGGAGCGCCTACCCCGCCCAATATGTGGCCGTCGCCTGGGCGGCCGACAGACTGATCGCCTACCGGATCAGCGCAGGTGAGCACGTAGACACGCTCGTCTTCGGACGCCCGGGCCGCGAGCGTTTGCTGGTCGAGGGCGGCACCCTCGTCGCGCTCAGCCCTGACGGCTCGAAGGCGTTCGTGGAGGAAGGAGCCGCATCGGGCCGGCCGCGCGTTCGGGTCGTAGACGTTGCCACCGGGGCGACGCAAGCAGGGCTGCCGCTGCACGAGGGCATGAGCTACGCGGGTGACTGGCGTCGCGACCTCGTTGTCGCGCGCGGCGGGTCTGGACTCGTCGTCTTCCGTGTCGGGGGCGGCGAAATCACCATCGTGCAGGAGCTCCCGGTGGCAGAGGGCGCCAGGGAGCCGCGGTTCACCGACCCGACCGGGACGCAAATCATCGCGTCACGGGACACGCCTCAGGGAGCCGTGTTCCTCCGCTGTGACCGGGAGAGGCAAAGCTGCACGGAGCTTCAGTCCGAACCAGGCCGGCTGATCTACAACCCGAGCCGGCCCCGCTGATGCGCGTGCTGGCAGCGGTCGCCGTGCTCGCGTTCTCGCTCGCTCCGGCTGCCTCGGCCGCGAACGGCTGGTGGACCTTCGACCGCAACGCAAACCTGAAGTCCGTGCTCTCGTGGACATGGACGTATCCACCCGATCCCACCCGCTACACGCGCAGCTGGCGCGCGGGCTCAGGAACGACGACGAACGAGTGCGAGAAGGGCAAGGGCTGGCTACCCGCAGGCTGGTACACGCTCCGCGGCCACTGGAACGACTACGGCGGCACCGTGATCAAGGGCCGAGTCTGGTGGTTCCAGGACAAGTACTGCGCAAACGGAACGACGCTGCGCACCGAGCTCTTCATCCACACAGAGGAGACGCGCGAGCGCGGCCAGTACTGCACGGCCGCGTACGACGACCCGTTCTGCTGGGAGCGAGAAGCCGACTACTACTCGCTCGGCTGCATCAAGCTGTCGCGGCCCAGCCCCGTTGCAGGCTTCCCGGCCGACATGGCAGGCGCGCATTCCTACTTCCACACGTACGGCGGGTCGCCCAATCACGGCGATCTCCCTGACGACGCGAACGAGCTCTACGTGTTCAGTTAGCGGTAGAGTCGCCGCCGTGGCGCGGGAGCCCACGATCGAAGACATCGACTACCTCGTCGGGCCGGCCACGCCCCACTTCGCCATGCAGCTTCGCGCGCGCGTGCGCGCCCTCGTCCGCGAACTGCCCGAGGACCACCCGGTGCGCCGTTACGGCGAGGAGAAGATCGAGCTCCTCGAGCAGCTCGCCTACGCGAGCTCGAAGGCCGAGGAGGGACCGCTCGAGCCTCCGACGCGGCCGGGCTGGGAATACCTCCCGAGCCACGCGCGGCCCGATGACGTTCGAAAATAAGTCCGTCCTCGTGACGGGCGGGTCGCGTGGAATCGGGAAGACGATCGCGCTTCGCTTCGCCGAGCTCGGCGCCAAGCGAATCGTGCTCGGCTACCTGCGCAACGACAAGGCCGCGGAGGAGACCGCCGGCGAGGTCCAAGCGCTGGGAGCGGAAGTCGTGCTCGCTCGGGGCGACATCGGCAAGCCCGAGAAGGCCGCCGCGGCCGTCGAGCAAGCCGGCGAGCTCGACGTCGTCGTCTCCAATGCGGCCAGCGGCGTCATCAAGCCCGCGCTCGAGCTGGAGGAGAAGCACTGGGACTGGACGCTGAACGCGAACGCCCGGGCGCTCTTCACACTTGCGCGCCATGCCGCTCCGGCGATGCGCGCCGGCGGCTCGATCATCGGAATCTCGAGCCTCGGCGCCCAGCGTGTGCTCGAGGACTACGTTCTCGTCGGCGTCTCGAAGGCGGCCGTCGAGGCCCTCGTCCGCTATCTCGCCGTCGAGCTCGCGCCGCGGGACATCCGCGTCAACGCGGTCTCGGCGGGGCTCGTCGAGACCGGGGCGCTCGAGTACTTTCCCAAGCGCGAGCAGATGCTGCAGTGGTACAAGGAACGGACTCCGGCGGGCCGGCTCGTCGAGCCTCGCGACGTCGCCGACGTCGTCTGCTTCCTCGCCTCCCCGGAGGCAAAGATGATCCGCGGCCAGACCCTCATCGTCGACGGGGGCTACTCGGTGCTCGCGTGATGGAGGACCGCTTCGCCCACGACTCGTTCTTCGTCGACCAGCTGATCCGGCCGCTCGCGAACCTCTACCGCATCTCGACGCTCGGGCCGGACGGCGCAAGCGCAGGCGAGCCGCTCGCGTTCGTGCGGCAGAAGAAGCTGGCCATCAAGGAGGACATCCGCTTCTTCGCCGACGAGTCGGAGCAGGAGGAGCTCTTCCGGCTCAAGGCGCGCCAGGTGATCGAGATCCGCGGGCGCTTCGACGTCCTCACCCCGGACGGCGGGCGTGTCGGCACCCTCGAGAAGGTCTTCGGCGCCTCGCTGCTGCGCTCGACCTGGCGAATCCTCGACGCGCACGAAGCCGAGGTTGCCATGGCGCAGGAGAAGAGCGTCCCGCTTGCCTTGCTGCGCCGGGTCATCGATCTCGTCCCGTACGGCGAGCTCGTGCCGATCCTCTTCCAGTTCACGATCCTCATGGACGGGCGCGAGGTCGGAGAGCTGCGCCGCCCCGTGGGCATCCGCGACCGGTACATCCTCCGGCTGCCCGGCGACCCCGACCGGCGAATCGACAGACGGGTCGCGGTCGCCCTCGCGATCGCGCTCGACGCGCTGCAGTCCCGCTAGCCCTAGCGGTCGAAGACGTCGATCCCCTCGCGGCGCTTCAAGCCGTTCGCGAGCGCATAGGTCAAAGGAGTCGCCGCCGCCTCCCACGCGACATTGATCAGCCACGTCGTCACGATCGTGTCCACGAGGTCGGCGCCGGAACCGGCGAAGGCAACTCGTCACGAAGATTGGGCTGTCGAGCCCCTGCCCCACGAGCGACGAAGTGTGATCGTGCGGGACCACAGCCAACGCCCCCGAGTGGCCACCTTCATCCGGGAGAGCACGTACGCGTTCGTCAGCTCGCCGAGAAGGTAGGCGCGACGACCAGCGCGACAACAAAGAAACCGGCGAGCGCGCGAAGCGGAACGAGTACTTTCAACGTCGCCTTGCGAGCCGCCGGAAGGTGTCGGCCGCGACGTAACCGGCGATCTTCGGGTTCTCCTGCAGCCGCCGGAGGCAGTACTCGTACCACTGGCGCCCGTACGGGACGTAGATCCGCAGCCGGTGGCCCTCGCGGACGAGCTCGTCGCCGAGATGGGAACGGACGCCGAGCAGCATCTGGAACTCGTACTGATGGGGGTGAAGCTCCCGCTCTTCCAGGAGGGTGAGCGACTCGGCGATGACCCATTCGTCGTGCGTGGCGATGCCGACGTACGAGCCGTTGTCGAGAAGCGCCGCCACCGCCTCGGCGAAGTTGATTCGGACGGTCTCGAAGTCCTGATAGGCGACCTCGGGCGGCTCGACGTAGATCCCCTTGCAGACACGCACGTTCGGCTTCAGATCGGCAAGCTCGACGATGTCGGTCAGCGTCCGTTTCATGTACGACTGGAGGACGATCCCGACGTTGTCGAGCCCCTCGGCTCGGAGCTCGCGGTAGATCGCGAGCGTGTCCGACGTCGTCGAGGAGTCCTCCATGTCGATCCGGACGAAATTGCCCCGTGTCGCCGCAGCGCGGACGAGGCGCGCGAGATTGCCCCGGCAAAAGTCACGGCCGAGCTTGAGCCCGAAGCCGGTGAGCTTGACGCTGACGTTCGAGTCGAGCCCCTCCCTCTGGATCGCCTCGAGGACGTGCTCGTACTCGGCCACGAGCGCGATCGCCTCTTCCTCCGTCGTGATCTCCTCGCCGAGGACGTCGACCGTCGCGAGCTTGCCCTTGTCGTTCAGCGCCTTGACGATGCGGCAGGCATTCGAAAGCTGGTCGCCCGCGATATACCGGCTCGAGAGGCGCTTGACCACCGGCTTGGGGACCGCCGGCAGCACCCGGACGATCGCGCGGTCGAGGAGCGCCACGGCGCGGCGATTCTACGGCCTAGAATATTCGTTGATGGCAGATCAGGCGCTGCACCACTGGGCGCCCCGCCTCGGGCGCGTCGCCGTGGCGCTCGCCGCTGCGGCCGTGGCCGCGGGCGCGACGATCGCCCTCGCGATCCTCTCGTTTGAGGTCAATCCAGCCGGGCCGGTGCTCGTGACCCTTGCTGCGCTCCTCGCGGGAGGCTTCGGCGTGCACGAGGCACGTGACTGGCTCGTGCGGGTACTCGGCTACGGGCTCGTCGCCGGCAGCCTCGTGACGGTTCTCTTCTGGCCTTTCTTCGACGTCGGTGCTTAGCCCGGCGGCAGCTCGCGCATGAAGCCCTGACGGGCGGCTGAAACCAGCGCAACCGCCTCGGGAAAGAGCACGCGCATGGCGTCGCGGAGCGCGATGGTCTGCGCGTCCACCGGGCCCTCGACCTGCATCTGCTTCAGCGCCGCCGCCGTCAGCTCGACAGCGGTGTTCAGCGTCAGGGTGGCGAACTGCTCCCGCTGGGACTCGTGCACCGCTTCCGCCTGCCGCTCGGCGAACTCGCGCAGGCCGCGCATGAGCTCCTCGGGGTCACCGCCGAACGGAAATCCGAACTCACCCTCCATACCCTTAATGTATGCGCCGGTGGGTACCGGTCGCTTCATCGACGCCCTCAACGAGCAGATCGCCTACGAGTTCGGCGCGTCGCAGCAGTACGTCGCCATCGCCGTCTATTACGACTCGGAGACGCTGGCCCAGCTCGCCGCCCACTTCTACCGCCAGGCGGTCGAAGAGCGGAACCACGCGATGATGATCGTGCAGTACCTCCTCGACTCGGATGCCAAGATCGTCGTGCCCGCGGTCGCGGCGCCGCAGACAGACTTCGCCGACGTCGTGGCACCCGTCGCCCTCGCGCTCGAGCAGGAGCGGCGCGTGACCGAGCAGATCAGCGCTCTGGCCGCGCTGGCGCGTGAGGAGGGCGATCTCGTCGGTGCGCAGTTCCTCGACTGGTTCCTGAAGGAGCAGCGCGAAGAGGTGTCGAGCATGTCCGACCTCCTCGCGATCGTGCAGCGGGCCATCGACTCGAACGTCCTTCTCATCGAGGACTACCTCGCGCGCGCTCAGATCGGTGATGCGGGTTTGGACCCGACCGCGCCCGAGGCGGCCGGCGGCGCCCTCTAGCTGAAGGTTTGGCGAAACGCGCTAGGGCAGTAGCCATGCCGGTTTGCGTTCGTGGTGTGAGCATTGACGGCTCGTTCTTGCCGGTGCAACGGGGTTATAGTCCGGGACCGTAGTCCGAACCGAGGAAGTGCCATGGAAGCGTTTACTCGCGAGACGATGGGCGTGGCGTTCGAGGGCGGCGGTGTCGAGGTGCGCACCGAGGAGGCCGGTGAGATGACGGTTGGCCTGTTCCGGCTGCCAAGCGGGACTGACATGCGCCCGCTGCTACACGGACTGGAGGGCGATCTTTGCCAGTGCCCGCACTGGGGTTACATGCTGAAAGGGACTGTCCGTATGCACACGCCTAACGGGCCAAAGGACTACAAGGCGGGGCAAGCGTTCTACTGGGCGCCGGGACATGCTCCCGAAGCGCTTGAGGATGTGGAGTATGTCGACTTCTCACCCACTCAGGAGCTGAACGCTGTGCTCGATCACGTCAAGCAGCAAGCGGCAGGCTCCTAACGGGACGCACAGGAGCGAGTTACGTCGCCCGGCACCGCACGTCTCGTCAAATGTTTCGCCAATCCCTCAGCTAGAGGCTTGATGTGAAATTCGGGCGGCGTTCTGGCAGGACGCCAATCACCGATAACGGACAGCAACGACGACGGTTGCGAGCGCGGCGAAAAACGCGACCGTGTTGGGAACGACGAGCGCGACGATGTCGCTCGCCACTCCGTAGGCGACCCAGAGCACGAACCCGACCAGCAGGATCACGAAGTATCCAATCGACACTCCCCGCGACGAGCGTCGCTGCACGATCGCACGGATCTGAAGGATCGGCCCAAGCGCCATGAGGACTGCCCAGGTAGCGGCGGCAACGGCGAGCACAGTCGTTAGCACGGCAACCTCCACTGAAGAGGAGAAGGTGCGCGCTC
>Ga0214472_10008381_pt1 | contig 10791 bp, 8 predicted proteins | sample RVTome_6_FD_207662 | JGI IMG/M metagenome (GOLD analysis project Ga0214472, IMG submission 207662) | Soil microbial communities from uranium-contaminated site in the Upper Colorado River Basin, Wyoming, United States - RVT140D175 | ecosystem: Environmental > Terrestrial > Soil > Contaminated >...
CCGCGGCGATCACGAAGGTTCTTGCGACGAAGGGTATGGCGTCGTTCACCGCGTTTGACATGATAGACAAGGCCCCCGAGGAGCGTGAGCGCGGCATCACGATAGCGACTGCGCACGTCGAGTACCAGACGGACAACCGTCACTACGCGCACGTTGACTGCCCGGGCCACGCGGACTATGTAAAGAACATGATCACGGGTGCGGCCCAGATGGACGGCGCGATACTGGTTGTTTCGGCTGCTGACGGTCCGATGCCGCAGACCCGCGAGCACATCCTTCTTGCGCGTCAGGTCGGTGTGCCTTACATAGTCGTGTTCATGAACAAGGTGGACATGGTTGACGACCCCGAGCTTCTTGAGCTTGTCGAGCTTGAGCTTCGTGAGCTTCTCTCCAAGTACGATTTCCCCGGCGACGACATACCGATTGTCAAGGGCAGCGGTTTGAAGGCTCTGGAGTCCGCGAGCGCGGACCCGAACGCTCCCGAGTACAAGTGCATCTGGGAGCTTATGGCCGCGGTCGACAGCTACATCCCGACGCCGGAGCGTCCTGTGGACAAGCCGTTCCTGATGCCGGTTGAGGATGTGTTCACGATTTCCGGCCGCGGCACGGTTGTTACGGGCAGGATAGAGCGCGGCATCGTAAAGGTTTCGGACGAGATAGAGATGGTTGGTATCCGTCCGACCACGAAGACTGTCGTGACGGGCGTCGAGATGTTCAGGAAGCTTCTTGACCAGGGCCAGGCCGGTGACAACGTCGGCGTTCTTCTGCGCGGCACGAAGAAGGAAGATGTCGAGCGCGGCATGGTCCTTGCCGCCCCGAAGAGCATCACCCCTCACACGAAGTTCAAGGCGGAGGCCTATATCCTGACGAAGGAAGAGGGTGGCCGCCACACCCCGTTCTTCAACGGTTACCGTCCGCAGTTCTATTTCAGGACGACCGACGTTACGGGTATCGTCAAGCTTCCCGAGGGCGTAGAGATGGTCATGCCCGGTGACAACATATCGGTGGAGATAAACCTTATCACCCCGATAGCCTGCGAGAAAGAGCTCAGGTTCGCCATCCGCGAGGGCGGCCGCACCGTCGGCGCGGGCGTCGTCTCCGAGATAATAGAGTAAGAAAATACTATCGATAGACTGGAGCATCTGCAATGAGGGACATAATACTGCTTACGTGCCAGGCCTGCAAACGGCGCAACTATTCGACGATGAAGAACAAGAAGAACACGCCGGGCAAGATCGAACTGAAGAAGTACTGCAGCCACTGCAGGACGCATACCGTGCACAAGGAAACCAAGTCTTAGTTTACGATGCAGGCCAGTAGCTCTAACGGTTAGAGCACCGGACTCCAAATCCGGGTGTTGGGGGTTCAAATCCCTCCTGGCCTGCCAGATTATACCTGGGATGGCCGGAGTGTCCGGCCGATGCTGGTATACGTTGCCGGGGAAAATATAATGCTGAATAACGCGATAGAGTTCCTCAAGGAGTCCAGAAACGAGCTGGGCAGGGTTGTATTTCCGTCCCGCCAGGAGGTTATCGGCGCGACTGCCGTCGTCATCCTGTCCGTGGTCGTGGTCTCGGTATTTCTTGGCGTGGTAGATGCGGGGCTTTCCGCCATGATGAAGGCGCTGATAAAGTAGCATAAGGGCCGCGGCGGTAAATCTTCGGCCGGCGGTACCATTCCGGGCCGAACCGGTTAAGCGGCGGTCCGTGCGGTATGGTTCACGTCCGAAATCATATTGGAGAAATAATGGCGACACAGTGGTATGTTGTGCATACCTATTCCGGGTTCGAGGGCAAGGTCAAGACCAGCATCGAGGAAAGGGCCAGGTCTCTCGGTCTCCAGGACAAGATAAGCCAGATACTGATACCCACGGAAGACGTGGTGGAACTCAGGAACGGCAAGAAGCGCACTTCCACGCGGAAGTTCTTCCCGGGCTATATCCTGGTCGAGATGGACCTGGACGACGCGACCTGGCACCTTGTCAAGGATACGCCCAAGGTCACGGGTTTCGTCGGGGACAAGCAGAAGCCGTCCCCGATTACCGAGGAGGAGGTCACCCTCATCAGGAACCAGATGGACATGGGCTCTGCTCCCGCGAAGCGCGAGGCGATATTCACCAAGGGCGACAGCGTCAGGATTGTGGACGGCCCGTTCGCCAGCTTTACCGGCAGCGTGGAGGACGTGAACCTGGACCAGGGCAAGCTCAAGGTCATGGTCTCCATATTCGGCCGCGCGACTCCGGTCGAGCTCGACTTCCTGCAGGTAGAAAAGGCATGACGGCCGGCAGCAACTGCTCCGGCGCGGATACAGCATAATAAGGCAGGATAAAGCGCCTGCCATGATTAACCGAGGTTTAACGGCTTTAACCGCCTTATCAATTAATACCAAGGAGTACTGAAATGGCTAAGAAGGATGTCGTCGGGTACGTAAAACTCCAGATCCCCGCGGGCAAGGCTAACCCCGCCCCGCCGGTAGGCCCCGCACTGGGCCAGCACGGCGTAAACATCATGGAGTTTTGCAAGGCATATAACGCCCAGACCCAGGACAAAGCGGGCACCATTATCCCGGTCGTGATCAGCATCTACAACGACAGGACGTTCACGTTCGTCCTGAAGACCCCGCCCGCGTCCGAGCTCCTGAAGAAGGCGGCGGGTATCGCCAAGGGCTCCGGCGTCCCCAACAAGGACAAGGTCGGCAAGGTCACCAAGGGACAGGTCAGGGAGATCGCGGAAACCAAGTTCCCGGACCTGAACGCGGTGGACATGGACGGAGCTATCAGCATCATAGAGGGCACCGCCAGGAGCATGGGCCTGGAAGTCGCCTGAACGTGGCGCCGGCCGGCAGGTGGCGCCGGATGCGTATAAGTTAACTCCAAGCCGGGGCCGGGACAACCGCCACCCGAGACCGGCATAACACACAGGCGGGAGACTCCGGGGCCGGATAAACCGGGGGAGGGGCCGGGCGCGTACAAGCTGCCTGGCGCGTTCCCGGTAAACCGGCCGGACGGCGTCGAGAGGATAAATCCATATGAAGCAGAAGAAGCTCGCAGCAAGCCGTCAGAAGGTCGATAACAACAGGTTGTACTCGCTCAAGGAGGCCATGGAGCTTGCCAAGGAGTGCAAGTTCAGCAAGTTCGACGAGTCCGTGGACCTCGCTGTGAACCTGGGCGTCGACCCCAAGCGCTCTGACCAGATGGTCAGGGGTTCCGTCCCGCTGCCCAACGGGACCGGCAAGACAGAGAGGGTGCTCGTGTTCGCGAAGGGCGAGAAGATCAAAGAGGCCGAAGACGCTGGCGCGGAGTATGTCGGCGGGGACGACATGGTCGCCAAGATCCAGGGCGGCTGGCTCGATTTCGAGCGCGTGGTCGCGACGCCGGACATGATGGCGGTGGTGGGCAAGCTTGGTAAGGTGCTCGGCCCTAGGGGCCTCATGCCAAACCCGAAGGTCGGCTCGGTCACCATGGACGTGGCAAACGCGGTCAAGGAGATAAAGGCCGGTAAGGTCGAATACAGGGTCGAGAAGGCCGGCATAGTCCATGTAGGCATAGGCAAGGCGTCCTTCGACGCGGACAAGCTCGTGGAGAACGCGTTCGCGGTGCTCGACGCGCTCCAGAAGGCGAAACCCTCCGCCAGCAAGGGCAAGTACATGAAGAAGATAACCGTTTCCACGACCATGGGGCCTGGGATAAAGCTGGACGTCACGCAGACGCTCCTTGCACTGCCCTAATTATATTCAGTCCCGCCCACCGGAGATGCACGGGCGTATTAATCTTTAGTCGAAGACAGCAGGAGGGACGGCAAGGGGCAAGGGGGCGTCAGCAGCGTACATGGCGCATACCGGACATCCTGAAGCCGTACCTTAATTGGGCCGAACGAAGCCTGTCCTGCCGAGACGAGAGAGCGGGGTTGACAAAAAATTTCAACTTCCCTGTCTTGCGACTAGGAAAGGGGGTTAGATATTGAACAAGGAACAAAAGCAGGAAATTGTAAAGGAGCTTCACGACAAGTTCGGTTCCGCGAAGGCCGCGATCCTCACGGACTTCAAGGGGCTGACCGTCGCCGAGGTCACCGAGTTCAGGAGCGAGCTTCGTAAGGCTAACATAGAGTACAAGGTCGTGAAGAACACGCTTGCCAAGCTCGCGGCGTCCGGGACATCCGCCGAGAAGCTCGGCAGCCACCTTAACGGCCCTACAGGCATTGTCCTGGGCTACGAAGATCCGGTCGCGCCCGCCAAGGCGGTTATGGAATTCCTCAAGAAGATGGAACTGGCCAAAAAGCAGGACAAGTTTTCCGTGAAGGTCGGCATCATCGAAGGCTCTCTGGCGAGCGCCGACCAGCTGAAGGCCATTGCGTCGCTTCCGTCGAGGGTCGAGCTGCTCTCCAACATGGCCGCAGGGTTTCAGGCGCCCGCATCCAAGATGGCAAGGCTGCTCAGCGCCACGGTCGCGAGGATGGGCTACGCGCTTACCGCGCTCAAGGACAAAAAGACGGCGTAAACCGGCGTATGGCGGCCGTGTCTTATTTTCAGTGTATACAACTACGTATCAGGAGGATATAAAAAATGGCAGATGTGACAAAGGACCAGGTATTTGAGTACATAGACAACATGACGATACTCCAGATGAGCGAGTTCATCAAGGAGTTCGAGGACCGCTACGGCGTGACCGCGGCCGCCCCGGTCGCCGTCGCCGGCGTTGCCGCCGCGGCGGGCGCCGCCCCCGCGGAAGAGGAGAAGTCCGAGTTCGACGTTATACTCGCCTCCGCGGGCGACAAGAAGATCCAGGTCATCAAGGTCGTGCGCGAGCTGACCGGCCTGGGCCTGAAGGAAGCCAAGGACCTGGTCGACGGCGCACCGCAGCCTGTCAAGACCGGCCTCTCCAAGGAAGACGCCGAGGCCATGAAGGCGAAGCTCGTGGAGCAGGGCGCCGGCGTAGAGCTGAAGTAGTTTTTATGGCTGCTGGCCCTGGGCCCCGGTTTTGCCGGGGTTTCGGGGCCGGCGGCTTTTTTGCGTTTATGGAGCCAGAGCACTGAGCGCCCGTCCGTACCCCTAAATGGCGACGGCTTCGGGCTTTGTGACCAGGAACCTGATTCCTCAAGGAGAGTAGATGTCCTACCCCAAGAAGAAAATCGAGAGACGGGATTTCGCGAAGATCCCTACGATTATCGACATCCCCGACCTGATCGAGATACAAAAGGCCTCGTACGAGAGGTTTCTGCAGCTCGAGGCCGCTCCCGGCGAAAGGAGAGACATCGGCCTGCAGGCGGCGTTCAATTCGATTTTCCCGATAGCTGATTTCAACGAGACGTTTACGATAGAGTTCGTCGAGTACTCGGTCGGCGACCCCAAGTTCTCCGTCCGCGAGTGCCTCCAGAGGGGGACCACATTCGCCGCGCCGCTGAAGATAAAAGTCCGTCTCGCGGCCTGGGAAAAGGACGAGGAGACCGGCGCGAAGAGGCTCAAATACGCCAAGGAAGAGGGGACCGACATCTACCTGGGCGAACTGCCGCTCATGACCGAGAACGGCACTTTCATCATAAACGGGACCGAGAGGGTCGTGGTCAGCCAGCTGCACCGCTCCCCGGGCGCGTTCTTCACGCACGACAAGGGCAACACGCACTCTTCGGGCAAGGTACTCTACTCCGCAAGGATCATACCCTACAGGGGGTCATGGCTCGACTTCGAGTTCGACGTCAAGGATATCGTTTACGCAAGGATAGACCGCAGGAGGAAGATACCCGCCACGGTGCTCCTTAAGGCGCTCGGCTACACCACCGAGGACCTGCTCAGGTACTACTTCCCGGTCGAGAAGCTGAGGCGCGTCAAGGGCGGCTTCGTCAGGGCGATAGACCACACTATCCTGGTCGGCAGCAAGGCGGCGTTAGACATAGTCGCGTCCGACACCAAGGACGTGATAGTCAAGAAGGGCAACAAGATTACCCGCGCGGCCATCAGGAAGCTCGAAGCTGCCGGCATGACCGAGATACCCATCGTCAGGGAAGAGCTCATCGGCCGCGTCGCACTGAGCGACATATTCGATGCGGACACCGGCGAGGTCGTGGTCGAGGGCAACGAAGAGTTGACCGAGGCCATGGTGGACAAGCTCCTGAAGCTCAACCTCGGGGGCGAGGACGCCACCATCGAGCTGCTCTACATAGACGGCATCAAGGTCATCCCCACGATGCGCGACACGCTGATGCTCGACAAGATCGCCTCCCCTGAAGAGGCCATAATAGAGATTTACAGGAAGCTCCGCCCCGGCGAGCCTCCGACGCTCGACATGGCCGCAAGCCTGTTCGAGAACATGTTCTTCAACGACAAGCGCTACGACCTCTCCCCGGTCGGCAGGCTGAAGCTCAACAAGAAGCTGGGCCTGGAGACGCCGATAGAGACAAGGATACTCACCAAGGACGACATCCTGCAGGTCATCCGCTACCTTGTCGACCTGAAGACGGGCAAGGGTGAGGTGGACGACATCGACCACCTGGGCAACCGCAGGATCAGGAGCGTCGGCGAACTGCTCGAAAACCAGTTCCGCATCGGGCTCGTAAGGATGGAGCGCACCATCAAGGAACGCATGAGCCTCCAGGACCTGGAGAACGTCATGCCGCACGACCTGATAAACGCAAAGCCCGTCACCGCGGCGATAAAGGAATTTTTCGGGTCGTCCCAGCTAAGCCAGTTCATGGACCAGACCAACCCGCTCGCGGAGATAACGCACAAGCGGAGGCTCTCGGCGCTCGGACCGGGCGGCCTGACCAGGGAGCGCGCCGGCTTCGAGGTCAGGGACGTGCACCCGACTCACTACGGCAGGATATGCCCGATCGAGACCCCTGAAGGCCCGAACATCGGCCTCATCACATCGCTTGCCACGTACGCGAGGGTGAACGAGTACGGTTTCATAGAGGCGCCTTACCGGAAGGTAGACAAGGGCAAGGTGACAAGCGAGATAATGTACCTCTCCGCCATAGAGGGCGAGGGGTTCGTCATTGCGCAGGCCAACACCCCTGTCGACGACAAGGGCCGTATCAACGTGGAGAGCATATCCGCCAGGGTCGGCGGCGATTTCATGATGGTCGCGCCGGAAGAGGTCGAGTACATGGACGTCTCCCCGAAGCAGATCGTCTCGGTCGCCACTTCGCTGATACCGTTCCTCGAGAACGACGACGCGAACCGCGCCCTGATGGGCTCGAACATGCAGCGCCAGGCGGTACCCCTGCTGAACTGCGAGGCCCCTGTCGTAGGCACGGGCATGGAGATGGTAGCGGCCAGGGACTCCGGCGTTATCGCGCTTGCCAAGCGCGGCGGCGTGGTCGAGAGCGTTGACGCGACGAGGATAGTCGTCAGGGTCAACGAGCGCGAAGTGACCGACATGGAGCCGTCGCCGGTCGACGTGTACAACCTGATAAAGTTCTACCGCTCCAACCAGAACACCTGCATAAACCAGAAGCCGCTCGTAATGGCCGGCCAGAAGGTCAGGAAATTCCAGGTGCTGGCGGACGGGCCCGCGACGGACGGAGGCGAGCTCGCGCTCGGCCAGAACATCCTTGTCGCGTTCATGCCATGGAACGGGTACAACTACGAGGACGCGATACTCATATCCGAGAAGCTGGTCAGGGAGGACAGGTACACCTCCATACACATCGAGGAGTTCGAGATCGAGTCGCGTGACACCAAGCTCGGCAAGGAAGACATCACGAGGGACATACCCAACGTCGGCGAGGACGCGCTAAGGAACCTGGACGACTCTGGCATCATCCGGATAGGCGCGGAGGTCGGCGCGGGAGATATACTCGTGGGCAAGGTCACCCCGAAGGGCGAGACCCAGCTAACGCCCGAGGAGAAGCTTCTTCGCGCCATATTCGGCGAGAAGGCGGGCGACGTCAGGGACGCATCCCTTACCGTGCCGCCTGGTGTCGAGGGCACGGTCGTCGATGTCAAGATATTCTCCAGGAAAGGCGTCGACAAGGACGAGCGCGCCAGGAGCATCGAGGAGGAGGAGGTTGAAGGCCTGCTCCGGGACAGGGACGAAGAGATAAGGGTTGTCATAGAGGAGAAGTTCAGGCGCATCTGGAAGCTCGCGACCGGGCAGGTAGCCGCGGCCAAAGTGGTCGAGCCCGAGACAGGGAAGACGCTTCTCGCCAAGGGCAAGGAGCTGACGGAAGACGTCCTGATGAAGCTGGACGAGGAGACGCTCTCCGGCCTCAGGTTCGAAGACGAGTCGCTTAACGCGAGACTGAAGGCCATAGTGGACAGGACCGAGGACCACATTAGCCACCTGGAGGTCCTGTTCGAGGAGAAGATCGGCCGCCTGAAAAAGGGCGACGAACTGCCTCCGGGCGTCATAAAGCTCGTCAAGGTATACATCGCGATGAAGAGGAAGCTCTCTGTCGGCGACAAGATGGCCGGACGGCACGGCAACAAGGGCGTCGTGGCGAGGATAGTCCCTGAGGAGGACCTGCCTTACCTCCCGGACGGAACGCCTGTCGAGGTGGTACTGAACCCGCTCGGCGTCCCCTCCCGTATGAACGTAGGGCAGATACTCGAAACGCATCTGGGCTGGGCTGCAAGGACACTGGGTATCAGGGTCGCCACGCCGGTCTTCGACGGTGCGTCCGAGTCGTCCATCAGGCAGATGCTGCAGGAGGCGGGGCTCCCCAAGAACGGACAGACCAAGCTCTTCGACGGCCGCACCGGAGAGGCGTTCGACAGGAACGTGACGGTCGGGTACATGTACATGCTGAAGCTGCACCACCTGGTCGACGACAAGCTGCACGCACGCTCGATAGGCCCGTACTCGCTGGTCACGCAGCAGCCGCTGGGCGGCAAGGCGCAGTTCGGCGGACAGAGGCTTGGAGAGATGGAGGTCTGGGCGCTCCAGGCATACGGCGCGGCATACACGCTCCAGGAGTTCCTCACGGTCAAATCCGACGACGTCGCCGGGCGTGCAAAGATATACGAGGCGATAGTCAAGGGCGAGAACACTCTCGAACCGGGGCTTCCCGAATCGTTCAACGTCCTCATCAAGGAGCTTCAGAGCCTCTGTCTCGACGTAGAGCTCCTTGAGGACGTCACCGGATAACCCGCCGGGCGTCCGGGGGCTTCACTTGCTGAATTGCCGATAAACCTTCTTAAATGGAGGGGAGAATTTGGAAGACATATATACCCTGTTTGAAAAGCCCAAAGAGCCGGTCACTTTCGACGCAATCAAGATAAAGCTTGCGTCTCCGGAGAAGATAAGGGCATGGTCTCACGGCGAGGTGAAAAAGCCGGAGACTATAAACTACCGTTCGTTCAAGCCGGAGCGCGACGGCCTTTTCTGCGCAAAGATATTCGGCCCGATAAAGGACTGGGAGTGCAACTGCGGCAAGTACAAGCGCATGAAGCACAGGGGCGTCGTATGCGACAAGTGCGGCGTCGAGGTCATCCAGTCCAAGGTACGCCGCGAGAGGCTGGGCCACATAGAGCTTGCCTCCCCGGTCGCGCACATATGGTTCTTGAAGGGCCTTCCCTCCAGGATAGGCAACCTGCTCGACATGACGCTCCGCCAGCTCGAGAAGGTGCTTTACTTCGAGTCATACGTAGTGATAGACCCGGGCGACACCGCGCTGAACGAGAAGGAGCTCCTGACCGAGGAAAAGTACAGGAAGCTGATGACCGAGTACGCCGGCAGGTTCAAGGCGGACATGGGCGCGGACGCTATCAGGGAGCTTCTCCGCAGGGTGGACATGGAAACGCTCGCGGTCGAGCTCCAGGTCAGCATCGAGAAGGCGAGCTCAGTCGCGGTCGCCAAGAAACTCACGAAGAGGCTGAAGGTCGTCGAGTCGTTCAGGAAGTCCGGCAACAAGCCGGAGTGGATGATACTGGACGTCGTCCCGGTTATCCCGCCGGAGCTTCGGCCGCTGGTACCGCTCGAGGGCGGAAGGTTCGCCACGTCCGACCTGAACGACCTGTACAGGAGGGTCATAAACAGGAACAACAGGCTCAAGAGGCTTGAGGAACTTAAGGCGCCGAGCGTCATCATCAGGAACGAGAAGAGGATGCTCCAGGAGGCCGTCGACGCGCTGTTCGACAACGGCAGGCGCGGCAGGATACTCCGCGGCCCGAACAAGAGGCCTCTGAAGTCGCTCTCCGACATGCTGAAGGGCAAGCAGGGCCGTTTCCGCCAGAACCTCCTCGGAAAACGCGTGGACTACTCCGGCCGTTCCGTCATCGTGGTCGGCCCGGAGCTTAAGCTCAACCAGTGCGGGCTTCCCAAGAAGATGGCGCTCGAGCTTTTCAAGCCGTTCATATTCAACAGGCTCGAGGAGAAGGGTTTCTGCACCACGATAAAGTCCGCCAAGAAGCTGGTCGAGAAGGGCCGCCCCGAGGTCTGGGACGTGCTTGAAGAGGTTATCAGGGAGCATGCGGTCATGCTGAACCGCGCCCCGACCCTCCACAGGCTGGGCATCCAGGCGTTCGACCCGATACTCGTATCCGGCAAGGCGATACAGCTCCACCCGCTCGTATGCACCGCGTTCAACGCGGACTTCGACGGCGACCAGATGGCGGTCCACGTGCCGCTGTCCATCGAGGCCCAGGTAGAGGCCAGGGTGCTGATGCTGTCCGTCAACAACATACTCTCGCCCGCCAACGGCCGCCCGATCACGGTGCCGTCGCAGGACATGGTTTTGGGCAGCTACTACCTGACCAAGAAGAGGCTTGGCGCGAGGGGCGAGGGCAAGGTGTTCTCATCCTCCGACGAGGTGAGGATCGCCTACGACCACAAGGTGGTCAACAAGCACGCGTCCATAA
>Ga0214472_10008383_pt1 | contig 10790 bp, 10 predicted proteins | sample RVTome_6_FD_207662 | JGI IMG/M metagenome (GOLD analysis project Ga0214472, IMG submission 207662) | Soil microbial communities from uranium-contaminated site in the Upper Colorado River Basin, Wyoming, United States - RVT140D175 | ecosystem: Environmental > Terrestrial > Soil > Contaminated >...
CATATCACGTGGTGGTTAACAAAGTGCAATTTGATCCAAAGATAGCGTTTGCGGATTAAAATTGTTGACAAGTTGCTTTAACAGGCATCCTGAGCCGCCGTTGCAAAGGATCTTATGCCTCGGTGGTATCAGATTCTTCCTCGCATAAAACGCTCGTCAGAATGACATAAAAACTAGATCCTTCACTGTCGTTCAGGATGACAAGCTCACGTTTTTGACGTGAGCTTGTCACTTATACCTTCGAACTCACCATGCGCCTGCAGGTCTGCATGATAAGAAGAACGTACCATCGGCCCGCTGGCGACGTGTTTGAAACCCAGCTCCATGCCGATGCGATACAGCTCGTCGAACTCTGCGGGCGTAACATAGCGCTCCACTGGCAGATGATGCTGGCTGGGTTGCAGATACTGGCCGAGGGTGAGCATGTCGATATCGTGTGCGCGCATGTCGCGCATCACTTCGATGACTTCTTCCATGTCTTCACCCAGGCCCAGCATCAGGCCTGACTTGGTCGGGACTTCGGGTTGCGCCTGTTTGAACTGCTTTAATAAATCCAGCGACCATTGATAATCCGATCCCGGGCGGCATTGTTTGTACAGACGCGGCACGGTTTCCAGATTGTGGTTGAATACATCCGGCGGCGTGCTCTGCATCAGTTCGAGCGCGATCTCCATGCGGCCGCGGAAATCAGGCACCAGTATTTCGATTTCGATCTGCGGATTTTTCGCCCGCACCTTTTCTATGCACTCGACAAAATGCGCAGCGCCACCGTCGCGCAGGTCATCGCGATCCACCGAGGTAATGACCACATAGTTCAGGCCCATGGCCTGGATGGTTTCGGCAAGATTGTCCGGTTCTGTGCTGTCCAGTGGATTCGGCCGACCGTGGCCGACATCGCAGAACGGGCAACGCCGGGTGCAGATATCACCCATGATCATGAAGGTGGCCGTGCCCTTGCCGAAACATTCACCCAGGTTCGGGCAGGCGGCTTCTTCGCAGACCGTGTGCAGTTTTTGTTCGCGCAGCACGGCCTTGAGTTTTTTCACATTGGGGTGAAACGGCGATTTCGCCCGGATCCACGCCGGTTTGCGCAGGCGCTCGGCGGGCTGCTCGACCTTGATCGGGATGCGCGCCAGCTTGGCTTCGCCCTTGTGTTTTTCACCCGCAACCGCGCGGTAAGGTGCTGTTTTTGTCGATTCTTCGTTCATGGCTTCAATTCTTGTTGCAGCTTGCTGACCAGCTGTTGTTTGATCGCGGCCATAGTAACATCTCCGCCCCCGGGCTTAACCAGATTCAGCAGCTGGGTAACCTGCAATCCCGGATAGCCGCAGGGATCGATGCGGCTGAAAGGTTCCAGATCCATATCGACATTCAGCGCCAGACCGTGAAAACAGCGGCCTTTGCGCACCCGCAGGCCGAGCGCGGCGATCTTGCTGCCCGCGACATAGACACCCGGGGCGTGGCGCTGCGATTCGGCAGCAATACCGTAGTCGGCGAGCAACTCGATGACGCTGCGTTCGAGCCGGGTCACCAGCTCCCGGACACCGAGCTGCATACGCTGAATATCGAGCAATACATATATTATGAGCTGACCGGGTCCATGATAGGTCACCTGGCCGCCACGATCGGACTGCAACAAAGGAATATCACCGGCAGCGAGCACATGTTCGCACCGGCCGCTTTTACCCAGGGTGAACACCGGCGGGTGTTCGACCAGCCAGAGCTGGTCTTCGCTACTGGCATCACGCTGGTCGGTGTAGGCCTGCATCTCCTGCCAGATTTTTTCGTAGGGCTGCAAGCCCAGATCAATCACGCGCATGGTTTTGTCATCATTCATTCTACGGCGGGGCATTAAAAGAAAAAACCAGAACTATGTCCGCGAAAAACGCAAATAACGCAAAACAAAAAAATCCTGCTTATTTTTTATTCGCGTTATTTGCGGACCATTGTTATTGCCTGTCCTTTATTCGCGTTATTTGCGGACTACCCCCAGTGATTAAATCGCGTACAGCACCAGTTCGCAGGCGGTCAGGTCCATATAGATAGCATCGAGCTGGGCGCGGCTTCTGGCCTGGACAAAGACGGTAATCGAAACATAATTGCCCTTGCCACTCATGCGCATATGTATCGCGCCTTCACCCAGATCGGGGACGTGGCGGTGCATGATTTCGACCACTGCGGCTTCGAGCTCGGGGCTGGCGCGGCCCATCGCCTTGATCGGAAATTCACAGGGGAACTCGAACGGGCTGTCCTCTTCGCTGATTGTGCTGTCATCAGTCACTATCTATCATTAAGCTCCGTTAAGTTCCGGCATTGCGCAGCGTCTGTTTATGTTGCTGGTATATAGCAATCATTTTACGCCACACAGGCCCGGGTCTGCCATCGGCCACGGCCTTGCCATTGAGCTCGAGCACAGGTGCAATTTCGCGGATTGAACCGGTGAGCCAGATTTCATCCGCGTTCTCGAGTTCCTCAAGGGAAACAGGCCGCACTTCATGGGGCATGGCATTTTGTTCCGCCAGTTCCAGCACCAGATCACGCGTGATGCCCGGCAGTAAATGCCGGCTCGTGGGCGGCGTCACGATCACACCGCCCCGCACGATAAATACATTACTCGCCGTGCCCTCGGTAACCTCACCGCCCGTGCGCACCAGGATCGCATCGCTCACCTCCGCCTCGCTGGCCTGCTGGCGCAACATGACATTGGCGATCAGCGAGGTCGACTTGATATTGCAGGCGTGCCAGCGGAAATCATCGACCGTCACCGTGCGCAGGCCTTTCTCCAGCACTGCCATAGGCACGGGTGTGACATGGATCACCATGGCAAATACGGTGGCTTTGTGCTCGGGCTTGATCGCCAGATCGCGCTTCGGATAGACGCCGCGTGTGACCTGGAGATAAATCGCGCGGTCCTCGCCCGGGTTTTTTTCCAGCAGTGTTTTGAACAGCTGTTTCCATTCCGCGTCGCTCATCGGCGCCTGCATACTGGCCAGTGTCAGGCTGTTCTTCAAACGCTGCAGATGCTGGTCGAGGCGCAGCAAGTTTCTGCCGAAAACAGGAATGACTTCGTAAACACTGTCACCGAACAAAAAGCCCCGGTCCATCACAGATACCGAGGCCTGCTCTATCGGCAGGTACGCGCCGTTCAGATAAACCGTATTGTCAGTCATGCGTCTGCGCTCGGACTATAACTAATTAAATAATCTGAGCACATAATCCCGCGCAATATGGAAGAGATTGCCCTTATCAATATTTTCCAGCGCAACCAGCGGTGCTTTTTCGATCTCTTTATCTCTCAGCATGACACGCACGACTCCAAGCTGTGAGCCTTTGCGCACAGGTGCTTCAATTCTGGCGTCGACATCGAGCGCCGCATCAAGACTTTTATAGGCGCCATGTGGAATCGTGACATACATATCATGATCAAGGCCCAGCGTGGCCCCGTCGCTTTCACCAAACCAGACGCGCGAACGGTTCAGGGTATCGCCCGCGCTATACAGCTTGTGAGTTTCATAAAAACGGAAGCCATAATTGAGTAAGGCCTGGCTGACACTGGCGCGCGCTTTTTCACTATTGGTTCCAAGCACCACCGAGATCAAACGCATCTCGCCGCGTTTTGCCGATGCCACCAGGCAGTAACCTGCAGAATCGGTGTGCCCGGTTTTCAGGCCATCAACAGAACTATCATTCCATAACAGCTTGTTGCGGTTGTACTGTTTAATATTGTTGTAAGTGAAAACCTTTTCAGCGTACCAGTTATAATACTCCGAATGATCTCGAACCACGGCCGCTGCCAGCGTCGCAATATCGCGCGCCGTGGTCAGATGCTGCGGATCAGGCCAGCCCGTACTGTTCATGAAATTAGTATTATTCATGCCCAGCCTGACTGCATACTGGTTCATTAATTCTACGAAGGCACCTTCGTTGCCCGCTACGTGCTCTGCCAGCGCAATGGCAGCATCATTGCCCGACTGGATAATCAGGCCCTTGAGCAGGGCCTCTACGCTCACTTTGCTGCCGACATCGAGATACATGCGTGAGCCGCCCATGCGCCAGGCTTTTTCACTGATAGTGACCATGTCTTTCAGACTCATGCGGCCGGCAATCACTTCTTCGTAAACTGCGTATCCCGTCATCAGCTTGGTAATACTGGCTGGCTCCACCTGCGCATCCGCATCATTTTCAGCGAGCACCTTGCCGCTGTCATAATCGATTAATAAATAACTTTCCGCAGCCACCTGTGGCGGCGCTGGCACGGGCATAGCTTCTGCATGCACAGCTGGCACAATAATAAATAGCGCAACGAAAATGGGTAGTAAAAATTTATTTATATATGTCATATTTATGCCGGATTTTTATGGTTAGAGTCTTAGTTGTAACTTACTATTTTTGCGTCGTTATATTTAATTTCTTTGAGCTGTGCTAATAATTTCTCAGCCACATCGCGTGTCGGAACGGGGCCGATGCGGACACGGTAAAGCAGGGTGTTCTTGCTCTTTTCAACATGGATCCGTGCGCTGGAAAAATTTTTGTCGCGTAATTCCTGTAACATTTTGAGCGCAGCGTTTTCGTTAGAAAACGCGACTACCTGCACATATAATTTCCCGTCATCACTGACAAGCGCCTCATCGCGTGAGAGCACTGGTAATTTTATTCCAGCAGAGGCGACTTGTGTATTTGCGTCACCCATCGTTTCCGGTGTTACTACACGTATCGATACCGGCGCAGTCCCGGTTTGTGCGACACCCAGCTTGGTCGCCGCCGCGTAAGATAAATCAATTATTCTGCCGCCATGAAAAGGCCCGCGATCATTGACCTTGACGATGGCTTTGCGACCATTGTTGTGATTGGTGACTTCGACGTAACACGGCAAAGGCAGCGACTTGTGCGCGGCGGTCATCGCATGCATGTCATAGGTTTCACCACTGGACGTGCGTTGGCCATGAAACTTGCTGCCGTACCAGGATGCAACGCCATCCTGGGTAAAACCAGCCGCGCTCTGCATCACCCGATACTCTTTGCCAAATACCTCGTAGCTGGCAGGATTTCCGTAGCGGCTTTTTGCTTCGTCTTTTGGTTGCGCATCAGGTATTTGATCCCATTCATAATCGATGCTGTCTGGTGGCCCATCTTTGACACCACCACTGCACGCTGCCAGCAAACAGCTGAGCACAATCAGTCCATTACGCAGCGCTGGCATAGTCATTGCGGGTACGACAGACAATACACTATCCCTGGCCGCTAACCTGCGCCAGCAACTCCTGGCTCAGCTGGTGCACTGCCATGGCGTACAGGGCGCTGTGATTATAACGTGTGATGACATAGAAATTTTTCAGTCCCAGCCAGTGCTCTTCTCCCTGGGCACCATCAAAACTGAGCAGCGTAGCCTCGGTATTACCGGGGAGTTTTTCATCCACTGCCACGCCTTCGCTACGCAATTCATCTATCGTAGTATAAGGCTTAAGCTTGTCGCGGCCGTTGTTCTCTATCTTTTTACCTGCCTTGACACGCAACACTACCAACTGATCTTGCGCCCAGCCGTGGGTCTTAAAATAATTGGCCACACTGCCGATAACATCTGCTTTGCTGTTCCACAAATCGCGCTTACCGTCGCCATCAAAGTCGATTGCATATTCGCGATAACTGCTGGAAATAAACTGCGGCATCCCCATGGCGCCCGCATAAGAGCCATAGACCTTGCTGACATCAATGTTCTCTTCGCGCGTCAGCAATAAAAACTGTTCGAGTTCACTGCGAAAAAATTTGCCGCGCTCAGGGTAATCAAAACCCAGAGTAGTCAGGGAATCGAATACTGCGGTGCCTCCGCTGCGCTGACCATAATATGTTTCAACGCCAACAATGGCTGAAATCACGTGCGCGGGCACACCGTATTTTTTCTCTGCACGTTCTAGCAGCTCACGGTTTTCCCGCATGAAGCGCACACCATCTTCGATACGCTTGCTGGTAAGAAAAATAGGGCGGTACTGTTTCCAGGTCAGGGTTTTTTCTGCAGGCTTGCTGATCGAGGTGAGCACACTATCGAGCCGGGTCGCGCTAGCAAACCGGTGTGTGAGCCTGTTTTTGTCAAACTGGTGCTTGCTCACCATCATATCGATGAACTGCCTGACGTCATCGCGCTGACTATAGTCTGTGGCGATTTCGTCGGTTTCAGTGTCGCTCTGTAATTCGGCCGCTGCCAGCACTGATGTGTGCAACAACAGGCTGATAAACAGGGTCGCGAACAGGTCTCTCAGAATCTTCATTATTATCTACCCTGTCAGTCTAGTGCTGATTTATCGGTTATGCCTGCTGGCTAATTCATGTCGTCTTTCGAGTGCTAAAGCCATGATTGGTTTCACTCGATTTACCTGGACAGCAATTTTCGGTGCGAATTGATCGACATCAGCATGCCAAATCCAGCCATCAGGGTCACCATTGAGGTGCCGCCATAACTCACCAGCGGCAAGGGCACCCCCACCACTGGAAGAATACCCGAGACCATGCCTACATTCACAAACAGGTATACAAAAAAAGTCAGGCTAAGACTGCCCGCCAGCAAACGACTGAAGCTGTCCTGCGCGTGTGTCGCGATGTAAAGTCCGCGAAATACAATGAATGCATAGAGCGATAACAGCACGATGGCGCCCATCATACCAAATTCCTCACCAAATACCGCGAAGATGAAGTCAGTCGAGCGCTCGGGCAGAAAATCCAGCTGTGACTGGGTACCATTGAGCCAGCCCTTGCCATAAAAACCACCGGATCCGATGGCGATCTTGGACTGAATAATATGATAACCCGCCCCCAGCGGATCACTTTCCGGATTGAGCATGGTCAGCACCCGCTGGCGCTGGTAGTCATGCATGGCAAACTTCCAGAACACCGGCACCAGTGCGAGCACTGCCAGCGCACTACCGATCAGCACGCGCCAGCGAATCCCGGCGAGAAAGACGACAAAAAACCCTGCGGCCGCGACCAGCAAAGCCGTGCCCAGATCGGGCTGACGCACGATCAGCAAGGTCGGCACCAGCACCAGCAGAGCAGAAATCACCAGTGATTTAAATTCCGGCGGCAGGGGCCGCTCGGACAGATACCAGGCCAGCATCATCGGTGTTGCCAGCTTCATCATTTCCGAGGGCTGGAATTTAACGACATAAATATCCAGCCAGCGCTGCGCGCCCTTACCGATCTCCCCTGCGAGCAGCACCAGTACCAGCAGTAACAGGCCAAAAGCGAATACCCAGGGCGCCCACAAATACAGCTGGTGTGGTGAAATTTGTGCCAGCACCAGCATCACGGTAAAAGCCAGCAGCAGACGCAGTCCCTGTTTTTCCAGCAGAGGCAGCGAGCCATCGCCCGCGCTGTAGAGCACACCGAGCCCGGCCGCAGTGAGCATGACCAGGCCGAGGAACAGGACTGGATCGATGTGCAACATGGTGAGCAGGCGCACACTGCGGCTGGGGCTTTCTAGTTCGATGACTCACTCCTACCAGCCTGACTGGCTTTTTTAACAGATTTATCGACGTGCAGATAATGATCAATAATTTTGCGCGCGATCGGCGCTACTGCGCTGCCGTGTTCGCCATTTTCAGCCACCACTGCGACCGCAATCTGCGGGTCATCATAAGGCGCAAAGGCAATGAACAGGCCATGATCTCGAAGTTTTTTCGCCACCGTTTCTTTATCGTATTCTTCGCCCTGAGCGATGCCAAACACCTGCGCCGTACCTGTTTTTCCCGCCATTTTGTATTTCAGGCCATAACCGGTGAGCCGTGCCGTGCCCCAGGTACCGTGCAGAACATCGCGCATAGCGCGGAATACAGCATCCCAGCTGGCATCGTTGCGCAATTTTATCGTCTTTTCTTCGGGCTTGACGATCTCGCTATATTCACCCTGACTGTTGCGAATTTCACGAACCAGATGGGGCTGTTCTCTGATGCCCCGGTTCGCCAGGGTCGAAGTCGCGGATGCCAGCTGCAGGGGCGTGGTTAACACAAAGCCCTGACCAATACCCGCGATCAAAGTTTCACCCGGATACCAGACCTTGCGGTGCACCCGTTCTTTCCATGCTGTGGAAGGCAGCAGGCCGCTGCGTTCACCCAATAAGTCAATTCCGGACTTTTCGCCAAAGCCAAACTGACTGAGAAAATCGTGAATACGGTCGATCCCCATGCGCCGTGACATTTCGTAAAAATACACGTCGCAGGACTCCTCGATGGCCTTGTTCATGTCGGTATGACCATGGCCTTCTTTTTTCCAGTCGCGATATTTACGCTCGGTATCGTCGCCGGGCAACAGATAATAGCCGCTGCAATACACATCTTCGTGCTCACCCACCGCTTTGCCATCCAGCGCACCGAGCCCGATAAACGGCTTTATGGCCGAACCCGGCGGATACTGTCCATAGAGCGCGCGATTGAACAGCGGTTTGTAATCACCGTGCGAAAGCGCATCGTATTCAGCCTGACCGATACCTTCGACAAACAGGTTCGGGTCGTAGGTCGGCTTGCTGACAAACACCAGCACCTCGCCGGTCTGGGGATGGATCGCCACTACCGCGCCAGCAAGATCACCCAGTGCCGCATCGGCGATTTGCTGCAGTTCGAGATCGAGCGAAAGCACAAGGTCATTGCCCGGCACCGGCGGGATTTTGTCGATCACTCGCAGGATACGGCCTTCGGCGTTCACCTCGACATTCTGCTGGCCGACAATACCGTGCAGATCGTCCTCATAATATTTTTCCAGCCCGGTTTTACCGATGTAATTGGTGCCGCGATAATTACCCACATCGATGATGTCCATATCCCGCTCGGTGATACGGCCCACGTAGCCGACAGCGTGTACCACATCCTTGCCGTGCGGATAATAACGACTCAGGCGCGCGGTGATATCCATCCCCGGGAAGCGGTGCCGGTTCGCTGCCAGGCGCGCGACTTCCTCATCATTCAGCCGGCTACGCAGTGATACGCTTTCAAACGGCCGATGATTTCTCAGGTCAGCGTAGAAACGCCTGATATCCTGCTCGCTGAGCCTGACGATTTTACCCAGGTCGGCGAGCGTGGCATCGAGATCGTCCACCTGCTCGGGGATGAGCTCGAGATGGAAGGCCGGCTGGTTTTCTGCCAGCACCACGCCATTGCGGTCATAAATCAGGCCGCGGTTCGGCGGCAACGCCATCAGGCGCACACGATTGTTTTCCGACAGGTCAGAAAAATGTGTATTTTCAATAACCTGGAGATATCCCAGGCGTACCAGCAGGGCGATCAGCAAACCCAGGCTAATAATCGCAGCGAATACCGCACGGCTGCGAAACAGGTTCGCATGGTAAGAATGGTCAGTGACAGGAGTTCTATATGCCACGAGCGAGGCACGCACTACAGCTGGTCAACCGAATCTCGCGTGCAAATATTAGCAAAATCTGTATTTTTTCCACCCCGACAATCATAATGCACGTAATTATATAGTCATTGACGCGATGAAGGCTCGACAATCGCTCAACAATAGATACAATCCACCCCAATATCTCAGCGGCTCAGGAAAGCTCGGACATGAAAATTGTTCTGATCGGTGCACCAGGTTCCGGTAAAGGTACTCAGGCCAAGTTTCTCATCGAGAAATATGGCGTGCCACAGATCGCCACCGGCGATCTGTTGCGCGCTGCTGTGACTGCGCAAACCCCGCTGGGCCGCCAGGCCAAAGCGGTAATGGATGTCGGCCAGCTGGTGCCGAATGATATCGTCATCGGCCTGATTCGCGAACGCATCACCCGCCCTGATGCCGACAATGGTTTTATCCTCGACGGTTTTCCACGCACCCTGGTCCAGGCAGAGGCGATCGACGATCTGCTGTTCGAGCTCGGCCGCCCGATCGATGCGGTACTGCAATTAAAAGTCGACTTCGACCTGCTGATGCAACGCATGGTGGGCCGCCTCACCTGCGTCAGCTGCGGATCGCTATACAATATTTACACCCGGCCGCCGACCATGGATGGCGAATGCGACGAATGCGGCGGTCGCCTGCACCATCGCGCTGACGATAATGAAGAAACCATCGACCGTCGTCTGCGCATCTATGAGATGCAGACCCTGTCGATCGCAGACAAGTACCAGCAACAGGGCAAGCTGCATATCATCGACGCCAGCGGCACCATAGACGATGTCACCCGGGGCATTAAATCCGCACTGCGTGGTTTACGGCCGAAGCGCTTCAATCTCAAAGCCACGCAATCTTTACAGAACCATTCAACCGCGTCGGCAAAAAAACTCGAAGTGATCCGTACCCAGGTTGACGAAAACGAACGCACCCCAGTAAAACCCAAACGTGAAGCGCTGGCGATGCCGGACGAGTCCGCTTTCATCAAACGCCCGAAGCCGGTTGCAGCAGTGGCGGAAAAAAAGCTGGTAAAAAAGAACCGGCCAGCAAAAAAAACTACCGTGAAAACAACGGCCAGCAAAAAAGCCGCGCACCCAGCCCCTGAAGTCGCGCTCGATCAGGAACTAAAGGCCCTGCAGGATGAACTCAAAGCGGTACAGGACAAACTCAAAGAAGAAGCGGCGATTGAAAAAAAGCTGATCGAACGCGAGAAAAAAGCCGCCGCGAAACTGAAAAAACAAAAATCCTGAAAGAACAAAACTACAGACGGAACCACAGAGGCACAGAGAACACAGAGGAAAAACCAGTTCTTTGTTTTTAAAACAAAAAGCTTTCTCCGTGTTCTCTGTGCCTCTGTGGTACCGTCTTTGTTTTAAAGGTTTTCTACCAGGGGCCTTCGGCTAACCCTGCTTCGCCTG
>Ga0214472_10008384_pt1 | contig 10790 bp, 10 predicted proteins | sample RVTome_6_FD_207662 | JGI IMG/M metagenome (GOLD analysis project Ga0214472, IMG submission 207662) | Soil microbial communities from uranium-contaminated site in the Upper Colorado River Basin, Wyoming, United States - RVT140D175 | ecosystem: Environmental > Terrestrial > Soil > Contaminated >...
CGACGATGCGCTTTTTTGTCAATCGAGTTCACGCAAGCAACTTACCAATGGGAATGATTTGGATAGCTCCGGACCCATGGCGGGTCGGATCACTCCATGGTTCGAGGGTCCAGCACATCACGTAAGCCGTCGCCGATCATGTTGAAGGCGAGCACGACGATAAATATGGCAATTCCAGGCGCGATCGAAAGCCAGGGTTGGAAGAGCAGCTGATTCACGCCGTCGCGGATCATCCCACCCCAGCTCGGTGTCGGAGGCTTTACGCCAAGGCCGATGAAGCTGAGGCTCGCTTCCTGCAAAATCGCGGTGGCTGTCCAAAGCGTTCCGACGACCAGGATATTATTCGCGATATTCGGAATAATGTGACGACCGATGATCCGAATATCGCTCACGCCCAAGGCTCTCGCAGCCTGGATGTAGTCGCGTTCTTTGAGCGCGATCGCGGCGCCGCGGGCGATTCTCGCGAAGCGAGGCGTGATCGCCACCGCGATGGCGAGGGAGAGATTGAACATACCGGAGCCCAGCACCGCCAGGACCATGAGCCCCAAGATGATCGTCGGAAAGGTCATCAGCATGTCAATGACCCGGATGCTGACCGCATCGACCTTACCGCCCTTGTAGCCGGCGACGACACCCCATAGGGCGCCGACCGTCATCGCGAGCCCCACCGCCGATAGCGCGATGGCGAGGGAAATGCGCGTGCCCAGAATAATTCGTGACAGGACGTCCCGGCCGAAATTGTCCGTGCCCAGAAGGTGCACACCTCCGGGTGACAGATCGCCGCGGGCAATGTCCTGTTCGATCGGATCGAAGGGCGTCAACCACGGCGCCAATAGAGCGACAAGGACTATCAGAAGCGTTAAAATGATGCCCGTCATCGTCGTCTTATTACTTCTGATGGCGCGCGCGATTCTTCTTTGTCTGCGGCTCGATTGGGCCATGTGAGTCACCGCCGGTTAGACTTACCGATACCGTATGCGCGGATCGACCAGCCCGTAGGCAAGATCCGTCAAGAGATTCACAACCACGATGATGCCCGCGTAAATCGCCATGATCGATTGCAGCATGGTGTAGTCGTGGGTGCTGATCGCGCCGACCATCAATTTTCCCAAGCCGGGCCGGTTAAAAACGATGGTCACCAGAATGGAGCTGCCGATCAGTATGCCGACATAGATCCCGACCACGGAAACGATTGGAACCAGCGCGTTGCGCAGCGCGTGCCTGAACATGACCCGTTGCTCTGTGACGCCTTTGGCGCGCGCGGTTTGGACGAATTCGGCGTTGATGACCTCTAGAAACGACGATCTTGTGATCCTGGTAATGTAGGCCGTTTGCGATAGACCGACACTCAGTGCCGGCAGCACCAAGTGATAGATTCGGCTCCAGGGATCGCTCAGATCGCCTCCGCCGATCACGGGAAACCATCGCAATTTGTACGAGAAAAAGAAAATTAGCAAAATGCCGAGATAGAATGTCGGCATCGAAAGGCCCGCAAGCGAGAGGAAACGGCCGAGGTAGTCGACGGAACTATTACGGTAGCGCGCGGTAAGAACCCCGAGCGGCACCCCGAACAATATGCCGATCGCCGACCCCGCGATCGTCAAATCCAAGGTATAGGGTAATGCCCGCAGGATTTGCGGGAAAATGGGCTGACGGTTCGCCATCGAGAGCCCCAAGTCGCCGGTCATCAAGCCGCCGAAATAGGACAAAAATTGCTGCAGGAGTGGTTTATCCAGGCCCCAGTTTTGGCGAAACTGTTCTAACGCCTCCGGCGGCGCTTCGTCTCCTAGTATCGCGTAAGCCGGATCGCCCGGCAAAACCCGCATCACCAGGAAGATGAACAGTAGAACCGCAAACATCGTGGGCAATGCCCACAGCGAGCGGCGGATGGAATACGCCAGCATGATGCCGCGCCTCAATCAGCAAATGGAACAGCTGGATCTTAACAGCGCGCTGATCCAATCATGTGGATCGAGCGTTCCATTTGATCGGCAACCCACCGGTCAGTGACGACTCCAACTTCGCAAAGCCAAGGTTCACATTGGACTTGCGCGCGACAATTGTGTTCAAAACATGCGTTGGGAATGCCGCAAGATCCTCGAGAATCTTGACCTGAGCCTCGGCCCAAAGCTTTTTCTGAACGGCGAAGTCGGTCTCCGCCTGGGCGCGTTTTAATTCGGCATCGGCTCCGGAGAAATGAGAGAAATTGCGCTTGCCGCCGGCAAGGAAAAATTCCTCCAAGATAAAATCCGCCGTTGGGAACCTCTGCGCCGCACGCAGGATCAAAGGATTGCTCCCTTCATCGTTTTTGGTGTGCCATGCGGGATGGGCGACGACGCTTAGGCCGATCTTAATACCTACCTTCGCCAATTGGTTCTGAATGATTTCCATGGGGCGTCTAAATTGCGGTCGCTCACTGATATAAACGGGATCGAGAGTAAAGCCGTTTGGCAATCCAGCCTCGGTCAGAAGTTTCTTTGCCTTCGCCGGATCATATCGGTATTTGAGTTTTTCCGGGACCGGATCCAATCCACCGACAAAGTCCGCAGGGATAACCGAATATATGACTCTGGCTACGTCGTTGCCGATGAAGCGCACGATATCGTCGCGGTTGATCGCATAAGCGATAGCTTGCCGCACCCGCAGGTCGTTTAGCGGTTTTCTTGTGCGGTCCATATGCAGTTTGTGCACCGAGGCAGGGCCGAACGACTCAATGACGACTCCCGGCCCCTTGACCTGGTCGATGGCGCGCTGTTCACGGTCCATATCCATGACGTCGAGTTCACCGGCTTTGAAGGCGATGGTACGACTGCTCGAGTCGGGCAGCATGCGGAAGATAACCTGCTCAAAACCCGGCTTGCCGCGAAAATATTTATCGTTGCGCTCCAGGACGAGTTTCTCCTGCGCAATGAACTCTTTAAACATATACGGACCGGTCCCGATCGGCGTCCTCTTCAGTTTGTCTCCTAGTTTCTCGGCTGCTTTCTTGCTCATCACCATGCCGGCTTGCCAATCAAGCAAATTCGGCAGCAGCGACACTGCCGTTTGCGGGCTCTTGAGATGCAACCGAACCGTGTGTTGATCCAGCGCCTCGATTTTCCCGAACGGACCGTAGCTCTTGTAATAAACGTTCGCCTTCTTATCTTTGGCTCTCTCAAGTGAAAAGACGATATCATCGGCCGTAAATTCTCCGAACCCCTGATGGAACTCGACGCCTTTACGTAATTTAAAGGTCCAGGTCTTGAGATCCTTAGAGGACTCCCAGCTCTCTGCTAAATCACCTTCGATTCTCTCGGCGTTGACTTCTCCCGGTTGGGTTCGTACAAGACCGCTAAAGATTGCCGCCAGCACGGTCTTGTCGGCCGAGTTAGGCCCCGACATGGGATCGAGTCTTCGAATGTCTCGCGAGCTGATGCCGTAGGTCAGGGTCGTCCCGGCAGCGTAGACCCAGTGGGGATTAAATATATTCGCGCCGACCGAGGCGCCGCCAATGATTCCCAGTCCCCTTAGAAATTCGCGACGGCCGATATCTTTCATGCTTTTCCTCCTTATGGTCGATGCTGAACATGACCACAGTTCTTCCGCAACGCCAATCTGAGCAAAACTCTGAAAAAGGCCAAATACACGCAACTCAGAGCGGCGTCGAGATTTCACCTATTTAGTTGCTTGGGAGCCTGATTTATTATTGTGGGAGCAATCCAAGTGCCATGAACGAGCGCAGGGGAATTACGTTGGAATTATTGGAACTTAACGTCGTAGGAGCCCCGTCTAGCCTAACGAAATAAACGGCTCGGATGTGCACATTAGACACAGCGGCGGTAAAAATCGCTGGCTGGCGTAAATAAAGTTTACAGCGACTCATGGAAATTCGAGCGATTAACAAAATCCAGCAAATTTGGTAGCAGGACTTATCGCGCTTAGACAAAGCCCATTTTTCGGCCCCAATTGTCCGGCTCTCTCAGGAAATCGACAATCTGCGATTTCTGCGTTTCGGTGAAATAGTTCTTGCTCGTGCCAGTGTCCAACACATCGTCCCAGTCCGCCAGGACGTACAGTTCGATGCCGTTCTTGGCGAGATTGTCTCGGCCCTCATACTGATTGAGTCGTCCCGAGGCATAATCGAAAACGCACAAGCAGTGCGTCATCTTCGCCCCCGCGCCGCGCACCCCGATGTTGAAACGCAGCTTGCTCAAGCCGTCCGTGATCAGATCCTCGACCATCAACACGCGCTGGCCGGCTTCGAGAATCCCTTCGATCTGCTTGGTGCCGCCGTAACCCTTGGGTTGCTTGCGGATATAGATCATCGGCTTCTTGATGATATGGGCAACGAAGGCGGCATAAGGAATGCCCGCAGTCTCGCCACCGGCGACGACGTCGATCTTGTCGAGACCGATGTCGGTTTCCGCCTTTTTCGCCATATGCGTGACGATATATTCGCGCTCGGTCGGAAACGAGAGCAACTTGCGGCAGTCGATATACACCGGCGAGATCCGGCCGGAAACGAAAACGAATGGCTTGTCCTTGTAAACCGCGATCGACTCTGTCGATAGCAGCATTTCGGCGACTTTCAAAGAAACTTCGCTCATGGAAAACACCTTTCGACACTCTGGAATAGGCAAGGTCATAACATAGCGATCCGGCGTTGCCAACGCTCGCAAGCCCAATGAGTCGTTGTGCACGGCAGCCAGCTTTAAGCTATCGGATGGGATTTGATGAGACCGACGGGGCGAGCACCTCGCGGCTTGCGCAAATTCTCGATGGTCTGGATAACTCTCGAACGCGGAGATTTCCTCGCGCCAAGGCGCCAAGAACGCCAAGTTCGGAAAGGTTTTCCCTTCGCGGCCGTTGCGCCTTCGCGCGAGATATTCCGAATTTCACTTGCGGCTCTGCCGCGCTAGGATCTTCTTGGCGAGACAGGATTATGTGATCGACCACGACCACTGTGGCAATCACAAGAACAGAGATGACGAAAAGCTACGGGATAGCCGATGTTATCCCGCAGCTCGGTCGCGGCGGCGCTTCATTTGACGTTCATCGAAAAACCTTTGTTTTCTTTCTTGGCTCTTTTTGCCGCGCGCTTTTCCATCAAGGTCTTGAGCGGTTTTTTCTTTTCTTGTTTCTTAGCGTCTTTACCTTTACTCATGGTCGTCACTCCTTATGACCGGGGTTAATGGGCTTTTCGTAAGGCCACGCGTCGCCCGTCGATATTTTTCATCTAATTGGCACCACAGCAGTGCTTGAATTTTTTTCCGCTGCCACATGGGCAGGGTTGGTTACGCCCAGCTTTCTTTTTCACGACCGTGGGCTGTTGCGGATGCAGTAACCGCTCCAGATCGCCAACATCCTCGGGTTTGTCCGGTTCAATGTCAATCCGATATTTCCAGCCATGCTGATCGAACATCGCGCGCATTTCCTTACATCGCGCCTCCGACTGGACATGAATAATCGCCGGATTCTTCTCACTGCCCAGCTTGGCGATCTTCTTCGGCGCCAAGTTGTTGTACCGGCTGTCGGCCTCGACACGGCTGCGCGCCCGACCGATATCAGAGATTCGATTGCCCATAGGCGCATTATTTCAGTTATCGCCACACTTAGCTATCCGAGTCGCTAAACAAATAGTTGGGCGCGCTTTTGCGTTAAACTTGAATAGCCCAAAAAACTCAGTTAACGACGGGTTGAAAACAAAAGAACGGGAATGGCAAGATTGTCGAGAGTGTCGAGTCAGGCACGGAATCCACGGCTATTGCACATTGTCTGACTAGCCGACAGCATCCGTTTACGTTTTAAGGGTCTTCTGCATATCGAGTGGGTAAAAATGGGGCAAGAAGAGCTGTAATTACGAGTGAGGATCGGCTTTTTTAATGGTCAAGAAATCTGGCGTGATTCGGGGATGCGAAAATATCGACGTTTGTGGGACACGTATCGTTTCCCAGGTTTTAGGTCCAGCTCAACGGTACGAGGCATTTTCGCTGATCCGAAGGCACGGACACTTGGTTTACGTCGGCGGGGGAAAAAACGGTTTGCGCAGCCTGCGGTTATATCAAGCGCGGCTGGTACGATCGCAAACGGCGCCGGGTGCGGGATTTGGCGTGCGGGGATTATCGGATCTACTTGGAGATCGAGGTGCGCCGAATCGATTGCCGGCGGTGCCTGAAGGTGAAGCAAGAGAAGCTGGAGTGGCTTGCAGACAATCCGTTCTACAGCAAGCGGTTTGCCTTCTTTGTGGGGCGGCGCTGTCGGGCCATGACGATCAAAGACGTTGCTCAAGAAACGCACCTGGATTGGAGGACGGTCAAGGAGCTGGACAAGCAGTACATGCAAAAGCAGCTACGCAGGATAGGGACCCCAGCCCCCAAGGTCATTGGGGTGGACGAAATCTCCATACGCAAGGGACATATCTATCGGATCGTTGTCAGTGATCTTTCACGCCGCCGCCCGATCTGGTTTGGTGGCAAAGACCGTTGGGAACAGAGCATGGATGAGTTTTTTAAGTGGCTGGGGCCGAAGAAAAGCAGACACATAAGACTTGCGGTGATGGACATGTGGAAGCCGTTTCGCAATTCCACGCTCAAGTCAGAGCACGCCCCTCAGGCGACTATTTTGTTCGATAAGTTTCACGTGTTGCGACATCTGGGCGACGCCTTGGACCAAGTGCGAAAACGCGAGTACGGGCGGCTTGTGGGCAAAGACAGGCGCTTTATTAAGGGCCAGAAGTATACGCTGCTATCTCACCGGGAAAACCTGACCACCGAAGGACGTCATAGCTCGATGTTGTTGCTTAAAGCCAACAGGAGGCTCAATACCGCTTAAATGCTCAAGGAAACCTTCGGACAGCTTTGGGACTATCAGACGGAGGGCTGGGCCAGACGGTTCTTCGAGACTCGGTGCGATTCGCTGAAGTGGCAACGTCTTGGGCCCTACGAAAAATTTGCCCTGATGATTGCGAATCACTGGGAGGGTATCGCAACGTATTGTAAACCCGATACCAAGGTAGCCCTTGGTTTTGTAGAAGGTCTGAACAACAAGATTCGTATGATCCAGAGACGCACTTATGGCCTACGCGATGAAGAATACTTGCCCCTGAAGATTCTCACTTGCATGCTTGAGCGGATCTAAAACCATGCGAAATCACCCACTCGAGTTCACGAAGAGCCAAAAAATAAATAAACGTCCGGTCTGAGCTTCCGATGAAACAGAAACCCGATTCCCATCAATCGGCCCGTGATCGGAACCGGGTTTCTGGCTCGGCTAACGGATGCCGTAGAGCTTTTCCATCGCCTTAAAAAACCAGTTAGGACGGCGTAAGTCCTTGACCGGTATCCCTGGTAACCACTTCTCATTAACCAGACTCCAACGTGGGGGTTTTACTTTCATCTTAGGATGTGGAACCACAGCAACACGATCGGTGAAGTCCTGTAGCCGTTCCTCTTCATATAGCCAAGTCAAGAGGACCTTGGACGCGTTAGAGTGCGGCGCTCCTTTGACCAGGCTATTACCAATGGCTAACCAGGAAAGTCCCTCTTCGGGCGCCACCATTTTCAACGGGGTGTCGGGCGGTAATTCCGACAACATGAAAGTTCGTGCGTTAAACCCTATTGCAGCTTCCCCACGCACTACCGCGTCACAGGTCACCCGGCTGCCGCCGCCTGGGAGGATGCGCGGTGCGACGGTGGCGTGAAGTTTCTGCAGGTACTCCATTCCCAGCTCCGGGTGATGGTAAATGCTCAACATCTGCCATGCCCCGCCGCCCGACTGACGCGGGTCACGACTGACAACTTTGCCCTTCCACCTTGGGTTGAGAAGATCTCGGTAGGATTGGGGAGCTTCACCTGCGGGCACCATTTTCGCGTTGTAACAGATGCCTTGTTCACTGACGAAATACGGCAACCAATAGCCCTCGAGCTCGGGCAGGAAGAATCGCTTGTCGATTCCGTCCAGTCCGGGTGACGGCGGCCGCCATTTTTCCAGCACTCCCATTTCGTGCGCCAAGATAGCCCGCTGCGACGGTTGCTGCAGAATGTCCGCCACCTTGCGTCCGGTGGCATGCTCCGTCGCTACGCGCTCCAAGAGCTCCCGGGGATGCAACGCCAATAGATCGATCTTGATGCCGAAGCGCTTCTCGAAATTCTTCTTCTGACCGGTTTTTTCGAGCCATGGACCCATGCGCGTGCCCGCATAGTACATCAGCTTGCCCTCACGCACCGCGGCCGTCATGATTTCGGGGCCAAGGGCCTTGGCGATGGGGTCGTTAGCGAATTGCGGTGGCATGCTCGCCGCCTGGGGTTGCGCGGCTGGCAATCCAATAATGACAACTGCCATGACAAGCAGGGCCGCTGGCAACGTTCGGTTAATGATCTGCATAAAACCTCCTTCTGAATTTTGCACTAGAGCATCTAAATTTCTTGGCTCTTGATTTCCCCTTTTGTTATTAGACCTGATTCTCCGTATTCCCTTTAACAAGTACCCTATACCGCACTGGGCAATTAATCTTCAGCCGTTGGCCGTGTTACCCGTTCCAGGACCAGGATCGCTACCACGATGGCCAACTGAATTACCGCAGCCACCGACAGGGTGGTGTAGAGTCCCTCTTCAATGTATAGCAGCATAGCTACCGTCAGAGTTTGCTGGCCGGGACCATAGAGAAGGATGGGTATCGTTAAATTTCGCGCTGACAGGGCGAAGACGAGGACGAAGGTGGCGGTTATGCCGAGCCGCAGCAGAGGTATCAGAATAGCTCCTGCCGTATTCAGCCATGATGCGCCATGCACGCGTGCACTCTCCTCCAGTTCCTGCCCCACCTGCATGATAGCGGACTGAATGGTTCGGGTTCCGAGAGGCAGAGCGTTGATAATGAAACCGATCACGATGATTGCGGTCGTGCCGTAGAGAGCGAAGGGCGGCGGCGGGATGGCGGCGGACCACAGTAAGGCGAGGCTCAAGACGATGCCGGGAATCGTCCACGGCAGCCAGGCAAGCAATTCCATGGCGCGGCCGAGCCAGTGCCGTGTGCGTACGCGCACATAGCCGATCAGGCCGCTCAGGATCACCACGCCCACGCCGGCCAGAGTTGAATAGACAAGCGTGTTTCGCAGGCCGACCATGACCCGCTGCTCGCCGAGCACCTCGCGCCAGTTGTCCAGGGTGAGATGATCGAGGTTCCAGATACCGAACACCTTGAAGAATGAGCTGGCAATAATCTGGAAGGTCGGCACGACAATGGCAAGCAAGAAATAAACCACAAACAGAGCGAAAATACTCCAGCCGACTGCGGGAGGCAACTTAATGCGGGACGGGCGGTAGCCTTTGCCGGTCACGGTGGTGAATTGCCGCGGTCCAATCACCCGCCACTGTATGTAAATCAAGAGGAACGTGATCGATATGAGAAACACGCATAGGGCCGTGGCGGTGTCGTACTGTGGCGGAAAGCGGTAATTCACCATCCGGTAGATTTCGTTGGAAAAAACGTAGATTCCAGCCTGGCTGCCGAAAAGCAGCGGGTTCTCAAAAGCTTCAAGGCCGCGGATGAATTGCAAGATCGAGGCGCCCAGGATCCCCGGCGCCATCATCGGAAGCGTCACGGTAAAAACCGTCAAGTATTTACCAGCCCCCGAGAGCACGCTGGCCTCTTCGTAGGCGGGGTCCATGGTGTAAAAAAATCCAATCAGCAGAAGGAACAACAGCGCGATGGCGCTGAATGACGAGTGGAAAAAGAGCCCGCCCCAACCGTATATGTTGACCAAGGCCCCTTCGGTCCCCAGATATCTGATCGCCCACTGATTCAACAGGCCGTTGTGCGGGTTTGCCAGCATCACCCATGAGAGACCGGTTAGAAGATCAGGGGTGAAGAAAGGAATCGGGATGAGCACTTCCATAAGGCCCCGATACGGAACGTCGGTGCGCGCCACCGCCCAGGCAAAGAGCAACGCGACCACCAAGCCAATGGCGAGAAGAATCGAGGAATAAATCAGGCTATTCAGCAGCACCGGCCAGAGCCCCTCAATGGTCAGCAGTTCCTGGTACCCGCGCAAGGTAGGCTCGCCCAACATCCCCGGCCGGCCCGTGAAAAAACTCGCGACCACGAGCGTGCCCACGGGGTAGAGTGTGAGGATGACCACGAGAAGAGCGAGCAAATAATACAACCCCGAAGGGGTGACCACGTAGCGGTATGCCCGCGTCAAAAATGGACTGGACTGTAGAGAAAGTTCTTTATCCATGCTGATCCGGTGCTAATGAAATATCAGCGCGTCGGAACTTGAAAAAACTAGCCGCACTGCCATGTTCATGGGCCAATCCTGCGCTGGAGGCGTGGTCACCCGCACGGACACGTCTGCACTCACCGCCACCAGATACTCGATGCGGTCGCCGAGGAACCCCCGTGCCGAGACCCGACCCGGTATAAAATTCAGGTCAGGTGCCTCTTGTCTGTCTGACTCAGCCGGCTCGATGGTGATCTTCTCCGGACGAACGGACCAGGTGGTGCTGCCTGGCTCCAGACGAGCCGATGCCCTCACTCGGTCGACGGGCGCACGCAAGGTCACGGCTCCATTAAACGTCGAGAGCGAGGCGCATACGTTCTCCTTACGCCCATCCTCTTTCAAACTATCCGCCGGAATGAAATTCGTCTTGCCAATAAAGTCCGCTACGAACCGGCTCGCCGGAGATAGGTAGACGTCGAGCGGAGTGCCGATCTGCTCTATGCTTCCCCCGTTCATGACGATCAACCGGTCTGAAAGCGTCAATGCCTCTTCCTGGTCGTGGGTCACGTAGATGGCGGTCGTGCCGAGTCGTTT
>Ga0214472_10008385_pt1 | contig 10790 bp, 10 predicted proteins | sample RVTome_6_FD_207662 | JGI IMG/M metagenome (GOLD analysis project Ga0214472, IMG submission 207662) | Soil microbial communities from uranium-contaminated site in the Upper Colorado River Basin, Wyoming, United States - RVT140D175 | ecosystem: Environmental > Terrestrial > Soil > Contaminated >...
CTGCGACACGACGCCCTTGAGGGACTCGGCCAGCATCGCCCGGATCTGGTCCTGCTGGTCGGCGGGGAAGACGTCGATGATGCGGTCCACGGTCTTGGGGGCCGAGTTCGTGTGCAGGGTCCCGAACACGAGGTGCCCCGTCTCGGCCGCGGTGATGCCCAGCTCGATCGTCTCCCGGTCCCGCATCTCCCCCACCAGGATGACGTCGGGGTCCTCGCGGAGCGCCGCGCGCAGCGCCATGGCGAAGCTCTTGGTGTTGGTCCCGATCTCCCGCTGGTTCACCAGGCACTTCTTGTTGGGGTGCACGAACTCGATCGGGTCCTCGATGGTCAGGATGTGGTCGGCGCGGGTGTCGTTGATGTGATCGACCATCGCCGCGAGCGTCGTGCTCTTCCCGGAACCGGTGGGCCCGGTCACGAGCACGAGGCCCTTGGTCAGCATGCAGAACCTGAGCACGGCGTCGGGAAGGCCGAGCTGCTTCGCGGTCAGGATCTTCGAGGGGATGGTGCGCATCACGGCACCGAGACCCTTGCGCTGCCAGAAGATGTTGACGCGGAAGCGGGCGAGGTCCTGGATCTCGTAGGCGAAGTCGAAGTCCATGGTGTCGAGGAAGCGCATGCGCCATTCCTCGTCCATGATCTCGTACACGAGCGCCTCCATGTCCTTCGGCGTGAGGTCGCGGAACTTGATCCGCTGCATGTGACCGTGCACGCGCATCACCGGCGGCGACCCGGTGGTGAGGTGGAGGTCCGAGCCGCCCTGCTCCACCAGCACCTTCAGGAACTGATCGATCTGCGCCATCTCGAGATCCCCGTGGAGGTTGTCGTGCTCGTCGCGCGCTCGGCGGGCCCAGGGCCCATCCCCGTCACGCGCTCCCTCAGACCTGCAACGGCTCCAGACGCCAGTCGAGCCGCTTTCCCTCTTCCCTCTCGACGCCGAGCTCCCAGCGGACCCCGGCGTCGTACGCTGGCCGACGGTCCTCGTCCCCCAACCACAGGATGAACGCGACGGCGGCGATTTCGAGGCCCGCCAGGGCCCACCCCGCCTCTGTCCCCGTGGGATCGACCGTGACCGCGTCGAAGTGGAACGCGCGCAGGGACTCCGCTTCCTGGGCCCACTCCCCCAGCTCCCGCGGAGCGACGACGCTGAAGACCTCCTCGGCCGAGCGGTGCTCCTCCACACTCACGTGGACGCTCCGCCAGGACGGGTCGAGGAGGAGGGCGGGAAGGTGGGGGAGGATCTCCCGGCCGAGGTCGCCGGGTCCGGCGCGCACGACGAAGCGCGCCGAGCCCGAGCGCGCCAGGAGGCGTATCTCCGAGAGGATCCCCTGCGCGGGGGGCGGGAAGCGCTCCTGGAGCCGGGAGTACTTCCGCACCGGCCTGAAGAGGTATTCCCTGCCGCTCTCGTCGGCGAGGTAGCGGAGCTCGACGGAGCTCACCATCCCCTCGCGGCTCACCTCGGCGTCCATCGAGGCCTGCCTCTGGTCCCGCAGCAGCTGGGACGGCGCGGGCGAGACGAGCCGGTCCATCTCCTCCGGCCAGCTCCCTTCCAGGGGCCGGCGGCGGAGGGTGCCCGCATCGTCGTACCAGAACCACGCCGCGTGCCCCCTCGTGGAGACGCCGAAGCGGTTCGAGGCGGCGTCCAGGGCGAGCGAGAAGCCCTGGTCCAACCGCACCGAGACCGGCCTTTCCGGGGGCTCCGGCGAGGCCGAGCGGGCGTACACCTGGCGCACCAGCTCGCGGATCTTGCTCGCGGAAGCCAGGGCGAGGTGGATCGTCTTGTCGGTGCGCGCCTGCAGGTCCTCGATCGCGCGCGTCTTCATCGGCGAGTCCACGACCACAGTGAGCGTGTCCTCGGTCTTCATGATCGGCAGCGCGAGGTGGGCGAGCGCCCATTCCGGGGAGACCAGCGCCGCCGCCTCCGGGTCGATCGACTCCGCGTCGGGGAACACGTAGGGGAGGTCGAACTGGGAGGCGAGGCTCCACTCCAGCTCCTCCTGACTGACGATCCCGAGGGCGACGAGCGCCTCGCCGAAGTAGCCGCCGTGCTCCCGCTGGTACTCGAGCGCACGAGAGACGTCCTCCTCGTCGACGCGCCCGGTGTTCATCAGGATCTGCCCGATGGAGCGTTTCTCTGGCATCTCGGTCATCCGGTCGTTGGGGATGGTTCGATCCGTCCACCGGAGAGGGTTTCCACGACCCGGTCTCCCACTTCCCCGGTGCTCGCTGCTCCTCCGAGATCCGGCGTGCGCGGCCCCTCGCGGACGCACGAGACCACGGCTTCGCGGACCTCCCGTGCGGGCTCGGCGGCTCCGAGGTGCTCGAGGAGCAGCCCGACGCACGAGATCGCGCCGAGCGGGTTGGCGACGCCTCGTCCGGCGATGTCCGGCGCCGACCCGTGCACGGGCTCGAACAGGGCATGCCGCCCCGGGTGGAGGTTGGCCGAGGGAGCCAGGCCGAGGCCTCCGGTCAGGGCCGCCGCCAGGTCGGAGAGGATGTCTCCGAAGAGGTTCGAGGTGACGATCACCTGGTAGCGCTCGGGCCGCCGGATCAGGTCCATCGCGACCGCGTCGACATGGAGCGCCTCCACCTCGAGGTCGGGGAACTCCTCCGACACCTCGCGGAAGACGCGGCGCCACAGCCCACCGGCCGCGGGCATCGCATTGGCCTTGTCCACCATGGTCACGCGGGCGCGCCCGCGGCTCGAGGCGTGCTCGAAGGCGGCCCGGACGATCCGCTCCACGCCCTTCCGGGTGTTGACGTCCTCCTCGACGGCCAGCTCGTCGGGGCTCCCCTTCTTGAAGGAGCCGCCCATGCCCACGTACACGCCCTCCGTGTTCTCACGGAAGATCTCCAGGTCGATCCTCGGCTCTCCCCTGAGGGGGCAGAGGTCCGGGTCCATCAGGAGGCTGGGGCGGTAGTTCACGTACAGGTCCAGCCGGAACCGCAGCCCGAGCAGGATGTCCCGCGCGTGCTCGTTCCCCGGGACGCGCGGATCGCCCAGCGCTCCCAGCAGGATCGCGTCGTGCTCGTCCCGCAGGGAGCGGAACTCGTCCTCCGTGATCGTCACCGCCTCGCGGAGGTAACGCTCGGCCCCGAGGTCCCACTCCGTGACCTCCAGGTCGAGGCCGTGTCGCCCCGCGACGACCTCCATGACCCGCAGGGCCTCGCGGATGACCTCCACACCGATCCCATCTCCCGGAATGACGGCGATACGGGGCATGGGATGCGGGCGTTTTCTCCGACCAGGGAAGCGAGCGAGCCGCGAAGGGAGAGCGAGCGAGCCGCCTTCTTCGCTGGACCAGCAGTATACGGAGGCCGCGATACGTCGGCCAGCCGTCAGGGCCTCTGCTTCATGGCGGTGGAGCGGAGGAGGAGACGCCCCGCGAGCTACTCCCGCTCGGGGGTCCGGACGACGACGATGCCGCGGGCGGGAGAGCCGTTCCCTTCCACGAGGAAGGGGTATCGCCCCGCCGGCGCGCCCTCGAACGAGACGACGAAACGGCTGTCGAGCTCGACGAGGGGAGGGCTCCGGTCCTGGGACGTGCCGCGCAGGAACCCGGCCTGCTCCGGCGCGAGTCGGTCCATGGCGAACGACACCGTGTGGACGCGCCGGTCCCGGGTGAAGAACTCGACCCAGGACCCCGGCTCCAGCTCGACCTGTGCGGGCTCCACGAGCTCGGAGCCGTCCCGGCTGGACAGCCGGACGCGGACCACGCGGTCCTCCCCGGTGAGGCCCAGCGAGTCCTGGAGGAGCGGGTCGGGCGGATCCGGGTTCTCGCGCGTGCAGGCGGGAGCGACCAGCCAGAGCGCGAGCAGCCAGACACGCGGCGACCACCGGATGCCACGCGGAGGGACGCCCTCCGGCGGCCTCTTCGTCACTCCGGCGCCACCTGCGTGCCGCACACGATGCAGAAGCGCCACCCCGGCTCGAGCTCCTCGCTGCACGACGGGCAGGGGACGAGGTTCACGTCCATCCCGCAGAAGGGGCAGTAGCGCAGGTTCTCCCGTCTCGGCAGGTCCTCGCGGCACCACCTGCACGTCTCCGCGGCGGCGCTCGACCCGACGGCCCGCTCGTCCCGCACGCGCTCCACGAGCTCCGGCTCCTCCTCGTCCGGTTCCGCATCGTCCGCGCCTTGCGCGGGCTCCATCGGCGACGGGATGGCGACGGCGAGCTCCAGCTCCGCCGAGGCGGAAGCGCCCTCGGAGATCGGGAGATCGGGGTCGGCGGACCTGGCCGCCGACCGGGCCCGGGGTCTCCGGGGCGCGTCCGGGCTCTCGCTCCCCGTCGCGGTGGTCGCCCACGGGACCGGTGTCGAGGTCTCGCCCGGGAGCCGTGACGGGTTCAGCCGCACGTCGACGGCGGCGAACTCCCGGAACAGACCCGTGTTGGGGTTGGAGGACTCGAGCTCCTCCTCGAGCCGCTTCCGCGCCGGCTCCGAGTCGATCACCAGGTAGCCGCCCCTCCCCGCCAGGAGGCGGAGAAGCGCGTCCTCGTAATCGCCGTTCATGGCGGCCCCGATCCGGTCGCGGTGGGTCCGGTAGGGTACGAGGTCCTGGTAGATCTCGGCCACCGTGAACGGTGCGCGCAGGTACTCCGGCCTGCGCGCGCGGATCTCCTCCACGAGCGCCTGGTGCAGTCTCTCGACGAGCAGATCGGTTGTCATGGGAACAGGGTGACCCGGTTGGAGAGATCAGTGGGGAGGGACGGAGCTCGGGACGCCGGTCCCACGGCGGGTCTAGAGCGCGTCGTCCTCGAGGTTCACCAGCCTAGCACCGATCGCCGCGTGGAGGAAGCTCTCGGGGTCCTGGAAGGGAATCTCGACGCCGGACTGCTCGTGCCAGCGCTCGGCGAGACGGCGCATGTAGTGCGTGATCGTCTCGTGGCTGAAGCCGGCCTGGTCGCGCATCTGTCGGACGATCTCGTGCCACGTGCCGCGGAAGGCGTGACCGTCGAGGAGCCGGATCTGGTGGACCTCGCTGTCGCTCGAGGTGCCGCGCTCGAAGAGCTCGAGCTGGCTCGGATCGTAGGGTGGATGCGGGGCGCCGCCACCGCTCGCCTGCGCCTCCACCTCCGCGAGGAGGCGGTCGATCGGGTCCTCCATGGACTCGAGCTCACGCAGACGGTGCTCCCACGGGGACAGGCGGACGTCGCCCGCGTCGATCTGCCAGAGCGCGCGCTTGAGCTCCATGATGCGCCAGACAGCGAGGGCGTCCCAGTGCTCCACCGGCGGGACCCGCTCGAACTCCCTGAGCGCTCCCTCCCAGTCGCCGCGGTCGTAGAGGAGATGGCCGAGGTAGATGCGCGCTTCGTACAGGTCCGCGTCCAGGCGCAGGGCGCGGCGGATCTGACGGCCCGCACCGACGTCGTCGCCGAGACGGTGGAGGGCGTAACCCAGCGAGGCCGCTGCCTCGGCGCTGTCGGGCCTGGCGGCGGCGGCCTTCGCGAAGACGTCGCGGCACTCCGCCCAGAGGCTCTCGCGGTACAGCGCCCGCCCCATCGTCAACATGAGCTCGACGTCGTCGTCGTAGCCCATCGCCTCGACCTGCTTGAACAGGTTCAGGGCGTGATCCTTCTCGCCGAAGCGCAGGAGCGTCTCCCCCATCCCCACCAGAGCGTCCTCGTGACCGGGATCGAGCACGAGCGCGCGCTCGAACGCCAGCCTCGCCCACGCGTACTCCTCGCGGGCAAGCCGCGCATAACCCATCCCCACGTACAGCTCCACGGCGTTGGGATAAAGAGAAAGGCCCTCCTTGAGCATCTCGAGGGCCCCGTCGTAGTCGCCGTCGTTGTAGAGTCTGTGCGCCCGCTCGTCGTATTCCTCGGAACTGAGGAACCGCTCTGGCATTTCTGGGGACTCCATGGAGAGAGATGGTGGGTGGATAGCAATGTAATGAACGGGCTACGGCGATTCCACCCTCTTGAACAGGGGGAAAAGGGGGTGCCGAAAACCCCCCGCGCGAGGCTTGCCGCGACGCTCCCGGGAGCGTGGTGCGGGAGGGGTCAGACCTTCCCGTAGACCACCCCGCAGAGGGGACACGCGAGCTCCCGGCCCGTCCGCACGAGGCGCAGGCCGGGACCGTGGCGCGGGCAATGGGGGTCGGCGCCCTCCTCCTGCATCGCCTTGACCTTGCTGCGCTCGGTCCGCGTGGCCTTCGGCACGGGCAGCGCGTAGCGCAGGGACGAAGTGTTGCATTCGAGGAGTACCGCGGCCGAGCCGTCGTCCTCCGGTCGCACGCGCAACTGCTCGAGGAAGCCTCCCTGCGGCGAGGGGAGCTGGAAGCCGCCGTAGTACAGCTTCAGGAGCTTCTTGGGGTCCGGGAGGGGGAGCGGCCCTTCGCTGGTCTCCGCCGGCGTCGTCCGAGGACGTTGCTTGGACATGGGCTCTCGTCGTTCGGGTGGCCGGTGAAGCTCACGCGCGCGAGGATGAGACCCCGGGGCGGCCAGAGGGCGACGGTGGGGCTCCCATCCCCCCTTTCCGGCGCGGCCTCACGGCCCCATCGCCGGCCGGGCCGGGGCATTCGGGGCGGCAGTATACGTCGGAGGGCGCTCGTCCGCCACCGCGGCGGGCGGGACTCTGGTCGGGGGGAGGCGGGTCCGGAAATATCGAGGAGGCGGGGTCGCCTCCCCGCCTCCGTCACGCGGCGTCGCGCGCCTTCCCCGCTACTCCTCGATGCGCGGCGCATGCCGCCGGAGGGTCGCGTCAGGCCGCGTTTGCGTCGCTCTCATCCTTCGCGGTATTGTCGGCGCCGTGCGCGATGGCGGGCTTGCAGAACCGCATCCCGACGAGGCGGAGCTCTTCCAGGTCCGCGTCGCCGAGGTCCGGATAACGCTCTCCCAGGTATTCGAGGGTCTCGGCCATCCAGGTCTCCTGGTCGTCGGGTGCCGCCGCCAGGACCCCGCAGCGGTTGATGTGGCTGAACAGCTCGTCGCGCGCTCGATCCTTCAGCTTCTCTTTGGGCACGGGAACCTCCTCATATTCCTCACGGGCGCGGTGCTGAGACCCGGGAGCGCAGGGAACATGCTTCGAAGCTCGAAAATAACGAGCGGAGGTCACACGGGGAACCACGGCCCGGGGCGGCGGTGAGCCCCGCCCGCACCCCCGACGCGGTCGTTCTCGAGACCTTCCGGCACCTCTTCGCCGCCCTCGCCGAGGAGATGGGGGCGGCGCTCCGCAGGGCGGCCTTCTCGCCGAACATCAAGGAGCGCAGGGACTACTCCTGCGCGCTCTTCTCGCCGGACGGGACCGCGGTGGCGCTGGGCGATCACATGCCCGTGCACCTGGGCGCCATGCCCATGAGCGTCGAGGCGGCGCTGACGGAGCTGGGCACGCTGGCACCGGGCGACGTCGCCGTCCTGAACGACCCCTTCCGTGGCGGGACGCACCTCCCGGACATCACCGCCATCGCGGCGGTGCACGGCTCCCCGGAGCTCCCCGGAGACGATGCTTCCTCCGAGCCCCCCAGCGGCCGCCTCCTCGGCTACGTCGCCGCCCGCGCGCACCACTCCGACGTGGGAGGCTCCACCCCCGGCTCCATGCCCCTGGCGCGGGAGATCTATCAGGAGGGGATCCGCATTCCGCCGATCCGGCTCTACGCCCGCGGGCGGAGGAACGAGGACGCGTGGCGGCTCGTGCTCGCGAACGTGCGCACCCCGGCGGAGCGCGGCGGAGACCTGGACGCGCAGCTCGCGGCGCTGCACGCGGGGCGGCAGCGCCTCAAGGACCTCGTGCGCCGCAAGGGGGCGGACGCGGTCCTCCGCGCCATGGACGAGCTCGTGGCCTACGCCGACAGGCTCGTCGAGTCCGGGATCCGACGGATCCCCGCGGGCCGCTACGAGGCCCACGACGTGCTCGACGACGACGGCTTCGGAAGCGGCGAGGTACCGCTGCACGTCGCGCTCGAGGTGCGGGAGGGGAGGCTGGTGGTGGACTTCGCGGGGACCTCGCCCCAGGTGCCCGGCGGGGTCAACGCGGTCGCGGCGATCACCGCTTCGGCGACGCGTTACGTGGTGCGCTGCGTCGTGGAGGCCCTCATCGGGGAGTCGCTGCCCGCCGGGGGCGGGTCGATGTCCGCGATGGAGCTCCGGCTCCCGCCCGGGAGCATCGTGAACGCGCGGCTCCCCGCGAGCGTGGCCGCGGGGAACGTCGAGACCAGCCAGCGCATCACCGACGTGCTCCTGCGGGCCTTCGCCAGGGCGCTCCCCGAGCGCATCCCGGCGCTGTCCCAGGGGACGATGAACAACACGACCGTGGGCGGCGTCGACCCGAGGACCTCGGAGGTCTTCGCCTACTACGAGACCGTGGGGGGAGGGATGGGTGCGGGACCGACGGGTCCTGGGCTCTCCGGCGTGCACACCCACATGTCGAACTCCCTCAACACGCCGGTGGAGGCGCTCGAGCACGCCTACCCGTTCCGGGTGACCCACTACTCGATCCGCAGAGGGAGCGGCGGGACGGGCCTCCACCGCGGCGGCGACGGCCTGCGACGCGACATCATGCTCCTGACGGACGCCCGGGTGACGCTCCTGTGCGAGCGCCGCCTGCGGGGTCCCGCGGGGGCGCACGGCGGAAGCGACGGGGCCCCCGGCCAGAACGTGCTGCTGAGGGGAGGGCGCGAGGAGCGGCTCCCCGGCAAGGTCACCTTCCAGGCACGCGCGGGGGAGGTCGTGAGCATCCGCTCGCCCGGCGGGGGCGGCTGGGGCGCTCCCACGAACCGGCCGGACGAAGGCGACCCGCCCCGGGACCCGGCCCAGTGAACCTCCTCCTCGGCCTGGTGTGCGACGACGCACGCTCCAACCCGGACGGGAAGCTCGACGTCCATGGCGTCTTCCACGACCTCTTCGCGCCGGGCTTTCCGGCGAGGCAGGACCGCATGGTCCTGGTCCTCGTGGTGGAGTGGGACCGGGAGGACCACGGGCGCTACGCGTTCCGCGTCGACCTGGTGGACCCCGACGGCCGCGCGACCGCGAGCGCCGAGGTGGAGACCGAGGTGAGCCCGAGCCCCGCCCCGAGACCTCCCTCCCGCACGCAGCTCGTGAGCCCCCTCGAGGACATCGTCTTCCCCGTGCCCGGGACGTACCGCTTCCGGGTCCGCGTCAAGGGGCACGATCTGGACGGGCCGCTGCTCCACCTGCTGGAGGCGGGCTCCCACGAGCACGAGTGAGGGTCGTCCCGCCGGCGGCGCGCCGGTCCCGTCCTCCGGGGCGACGGGGGGAGGCGCCCCTCTCCTCGACCGCCGCACGCGTCGCGTCTCGATCGTCCTCCTGACCGGCATCGGCGACGTCGTGCACGGGCTGCCGATCGCGAACGACCTCAAGCGCGACGACCCGTCGAGGACGGTGCTGTGGGTGGCCGAGCCCGCTCCCGCGGCGGTGCTCCGGCACCACCCGTCCGTGGACGAGGTCGTGGTCTTCCGGAAGGCGCGCGGCCTCCGGGGCGTGATGGAGCTCAGGGACGCGCTCGCGTCCCGGCCGGCCGACCTCACACTCAACATGCAGCGCTACTTCAAGAGCGTCTTCCCGACGTTGTTCTCGGGCGCTCCCGTGCGTCTCGGCCTCCCTCGGTCCAAGACCCGCGACGGGGTGTCCTGGTTCAACACCCACCACCTGCCCGAACGGCCCTGGCGTCACACGCAGGATCTCTTCCTGGACTACCGGGGCGCGCTCGGTCTGCCGGAGGACTGGCCGGTGGTGTGGAGGGTGGGATTCTCCGACGCCGAGCGGCGGGATCAGGCGGCGTTCTTCGGGGCACTCCCGGAGGGCAGGCGCGTGGCGGCGGTGGTCCTCGCCACCGCCAACCCGAAGAAGGACTGGCCCACCGAGCGCTACGCCGCCCTGGTGGAGGCGCTCCAGGAGGAGATGGGCTACACCGTCGTGCTCGTGGGAGGGGCTACGGCCCGGGAGCGGGCGGCGGCGAAGTTCGTCGTGGAGGGGACGCGCGCGCACCCCATCGACGCGACCGGCGACTCGGTGCGACGCATGATGTGGCTGGTGGACGGCGCGGACCTGCTCGTCTCCCCCGACACGGGGCCGCTCCACCTGGCCCACGCGATGGAGACGCCCGTGGTGGGGCTCTTCGGGCACTCGAACCCGTGGCGGGTGGGCCCCTGGCGCCGCTACCGGGACCTCGTCGTGGACCGTTACACGGAGCACGGCTCGCCGCCCGATCCTTCCGCCTACGAGCCGAAGCACGGCCGCATGGAGCGGATCACCGTGGAGGAGGTGCTCGACAAGGTCGCGCTGGCACGGGAGCGCTACGGTTGAAGACCCCCTCCGGATACCAGCCGGTCCAGAGCCCGCTCGGGTGGGGCTTCGCTCTCGACCCGCCCCGCCCCTGGGTGGAGGACGCGCTGGCGCGCGGTCTCACCCTCCACGAGGCGGCGGCGGCGCATCCGGGCGCGCTCGAGATGCGCGGGCGAGGGCCGGTCTACGCGGTCCCGGCGGACGGAGGACGGTGGGTGGTCCGCCGGTACCGCAGGGGGGGGCGCGTGGCGGCCCCCTTCCTCGGGGATCGGCACCTCCGCCTGGGCGAGCACAGGCCCGTGGCGGAGGCCCGCGCCAGCGAGGAGGCGAGGGAGAGGGGGATCCCCACGCCACGCGTCCTGGCCGGCGCCGTCTACCCGTCCGGAGCGTTCTACCGCGCGGACCTCGTGACGGAGTACATTCCCGACTCGATGGAGCTGGCCGCCGCCCTCTTCCGGAGCGAGGGGAGGGATTCCGCGGAACGGCTCCGTGCGCTGGGTGAGGCGGGCGCGCTCCTGGACCGCATGGCCCTGGCCGGAGTGGACCAC
>Ga0214472_10008386_pt1 | contig 10789 bp, 12 predicted proteins | sample RVTome_6_FD_207662 | JGI IMG/M metagenome (GOLD analysis project Ga0214472, IMG submission 207662) | Soil microbial communities from uranium-contaminated site in the Upper Colorado River Basin, Wyoming, United States - RVT140D175 | ecosystem: Environmental > Terrestrial > Soil > Contaminated >...
AGCTATACTGGTCAAATGAAAACTCGATTTTTGATGAAAATTAATTAGAATTTGCATATAATATATTTCAGTGGGGGTATTATGTATCTGATACCTTTCTAGCCAATCCTTGAAAACTTGGTAGCTACCCTATCGCAGTCCTGGTAGGATGCGATTCTGTGGTTGCCATCACAAAGGAGTCTCAAGAATGAAGTGTCGTTCGTTAGGTACGCTATCCTTCCTCATCTGCCTCATGGGTATCGCCGCCATCTCGGCCGCTCACGGTCTCCTCAACGGCGATTTCGAGGATGGCGGCCACTCGTGGTCCTTTCGCCGAGGGTGGTCTCTGGACTGTTCCGACTCGCATACCGGGAGGTGTTCTGCCCGCTACCAGACCGACAGGAGCAAGTTCACCCCGATTGCCAGACAAAAGTTTGAGATGGAGCACGCGGGGTTTTGCCAGTTGACCGTGTGGATACGAACCGATCTCCAAGATCCCCCCTTCTGGTCCGATGGCGAGCCCACGCGAACGGGGATTTCCGTGCAGCTGTGGAACCGCACGGGTGAGGGGCCTCTAGTGCCGCTTGATTTGGCGATGCAGACTGTCTCCCGTAAGGGCTATCGGGGCCAAGGTGGCCGGCAGGGATGGACGAAATACGTGGGCCGGACGTCGATGGCGGCAGGAGAGTGGGAGGTCAGGCTATACATGCATCCGGTGCGCAGTCATGTGGATGGTCGACTCAGAAAGATTGCCAATGCAAAGGGGACCGCATGGGTGGATGACATAAAGTTGCGTCCGGTGAAGTAGGAGAGGGGCGGCGACCGTTACCCGGCGATCCGGCCCCTCCCGCTCTGTGGTTTGCCTATCACCTTAGCGTGCTTGCATCACAATGTCGACTAACGCCAGCCGACCCTCCTCTTTTACCACTCTTAGCGCACGTTCGAGAGCTGGGCGAATGGCATCGGTCGTTTCAATGGGGCCTTCGCCATGCAGCCCAAAGGCTTGGGTCATTTGTGCAAAGTTGACCGGCGGATCATCCAGCCGGGTACCAATCCCCGCCCGGGCCTGAGGGCGCTCGCGAAGCCGTGCGAGTTCAAGGGCATGCTCTTCCGAATTGTAGTAGGAGCGGTTGTTAAACATGACGACGAGAAGTGGCAGGCGGTGATGGGCAGCCGTCCACAGAGCGCTGGGGGTAAAGAGCAGATCGCCGTCAGCTTGCAGATTGATGCAGAGTTTGCCGCTATCGCGATGGCCTAAAGCGCCACCTAAGGCTGCGCCCATGCCGTAGCCGAGACCTGCACCCCCGCTGCTTCCCAAGTGACAACCCGGATGGTCCCATTGCCACAGGCGCCGCGTCCAAGCTCCTACCGCATTGTTGACCAAGACCCAATCTTCGTTTTTGATCACCTCCCAAATTTCCGCCGCCGCCGTGGAGACGGCAATCGGTTGCTCGTGACGCGCACGCTGTGCGTGTTGTTGCCACTGCTGCCGCAAAGCCGTATGGCGTTGGGCAAGATGGTCTGCACGCGCCGCACGTTGCGATGTGGTGTCGGACGGCAAGCACTCTTGGCAGAGTGACAGCAGAGTGGGTAGGGCCACGGCGGTGTCAGCGGTGATCGGCAAGTCCACTGTGGGGAGCCGTTGGTAGTCTGAGGCCCAGCTCCGCACGAACATATCGCCCATGGTGATATGGACGACCTGGGTTTGTGGCGAGATCGCTGACTTAAAGAGACGGGTGGCTTTGTCCACGGTCCCGAGAGCACCAAAAAGATCGAGAACATCAAGCGCCAACACGACATCGGCCTGAGGTAAGACTTCGTCGGCCGCATCTGAGAAATGCAGGGGATGCGTATTGGGAAAATTGTATCTGCCCCCCCGGTCAATGACCGGGCACGCAAGGCATTCCGCCAGTTGAATTAAGGTGTCGACGGCTTCTGGGTGCCGTCCCATCAGATCGGCAATGATCACCGGATAGGCGGCATGGGCGAGCAGCTCTGCTGCACGTTCGAGGGCGTCCGGATGGGCTTGCGGCGAGGCCGGCGGCGCATAGCGTCGCAGGTCGGGCTGGGCTGGTGGCGCCGTGAGGACCTCTTCTTGTAAGCCTGCGTCATAGCAGACATATACGGGTCCCTGAGGATCGGTCTGGGCGATGCGCAAGGCGCGAAGGAATGATTCCGGCACGTTGGCGACGGTATGGGGTTGGTCGTCCCACTTTACATAGTCGCGAACCAAGTTCCCCTGGACCAAAGCGGTGTGAATCCAGTCGATCCAGGGTCGCCGCAAATCGGTATCCATCGGGCCGGTGGCGCCTAGGGTCAAGATCGGTGCGCGATCGCACCAGGCGTTAAAGATCGCCATACTCGCATGTTGTAGGCCCACGATGTTGTGAAGGAGTGCGGCCATGGTTTTCCCGGTGGCCTTGGCGTAGCCGTGGGCAATGGCCACGGAGATCTCTTCGTGGCAGCACTCAATGAGTTCGGGCCTACGGTTGTTGCCGTAGTTGACGATCGAATCATGCAGACCCCGAAACGTCGCGCCGGGGTTACACGCGGCGTACTCAATACCGCTGGCGTGGAGTAAGTCGACGATGACGTCCGACCCGAATTGCGGTCGTGGTTCAGGCAATGTCGATGCGGGTGGATGACGATGTTCGGCCATCTTTGGGCTCCTCAGAAAATCCGCCTCTCGTTTTACCTCATCTATGGGCGATGCCTGGCATGGGCGATGCCAGGGACCTCGTGACCGCGCCCTTGGATGAAGTCGCTTGAGGGCGACATTGTGCCCGCAGTCGGCAGGGGTTGCAAGCGAGCGACACCTCTCACAAGGGGCAGGTTTAAAGTGATATCGACATCACTACTTAACGGTGAGCATCCGTGAGGTGGTGGTGAGGATTTCGCAGCCATCGTCTGTCACCGCCACCGTATCCGACAGGAACGAGTCCCCTTGGCCGGTGCGAAGGAGCCATGACATGAGGTGGAACACCATGCCGGAACGCAATTCCATGGTGGAATCGGCCCGTAGACCTACCGGTACACCGCTGCCGGACCAGCTTGGCGGAAATCCGATGCCCACCGCATAGCCACAGTGGTGGCGCCGATAAAGCGTCAGCCCGGCCTGGTCGACAACGGACTGCCAGGCGCGGTAGACCTCCTTCGCCTGCACTCCTGGTCCAATGCATTGGGCGGCTTGCGCCATGGCCTTCTGGCACACGTCATGGATGCGTTGCGCCGCGTCTGGGGCTTTGCCGATGAACGCCAAGCGACCCATGGGCGCATGATAGCGCCAGCAACAACCCGACAGCTCCAGAAATAAATAATCTCCATTCAGGAGCAAATTATCGGACCAGGTGCCATGCTCGTGTTCAAGCGTCCGTGTCGATCGCACCAGGGGGAGAAAGGCGGGGTAGGTGCCACCGCTTTGCAACATGGCGTCGTAGATGGCGGCCATGACTGTCTGCTCATTGATACCTGGGCCTGCAGCCTGAATGGCGGCGCGCATCATGCCGTCGGAAATCGACGCCGCCCGCCGCGTGCAGGCAAGCTCTTGCGGCGACTGCACCAGGCGACAGGCATCGACCAGACCTGACGTATCCACCCACTGCACGTCAGGGAGATCGGTAAACAACCCCTGGGCGATGTTGATCGGCAGCACGGAACTATTCATCTCAAGGCCGATCTGGCCGGAAGCCAAGCCCGCCTCGGTGATGGCACGACAGGTCATGCGCACTTGAGGCCTCACATCAGGCGTGATCCCCTCATCTCGGTGGGTCTTGACGCCGAGGCTCATGGACCAGGGCTCCAGACCGACGGTTTCACCGCTTTCCGTTTGGGCGGAGAGGACCAGGTCTTGGGTCGGATCCACCGGTGCCGGCAGAGGGTCAATACCGTCGGAATAGCCCATGTGACGGACGTCGGGGACCTGGTCTCGCACGGTGGCCCCCTCCATGGCGCGGGTGATCAGGATGGGGGCGCCACGGAGGGGTACGACGAGCATCTGATAGGCAAAATAGCCCTGGTAATTCAGCCCGGTGAGGTAGTAGATATTTTCTGGACGGGACACCAGACAGCCGGTGAGATTGTGTTCCTCTATCCGCTGGCGTACGGCATCCAAACGTTGTGTGTATTCTTCTGCAGAGAAAAATCGGTAGTCATCCATGAGACTCTCCTTGTGCTATAGGGGGTGTTCGTCTGATAGCTACTTCTTAGTGCAGGTCCAGAACGGCGCTCAGGAATGCCTGGGTACGCTCGTGTTGCGGATGGCCAAACACCTGTTCGGGTGGTCCCTGCTCGACAATGTGACCGGCATCGAAGAAGCACACCCGATCCGCGAACTCCTTCGCAAAGCCCATCTCGTGGGTGACGATCAACATGGTGAGTTGGTGGGCAGAGCCAAGTCGACGAATCACCTGCAGCACTTCCCCGACGAGCTCGGGGTCGAGTGCTGAGGTCACCTCGTCGAACAGCATCACCTTGGGACGCATCGCCAGGGCTCGGGCGATGGCCACCCGCTGCTGCTGGCCACCAGATAGGTGACTCGGATAGTGCGAGACCTTGTCAGCCAGGCCGACCATGTCGAGTAGGGCCGTGGCGCGTTCTTCAGCTTCAGGTTTGGATAGTCCCAGGACGTATACTGGGGCTTCCATGCAATTTTGCAACGCCGTCATATGGGGAAACAAGTTAAAATGTTGAAACACCATGCCAATCTTACTGCGCATGGTCCGCAAGTATTTGGCGTTCGCCGCTACCAACTTGCCATGGTGCGGCATGTGGGTCAGGGGTTGGCCATCGACTTCGATCACCCCTGCCTCAATCGATTCGAGGGTCATCAGCACGCGGAGCAGAGTCGTTTTTCCGGACCCGGATGGGCCAATGATAGCCACTTTCTCATGTGGCGCCACATCGAGATCCAGGGTATCGAGGACGGTCAAGTCGCCGTATTGTTTTGTCACGCCTCTAAAGCGCACCATCGGCTGCACCGCTACCCCTTTCGTGTTGTGAGCCAGTGTTCGACTCGTCGGATAGCCGCCGCCGCCAGCAAGCTGAGTCCCAGAAAAAGAAGCCCGACAATGGTGATGGGTTCTAGATAGCGAAAATACTCCGAGCCCAAAATTTTCGCCGTCTGCATCAATTCGAGTACTGCGATGGCGGATAGCAGTGGCGTCTCCTTGAACAAGGACACGAGATAGTTGCCCAGAGCCGGGATGATCGGAGGGATGGCTTGCGGAATCACGATGTCCCAGTAGGTCCGAGGCAAACTGAGATTGAGCGCCAGCGCCGCCTCCCACTGACCTCTGGGCACGTTTTCCAGGCCGGCGCGGTAGACCTCGGCACAATAGCTGCTGTAGTGCAGACCCAGCCCCAGGATACCGGTTAAAAATGCTGGCATGACAAGACCGAATTTGGGGAGGACAAAGAACATAAAAAAGAGCTGGACCAGGAGCGGGGTGCTGCGAATGAATTCGACGAACCCTGCGATCGGCCAGGCAATCCACGGTTGACGAGACATCCGACCAATGGCTAGAAGCAAGCCCAGGCTCGCCGCTATCCCGAAGCCTATCAGGGTCGCCTCGATCGTGACGAGGGTGGCGCGGAGCAGTAGCGGCAGAATGTCCCACACAAATCCCCAATCGACCAACTCCTCCATTTATTCCGTCCTTCCCCGGGCCAGGCCGGTGCTCGCACGCGCTTCTAGCATGCGCATCGACATGGTGATCATCAAAGCAATACCGAGATACAGGACCAGGACCAAACTAAAAATCTCCACCGTGCGGAAGGTCGTTTGGTTCATTTGATAGGCTTTGAATGTCAAATCGCTGATGGTAATCAGCGATACCAAAGCGCTCGCTTTCAACAGCTCGATAAAGAGATTGCCCCAGGGCGGTATCATGCGCACCAGGGCCTGCGGCAGAATAATCCGCCGCAGCATGGTCAGACGGCTCATGTTCAGGGCGATGGCCGCCTCGAATTGGCCGTGTGGAACCGCGAGAATAGAGGCTCTGACCACCTCTGCACCGTAGGCGCCGACGTTCAAGCCCAAGGCGATGATGGCCACGGCCATCGGCGACAGAGACACGCCAAAGCGAGGCAGCACGAAAAACAGCCAAAAGAGCTGCACCAAGGCGGACGTGCCGCGAAAAACTTCGATATAGGTCACGGCCAGCCACCGCAGCGGCCGTACGCCGTAGAGTTTGCACAGCCCCGCGATCAACCCCATCACCACTGCCAGGGCCCCGCCCGCAACAGTGATTTGCAGGGTCACCCAGGCCCCTGCGAGGAGACCGGGAAGAAACTCGCGAAACCCGGCAAAACTCGCTACGCACAAGCCTGTGGCAAAACTGACCAGGACACAGACCACGAGCAGCCGACGATGCATCGCCCGGGTCCGCAAACTCATTGACTCTGACACAGCTCGGCCGTGCTCTTGGTAGGCAAGAATCCCTTCCCAAAGCCGAGCGGGGTGACGAGATCGAGGTGTTCCTGAGTCCCGAGAAACGCCTGGAGATGCTGGTTAAACGCCTCCAGGAGGGCACTGTCAGCTTTGCGGAAGCCAAAACCCCCATGTCCCATCACGGATTTTTCCGCCACGGTCGCGAACGGCGGGGTGGATTCAACCCCATCCCCTTTGGCGGCCAGGTTGGCGATGGACAACGCCGTGAGCGCCGCCGCATCCGCTCTACCGGCCTGCACCGCCGCCAGCATACTTGGAGGATCCGGGAGCGTGACCAACTGGCTCAAGGAGATACCGGCTGCTTTCGCATAGTCCCTTTCCACCGCGCCCGCCATGACCGCCAGCTTGATCTCGGGTCGCTTCGCCACATCGGCGTAGGTGTTCAGATCTTTCGGGTTCCCTGTGGAGACTAACAACGCCTGTCCAATCCCGTAGCTCGGCTCCGAGAAGTTGATTTGTTTGCATCGTTTGGGCGTGATAAACATGCCCGCCGCAATGATGTCTAAACGGCCCGCCTTGAGTCCTGGAATGAGCGAGCCGAACTCTGTTAACACCCCGTCGATTTACGCAATGCCCATGCGCGTGAGAACGGCTTTCGCCACCTCCGGCGCCTCGCCGGTCAGTTTGCCAGCGGGAGTGGCGTAGCCAAAAGGGGCCTCATTGGCAAAACCGACCCGTATGTACCCTTGTTGGCGAACTTTTTCGAGGGTGGTTTCCGCGGCAACCGTCAGCGATTGCAGGGTCGTCACCACAACGGTTATTACCCCCCACCACATGACCTTGAGCAGTATTTGCCGTCTCATGGGTTATGCCTCCTTCTATCGCATCCATGCCTCCGTCGCGATCCACCATCACCGTCGCTTACGCGGGCTGCAAGGGAGAAACGTCCTGCCGAGTCGCGATAAAGTCCGGACGTGGTTTTTGACCCCCAAAGGGCTCAACCAGGACGTTGTCCACGCTGTTGTAGACGCAGAAAATATTACTTCTCGCCCACGGGGTAATATTGGAATTCGAACCGTGCATGATATTGCAGTCAAAAAACGTGACTGAGCCGGCCGGTCCCCTAGGCGTGACAATGCCGTTGGCGGCCACCAGAAGATTCATGCTCTGGTGATCTGGCACGCCGTACTCTTGCTTTTTAAGTGAGTCTTTGTAGTGCTCTTCCGGGGTTTGCCCGACGCAGCTGACATAAGTCATATGCGACCCGGGAATGACCATCAAAGGCCCATTGTGCTCGTTGTTTTCAGTCAGACTGATCGAACAGCTGATGGCTCGCATCCGAGGCATACCATCTTCGATATGCCAGGTTTCGAAGTCTGAATGCCAGTAGAACTCCTTGCCATCGAAGCCACGTTTGTAGTTGATGCGCGACTGGTGAATATAGACCTCGCTGCCGAGGAGCTGAGACACGATGGCAACGAGACGCCGGTCGCATAAGAGGCGACGAAGCACGTCGTTGCTCTGGTGAATATAGAAAATCGAACGCACTTCATCACTGCCCGGTTCGGTGATCACTTCGGGCCATGTGGTGATGTCGTCTCGCTCCCAAAGCCGGGTCAGCTCTTCCTGGTAAGGGCGGAGTTCAGCTTCGGAAAAGAAACCGGCAAAGTCCAGATAGCCGTGTTCCTCATAGAATTGCAGCTCTGCCAAACTCAGCGGTTTTCCAGAGATTGCGGCCATGTCGCCATAGACGACCGGGTCCGGCCGCTCCGAGATGGACGGCGTCTCTGCCTGCCGTGAAGGATATAAATCTTCCATAATGCTCATAGCTCATACACCTCATATGTCTAATCATAGGTCTAAACCGACCGAACGGATCGAGACGCGGTTAATCCGCTTCGATCAAGGGATACACGCCCTCTTCGTCGTGCACCTCCTGGCCAGTCACGGGTGGGTAAAAGACACACACCGTTCGGATGTCCGTCCTGGCGCGCACAATATGCTTATCGTGTTCATTCAGGGCATACAACGTGCCGGGTTCCAAGCGATGGATGGTGCCGTTGGCGAGGTCTTCGATCTCCCCTTCGCCGTCGATACAATACACCGCTTCTAAGTGATGCTTGTACCACATGGAGGTCTCCGTACCGGCACGCAGAAGCGTCTCGTGCATCGAAAAGCCCATACCGTCCTTGCGCAGGAGCAGTCGCCGGCTCACCCAGTTGCCGTCATCCACGTCCCGGTCCGTGCCAATGATATCTGTTAGCTTGCGCACAATCATTTCATGGCTCCCACCGATTCCGTCGCCAAGAGCCCGACCTGCTCCAGCGCTTCTGGAACGCTCTGAGCGATGATCTCGAGACCCTCTTCCAGCAATTTGGTGTCAATGGTCAAAGGCGGCAGACATTTCACCACCTGGCTGTCGGCGCCCGAGGTTTCGATAACGAGTCCTTTACCGAACGCCACTCGCGTGATCTCCTCTGCCAAGCCCGGGACCTCACACGCCAAGCCGTAGAGGAGGCCTCGGCCGCGAACTGTGGCCCGCGCCTCGGGGTACTGCTGCCGGATGGCTTCGAGTCGGCGGCTGAGGTATTCGGATTTGCGCCGCACCTCATGGGTCAAGACGTCGTCTTGCCAGAACAGCCGCAACGTCTCCACCGCCGTCACAAACGCCAGGTTGTTGCCACGGAATGTGCCCGTGTGTTCCCCGGGGCTCCACAGATCGAATTCGGGCTTCATCAAGACGATCGACATCGGTAACCCGAAACCGCTGAGCGATTTGGACAGCGTGACGATATCGGGACGGATGCCGGCCTCTTCAAAACTAAAAAAGGTGCCAGTACGTCCGCACCCGACCTGAATGTCGTCTACGATCAGCATGATATCGCGCTCCCGGCACACGCGTTCGAGCCCCTGGAGCCAAGCGTGGCACGCCACATTGACGCCACCTTCTCCCTGCATGGTTTCGACGATGACCGCAGCCGGGAGATCCACCCCGCTGCTCGAGTCATCCAGGAAGCGTTGCAGATAGTCTAGGGTGTCGATGTCAGGCCCCAGATAGCCGTCGTACGGCATGAAGGTCGTGCCGTTGAGCGGCATTCCGACGCCGTTGCGGTAATGGGCATTGCCGGTCGCGGCTACGGCACCGAGCGTCATGCCGTGAAAGCCGTTGGTAAAGGAGATCACGTTGGCACGGCCTTTGACTTTGCGTGCCAGTTTTAAGGCGGCTTCAACCGCGTTGGTGCCGGTTGGGCCAGTGAATTGGAGCTTATACGAATACCCGCGTGGCTTCAGAATCACGGACTCGAAGGTTTCGAGAAACCGTTTTTTGGCGCTCGTGGCCATGTCGAGTCCGTGGATCAGGCCATTGCTGCGGATATAGTCGATCACTTTTTCTTGGAGAAGCGGGTGATTGTGGCCGTAATTGAGGGTGCTGGCACCACTGAAAAAATCGATGTATGCCTTGCCGTCTTCGTCGTACAACCAGGCCCCTGTCGCTTGGGTAAAAACGGTTGGGAAGGCGCGGGAGTACCCACGCACCTCCGACTCTAACCGATCGAAAATGGCCATGTTGTGTTGCATGTCAAATCTCCATTTAAAGGGAAGTTACCCTGGGTCGCGCTTAGCGATCTTGCAAGGGGCCAATACGAAAGAGCACTTCGGCTTCGTGTTCGCTCGAACCGAGGACCTCAGGTGGAAAGTAACAGGTCTCGGTGCAGCGCGCCTGGTGCGCTTTGGCCAATGAGCGAAACAGGGTTTGGGAGGCCACATTGGACGGTGTGACCGTGGCTTCGAGAAAGCTGACGCCACCACAGGTATCGCGCTCTAATAAGGTTCGAATCATCGTCTTGGCCAGGCCTTGGCCCCGCGCCGTCGACTTGACCGCCACCTGCCAGACAAAGAGCGCGTCGGGGGCTGTGGGCGGCCGATAGGCGGAGACAAAGCCCACGAGCTCACCCTCGTCTTCGGCCACCACACAGGTATCCGCAAAATGAGTGCAGAGCAGCAAATAGGTATAACATGAGTTCGGATCGAGAGGGGCTGTCTCTTGCACGAGTTGACACATCGTGGCGCCATCCTCTAGGCAGGGCTGGCGCAGCGTGATCGTCGTGTCGGCAGTCTGTAGGGGCATGCGTGTATCCTCCTTATCTGGGCTGTAGAGAGCTCTAAAAATAACTGCATTCTCCTCGCCAAACAGATGTGTAGATCTAGGTCCCCTCAGGGACGGACCCGAGTGCAGCCGTCGAGACCAGTTCGATATTGTTTTCCTCCATTAAGTTGACAACTCGTTCCAGGGACAGGGCAATGGTGGCCTGCTCGAGTTCGGGCAATTGTTGCAAGGCATTGGCGAGCGCCGTCGGCAGCGGCGAGGGCGCGCCCGCGCCGCGGTCAAAGACGTTGGGGGTGGGCGGCACCATGTTAAGC
>Ga0214472_10008387_pt1 | contig 10789 bp, 12 predicted proteins | sample RVTome_6_FD_207662 | JGI IMG/M metagenome (GOLD analysis project Ga0214472, IMG submission 207662) | Soil microbial communities from uranium-contaminated site in the Upper Colorado River Basin, Wyoming, United States - RVT140D175 | ecosystem: Environmental > Terrestrial > Soil > Contaminated >...
TATTCTGTTCATGACAGCCCGATGAGGAAATTCCGAATCCGCCGCCGATGACGTCGCGGCGCGTGCCTTCAGGATACTCCTTGCGGCCCCGCCCATCGCCGGGCCGCTACCCGTCGTGCCGAGCTTGTCGCCGCGCTCGTCGTGCTAAACTTTTCCGTTTTCCGCGGCTTGCGCCCAATCCGGTGAATACCCACGTTCTCTCCGCCGGTCTTGCTGCCCGCAGGACTTTCTGCTATTCGATGGTCTACCTGGCCCTGCTCTTTGCCGCGCTTCTCGCCGATCATTACGTTTAGTCTCGCGCTGAGTCTGCTCGCGGGCTGCGACGCCGGTCCCGCGTTTAAGAGCACAGACATTACCGGCGTCGATTACGGCAGCACGCTCGAGCTCAGCGACACCGCGGGCCAGTTACGCCGCCTGGAGGATTTTCGCGGCAAGGCGGTGGTGCTGTTCTTCGGCTTCACTCATTGCCCGGACATCTGCCCGACGACGCTCGCCGATATCAGCGCCGCCGTGAAGCAGCTCGAGCCGAAGGACGCCGAGCGCGTCCAGGTGCTCTTCGTCACCGTCGATCCCGAGCGCGACACGCCGAAGCTGCTCGCCCAGTATGTCGGCGCCTTCGACCCGCGCATCGTGGCGCTGCGCGGCGATCTCGCGGCAACCCGGAAGGTGGCGCAGGAGTTCAAGATCTATTTCGAGAAGCGCAAGCAGGGCGACGGCTACACCGTGGACCACAGCGCCCAGAGCTACGTGATCGATCCGCAGGGGCGGCTGCGGCTTCTGGTGCGCCACGAGCGCATCGGCGCCGATCTTGCGCCCGACCTGCGGGCGATCCTGCGCGGGAGCGCCTAGGCCGGAGCGGGGAGCGCGATGACCTTGCGCATCTTCTCGAGGGCCTTCGCCTCGATCTGACGGATGCGCTCGGCCGACACCTTGAACTCGGCGGCGAGGTCGTGGAGCGTGGCCGCGTTCTTCTCGCGCAGCCAGCGAGCCTGGATGATGCGGCGGCTGCGGGCGTCGAGGCTGGAAAGCGCTTTTTCCAGGCCTTCGGCCTGCAGGCGGCTCGACTCCTCGGCCTCGAGAACGCGGTACGGCTCCGCCTCATTGTCGGCCAGGTAGTGCGCCGGCGCGTACGCTTCTTCGTCGTCCTGATCCCCCTCGAAAGCGATTTCGTGCCCCGAGAGGCGGGTTTCCATCTCCACCACCTCCTCGGGCTTCACCTTGAGCTCGGTGGCGACGCGCTCGACCTCGCCGCTGGAAAGCGGCGCCAGGCCGCTTTTCATCGAACGCAGGTTGAAGAAGAGCTTGCGCTGTGCCTTGGTGGTGGCGACTTTCATCAGGCGCCAGTTGCGCAGGATGTACTCGTGGATCTCGGCCTTGATCCAGTGGATGGCGAAAGACACCAGGCGCACGCCACGCTCGGGATCGAAGCGCTTCACCGCCTTCATCAGCCCGATGTTGCCTTCCTGGATGAGGTCGGCATGAGGCAAACCATAGCCCAGGTAGCCCCGGGCCACCGCTACGACGAGCCTAAGGTGGGAAACGACCAGCTGCCGAGCAGCCTCAAGGTCCTCGCGATCGCGGAAACGCACCGCCAAAGAGCGCTCCTCTTCGGCCGTCAGGATCGGGAAGCGGTTGACGGTCTGGATGTACGCCTCAAGGCTGCCCGAGGGCATCGGCACGGGCACTGCACTTTGTAGTGGCAGCGTGGCTTGCATAGTTCCTAGTCCCTCCTGGGCGTTGATCTTAGCACTCGTTACATTAGAGTGCTAAGGGGTGTGCAGGGTTCCCCTCTAAACTCATGTCTGATAACCATTTATAAGAAAGTAAGCGCTGACACAATATTCTCTGCGACCCATCCCGAAGCCGGTTGGACGCGGTAAAGGCTACCGGGGTTCTATCTGCTTCAGATGACGGCTGACCGAGAGTTGCGCACCCAGCCAGCCGAGCAGCCCGGCGAAAAGCACGGCCGCCCCTGCCTCCCCAACGGCAAGAAATGAAAGATTGAAGCCCGACCCATAGGACTCGGCAAGGGCGCGCACCTCGCGGTTGAGGAGCGCCAGCGCCGCGCCGACGATGCAAAGCGCGACCAAGCCGCCCGCGAGGCCCTGCAGCAGCCCGAAGTAGTAGAAGGGCCGGCGGATGAAGGCGTCGGTGGCTCCGATCAGCTTCGACACCTCGATCTCGTCGCGCTGGGTGAGGATCTGCAGCCGGATCGTGTTGAAGGTGACGGCGATGAGCGCCCCCCCGAGCAGCGTGGCGAGCAGCCACAGGCCCAGCTCGCCGATGGCGGCAAGCGAGGCGAGGCGCCGCGCCCACAGCGTGTCGGATTGGACATGGGCGACGCCAGGCAGCTTGCCGAGGTCGGCGGCCAACGCCTCCACCGTCCGGTTCTCCTTGCCGCTGACGATGAAGGCGTCCGGCAGCGGATTGCGCCCGAGCGCTGCGATGACCTCCGCGAGTCCAGGCTCGGCGGCGAGCTCCCGGAGGGCCTGATCACGCGGCACGAAGCGCACCGCCGTCAGGCGCCGATCGGCCTTGAGGCGAGCGCCGAGCGCCTCGACCTCGGCGCGCTTCGCCTCGGGCGCGAGGAAAAGCGAAATCTCCGGCTCGAGGGTGAGCCGCCCGGCGACGCCCCGCAGGCTCTCGAGCAGCGCATAGCCGCCCGCCGGCAGAGAAAGCGCGATCCCAATCACCAGCGCGCTCGCAAGCCCGGCCGGGCGCGACAGGCGGCGCAGCGCCGCGCCGAGCGCCTGGCGATGCTGCCTGAGCCAGGCCCTCAAGCGCCCCTCCGCTGATCGAGGGCGATCCTTCCCTGGTCAAGGCGCAGCTCCCGCTTCCCATAGCGCTCGACGAGTCCCTGATCGTGGGTGGCGATCAGCACGGTAACGCCGACCTGGTTGAAGGCAACGAAGATGTCGAGGATACGCGCAGCCGACTCGGCGTCGAGATTGGCGGTGGGCTCGTCGGCGACGAGCAGTGCCGGCCGGTTCACGACTGCGCGCGCGATGGCGAGACGCTGCTGCTCGCCGCCGGAGAGCTGGATCGGATTCGAGCGCTCGCGCTCGAGCAGCCCGACCTTGTCGAGCGCCGCACGCACCCGCCGCGCAGCCTCGCGCGGCCCGTGCCCGGAGAACGCGAGCGGCAGCATGACGTTGTCGAAAGCGCTGCGGTCGTAGAGCAGCTTCTGGCCCTGGAACACGAGGCCGAGATTGCGCCGCAGATAGGGGATCGCCGAGCGCTTGAGCGCCCCTACGTTCTGCCCGTTCACGATCACGGAGCCGGCGCTGGGCCGCTCGATCGCCGGGATCAGCTTGAGCAGCGTCGACTTTCCGGCGCCGGTGCGCCCGGTGAGAAACGCGAGCTCGCCGCTCTGCAGCGCGAAGCTCACGTCCTTGAGCGCCTCCTTGCCGCCCGGATAGCGCTTGGCGACGGCGGAAAAGCTAACCAATCAGCGCCTCGACGAAATCGCGCGCGACGAACGGCCGCAGGTCGTCGATTCCTTCGCCCACGCCGATGAAAAGCAGCGGGATCGGCCGCTCGCGCGCAATCGCGCAGGCGACCCCGCCTTTTGCGGTGCCGTCGAGCTTGGTGAGGATCAGGCCGGTCAGGCCCAGCGCCTCGTCGAACGCCTTCACCTGGGCGAGCGTGTTCTGCCCCGTATTCGCGTCGAGCACCAGCAGCACCTCGTGCGGCGCGCCGGCCTGCGCCTTGCCGGCGACACGCTTGACTTTGCGGATTTCCTCCATGAGGTGGAGCTGGGCCGGCAGCCGTCCCGCCGTGTCCGCGATCACCACGTCGGTGCCGCGGGCGCGCGCCGCGCCCAGCGCGTCGAACACCACCGCGCCCGGATCGCCCGAGGCCTGGGATACCACCGGCACGGCGTTGCGTTCGCCCCAGCTCACGAGCTGCTCGCGCGCCGCGGCGCGGAAAGTGTCGCCGGCGGCGAGCAGCACGCTCTTGCCCTGCAACTGTAGCCATCTGGCGAGCTTGCCGATCGAGGTGGTCTTGCCCGAGCCGTTGACGCCCGCGATCATGATGACGAAGGGCCGGGCGGCGCTGACGTCGAGCGTTCTCTCGAGGGGCGACAGCAGCTCCAGGAGCGCGCCCTTCAGCGCGCGCTTGAGCGCGTCGCCGTCCTCGAGCTTCTGCTTGCGGAGCGAAGCGAGGATCGCCTCGGTCGCCGCCACGCCGCAATCGGCCTGCAACAGCGCGGTTTCGAGCTCCTCGAAGAGAGCCTCGTCGATGCGCCGTCTCGCGAAGAGCTCGGAGACGGGCGTATTGAGCACCTCCCGCGTGCGCGCGAGGCCCGCCTTGAGGCGCGCGGCCCAGGAAAGCGCTGCTACCATGGATCCGTGGATTCTAGCAAAGGAAGGATCCGGATCATCGCAGGCGAGTACCGCGGCAGGCGCATTGCAGTGCCGGCGCGGCCCGGCCTTCGGCCCACGCCCGACCGGGTGCGCGAGACGCTTTTCAACTGGCTCGGCCAGTGGCTCACCGGGCTCGCCTGCCTCGATCTTTACGCGGGCAGCGGCGCGCTCGGCTTCGAGGCCGCCTCGCGCGGCGCCGCGCGCGTGGTAATGGTGGAGAGCGATCGGCTCGCGCTCGCTGCGCTCCGACGCACGCGGGAGGCGATCGGCGCGCGGCAGGTCGAGCTGGTTTGCGACGACGCCCTGAGCTACCTCGCCAGGAGCGAGGAGCGGTTCGACGTGGTTTTCCTCGATCCACCCTTCAGGCAGAATGCGCTGCCGGCGCTGCTGCAGCAGCTGCCGGGCCGGCTCGCACCGGGCGCTCGCGTGTACCTCGAGGCGCCGGTGGCGCTCGAGCCGCAGGAACCGTGGCGCGAGCTCAGGCGGGCGCGCGCCGGACAGGTGAGCTACCAGCTTCTGGAGAAGCGATGATCAAGGCCGTCTACCCGGGAACGTTCGATCCGCTCACGCGCGGCCACGAGGACCTTGTGCGGCGCGCGAGCGAACTGTTCGATTCGCTGATCGTGGGCGTGGCGGACAGCCGCGCGAAGCGCACCTTCTTCACCCTGGCCGAGCGCGTCGACATGGCGCGCGAGGTTCTGGGCGAATCGAAGCGCGTGTCGGTGGTCGGCTTTTCGGGGCTGCTGATCGATTTCATCCGCACCCATGATGCCCGCGTCGTGCTGCGCGGGCTGCGCGCGGTCTCGGATTTCGAATACGAGTTCCAGCTCGCGGGAATGAACCGGAGCCTGTATCCGGATCTCGAGACCATCTTTCTTACGCCTTCCGAGCAGCACATGTTCATCTCCGCCACCTTGGTGCGCGAAATTGCAATGCTCGGCGGCGACGTCTCGAAGTTCGTGGACCCGCGTGTGCGGGCGCGGCTGCGCAAGAAGGTGGAATCGCTGGGCGGCTAGCGCTGGCAGCGAGGGCAGAAGAAGGTCGAGCGCTGGCCCTGGACCGCCCTGCGGATCGGCGTGCGGCAGCGTCGGCAGGGTGCGCCTTCCCGGTCGTAGACCCAGGTGCGGCTCTGAAAGCAGCCCGCCGCGCCGTCCGCGCCCACGAAGTCGCGCAGGCTGGAGCCGCCGGCGCGGATGGCGGCGCGCAGGACATCCTTGATGGCGCGAGCAAGGCGCGCGCAACGCTCGCGCGAAAGGCGGTTGGCGGGCGTACGCGGATCGATGCCGGCGCGGAACAGGCTTTCGCTGGCGTAGATGTTGCCGACGCCGACGATGCGACGCGAGTCCATGAGGAACTGCTTGATCGAGGTGCGGCGCCCGCGGGTAATCGTATGCAAGCGCGCCGCATCGAGCGCCCGCGAAAGCGGCTCGATGCCGAGATGCGCGAGCAGCCGATGCTCGCCAGGGCTGCCGCCCACCCAAAGCACGGCGCCGAAGCGCCGCGGATCGCGCAATCGCAGCATGCGATCGCCGAGCAGCAGGTCGAAGTGATCGTGCTTTCCGGCCGGCGTGCCGGGGGCGAGCATGCGCAGGCTGCCCGACATGCCCAGATGGAGGAGGAGGCAGCCGTCTCCGCAGTCGACGAGGAGGTATTTCCCCCTGCGCCGGACGGCTCGCACCGTGCGTCCGGCGAGTGCGAGCACGTCTCGTGGCACCAACCATCGCAGCCGGGGCTCGCGCACCTCGACGCCCGAGATCATCCGGCCGGTGAGCTGCGGCTCGAGCCCGCGCCGCGTGACCTCGACTTCGGGAAGCTCCGGCATATGGCATCGTGCTTGTGCGGGGCACCAAATATACCTAAGATCGGTCGCAACCGAATGCGAAGAAACCTTCAAAAGCTCCTTTTCGCCGCGGCGATGACGCTGAGCGCGGGCGTCGCCGCGCAGTCCACGCCCGCCGAGCTGAGCGAGTCCACGCTGTACGAATTTCTGCTCGGCGAGATCGCGCTGCAGCGCGGTGAGGCCGACCTGGCGGCGCAGACCTACCTGGAGCTCGCCAAACGCACGCGTGATCCGCGGATCGCGCGGCGCGCCGTCGAGGTCGCCAATCAGGCGCAGATGCCGGAGCTCGCGGTCGAGGCGGCGAAAAACTGGTACTCGCTCGAGCCCGAGTCTTCGCATGCCCTGCAGGTGGTGGCGGCGATGCTCGTCGCCAACAAGCGCGTGGACGAGGCCGAACCCTACCTGCGAAAGCTGCTCGCCGCTCCCGGCAGCAATCTCGAAAACGGCTTCATGCAGCTGAACCGCCTGCTTGCCGGCAACCCCGACAAGAGCTCGAACCTCCGGGTGGTACGCAACCTGGCCGCGAGCCACCCGCAGCTTTCCCAGGCGCACTTCGCGGTTGCGCAGGCCGCGCTCATCGCGGGCGACGACGAGGCGGCGCTCGCCGCCATTCGCCAGGCAGCCGCGCTGCGCCCGGACTGGGAAATGGCGGCGCTGCTGGAGGCGCAGGTCATGCAGAAGCGCTCGCCGGCCGCGGCAGCGAAAGTCCTGGGCGAATTCATCGAGCGCAACCCGGCCTCGCGCGAGGCACGGCTCAATTACGCGCGAGTCCTGGTGCTCGACAAGCGCTTTGCCGAGGCGCGTCAGCAGTTCGAGGCGCTGCTCGCCGCGAACCCCGGGAACACCGACGTGGTTTACGCGGTCGCGCTGCTTGCCTTCCAGCTCAAGGATTATCCGGTCGCCGAGGAGAACATGAAGCGGCTCCTCGGGATGGGTTACCGCGACCCCGACGCCGTGCGCTACCTGCTCGGCCAGGTGGCCGAGGAGCAGAAGCTCTGGCCCAGGGCGATCGAGTGGTACGAGCAGATCAAGAACGGCGAGCATGCGCTCCCGGCGCGCATGCGCACCGCGAACGCCATCGCCAAGCAGGGCAAGCTGGACGAGGCCCGCGATTTCCTGAAGCGCGTCGGCGCAGACAATCCCGATGACCAGATGCAGCTCGTCGTCGCGGAGGCGCAGCTGCTGCGCGACGTCAGCCGGCACGGCGACGCTTTCGAGATCCTCGAGCAGGCCCTGGAAGCGAACCCGGAGCAGCCGGAGCTGCTCTACGACCTGGCCCTGACCGCGGAGAAGCTCGAACGCTTTGATCTGCTGGAGTCGAAGCTGCGCAAGCTGATCGAGGTCCGTCCCGACCACGCGCACGCCTACAACGCGCTCGGCTATTCGCTTGCCGAGCGCAACGTGCGTCTGCCGGAGGCGAGGAAGCTGATCGAGAAGGCGCTCGATCTCGCCCCGGAGGACTACTTCATCATCGACAGCCTCGGCTGGGTGCAGTACCGCGAAGGCGACCTCAAGGGCGCGGTCGATACGTTGCGGCGCGCCTACAACGGCCGGCCCGACGCGGAGATCGGCGCCCATCTCGGCGAGGTGCTGTGGATGCTCGGGGAGCGCGAAGCGGCCGAGCGCGTGTGGCAGGAGTCGCTCAAGGCGAGCCCCGAGAACGAGTCCCTCATCAAGACCATCGAGCGACTGAGGAAGTGATGCGCCGGGCATGGGTGCTGGCGGCGCTCCTCGCAGGCGCCTGCGCCCAGATGGAGATCCGGCCGCCCGCAGGACCGCTCGAGTTCGAGCTTTCGGGCCGCATCGCGGCGCGCTACGGCGATGACGCCTTCACCGGCAACGTGCTGTGGCGCCACGCGTCCGGCGGCGACGAGATGATGATCAACACGCCGATGGGTCAGGGAGTCGCGCGCATCGTGCGGCAAGGCGAGGCGGTCGTGCTGACCACCGCGGAACCGCGCGAGTACCGCGCGGTTGATGTCGAGACCCTGACCCAGCGCGTGCTCGGCTTCCGGCTGCCCCTCGTCGGGCTTGCCGACTGGGTGCGTGGGCGCCCTACGCCCGGCAAGCCGGCGCGTACCGAGCACGCGTCCGACGGCCGGTTGCGCTCCCTGGAGCAGGACGGCTGGAACGTCCAGTACCTGGACTACGCCGGCGGTCTTCCATCGCGCCTCAGGCTCGACTACCAGGGCATCGAGTTGCGCCTTGCCGTCTCACAGTGGAACTGACCTGGTATCCCGCGCCCGGAAAGCTGAACCTGTTCCTGCACGTGCTGGGCCGCCGAGCCGACGGCTACCACGAGTTGCAGACCGCGTTCCGGCTGATCGACCGCTGCGACCGGGTGGGCATCCGGCTGCGCGAGGACGGGGCGATGCGGTTTCGCGGAGTCTTCGAAGATGACAACCTGTGCCTTCGCGCCGCGCGCCTGCTCAAGGCGCATGTGGCGAGCCCGCTTGGGGCGGATATCGAGCTGGAGAAGAATCTGCCGGTCGGCGGCGGGCTGGGCGGCGGCTCATCGGACGCAGCCACCGTCCTGCTGGTGCTCGATCGGCTGTGGAACGCAGGCCTCGGGCGCAGCGCCTTGATGGAAATCGGCTTGCGGTTGGGGGCGGACGTGCCTTTCTTCATCTACGGCCGCAGCGCCCTTGGCGAGGGCATCGGCGAGCGGCTCACCCCGCTCGAGCTGCCGCCCGCGTGGTACTTCGTGCTGGCGCCGCAAGTCACGGTTTCCACTAAAGAAACCTTCGATGGCGCGTTGACACGCGATCCGAAACGACTCAAAATACCGCCCTTTTTCCCGGGGCAGGGGCGAAACGATCTGGAGCCGGTCGTCGTCGCCCGCTACCCCGAGGTAGCGGCGCAGCTCGCGTGGCTCAGGGACAGATGCCCGCAGGCGCGCATGACAGGCTCCGGAGCGTGTGTCTTCGCGGAGTTCGAGACGCAAGCGCAGGCGGACGCGATCCACGCCCAGCTGCCGGGGGGCATGAGCGGGTTCGTGGCGCGGGGGCTCGAGCATCACCCGCTTCACGACTGGACGGGTTGAATTACTGGGGAGTCGCCAAGTTGGTTAAGGCACCGGATTTTGATTCCGGCATTCGTGGGTTCGAATCCTACCTCCCCAGCCAACGACAGTGACTGCGATGACCACGGGACTGAACAGCGCGCCGCTCGACCGGCTGATGGTGTTCACGGGCAACGCCAATCCGCGCCTGGCGCAGGAGGTGGCGAAGCACCTGAGCCTGTCGATCGGGCGTGCGATCGTCGGCAAGTTTTCCGACGGCGAGGTCATGGTCGAGCTGCTCGAGAACGTACGCGGAAAGGACGTATTCGTGCTGCAATCCACCTGCGCGCCGACCAACGACAACCTGATGGAGCTGCTCGTCATGGCCGACGCGTTGAAGCGCTCCTCGGCGGCGCGCGTCACGGCGGCGATACCGTATTTCGGCTATGCGCGCCAGGATCGCAGGCCGCGCTCGGCGCGCGTCGCGATCAGCGCGAAAGTGGTGGCCAACATGCTGACTTCGGTCGGCGTGGCACGGGTCCTGACGATGGATCTGCACGCGGACCAGATCCAGGGGTTTTTCGACATCCCGGTAGACAACATCTACGCCGCGCCGGTGCTTCTCGGCGACGTGTGGAAGCAGCGCTACGAGGACGTGGTCGTGGTTTCGCCGGATGTCGGCGGGGTGGTGCGGGCGCGAGCGCTCGCCAAGCGCCTGGAGTCCGACCTCGCCATTATCGACAAGCGCCGGCCGAAGGCGAACGTTTCGGAGGTGATGAACGTGATCGGCGAGGTCAAGGGCCGCACCTGCGTGATCATGGACGACATGGTCGACACGGCCGGCACGCTGGTGAAGGCGGCGCAGGTGCTGAAAGAGGAGGGCGCAACCAAGGTCGTCGCGTACTGCACGCACCCGGTGCTGTCCGGTCCGGCGGTGGAGCGCATCTCGCAATCGGACATCGACGAGCTGGTGGTCACCGATACCATTCCGCTCGCCGAGGACGCCCGCGCGTGCCCGAAGATCCGTCAGCTCTCGGTCGCCGGGCTGATCGCCGAAACGATCCTGCGAATCTACACCGAGGAGTCGGTGAGCTCGCTATTCATAGAATAGATTTCTTCATCAGGAGCAGCGAAATGGCAATCGAAATCAGCGCGCGCAGGCGCGAAACCCAGGGCACCGGTCCAAGCCGGCGGCTGCGCCGCACCGGCAAGGTGCCGGGCATCCTCTACGGCGGCGCGGGCGGACCGGTCAACATCGAGCTCGATCACAAGGATCTTTTTCTCAACCTGAAGAGCGAGAAGTTCCATGCCTCGATCCTGACGCTGGTGCTGGGGGAAGCCAAGGAGCCGGTGCTGCTGCGCGCCGTGAACATGCATCCCTACAAGGCCCAGGTGCAGCACGTCGACTTCCAGCGCGTTTCGAAGGACCGCAAGATCCACATGAAGGTGCCGCTGCACTTCGTGAACGCTGAGGTATCGCCGGGCGTGAAGGAGCAAGGCGGCGTCGCGAGCCACGTCCTGAACGAGCTCGACGTCGTCTGCTTCCCGGACGACCTGCCGGAATTCATCGAGGTCGACCTG
>Ga0214472_10008388_pt1 | contig 10789 bp, 8 predicted proteins | sample RVTome_6_FD_207662 | JGI IMG/M metagenome (GOLD analysis project Ga0214472, IMG submission 207662) | Soil microbial communities from uranium-contaminated site in the Upper Colorado River Basin, Wyoming, United States - RVT140D175 | ecosystem: Environmental > Terrestrial > Soil > Contaminated >...
CGCCGTTTCATCGGTCGAGCCATCATTTACGACAATGATTTGAGCATTGCTGAACGTTTGGGCCAATAGGCTGTCCAAGCACTCCGCAAGATACTGCGCGCGGTTGAAGGTTGGAACTATGATGCTGACAGAGGGCGCTGGCATTTACCTAACCGAAGAATCTTGTTTTGATTTGCAGATCACAATAACATTCAACATTGTCCAACGAATACAAAGCACGTGCACTTATCAGCCACTCAACTCATTAGCGATCATGAGAGAAACGCAGCCCTTTTCACAATCATGCCTGCGAACCTGCATTTTCTCGAATTTTCCCTGCCATCGCTCCACGATCCGTTTCTCGTCCATGCGGTCCGCGTCATCGAGGAAGACGACGGCGCCGGGGTTCAAGCGCGGGAATAGAACCGGCCCGGCCGGATAACGGGCTTCCAATCCAATCGGCATGGGCGGCCCGTCGACGACGAGAAGGTCGATTTGGCCATCGGGGATACGTTCGATTTCGTACCATGAATACTCCTGGGCCTCCAATCGGTGTGGGCGGAGAGGGGAATCGATTACCGTCGCCCATTCCGTCAATCCGTTTCGGCGAAGGTGCTCGCGCGTCTCGGCGGCGAATGTTGGATCGTGTTCCAAGCTATGGACATGGCCGACGCCGTTCAGTTGGAGCGCACGGGCTATCACAACTGTCGAGGTGCCGGAGCCGCACTCCAGAACCATCCTCGGTCTTGCTGCGCGCGCGTGTGAAGCGATCAGCAGCAGAAAGTCGGGCGAGGCGCTCCATCCGCGGGTCGGGGGCAGCGCCCTCCCGAGGTCTAGCTCGGCGTACAGGGCCTGAAGCGCCTCCATTTGGCGATAGAGCATCGCCGCGCTCGATGAGATTTCGTTGGACAAGCGGTATGTCATCAGATGGACTCGCCGCACCTTGTGCGCGATATAGGCGAGCGCAATGAGGACGGCTCCGGCAAGCAGGAAGAGGACGACAAACAGCCAGACCAGGTTGCCGTCAGCACTCATAGTTATCGCCGTACCATGTGATCGATCATCGACTTGACCTCGGCCTTCGCCGGGTGGTCGCTGAGCCAAAGCCCCAGGAGCCAACCCAGGCCGCAGCCGGAGAACGCAACTAGGAAAGGCCACCAAAGATCCGTAGGGCCGATCTCCATCACGGCAATCACCAACGCAGGAGCGATGAGGCTAATGACGGCAATGCGGATGCTCGGCACGACCGCTCTGAAAACGTCGCTATAGGAGATGGGTAAGACCAGAGAAATCTGTCGGTAATAAACCAAGAGACCAATCAGGTAGACAATGATCTGGCTGGCCGCCACCATTGACAGCCCAAATGGAGCAGCGATTAGAATCATGACGATTCGTGCTGGCTGTATCACCAGCTCGCAGCGGAGGATATTGTCAATTTTCCCCATGGCGATCAGTACGTGGGAGATCAAGTTCCAAAGGGCCCCGATCGCGACGGCCACAGCGAGGATCCGAACGAGGGGCACGGCGGCGTCCCACTGCGATCCGAAAAGCAAGCGCACAATCGGATAGGTCATTACGGAGAGAAACCCATAGAACGGCCAAGCAAAGAGCGTAACGAAGCCGAGGCCCTTGAGGTAGGACTCTTTCAGATCGCCGCGCTCTCTGTGACGCAAGGCGAAGGCAGGCAACGCGACGTTGGCTATTGCGCTCATGACGTCTCGATGGAAAACGGAGATCAATCCTTGCGCCCGGCTGTACATTCCAACCGCGACAAATCCGAGAATCCGGCCAAGTATTATGTCCGGCGCACTCATGCCGATTTGCGTGACGATGGCTGTGCCACTGGAAATAGTTCCGAACCGGACAACTCGCCGCCATTCCTTGAGGCTGGGAAAAAGCCAAGCGACATGCGGCCGGTAGGCGCTGGCGGCTATTGCGGTCGCGGCAGCCGCGGCCAACGCCGCCCAAGCCAGACTCGTGAAACTGAAACCTAGCATGGCCAGTGTGATCGCCGTTATGGCGTGAACGGCCGAGTTGGTGACACCGACCACATACAGTGACCCAAAGGCCATCTCCCGGCGCAAGAGAGCGACCACCGGGGAGCCGAAGGGAATGACCAAGAAGCTGGCGCTTAGGATAATGAGAACCCGGCGCAGCCCGGGATCGCCATAGAAGCGCGTGATCGGATCGCTTATCAGGAAAATCAGAAATGCCATCGCCCAGGCGACGACGATCGCCATGCCAAGTGCGGTGCGAATTCGCGCTGGCGTGAGCTCTTTTTCCTGAATGAGGTAATTGCTGACGCCGAAGTCGCGAAGCGCATGCCCGAGCGCCGTTACGGCCGCGCCCACAGAATAGACACCGATCTCAGCCGGGGTCAGCAGACGCGCGATCACGATGATGGAAACCGTGCTAATCGCCAAATCGCTGTATTTGGCGGCGAAGGACAGCGCGAAGGATCTTCTTATGCTCGCCATAGAGTCACGTCGCATCTTTTGATGTTCGTGGTTCTCACGCCACTCGGCGCCCGTTGGCCTCCGCGCCGCTTCGACACGATCATTTCAGGATGGCGGTGATGCATGCATGAACCCGGTCAGACGTCGCTTCACCGCGCGTCCCCAGATATGGCGGAGGATCCCCAATCTGCCGTGCATGGTCTTCGGATTGAACGCAAGGATGCCCCAGCGCTCGCGCCGCTGTGTGGTCCAGCTGCTCTTGTAAGCATCGTCGCCCGGCCCGAAATCGAGTTCGCTGGCGGCCTCGGCATCGAGCATGTGGGCGATCATCCTTGCGGTCAGCACCGAGCCCGGCGAGGTTCGGTCCAGGCGCCTGTCATGGGCCAGCTTATAGAGGATCGCGCGGCCCTGCCAAAGCACCCAGATCTGGACGGCGACCGGTGTGCCATCGAGCAGCAGCAGGCCCAGGCGCAGCGCGCCCCCCGCCGCCAGCATTCCGGCGAACTCGGCGATGAAGGCCGCATTGGGCTCCGTGGCTTTCCAGCTCGCGGCGTAAACCCGCTGGTACGCGGCCAGGCGCTCCGCCAGCCGCGCCTCCAGCCCCGGGCCGCCGGTTTCGAGGACGAACTCGACCCGGCCGCGGCGCCCCAGGGAGCGCTCCGCGCGGCCAATGGTGTTGCGCAGGCGCGACGGCCGGCGCGCCAGATAGTCCGCGAAGTTCAGCCCACGGCTCGGTTCAAAGGGATTGCCGAACTGGCGATAGGTTTGCACGGCAAAGCCGTTGGCCCGCAGACCCCGGCGCAGCGCGCCGAAAGCTGGTGAGTCGGGATCAAGCGGCTGCAGCCGCACCACGTCGTAGGGCCGCCGGCCGCCGGTCGCCTCGCAAATCCGGGCGCAGATGGGGGCCAGTGCCGCTGTGGAATCGAGCCGTTCATCGATCAGCGGCGCATAGAGCAGGGAATAGAGGCTGTCCAGACTCGTAAAGCTTCGTCCGCCAAAGGCCAGAGGGTCGCGGTCGCGTTCTCGTCCCACAAGTAGGGCCGCCGGAGCCCCGGCCAGCTCGGCGCCGATCAGCCGCAGCCGCTCGGACGGCGACATCAGATGGCGCGCGCTGGCCTCGAACCAAGCGCGGGTCAGGCAGGCATCGGTGGCAGCCTTCGAGGTGAACAGCGCCTCATAACCTTCGGGCAAGGCCTCGAACGCAGGATACTCTCTCGCGATCGGCGCCTCGGTGCCCACGCCCACCGCCCCGGCGTCCCACGGCTTCGCTGGCAAACGATTGGACATACCGCGATAATCACGGTGCCCCAGTCGCGGCGCAAGGTCCCATTGCCGGACCCGCCGCAGTGCCTGAGCGAATCGTTAACCTTTTGGACGGTGCATGCTGAACCATCGGGAAGTCCTCGAAATCGATCCAGACAGCCAGCCCGTGCTTCTGGTCACGATCGACACCGAAGCGGAATTCGACTGGCAGGCTCCGCTCACGCGCACGAATCGGGGTGTCGCGTCGGTCGCCCACCAGGGCGCCGCGCAACGGATCTTGGACGCCTACGACATTGTGCCAACTTATCTATTGGACTATGCGGTGATCGAGGACAGGACGGCTTGCCAGATCATCGGTGATTTCCTGGCCAGTGGCGCTTGCGAGATCGGCAGTCATCTCAACCCTTGGCTGACACCGCCCTTCAGCGAAGATCTGACCCCGGCGAACTCATTCGCAGGCAACCTTCCCGGCGACGTGGAGCGGGCCAAGCTGGTCACCCTGACCGAAGCAATCGAAGGCCGCTTTGGCCGCCAGCCACGGGTCTATCGGGCCGGCCGTTACGGCCTGGGTCCCCGCACGGCCGAATTCCTGAAAGAACTCGGCTACGCCGTCGACATGAGCGTGGCCCCGGGCACGGACTTTTCTCGCGAGGGCGGACCGAATTTCACCACTTATGATCCCGCACCCTTTTGGCTCGAAAACGACCGGCGGTTGCTGGAGCTCCCCATGACCTGGGGCTTCGCCGGTATCCTCGCGGCGAGGGCGCCCCGCCTGTATCCGTGCCTTGCCGGCCGGATTGGGGCCGGTCTGCGGCTGCCCGGTATTTTCGCGCGGCTCGGCCTGCTTGAGTACGCCCGATTGACGCCGGAGGGAGAAACGACGGCTGCACTCATACGCCTGACCCGGTCCCTGCTGACCCGAGGGCAGCGCGTATTTTGCTTCAGCTACCACAGCCCCTCTCTGGTGCCCGGCAACACGCCGTATGTGCGGGACCGGCGAGACTTGGAAGGATTCCTCGACTCATTGCGGGGATATTTTGATTTCTTTTTGGGGGAGCTGGGAGGCGTTAGCCTGACGCCGCTACAGCTCTTCGAACGATGTGGCGCCGATGCTCAGGCCATGGGCGCCCGCCGATAGCCACCGGCAACTACCCACACCAGGAATGGCAGGACCAGAATCCCAGGCAGCAGCCATTTTAGTATGTAGGCCAGCCGTTCGATCGGGCAGGCGCGGCCCCAGCGGGCGTTCGGGCCGCCAATGCTGACGTTCTGCCCATCGGACTTATAGAGCTCATCAGTCCGCATTTCCCTGGTTCCGTCGGGGTGGCGAATGACCGTGCGGTCGGGTTGCGATTGCAACAAGGCCTCGGCAAGCCCGCCGAACACCTTAGGCGTCGTCTCAGGCGCCGCCTCGAACAGGTACGGGAAGGTGACGTTATAGTCCGGGTCCAGGATATACCATTCAGCTGGCGCCACTTTTGCCACCGCCACCACGTGATGCGCCGACCAATCGATAAACCCGGCCTCGATACCTCGTTCATTGAGAAGATCGACAACCGTCAGGGATTGCTGCCCGCATTCGCCGATACCACGCTCCAACGCTTTCTGGGCGCTGCAAAACTCATAGCGTCTGTAGGTGTCCGGCTTGATGAAGCTCAAGGCATAGAGCAGATAATTTTCCCAGATCGGCACGCGCATGTTGAGCGCGCCGACCAAGGCATCGTCGCTGTATCCCGCGTCCTCGATTTGCTGCGGGCGCAAATGAATCAGGGTCTGGTGTACGATGGCGTTGACTTGGCGGACATAGTCACGAAGGGGAAGGCCTTCGAGACTGCCGAGACCTTCAATCGCATTCGGATAAGAACGCATCGCCGCAGCCATGCTGTCGGGCCAATTGCGCTCCAGCGCTGCGGGCCGCAGGGTCATGAACTGTCCCCATACGTTGAAGCCCAACAGCAGCAGGCTAACAGCGGCCGCGAAGAGTGCCGCGGATTTGCAGGTGGTGCCACGGGCCCTGACTTTGACCATCTATGCGTTCAGCCAATACCAGGCATGGGGCGTATCCCCGCGGTAGAATTTACCGCCGAACCTTAGCGATGCCGAATTAAACAAGTCGGCCATTTCATCGCACACCGGGTTCCGGCAATGCGGGGTATTCCAGTAGGTTCGCGCGTGCGCGAGTTGGGTATCGGCGGTTATTTGCCTCGGCGACCCCCTCGCCCGTGAACATCTTTGGCACTCCGACGACCGCATTGTTGTTCAACATCACATTCGGTAGTTGGCTATGGACGACCGTTCCAGAACGGGACGTGATTGGTATCGTGTCGTCTACGATTTTTACCCAGTCAGGCAACTTGTCGTCGAAGATGATCAGGTTGTTCTCCACCACGGCCTGGCTTTGCGGGTGCAGGCTTCCTTCGAGACCGAGGCCGATCATCTGCGAGTTCGAGCTGTTCGGCCCTTTCTGCAGAACATTGCCACGAATAACGATGTCGCCGCCGTTGGGGATATCGATTGCCCGGCTGTCCCGTGACGCAAGGCCGGCAATCACACTGTCCTCGATGATCGTCTTCTGCGCCCGGCTCTTCACGCCTTGCCCTTCGTCTTTCGTGCCGAGCACCTTGTTCCGGCGGAAGGTGAACTCTTCCACGCTACGTGCGATATAAAGCCCGTGCGAATAACCGCGCCGGCCGCCGTTGCGCTCGAAGATCGAATCTTCCACCAAGACCCATCCACCCACACCGCCGAGGACGCCTTCCTGATTGTCGTGAAAATAAACGCCCCTGAGGGTCAGGTTGCGGCCTTCGATGCGCACACAGGCACCATTTCCATCCGGCACGCTGATTTCTGAACACTCGAGACCCTCGACCACAACGTCGTCCGCCCGGATGACCAGCGCCGCCTTGCCCTCGACGGCCCGCCGCCTCAGGTGCGCGCCCGGCTCAGCCTTGATCGTGAGACCGGAGACGGTCACCAGCGCGGCCTCCTCATAGACACCCTTTGAGAGGAGGATCGTATCGCCGGGTTGTGCCGCGGCCACCGCGTCGGCTAGGCTCAAGAAATTACAGTCAGGCATCGCGGTTTGCGGTTTGCAGACTCGAAGCTCTTGTGGGCTATGCGGCGCTAAAGTTAGATCGCCCGCGTCGCTCCTTTGCACGACGCCGGCCTTGAGTTTGGCCGGTGGCGGCAAGCCGGTAACCTCCTCGCCGATAGGCTCGGTAACACCCACCGGCACGCTCGGCGGCGAGGCGTCGTCTTGCGCCCCGGAGTCCGCGCCCTCAACGGCACCAGAAGGCTGCTGCAGAAAAATGCTTCCGGCGTCGTCGCGGACTATCTTGCCCGGTTGGAGCGTGCCGGTCCTTGGCAGCCCCGATTGTGCCGCGACCGAACCGTCCACGGCAGACTGCTCGTCCGCCGGCGCCTGTAGTGTAAATATCGGAACGATATTTGTAAGCACTACGGCGAAGAATGTTAATTTAAATGAGATGTGATTTCCCTCATGTGGATATGAACAAAACAAATTTTTTCACACGCATGACGTTACTTTTTGTAATATACAGTTTTTCTATTATTACTTATATAAAATAATATAATATACCATATTATTATTCAAGAATATCAATCAATGCTCGTGGAGAGAAGCGGTGCGGAAATATGGCGGTTCGTGGCCATTCGATGATATCATCCAAAAAAGATAACCGGGCCACTATATTGCCCGTAATCTTGCCGTTTTGACCAGGAGGGGTCGTGAGGGCGGGGCTTTGTAGACATGTCCGGTTCTTTGTCGCCACGTACCTTTTGGGAGCGTTGGTTGTCCTTGGGCAACTGTCGGCGGCGCCCATCGTCGGCGAAACGCAGGAAGAGCCAGCGAGTCCGTCTGGGGCGACCACACCCTTAGCGCTGCCCGTGGTGCAAAATATTGACACGGTCATCGAGTTCTCCGTTCTGCCGTCGGCGTCTGATCTTGATAAAATGGAAACGATCATTGTCCTCCAGCGAGCTGGGGGCCGAGATATCTGTGTCAATCACAATGCATCCGATTTGATCATACGTGCCTACACCAGCGATCCCGAGACCTTTACCCCGACGGTGCCTTCGGAGATTGTTGGCTTGACCACCGGCCACCGGGGCCAATTTGTCGGCTTCAATGAGGCGCGGCTGTTCATCAAGCCGGCGACGGAAGGGGATCTCTTCAATAATCCGAACGAATGCTTCGTGGTCGACGGCCTAGACGGCTGCTTTGCACCTGCTACGATCGATTGCGACCAGCAGTTGCAGCAGGGCGACTTCGTCTGTGTTTTAGATGTCATACGGCAGCGCGATTGTGCCATTGGGGATCATACGGATCTGGAACGGCAGCTCAGGATCATGCTCGCCCTGAACGCGCCCCTGGGCACGGAACCGATCATCACCGCCGCGGGCATTCGTGAGACCCAGGAGTTGACACAGGCGCCGGATTTTGGCGGTCGGGTGGGCGGGCTGCCCAGCGGGTTTGGCGCCGCGCCCAATTTTTCGAGCGGCTTCAGTGGCAGCGGTGGCAGTCAACAGGTTATCGTGCCCAATGTCGTTGGCTTGCCGCTCTCCAGTGCCCAATCCGTGCTTACGAGTGTTGGTCTGACCGTAGGGCAAATCACCGCTTCACAGCAGAGCGGCATCGAGCAGCTCGGCGCCCTTCTGATTAGCACCGCCCATGCCCAAATCAGCCCGGCCGCTTTGCCGGCAGGCGTTAATATCTCCAGCATCGTCGTCAGTCAGACCCCTGCCACCGGGACACTAGTCCCTCTCGGTACGCCTGTTAGTTTGGTTGCTGCGGCGGCCGCGGACATTCCCGAGCCCTCGACGTTGGGCCTGTCGGCCGTGGGCTTTGGGCTGGTTTTATTGTTCGCATGGCGGACCCGACGCCGAGCGGCGCCATAGGCTGGTTGGCCTAAAGAGGCTTTGTCATCTATGGACGCCCCCCTGATTGCAAGTGGTTTTGATGATTAGAGGTGGGTTGGGTTTGCAGTCATCTATCCGGCCTTTTGGTGCAGCATAGTCTTTACCGCGGGCCCTGATGGAATCCGAGGATCGACGCCCTGTCAGACTAACGAGCTCGAGGCTCGGACAACGCCTCGGGTTTGGCCGATCCCGGTCACCCTGTTTCGCCATCACATCATCATCACCCTCGCAATAGAGTTCCTTGCGCTCTGCGTTATGCGGCGATCCGAGCTTCGCTCCGGAATGGTTCACCTCGGCTCAGCATTGCCCAGACGACCCGAGCCGTCTTGTTGGCCATGGCGACAAGGACGACATTGGTAGGCCGGCGTGCGAGCAAGCTCTCTTGCCAAATAGAGCGCCGCTCTTTCCTGTGTTTAGACCAGCGCAGATCCGCGCGTGCCCCATGAACCAGGAGACGACGGATATAGCCGTCTCCCCGCTTCGATATGCGCCCGAGCCGTTCCTTGCCGCCGCTGGAGTGTTGTCTTGGAACCAGCCCAAGCCAAGCGGCCAGTTGACGTCCGGAGTGGAACTGCGATTCATCGCCGATCGTCGCCACAAGGGCCGTGGCCGTGATCACCCCGACACCCGGGATCGCCTCAAGCCGGCGGCTTGCCTCATTGGTGCGATGCCAGGCCATCAGTTTCTTCTCAAGGTCTAGGATCTGTATCTGGGCCATCCTCAGTTGCTCGACGAGTGGCCCAAGGGCCACGCGCGCCAGCGCCGGGAAACGCTCGTCTTCGGGATATTCGATCATCTCGATGAGCGCCGTTACCTTCGACGCGCCTTGTGCAACGACAATGCCGAACTCACCGCAATGGCCCCGCAGGGCATTGATCAGCATGGTTCTCTGGCGCACCAGCAGTTCGCGTGCCCGGTGCAGTGTTAAGACCGCTTGTTGTTCTGCGGATTTTACCGCCGCAAATCGCATGGTCGGACGGGCCAGCGCTTCGCAGATCGCTTCCGCATCAGCTGCATCGTTCTTGTTCCTCTTGACGAAGGGCTTCACATATTGCGGCGGGATCAACCGCACCTTGTGCCCGAGTGCCTGCAGCTCCCGAGCCCAATAGTGCGCAGAGGCACAGGCCTCCAATCCAATCAGACACGGCGACAGTCCGGCAAAGAAACCGTGGATCTGTCCCCGGCGCAGCTTCTTGCGCACAACCGGCCTGCCATCCCGGTCCGCAGCGTGTACTTGAAACACCGACTTTGCCAGATCCAACCCAACTGTCGTAACCTTTGTCATGGACGCCTCCCGCTTCTGGATTGTTCAACACACTCCAGTATGGCTCATCGTGAAGCCGTGAGGGGCGTCCATACCATCAGAGTAACGCCGATTAGGTTGAAAATGTGATTCTAGGCGGTCCACGAACCGCGCAGAAAACCTGCGAATTCCCGCAACCATTAGGCGATTGAAAAATGCCCAGAATTTTACTCTGATGGTATGGACGCCCCCTGTCGCGGCGTCGGATGCGCCAGAATGGAGTTGTTGCTCACTCCAGACGAAAAGGGGACGTCCATGACAGAGATTGTGACGATCGGTTTGGATCTGGCCAAGACGGTGTTCCAGGTTCACGGGGCTGATAGTGAGGGCCGGCCAGTTCTGCGCAAGCGGCTGAGACGAGGCCAGGTTCTAGTGTTCTTTGCCTCGGTCCCGCCTTGCCGGGTTGGATTGGAAGCCTGTGCGAGTGCTCACTACTGGGCACGCGAGCTGCAGGCGTTGGGGCACCAAGTCCGGCTGATCCCGCCGCAATATGTGAAGCCGTTCGTGAAGACGAACAAGAACGATGCGGCGGATGCGGAGGCGATCTGCGAAGCGTTGTTGCGTCCCACTATGCGGTTCGCCGCGGTGAAGAGCGCCGATCAGCAATCCGTGCTGATGCTGCATCGCTCGCGCGAGTTGCTGGTGCGCCAGCGCACGATGCTGATCAACGCCTTGCGTGGTCATTGCGGCGAGTTAGGCCTCGTTGCCGCCCAGGGAGCTCGCAAGGTGGCGGCCTTGATCGAGGTGATCGAGGATCCAGGCGATCGTCGCCTGCCGCCTCTGGCCCGGCAAGCGCTTGTGTCACTTGTGGCCCAGTTGCGCGCGACGGAGGAGCGGATCGCAGAGCTGG
>Ga0214472_10008393_pt1 | contig 10788 bp, 10 predicted proteins | sample RVTome_6_FD_207662 | JGI IMG/M metagenome (GOLD analysis project Ga0214472, IMG submission 207662) | Soil microbial communities from uranium-contaminated site in the Upper Colorado River Basin, Wyoming, United States - RVT140D175 | ecosystem: Environmental > Terrestrial > Soil > Contaminated >...
ATGGACGGACTGGGTCAGGGACTGGATGTCATCCTCGTCCAGCCTCAGGCGGTATCCGCCGGCGCCGTCGGGATGGAAAAGACGGGCCGTTTCCGATTTGACCAGCGAGTCGCAGAGCCAGACGGCTTCATCCTGGGCAAGGCTGAGGGACTGGGATTTCTGGATGTGCCGCAGGCCCACGCTGGCTGCCGCAGCCACCATCAGCGCAGAGGCGAACACCACCAGCAGCAGAAGCCGAAGCAACTGATCCGCACCGTAGCTGCCGGGTCGTTTCGATGTTCCACCCATAGTCAATCCCCAAGAGAAAATAATCTATTTCATATCATGGAGACCGACAAAATTAATTTTTTATTTTGAGTGCGGACACAAAAAAGGCTGCCCCGATGCTTGGAGCAGCCGAGGGGAAAAAACGCTCGACGCGCCTTTCAGGGCCGGTAGATCTTCATCAGCGCCTCGGCCATGTGGGCCGGAGTTTCCGCCACGCCGATACCCGCCTCCCGCAGGGCCGCCATCTTCTCCCTGGCCCCGCCCTTGCCCCCGGAGATGATGGCGCCTGCGTGGCCCATGCGCTTGCCCGCAGGGGCGGTGCTGCCCGCGATGAAGGCGGCCACGGGCTTGTCCATGGACTGCCTCACGAACTCGGCGGCCTCTTCCTCGGCGGTGCCGCCGATCTCCCCGATCATGATCACCGCCTCGGTGTCGTCGTCCTCCTGGAAGAGTCGCATGACGTCGAGGAAACTGGTGCCGTTGACGGGGTCGCCTCCGATACCCACGCAGCTGGACTGGCCCAGCCCCAGGCTGCTGAGCTGCCAGACGGCCTCGTAGGTCAGGGTGCCGCTGCGCGAGACGATGCCCACCTTACCCGGCTTGTGGATGTAGCCGGGCATGATGCCGATCTTGCACTGCTCCGGGGTGATGACGCCGGGGCAGTTGGGCCCCACCAGGCGGGTCTTTTTGCCCTGCATGTACTGCTTGACCTTCACCATGTCCAGCACGGGGACGCCCTCGGTGATGCAGATAATCAGCTCGAGCCCCGCGTCCACCGCCTCCATGATGGCGTCGGCGCAGCCCACGGGCGGCACGTAGATGACCGAGGCGTCGGCACCGGTCTTCTCCACGGCCTGCTCCACGGTATCGTACACGGGGAAGCCGTCGATGAGGGTTCCGCCCTTGCCGGGGGTGACGCCGCCCACCATCTTCGTGCCGTATTCCCGGCACTGCTGGGCATGGAAGAGGCCCGTGGCCCCGGTGATGCCCTGGGTGATGACCTTGGTGTTTTTATCGACCAGTATGCTCATTGCATCTCTCTCCTTCAGGCGCTCACGGCTTCGACGATTTTCTTTGCGGCATCGGCCATGCCGTCGGCGGCGATGATGTTCAGGCCCGATTCGGCCAGCATCTTCTTGCCCTTATCCACGTTGGTGCCCTCCAGGCGCACCACCAGGGGAACCTTGAGCTCCACCTGCCTGGCCGCCTCGATGACGCCCGTGGCGATGACGTCGCACTTCATGATGCCGCCGAAGATGTTGACCAGAATCCCCTTCACCTTCTTGTCGGAGAGGATGATCTTGAAGGCCTCGGTGACCCGCTCGATGGTGGCGCCGCCGCCCACGTCCAGGAAGTTGGCGGGATCGCCGCCGTAGTGCTTGATGATGTCCATGGTGGCCATGGCCAGCCCCGCCCCGTTGACCAGGCAGCCGATGTTTCCCTCCAGGGCGATGTAGGAGAGATCGTACTGGGTGGCCTCGATCTCCATGGGGTCCTCTTCGTCGTAGTCGCGCATGTCCCGGATGAGCCGGTGGCGGAACAGGGCGTTCTCGTCGAAATTGAGCTTGGCGTCCAGGCAGAGCAGATTGCCCTCGCGGGTCACCACCAGGGGATTGATCTCCAGCAGCGAGCAGTCCGAATCCAAGAAGGCCTGATACAGCCCCTGAAGCAGGGAGACGGCCTGCTTCACCTGGGTACCCACCAGCCCCAGCTTGAAGGCGACCTTGCGGGCCTGAAAGGGCATCAGCCCGGTCAAGGGGTCGATGGGCTCGAAGAAGATCTTCTCCGGCGTCTCGGCCGCCACCTCCTCGATGTCCATGCCCCCTTCGGCCGAGGCCATGAGGGTGACCCTGGAAGTGGCGCGATCCACCAGCATGGAGAGATAGAGCTCCCGGCCGATGTTGCACCCCTTCTCCACCAGCACCCGCTTGACCACCTTGCCCTGCGGGCCCGTCTGGCGGGTCACCAGGGTCATACCCAGCATTTCCCGGGCCAGCTGCTTGACCTCGTCGGGCGAGCCGGCGAGCTTGACGCCGCCGCCCTTGCCCCGGCCTCCGGCATGAATCTGGGCCTTGACCACGTAGGGCCCCTCGCCGATGCGCTTGGCCCAGTCCCGCGCCGAATTGCTGTTGTAGATCACATGCCCTTCGGGCACGGGGACGTTGTACTTGCGCAGAATTTCCTTGGACTGATACTCATGGATGTTCATTGAAACTCCCTCACCGATGAAAAGGTTTCAACAGGCCCCAGGCCCTTTGTTCAGCATACCGCCGCGATAGAGGCGGGCAATGCCGGGGGCGGGTAAAAAAAAGCCCCTGCCGGGGCAGGGGTTCCTGGTTTTGCTCAGCCTTTGGTTTTTTCCCAGTCCGCCATGAATTTCTGAATCCCGATATCGGTGAGGGGATGCTTGGCAAGCTGCCGGATGACCCCGTAGGGGATGGTGCAGATGTCGGCGCCGATGAGGGCCGCGTCGAGCACATGAATGGGATTGCGCACCGAGGCCACGATGATCTCGCTGGCATAGCCGTAGTTGTCCAGGATGGTGCGGATCTGCTCGATGCCCTCCATGCCCGCCTGGCCGATGTCGTCGAGCCTGCCCACGAAGGGGGAGATGTAGCCGGCGCCCGCCTTGGCGGCCAGCAGCGCCTGCAGGGGGCTGAACACCAGGGTCACGTTGGTCTTGATGCCCTCGGAGGCGAAGATGCGCGTGGCCTTTAAGCCCTCCTCGGTCATGGGCACCTTGATGACGATGTTCTTGGGATTGATCTTCGCCAGTTCCTGCCCTTCCTTCACCATGCCGGGGGCGTCCAGGGCGATGACCTCGGCGGAGATGGGCCCGTCCACGATGCCGGTGATCTCCCGGATCACCTCGAAGAAGTCGCGGCCGCTCTTGGCGATGAGCGAGGGGTTGGTGGTCACACCGTCCACCAGACCAAGTTCGAGGGCTCCGCGGATCTCGGAGATTTCAGCCGTATCGATGAAAAACTTCATGCTTCCTCCTTGGGGCAGTCAGAATCTGCCGGAAATGGATTCAATCGCTTTCGCACCGGTCCGCCTTGTAGCGGTCGCGGCAGCCGGTGCTGCAGAAAAAAAGGGGCTCTCCCCGGATGCTCGCCCGCACCGCCTCGTTTTTCGGCACGTAGGTTCCGCAGCAGGGGTCCTTGACCATGTCTTCGCCCTCCCCGGAGGGGCCGGAAGGGGGACGCCGTGCGGGCGGTCCGCTTCCCAGACTCTGCCGGAGCGCGGAATACAGGGTGTAGCCGAGGAAAATGAACAGGGCCAGCAGCAGGAGCTTGATCATGGGGCCATCCAGTCGGTCAGGTAGAGTTCCACCGGATCGGCATCGCCGAGGCTTGCCAACAGCGTATCCAGGGACCCTGAAAACCCGGGAATCCGCAGCTCGGGGCGGAGATCCCGAAGGGGCTGCAGCACGAAACGGCGAAGATGCATCCGCGGATGGGGAATCCGAAGAATGGGCGTTCGCATCCGGAGCCTGTCGTAGAGCAGCACATCGATGTCCAGGGTCCGGGCCCCCCAGCGCACCGAGCGCTCCCGCCCGAAGCGCCCTTCCACCTCCAGGCAGAGCCGCAGCAGCGCCTCGGGGCAAAGAGAGGTCTGGGCCTCGAGCACCGCATTGAGATAGGGGGGCTGGCCCTCGGGTCCGCCCAGGGCCGCGCTCCGGTACAGGGGAGACAGGCCGGTGATGCGCAGCCCGCCCTCTTCCAGGGATTTCACGGCGCCGCGCAGCGTCTGCTCCCGCGCGCCCAGGTTGGCTCCCAGCCCCAGATATGCCTGCGCCATCGCAGCTCCCCCTTTGAAGCAGCCGATTAAATCACAGCCCTTAAGGCGCGTCAACGAAGGGAGCGCCGCGTTGCGCTTGTACAGGGGCCGTGATAAGAAGTGAATAAGTACGGTTGGCCGAACAAAGGGGCTTTACGCGGCCCCCCCCCCCACTCCCCCATGGGGCGCGCACCTCCATCCGAACGGATTTCCCATGAGCCTGACATTGACCCTCGCGGTTCGGGATCTGGACCGAACCGAATATTTTTACGACCGGGTGCTGGGGCTGCCCCTCTCCCGCGTGCTCCCGGCTCCCGGCCACCCGCCGGTGCTGCTGCTTCAGCTCGGCGACTGCGTCCTGTGCTTTCGCGACGCCGGGGTCATGGAGGCCATGCACCCGGCCCTGCTTCAGAATTTCGAGCGCCATGCCTTCGGCGTCGGGATGAACATCGAGATCGCCCTCGACGACATCGCGCCCCTGTCGAGACGCCTGGATCGGGAAGAGGTCCGCATCCTCTACGAGCTGGACGATGAGGAATTCGGCCGCAAGGAGATCTGGGTCCATGACCCCGACGGCTACCTGCTGGTGCTGATGCAGGAGCCCGAGGCGGCGGATGCCCCATGAGCTCCCGTCCCGCCCCCCAGAAACGGATCAACGGCATCCTCAAGGAGCTCTGCGCCTCCCACCTCCAGGGCAAGGAGGCCCCCCTGCGCCTGGCCATGACGGCGCTTCTGTGCGGGGGCCACATCCTCATCGAGGACGTCCCCGGCCTGGGCAAGACCACCCTGGCCCTGGCCCTCTCCGGGGTGCTGGGCCTCTCCTTCGGCCGGGTGCAGTGCACCAGTGATCTGCTGCCTTCCGACATCACGGGGCTCTCGGTCTTCGAGCGGCGCGAGGAGCGCTTCCGCTTCATCAAAGGCCCCATCTTCAACAACGTGCTGCTGGTGGACGAGATCAACCGCGCCATGCCCAAGACCCAGAGCGCCCTGCTGGAGGCCATGGAGGAGCGCCGGGTCACGGTGGACGGCACCACCTACAGCCTGCCCGATCCCTTCCTGGTCATCGCCACCCAGAACCCGGTGGAGCAGGTGGGCACCTATCCCCTGCCCGAGTCCCAGCTGGATCGCTTCAGCCTGCGCACGGGCATCGGCTACCCGCCCCGGGAGATCGAGCGCGACATCATCCGCGGCGGCAGCCTCAAGGGGCGGCTGAAGGATCTCAGGCCCCGCATCGAGATCGACGACATCCTCCAGGCCCGGCAAAGAGCGCAGGAGGTGGAGCTTTCCCTCAAGGTGGGCGACTACATCTGCGATCTCGTCGAGGCCACCCGCAGCCACCCCATGATCCTCTCGGGCATCAGCACCCGCGGCGGCATCGATCTGGCGGGTGCGGCCCGGGCCTGCGCCTGGCTGGACGAGCGGGGATACGTCGCCCCCGAGGACGTCAAGGAGATGTTCATCGCGGTCTGCGCCCACCGCCTCATCCTGCGCCCCGAACAGGCGCACCAGAACCCCGAGGAGATCCTGCGATCGCTGCTGCAAAAGCTCCCCGTCCCTACGGCCTGAAGCTCACCCGCGCCGGGGCCACCTACATCGGCCTCACCCTGCTGCTGGGCTTTGCGGCCATCAACACGGGCAACAACCTGCTCTACCTGCTGGTCTCGGCCCTGCTGGGGTTCATGGGCCTGACGGGCCTGCTTGGAAAAAACAACCTGGAGGGCCTGCGCCTGCACCTGGAGGCCCCGGCCGAGCTCTACGACGATCAGCCGGGGCTCGCCCGGCTCCACATCCGCAACGCCAAGCGCCTGTTTCCGGTCTTTCTCGTCGAGCTGGACATCGAAGGCAACCGGGCCTTCATCCCCTACGTGCCTGCGCGCACCGCCATCGACATCCCCTTCGACCTGCAACTTGCGGGGCGGGGCCGGGTGGAGCTCACCGGCCTCTCGCTTCGGTCCCGCTTCCCGGTGGACTTCTTCATCCGCAACCGCCGCCTGCCCTTTTCCGAACAGCTGCTGCTGCTGCCCGCCCCCCGGCCCTTCGATCCGGGCCGCATGCGGGAAGAGAGCGCAGACCGAGGGGAGCACCCCCGGAGCCTCCCCCGGAGAAGCGCCGAGGGCGAGATGATGTCGGTGGGCGATTACAGCGGCAGCGAGCCGCGAAAGCACATCCACTGGAAGGCCTCGGCCCGCATGGACGCGCTGAAAGTGAAACAGTTCGCCCCGGGCAGCGCAGCCCCCGTGATGATCGATCCCGCCCTGATGCCGGGCGGGGATCTGGAAACCCGGCTGGGACAGGCGGCCTGGCTGGTGAACCTCTACGGCAAGAAGGGGCTGCCCATGGAGCTTAAGCTTGCAAGCGGGGAGCGCCTCGGCGCTGAGGCGGGCTCCGGCCGCCTCAGGCTGCTGGCGAATCTGGCCCTCTATGATGCGCGTTGAGCGCCTGCTGCGCGTCTGCGCCTGGCTGGTGGCCCTTCCCGGGCTGGCTTCCCTCTACCCTCACCTGGATCTGCTGCCCAAGGCGCTGATTCCGCTGCTGCTTGTTCTGGCCTTCCACCTGGATCGCAAAGGCGAGGTCCCCCGCCGCACCGGAGCTCTGCTGGCCGGGCTCACGGTGCTGCTCTTCGCCTTCTACCTGGTGCGCATCCCCAGCCAGAGCCTCTCCATCCCCGTGGTCAACATGGCCGCTTTGGTGCTGGCCGTGCGCCTGGTGGGGGAGAAGACCCCCAGGCAGCTCATCCAGCTCATCGCCCTCTCCCTCTTCGCCCTGGCGGGCTCCACCCTCATCAGTATCGACATGGATTTCTTCCTCTACCTGCTCATGCTGCTGGTGCTGGTGCCCGCAAGCCTGCTGCTTCGCTGCGCCGAGACGAGCTGCCCGGGGCTTTCCTTAAGCCGGCTGCAGCTGCGCCGCCTGCTGAGATACGGGCTGGTGCTGCCGGCGGGCTCGATGGTGCTCATGTTCTTCTTCTTCGCCATCCTGCCGCGCACCAGCCGCCCCCTGTGGGATTTTTTGAACCCCGAGGCCCAGGCCACCGTGGGCTTCAGCGAGACGGTGGAACCCGGCAGATCCGAGAGCCTGGTCACCCGGGGAAGGCTCGCCTTCCGGGTGGAGAGCCCCTCGCTGCCCCAGGATCAGCTCTACTGGCGGGGCAACGTGCTCAACGAGCCGCAGGGAGGCCGCTGGGTACGATCCGCCGGCCACCGCCCCGCGCCCTCCCGGGTTGCGGGCGGGCGCATCGTGGAGCAGACCTTCTACCCCGAGGATCGCCGGGGCCGGGTGCTCTTCGGTCTGGATCTGCCCCAGGAGATGCGCCAGGTGCGCAGCGACGCCCAGGGCGACGCCACCTTCACCCGCAACCGGGGCCAGAGCCTTTCGCGCCTCTACTACGGCGTGCGCTCCCGCATGGGCGCGCAGCTGATGCCGACCCGAGGCATCGATCGGGATTTCTACCTCAGGCTGCCCGAAGAGATCTCGCCCCGGATCCGTGCCCTGGCCGCAAGGCTGGATACGCCCGGCGGCCCCCGCGCCGATCTGGAATCCCTCGGCGATTTCTTCCGCAAGGGAGGCTACCGCTACAGCATGGAGTCCCTGCCCACGGGGGAGGATGCCCTGGCCCGTTTTCTTTTCGAGACCCGCGCCGGGCACTGTGAGTTCTTCGCCGGCTCCTTCGCCACCCTGGCCCGGCTCCTTCGCATCCCCGCCCGGCTGGTGGGGGGATATCTGGGCGGGGAGTACAACGATCTGGGCGGCTACTACCTGGTCACCGAGGACATGGCCCACGTCTGGGTGGAGATCCACCTGGAGGATGAAGGATGGGTGCGCCTCGATCCCAGCCGTTTCGCCGTCAACTCGGGGGCCGAGCTGCTGGGCAGCCGGGGGGGCAACCTCTCGCTCTGGCAGCGGCTCTGGGACGGGCTGGATTACGCCTGGGGCCGGGCCATCATCCGCTTCGACCTCAGCAGCCAGGTGGAGCTGCTGCGCTTCACCTCCTCCGGCCTCAAGCGGCTCCGCGGGCACCTCGACCCCGAAAGCCTGCTCTACCCCGCACTGGGGGGAGCCGCCATCGCGACAGGGGCCTTTTTGTTCTGGAACCTCCGGTTCGGCCCCGGCCCCGCCCGGCGCCTGGAGCGGCGCTATCGGCGGCTGCTCCAGAAACGCCTCGGGGACGCCGCCCGGGATCCCTCCCTGGGGCTCTTCGATCTGGCCCGGCAAAGCGGCATCGCCGAAGCCATGGATTTCGCCCGCCTGTATGCCGATGCCATCTACCGCGACCGACCTCTGAGCAGGAAGCAACGCCGGAAACTGGCGGCGTTGCTGCGCCGCATCCGGCGCCCCCGGGAAGGCGGCGCGGCCGTCGGCAAGTCTCCATAACTTCACTCCCCTTTCATTCTAATTATCTAAGAAGTGATATAGTTGCAGGGCTTCATGCGTCGTTTTTTCAGCTCCGGAAGACGCAGCCCATACCCAGGAGTCTGTCGGACTTTACGGACTGATGCGAAAACCTGAAGCTTCGAGAGCAGATTTCTGCTCGTTTGCAGCCCCATAGCCATAGCTATGGGGCAAAAAGGAGCGGGAATATGGGCCGAAGAATCGAATTTGCAGCCAGTTCATGGATAGTCCGACAGGCTCCTGGAGTGTTTCTCGCGCTTTTGATCCTGGCGGCACTTTCCGGCTGCCTTGCCGCACCGGCCGCAGCGGCAAAAAAATCCATCCTGCTGCTGGAATCCATGCCCATCGAAATCCTCCGGGAGAGCAGCCGCTGGTTCGGGATTCAGCTGGAGGAGCTCGGCTACGAAATCGGCGGAGATCTCGATCTCCGAATTCTCAACGCCAACGGAGACAGGCGCAAGGCTGAAGAGCTGCTGGAAGAGGCGCTGGAGAAACACCGGCCGGATCTGGTGGTGACCAACGCCACCCTGGCCGGCCAGATGGCCAAGGAGCGGCTCCGGGGCAGCGGCATCCCTCAGGTTTTCATGAACGTCGCCCACCCCGTGGCGGCGGGGCGCAGGCTCGAAGGAAGCGTGGATTACTGGTGGGAGCCCTCCGGGCCCGAAGCCGAACAGGAAAAATACGCCGCCGTCCTGAGAGAGAACTCCGCCGCGCTCGAGCAAGGCATCGTCGTTCCCCTCGATCTCCTCCAGCTCGCCGGTGAAAACGTTTACCGCTCGGAGCAGCCGTGAAGCTTCAGACCAAGCTGGCTCTCGCCATCCTGCCCCTGATTCTGGGGTCCATCCTGGTGCTGGGTTACTGGGCCAACCGCACGGCGGAAAACGCCCTGGTGGACTCCCTCTTTCAGAAAATGGTCATGGCCCTGGAGCAGGACGTGACCCAGAGGCTAAGCATCGCCGTGGAAGTGCTGAAAAAACACGACCTGGATCGCCTCCCTTCTTACGTTTCACGCTACCAGCAGGACGCTCTTCGCAGCCTCGACGCCGCTCTGGGGGATTCCGACTATCAGACCGTCATCTTCGACCGCTCCAAAAACCTCGTCTATCTCAACCACAGCCGCCTGCTTCCGGAGAAGCAGATACCGCCGCTGTTGCAATATTTTCAGGACCGCTTCCCGCAAGACGGCCATCGGCACCTGCAGGGAAACATCCATCTGGGACAGACCGGCGTGCTCTACGTGGCCCACAGCTTCGAGGACTGGGACTGGATCATTTTCCTGCTCGATTCCGATCAAAAGATGCATGACGCCGTCTCCCAGATTCACCTGGCCACCCTTTCTTTGGCCCTGTTCTGCGCCGCCGCCAGCCTGGCTTTGCTGCTGGCCATGCTCAAGCGCTTCTACGTCAATCCCATCCTGAAGCTGAAACAGGCGGCCGCGGGCTACGCCCGGGGAGAGTGGGAGCATCAGACCGGGGTGCGCTCCCGCGACGAGCTGGGCAAGCTGGCCCGAAGCCTGGAGAGCATGGCGAGGGATCTGCGCGGAGCCGAGCAGCAGCGGGATCTGCATCTGAAGGAGAGCGAGGAGAAGAACGGGAGCCTGAAGCGGGAAATCCGCAACAGAACGGAGGCCGAAGCCCTGCTCAGGCGCCAGGCCCTGGCCCTGGAGCAGATGTCCGAGGGGGTCATCACCACCGACCTCGAAGGCAGGATTCTGGACTGGAACCGGGGCGCCGAACAGATCTTCGGCTACGGGCGGCAGGAGGCCCTGGGCCGCCCCGTCCACATGCTGCATTGCCCCGCCGTCAAGCAGAGGCTGTTGCAGCGCGTCATCGGCGCCGTGATGGAGCAGGACAGATGGAGCGGCGAGAGCTGCTTCGTCCGCAAGGACGGCACCCGGGGCATCCGCGAATCCATCGTCGAAACCGTCCGCAACGCGCAGGGCGAGCGCATCGCACTGGTCAGCCTCAGCCGGGACGTGACGGAGAAAAAGGCGACCGAACTGGCGCTGGAGAAAGCCCACTCGGAACTGGAAAAGACCGTTTCGGCCCGCACCGCCCAGCTGCGGACCTCCAACGCCCTGCTTCAGGAGGAGATCAGGGAGCGCAAACAGATCCAGGAGCAGCTCCTGGGCTACCAGCGGGATCTGCGCCTGCTGGCCTCCGAGCTCTCCCTGGTGGCGGAGAAGGAGCGCCGCGCCCTGGCGACCCAGCTGCATGACGGCCTGGGGCAGAATCTGGCCCTGCTGAAAATCCAGCTGGATCTCTACAAGACCCGCATCCCCCCCGAGCAGCGGGACGGCACCTTCGACGAGCTCATCCAGTCGGTCAAATCCGCCATCCGCTACACCCGGGA
>Ga0214472_10008394_pt1 | contig 10787 bp, 7 predicted proteins | sample RVTome_6_FD_207662 | JGI IMG/M metagenome (GOLD analysis project Ga0214472, IMG submission 207662) | Soil microbial communities from uranium-contaminated site in the Upper Colorado River Basin, Wyoming, United States - RVT140D175 | ecosystem: Environmental > Terrestrial > Soil > Contaminated >...
TCGGGAGAAAGTATTGCTGACAATTGTTGACGGCAGATTTGCAGCGATTGAACAGTGCAAACCGGCTAATCTTCCGGAATCTTTCAAGTTTACCGATCTGTCCCACTGTACCCTCATGCCTCCTCTGGTTGACAGCCATGTCCATCTGTTCATGTCCGGGACTATCGACCAAAAGATTCGGGAGTGGCAATTGGTCGCAGGATATGATGCGCTACGCCCAATTATTGGTCAACATCTTCACTATCTTTTCTCCCATGGGGTACTCGCCGTGCGTGACGGTGGGGACAGGGGTGGATTTGCCCTTCGATACAGGTCGGAAAAGGAGATGCATAATGGGGTCGTTCTGAAAGTCGTCGGTAGGGCCTGGCACAAAAAGGGACGCTACGGCAGTCTTATCGGCCGAAACCCAGAAGAGGCTGAGAATCTGGCTGAAGCCTATATTAAAGATAGTAAAGATCATGATGCCATCGATCAGGTGAAGCTGGTCAACTCAGGCTTAAACAGCCTTAAAATATTCGGCAGGGAAACGCCGCCGCAGTTCACCGGAGAGGAGATAGCTGCGGTGGTTGCCGCAGCAGCACAGCAAGGGCGGAAGGTAATGGTCCACGCCAACGGCAGGGAGCCGGTTCGACTTGCCGTGGAGGGTGGTTGCCACTCCATTGAGCATGGGTTTTTCATGGGCAGGGAAAATCTCCAATTGATGGCCGAAAAAGGGATCTTCTGGGTGCCGACCGTTTTCACCATGAAGGCGTATGGTGCCAATATCAATTCGGTCAACTCGGCGCAGGCTGGCGTCGATCGTCAGGTGATTGAAAAAAATCTCAACCATCAAATTGAACAACTGGCCCTGGCGCGTGAACTGGGAGTAAATGTCGCACTGGGGACCGATGCCGGAAGTCTTGGGGTCCTGCACGGAGAATCGATGGTCGAGGAGATGAAGCTCTTTAAAAAGGCCGGCTACAGTCTTGCAGAAACAGTACGGTGTGCGACCAGTAACGGTGCAGCATTACTTGGTATCGACGATTTCGGACTGATAGCAGTTGGTAAAACTGCAACCTTTCTGGTGGCCAGGGGAGCCCCGGCACAACTGCCGAGGAAATTATCCTATCTCGAAGCGATATACCAGAGCGGTGTGCCGAGTGAGTTGTATCGTAAAAACCCTGTTAAACATATGTAAACGTTCACCAGCACCCACCTAGCGTTGTGTGCAAAACACACGAAACAACAATACCATATGCCGCTATTCGAAAATGATGGTTGAATGTCATTAAATATTGACGTATTATACCTATAATAATGTACGTCAAATTTACAGGAGGGAGCCATGCTTACTAAGCTGACATTGCGAATGGACGATAATTTAATTGAATCAGCCAAAGAATATTCCGCACAAACTGGAAAATCTGTATCGCGTATAGTAGCTGATCTATTTGAAATTATTAAGAATGAGAGGTTGAACAAAGAAGAATCGCTCACTCCAACTGTAAAATCATTGAAGGGGATACTTAAAGGGAAGCAACTAGACGAAAAGGATTACAAGAATTATTTAGAAGAAAAATATTTATGAAAACCCTCTTTGATACCAATGTCATTTTAGACGTTCTCTTGGACAGGGAGCCGTTTTCAAACGATGCATCATTCTTATTGTCAAAAGTAGAACAGTCTGAAATTATAGGTTTTATTTGTGCAACAACAGTTACCACAATTTATTATATCGTCAGCAAAGCTCTTGGGTCTCAAGCGGCTTCCCATCATATTCAATCCCTCCTCTCGCTGTTCGTCATTGCCCCGGTAAATCGTTTGGTGCTTGAAAATGCAATTGCGTCCAAATTCAAGGACTTCGAAGATTCAGTTCTTCATGCTGCTGCATGTCATGCCGGAGCAAAATATATTGTGACAAGAAATATGGGTGATTTCAAAACTTCGAATCTGCCGGTATTTGAACCGAGAGAATTTATTAACGCTATAGAATTATTAAAAAACACATAACCAGTCAATAAACCTGACCACAAAATGTTATAAGTTTTGTGGTCATTCTGCAGAAAATTTTACATGGTGGTAAGCGCATCATTTCACTGAAACTACAGGACAATTTGCCTTAAGAATAACATGCTGGGCCGTTCTGCCGAAGAGGATTTTACCGACTTTGGAGCGGCTTTTCACGCCGATAATAATTTCATCACATCCATTTTCCGCTGCAAAGTTGACAATATCTTCACCAGCGGAATTATTCCTGATAAGCAGATGGGTATCGTACTGAATACCCTGTTCATCCAGAAATTTTCCTGCCTCGGCCAGGTTTTCTTCCGCTTCTATGATCATTTTTTTAGTTGTTTTTTCTCCCCCGGGAAAAGAGGTGACCAACTGAATTCTGCCTCCAAAGGCCTTGGCATGCCGCGCTGCGAGGTCGAGCAGATCTTTTCCAACGTTGGTTCCACGGTAGCCTACCAGAATTTGCATATTTATTACCTCTGTAATTGGTAGTCCCAACAGGTTCTCGGACAACCTCCCAGCTGAGACAATGTTTTTATTTGTATCTGTAAACGTATAGGGATCTGCCGGCATCTTCCTCTTCCCGGTGAACTGTTACATTTTCACCTTCTGAAGGAAATATGCAATATTCATTTCAGTATTCATGCCTGGATGTATATAATTTGGGTACGTTTAACGTGAACACAAGGAATTATCGTCCAAATCAGATGTTAAAAGCCGGAATCCTTTCACCCTGAATGAACAGCTACAGTAGAAATTTAAACCTTTTTCTTGAGAATATCGGCACAGCGGCCATTATTTTCAGCGTTGATTCGGTAGTAACCGCCTGTAACAGTGCATCCGAAAAACTGTTTGGTCAAGCGGCAGGAGGACTCGTCGGCCGAAAGTTGGCCGAGCTGGATCTGCAATTGGTTGATATCGATGGTTGTCCTGAATCAAAGGATGGATTTCCGGTAAATAAAATTGCAGGTAACACCGTCCACAACAAGGCCACTCAATTAGATTTTGGATTGCTGTTTCCGTGTAATGACAGCACAGAGTGGTTTCGGTCGACGTTACAACCGATATTGGAAAATGATGGCGAGCTCTCTTCACTGGTTTTCACCTTTACCGGGATAACCGATTTGATCGCGGATAAAAAGACCCAAAATCAAATTTTTCTGGCTAAAAGTGAATGGGAAACCACCGTCGACGCCATCCCGGATATTGTCACCATTCAGGACAGGGAGATGAGAATAGTCAGGGCAAACAAAGCGGCCCATGAATTATTCGGCTATGCGCTGGGCGAACTCAGGGGTAAGAAATGTTATGAGGTGTTCCATAACAAAGAAAGTCCCTGTACAGAGTGTCCGGTCAATCAAACAAGAAAGGATCATTGTTCCCGTACCGGCACAATTTACAACGAAATTTTAGACAAAAGTTTCAGCATATCATCTTTTCCTATTTACGACCGGCAAGGAAAAATGCAGCAACTCGTCCATGTGGCGCGGGATGTCACCCAGCTTCTCCGCCATGAGTCCGAAAAGAACCGGTTGATGGCCGCGATCGAACAGACTTCGGAGTCGGTGGTTATATCCAGCAGTACCGGGGAAATACAGTACGTTAATCCGGCCTTTGAGGAAATTACCGGCTATAGCCGGGACGAAGCGATCGGCAGGAACCCGAGTCTCCTGAAGAGCGGGATACACGACCGACAGTTTTATAGTTCGATGTGGAAGATTTTGTTGAACAAACAGGTCTGGCGAGGGCGATTGACCAACCGGCGGAAAGACGGCACCCTGTTCAAAGAGGATGTGATAATTTCTCCAGTGCTGGACAGCGCAGGGAAAATTATCAATTATGTTGCTCTCAAGCGGGATATCACACGGGAAGAACTCCTCGAGCAGCAGCTTCATCAAAGCATGAAGATGGAGGCACTGGGGACGCTTGCCGGAGGGATTGCCCATGATTTCAATAACATACTCTCCGCCATGATGGGCTATGGGGAGATTGCCAAAGGCCGTCTTCCTTTAGATCATCCGGCGAGAAAGGATCTCGACCAAGTGATTGCCGGTGGAGACCGGGCGGTGGATCTTGTGAAGCAAATCCTGACCTTCAGCAGGCGCGAAAGCCATGGTCAGTTTCGGATGTTCAAGCTGCAGTATGTCATTAAGGAGGTCATCAAGCTGCTTCGGCCATCGCTTCCGGCGACAATTGAACTGCAGCACGAGATAGACAATTCCTGCCGTTCCGTTTTTGCCGATTCCGGCCAGATGTATCAAGTCCTGCTGAACCTGTGCACCAATGCCAGGCAATCCATTGGGGACGGGCATGGCTGTATAACCATCAAACTTTCTGAAATAAATACAGCGGATCAGCTTGCTGGTGGGATCATTTTGCCGGAAAGATCGGGCGTGTTTCTTGACCTTGAGGTGAGTGACACCGGATGCGGTATTGAAGAGGGTATGCTGGATAAGATCTTTGACCCCTTTTTTTCCACCAAAATAAAGGAGCAGGGCACCGGCTTGGGCTTGGCTGTTGTCCATGGCATCATTAAAAAGCACAAGGGTGAAATACACGTTGCCAGTAAGGTTGGAGTCGGAACAACTGTTCATATTTATCTGCCCGCCGACGGTGGGGAGGTGAACAAGCGAAAGGTAAACGCTTCCTTGGAACAAGGCGGTAATGAAAGGATCATGGTTATTGATGATGAGCCTCAGGTTGCCGAGGTGTTGCAGGCAATGCTCCAGAAGGTTGGTTATACTGTCACGATATTTAACGACAGTATTGCCGCAGTGAAAAGATTTCGCCTGGATCCAAACTGTTGTGATCTGGTGATCACCGATATGCTTATGCCCGATATGACCGGTGTCGAACTTGCGCGTGAATTTCTTGGTCAACGTGCCGAAATCCCGATTATCATCCTGACCGGGCAGAGTGAAAACCTCGACAGACATCGTATAAAACAGTTAGGGGTTAAACAGTTGCTGCTGAAATCGATCAAAAAAGAAAAACTTTTCAAAATCATTCGAAGGATTCTGGATCATGGCAAAAATTTTAATCATCGATGATGATCGTGTCCTGGCGGATATGTTGCTCGAACAACTGGAGGCAGGCGGACATGCTGCCGCATCGGCTTACACGCTGGCAGCCGGGCTCAATCTCTTGCGACAGGGATCATTTGATATCGTTTTGCTGGATGTCCAGCTGCCGGATGGCAACGGACTGGAGTATATCCCCATCATTACCGCCTGCCCGTCAAAACCCGAAGTAATCATTATCACCGGGCAGGGCGAGGCGGATGGCGCAGAAAAAGCAATCGTCAGCGGTGCCTGGAGCTATATCGAAAAACCTTATGTAATCAGGGAACTCTCCCTGCAGTTAACCCGTGTCCTGCAATACCGAAGGGAGAAACAGAGGGTGGTAGCAATCCCCGTTTCCCTGAAGCGGGATGCTATAATCGGCAGCAGTCCGGCTATAAAAAAATGTCTGGACCAGGTTGCCAGGGCGTCTTCTTCGGATGCTAGTGTCCTGGTGACGGGGGCTACCGGAACCGGCAAGGAGCTTTTTGCCAGGGCTATTCATGAAAACAGTGCTCGGAATGAGAAAAATTTTGTTGTAGTCGATTGTGCATCGCTTCCTGAAACTCTTATTGAAAGCACTCTTTTTGGCCATGTGAAAGGGGCATTTACCAATGCCGATTCCTCTCAGGACGGTCTCGTCAAACATGCTCATGGCGGCACTCTTTTTCTGGACGAAGTTGGGGAACTGCCGATGAACATCCAGAAAACATTCCTGCGTCTTCTCCAGGAGCACGAATACCGGCCGGTTGGTTCCACAAAACAGCTGTACAGTGATTTTCGGGTTGTAGCCGCTACCAATAGAGATTTGAGAGAATGTGTGGAAAAAGGTACCTTCAGAAACGATCTTCTGTTCAGGCTCCAGGCTTATACTATCGATCTGCCGGAATTGAGATCCAGGTTGGAGGATGTTCGTGAGCTGGTCCTTCATTTTATCTCAAAACTCTGCCGGCGCTATGGGCTGGAAATAAAAGGTATTGCCGCCGATTTCACAGAGGCTCTCCTGGCCTACCACTGGCCGGGCAATGTTCGCGAATTGTATCAGACTATGGAACAGGTGTTCACAAATCCGCATTTGGGACCAACCTGTTTTGCCATTCACCTTCCGGAAAAATTCAGGATACAGCAGGCCCGGGCGGGGGTGAAAGCCAAAAACCCCTTGCCGAGGCAGGAGACCGGCGGAGTTTTGCCGACCTGGTCAGCCTACAAAAAAAAATGCGAACTTGATTATCTTGGTGAACTGAAGCTTGTTGCCGGTGGTAATATAACCGAGGCTGCAAGGATTTCCGGGATTTCCAGAACCAGGCTGTATCAATTGCTGGAAAAATACCAGTTGTCTTTTTCCTGAAGATGTTGCACTTGCCATACGAACACATCTTCTCCATTACTGTAAAAAAAATTTGAAGTGTTCACTTATGTTTACACCTGCCTTCTTTTGCCTCAATCCTCTCCTAGATCGACTTCTGTTTCAATTCATTGAAAATAATTAATAAATTACCTTTATTTGCGGTTTTTTAAAACTGGTACGGTTAATGCTTTTCTCACTGAAGATATTTTTCAGCGTCTGAGAATGTTAACAGTTATTTTTCCCGGGATTCGGCAACAGCATGAGAACATTTTTTTACTCGATTAAAAAATCGGACTGTGGTTCCGACTGTCACTGGCAGGTTTGTCCGCAACGGTATCTGGCCAAATTGAGAACAATCAACGGACTGCAGAAAATCCGGCCCATCTTCGGACAAATACCCTATATCTCCCTACCGTCGGATACGACTCCCAGGAATGGCGATATTGTTATTCTCTACGCCGAAAACTCTCAACAACTCGATATGATAATTGCGGCCAGGGAAGGTTTTGACGGTTTAAAAAAAATACTTGTGGTGGCTGATTCGGCGGGGGCCGACGGAGATAAGTATCATATGCTCGCTCCGAGGTTCATTACTCAGGCAGAGAGAAATATAGGTGAATTGGAAGCTGTGATCCTGAAGATGAAAGGACATACCCACTAACCAAGGCAAACAGGAAGCACTTCACGAAATCCTGTCTTAAAAAACAGGAAGAGAACTTCAAAGGTATTCATTTTCATAAAGAGAATTGCCATGGCACAGGATCAGTTATTTGCATCTTTTTTACTCGATAAGACACAGGACCTGGAGATTGCCCTGCGGGCAGAATGCGTTACCGAAGCAACACCGATAACCGGCATGATACGGCCGCTCCCTGCCAGTTTAGATTTTGTCGAGGGAATTATGTATCTGCGGGAGGAGGCAATTCCGATCATTAATCTGAAGAAACGGCTCGGACTGGTTCAGCAGGAGTATGGAGAGGGCGCTATGGTAGCCGTAGTCAAACTTTTTCATCGCCGGTACGGTCTGCTTTTTGACGAAATTAAAGAAGTGTTCGCGGCAAGCGTGGCCGATGTCCGGAAGATCGATGCTGCACTACAGACTGACGATAAGATTATATCGGCTCTTATTCAAACGAAAAAGGATAGGAGAACCGTAGAACTCCTCGATCTTAATAGTCTTTTTTTCGGAAAATCCCTTGAACTGGAGAAAATGGGGGAGACGCTCCAAGGTGAAAATACCCATAAAAAGGAACTGAAATACCTCAGTTATGTGGTTTTTAATTTTGCTGAACAATCCTTTGGCGTTCCTGTCGAATGCACCCGGGAAATAACCTTTTTTGATGCGGAAAAACATATCTATCAAGCTGGAATTGGGAAAAAAGATAAGTCATTTAGCGGTTCTCTTGAGGATATTTTCAAACATGGCGATATCGACGGAACCCTGACACTGAGAGGACGGACTATTCCGGTAGTGCGAGCAAAGAGGATTTTAAATGGCGCCGGCATATCAGGCGATGAGCACCTGGGTGAAAAATCCAGGATCCTGATTTTGGCCAGCAACGAGTGCTCTATTGGTGTCGTTGTAGAGGAAGTGACGACGATCGAGACAATTCCGGAGGATGAAATTATGCCTTTTGGACACTGTCAAAATCCATCCGTCTCAGGAATCTACCAGAAATCGGCAGGACACAACATTATGCTGATGAATATGGAAAACCTCGTTTGCCATCGCCTGGACGAACTAAAAGCTATGGGCCGATTAAGCTGCGAAGTGGGAGGAATCGAAACCGGGAGCAGCTCATCGGCCGGTTCACCCTCAATCGGAGCCCATAATATTCTTACCGAAAATTGCTATCTCGTTTTCAGTGTCGGCCAGAATATGGCCGTTCAGTTGAAGGATGTCCAGGAAATTATCGAGAAAGAAGGAGTGCTGGGGGTTCCCGGCGGCAGTGGATTCAGTTGCGGCGTTATTAATCTGCGGGGTGTCATCGTGCCTGTCGTAAAGCTGAGAGAATTCTATGGTTATAAAAAAGGCCAGTCTCATCGCGCGGAGCAAAAACTTATAATATGCAGGACGGATTCCCGGACGGTGGCGCTGGAGGTAGACGGTATTGTCACGATCTGCAAGCAGGAGCAGTATCAGAAAACCGCATCGCTCAAACCGGATCTGGCCAAAAGAGAGGACACCCTTGACCGGCTGATAGTCTTCGACGGCGGAGTCGGCAAAACAGAACATGTGCTGGTGGTAAACATTCATAATCTTATTCGTAACCACCTGGATGTGGCTGCGGTTTGAGTAATATACATTTTTAATGGTTAAAAACCGTTGCCAAAAATAATATCGTAAGAGGTAAGAGATGGAGAATTCGGGAAAAGCAAAAATAAGTGAGCAGGATGCATCGTGTTTGAATCTACTGATGGAACCGAGCTATATCGTCAATGAGAAGAAGGTTATCACCTGGGCAAATCAAACCTTCTTCGATCGATTTAACTTCACCAGCGCTGCTGTAATCAATCAAATGACCTGTGAAGAAACTTGCCCCACACAGCTTTGCGGAACAAAGGATTGCCCTGTCGATAAATCCAGAAGAATTAACAAGGCAGTAACAGCCGAGGTAATCTATCAGGAAGGTAAAAACGGTAAAAATGGTTTGGCGTTTTTTACCAGCAAAGCCGTACCGATGAATGGCAGCGGCAGCACCTTTGTCAAGTTGGACGATATCAGTCTGCTGAAACAGACCCAGGCCCGGTTGCGGCAGTTGTCCACCGATCTCGACGTTATTCCCACTCCCATTATGGAGATCGATACTAAGTTCACGATCACTTTCATGAATCCATCGGGTGCAGCTATAGTGGGACTGACGGTTGATGAGGTGGTCGGCAAAAAATGCTACGACCTGTTCAAGACCCCCCATTGCAAGACGGAGAAATGCGCCTGTGCACGGGCAATGAAAACCGATTCCGTGGTGACCGAACAAACCATTGCCCGGCCACAGGATGGTGTCATTATTCCTATTAAATACACCGGAGCACCGATCAAGGATGCCAAAGGCAATATTAAGGGCGCCCTCGAATATATTCTCGATATGACGGAGGAAATAAAGCAGAAGCAGATGGCCGATGAGAAAATAGAAAATCTCAACACCCTGCCGACGCCGGTCCTGGCAATGGATACCGATTTCACCATCACCTTTATTAACCCTGCCGGTGCGTCTGTGGTTGGTTCTACCCCGGATGAGGTGATCGGCAAGAAATGTTACGACCTGTTCAAGACCCCCCATTGCAAGACCGAGAAATGTGCCTGTGCCAGAGCAATGAGAACCGATTCGGTAGTGACCGAGACGACTATTGCCCGTCCGGCGGAAGGAGTCATCATCCCGATCAAATATACCGGTGCGCCGATTAAGGATGCCAAAGGAAATATCAAAGGTGTTCTCGAGTACGTTCTTGATATGACAGCAGAAATAAAGCAGAAGCAGGCGGCGGATGAGAAGATAGACAACCTCAATACCATCCCGACCCCCATCCTGTCGATCGATACCGATTTTAACATCACCTTCATGAACCCGGCGGGGGCCGCCGTTGTTGGTTCGACCCCTGATGAGGTGATAGGCAAAAAATGCTATGACCTGTTCAAAACCCCCCATTGCAAGACAGAGAAATGTGCCTGTGCCAGAGCAATGAAAACCGGCTCCGTAGTGACCGAGACAACTATTGCCAGGCCTGCGGAGGGGGTGATTATTCCGATCAAATATACCGGGGCACCGATTAAGGATGCCAAGGGAAATATCAAAGGCGCACTTGAGTATGTCCTTGATATGACGGAGGAGGCAAAGCAGAAGCAGGCGGCGGACGAAAAGATAGAGAACCTCAACACCATTCCGACCCCGATCATGTCGATCGATACCGATTATAATGTCACCTTTATGAACCCCGCAGGGGCAGCCGTGCTGGGATCGACACCTGATGAAGCTATCGGCAGGAAGTGCTATGATCTGTTTAGAACCGATCATTGCCGGACAGAGAAATGTGCCTGCAGCCAGGCGATGCGAAGCGACACCGTGGTACATGCACAGGCAACTGCCAGGCCTAACGGAAAAGTTATGCCGGTAAAATATACCGCATCCCCAATAAAGGACGCCAAAGGAAACATTAAAGGTGCTCTCGAGTATATTACCGACGTGACTGCCGAGAAAGCGGTGGAAAAGCTTATAAGCGATGCGGTGGGCGATGTCGATAGTCTGGTAAACGAATCCAAGCACCAGATGGTTCAGGCTAGCCTCAAAGTCGATGAGATGAACGCGCTGATCGACGAAGAGGCGAAAACCCTTGTTGGTTCGCTGAAGATGGTCAAGGATATGGTTGCCAGTTCCTCGGAGATGCTGAAC
>Ga0214472_10008395_pt1 | contig 10787 bp, 5 predicted proteins | sample RVTome_6_FD_207662 | JGI IMG/M metagenome (GOLD analysis project Ga0214472, IMG submission 207662) | Soil microbial communities from uranium-contaminated site in the Upper Colorado River Basin, Wyoming, United States - RVT140D175 | ecosystem: Environmental > Terrestrial > Soil > Contaminated >...
AGGCGCGCTACACGGCGGCGATCCAGGAGGACGTGCGCTGGCTCGGCTTCGACTGGGGCGATCGCCTCTACTACGCCTCGGACTACTACGAGCAGCTCTACCAGTACGCCATCCGGCTCATCGAGCAAGGCGATGCCTTCGTCTGCGACCTCTCGGGCGACGAGATCCGCGCGACCCGCGGCACCCTCACCGAGCCCGGCCGCGAAAGCCCGTACCGCGGCCGGCCGGTGGCCGAGAACCTCGACCTCTTCCGGCGCATGCGCGCCGGCGAGTTCCCCACCGGATCACGCACCCTGCGGGCGAAGATCGACATGGCCGCGGGCAACGTCAACCTGCGCGACCCGGTGCTCTACCGCATCCTCCACGCCCGCCACCACCGCACCGGCGATGCCTGGTGTATCTATCCGATGTACGACTTCGCCCACGGCCAGTCGGACTCCATCGAGGGAATCACCCACTCGGTGTGCACCTTGGAGTTCGAGGACCACCGGCCCCTCTACGACTGGTTTCTCGACCGCCTCGGCATCCACCACCCCAAGCAGATCGAGTTCGCCCGCCTCAACCTCACCCATACCCTGCTCAGCAAGCGCAAGCTCCTGCAGCTCGTCCAGGAGGGCCACGTCGCCGGCTGGGACGACCCGCGCATGCCGACCCTCGCCGGCCTGCGCCGGCGCGGCTACACGCCGGCGGCGATCCGTGACTTCTGCGAGCGCATCGGCGTGGGCAAGGTCGACTCCACGGTGGAGATCGCCCACCTGGAGCACTGCCTGCGCGAGGACCTCAACCTCCACGCCCCGCGCCGCGCCGCGGTGCTGCGCCCCCTGAAGGTGGTGATCGAGAACTACCCGGCCGGCGAGGTCGAGTGGCTGGAGGCGGCCAACCACCCGCAGGACCCGGCGGCCGGAACGCGCCCGGTGCCCTTCACCCGCGAGCTGTACATCGAGGCGAGCGACTTCCTGGAGGATCCGCCCAAGAAGTTCTTCCGCCTCGGCCCCGGCCGGGAGGTACGCCTGCGCTACGGCTACTACGTCACCTGCACCGGCGTGGTGAAGGACGCCACCGGCGCCGTGGTGGAGCTGCGCTGCACCTACGACCCGGCGACCCGCGGCGGCGACTCGCCGGATGGGCGCAAGGTCAAGGGCACCATCCACTGGGTCTCGGCCCCCCACGCCGTGGTGGCCGAGGTGCGGCTCTACGACCACCTCTTCACCATGCCGTACCCGGCTCTGGAAGAGGCACCGCTGGCGGAGCTACTCAACCCGGCCTCCCTGGAGGTCCTCACCGGCTGCCTCGTCGAGCCGGGCCTGGCGCAGGCCGCGCCCGGCAGTGGCTTCCAGTTCGAACGCCACGGCTACTTCTGCGTCGACCCGGTCGACTCCACCCCCGACCACCCGGTCTTCAACCGCACCGTCTCCCTGCGCGACACCTGGGCCAAGATCGCCCAGGGGTGAGGCCTTCGCCGGAACCGCGTAACGCCAAGGCGCGAGGGAAACCACGAAGGACGCGAAGGGCACGAAGAACTGCCTGACGCAGAGCCGCAGAGCCACAGAGACGCAGGGGGATGAGGTGCGCTGCGCGCGTGATCCTCGGATGGAGAACGGTGAATGGACGCGGATGAGGATTGAATGAACGCGAATGCGGGTCGCCTTCAACAGCTATTTCGCTAACGTTCGATGACGTCACGACTCAAACCGAACTCCATCCCAGCAGGCTCCGCCGTTTGACAGTTGTACATGGTAAGCCTACCGTCAGACGTACGTTTGGAGGTGTGACATGGCGCGTATTCCGGACATCGTTCCGGTCACTGACCTGCGGCAAGATGCGGCCAAGGTGCTGGATCGTGTGAAGGGCTCGAAAGAGCCGTTGATCGTTACCCAGCGGGGGCGTGCGGCGGCGGTGATGTTGAGCATGGAGCGTTACGAGGCGCAGGAGCGGGAGCACGAGATCCTGCGACGGATCGCCAGAGGTGAGCAGGAGATCGCGGAGGGGAAGGGGCACGGGCTGCGCGAGGTGATGAAGGATGCGGACCGGACCCTGAACCGGAAATGAGGATCCGGTTCGCGGCCTCGGCCCGCGACGACTTCCTTGAGCGCATCGCCTACATCGCGAACGACTCGCCACAGGCGGCCCGCCGCTTCAAGGACCGCTGCCTGACCGTCCTCGAGCGGCTGGAACGCTTTCCAGAGTCGGGGCGCAGAATCCCGGAGTTCCCGGACCTACCCCACCGCGAAGTGCTCGTCGGTGCCTACCGCTTTTTCTACCGGGTCAAGGGCAAGACCATCTGGATCGTCGCCGTTTGGCACGACGCTCAGATGCCGGAGTCGCTCGGCGGGTAACCGGAGATGGAAACCACGGAGGACGCGAAGGGCACGAAAAACTGCGTAACCCAGACGCGCAGAGCCGCGGAGACGCAGAGGGGTGAGGAGCGCTGGGCGCGCGATCCTCGAGCAGCGAATCACCAATGGACGCGCATCGCAATGCCGGCTTGCCGAGGTTATCGGTATCCGATAACCTGAGACGGTGATCGAGAGCTTCGGGAATCGACTGAACCATTAGCGAGGATCGACCCATGAGACAGCCCCAGAATCCATTCCATCCGGGCGAGATCCTCCTGGAGGAGTTCCTGGAGCCCGATGGGATCACCCAAGCCGCCTTTGCCGAGCGCCTCGGCTGGACCCGCACCCGCCTCAACGAGTTGATCAAGGGCAAGCGCGGCATCACCGCCGATGCGGCCCTCGACCTGGCAGCCGCCCTTGGCACTTCCGCCAAGCTGTGGATGAATCTCCAGGCCACCTACGACCTCGACCGCGCCGCCAAGCGCCGGGAGGTGGCGTAGGGAAGCCTTGCGGTCACTGCCCGGCCGTAGCGCGGAACCACGAAGCACTCGAAGGACTGCTCAACATGTGCGCACCAGCCTCAGGAACTCGGCCGCGAATGGACGCAGATACGGTTCGCCCTCGACGGCTATTCTGACGACTCACCCACCCGGCCAATACGCAATAGCGCAAGCCAGACCCCGCCAGATAGACCCCGCCACAGATACCGGAGTCGCCCGGCGGGTGACCTCGCGGCCCGAGTCGCCGACCGAGCGATGAAACAGCCGCAAAATCCATTCCATCCGGGCGAGATCCCCCAGGAGGAGTTTCTGGCTCCCGATGGGATCACCCAAACCGCCTTTGCTGCGCGCCTCGGCTGGACCCGCACCCGCGTCAACGAGCTGATTGGAGTTGCCCCGGTTTGGTGGACGGGTTAGGGCTTTCGCTCGGTAAGGGTGTCTTGGCTATGCTCGCGCTGGTTCATTGGTGCCGGTCGGTTGTGTTGAATCCTCACCTATCGCAGTGAAAGGTCCACCGATGCTCGCGATCTTCGTCGATGCCGATGGTTGCCCGGTGAAAGGGGAGATCTATCGGGTGGCGGCGCGGTACGGGCTCAGCGTCAGGCTGGTGGCGAATAAGTGGATGCAGACGCCGGACGAAGCGTGGATCGAGATGGTGGTGGTGGACGGGGAGGTCGACGCGGCGGATGACTGGATCGTCGATCACGTCGGCGACGGCGACATCGTGATCTCCGCCGACATCCTCCTCGCCGCGCGCTGCCTGAAGAAGGGGGCGCGAGTGCTCGGCCCGAAGGGTCGCCCGTTCACCAAGGAGACCATCGGCGATGCCCTGGCGACGCGGGAGTTGATGGCCGATCTGCGTGAGATGGGCACCCTTACCGGTGGTCCGGCGCCGTTCGAGAAGCGAGATCGCTCTCGTTTCCTCCAGTGCCTCGACGAGACGATCCAGGCCGTCCGCCAGGAGTAGCCGGCCTCACGAACCGGTCAAGTGTTGGGGCCGTGTCGCGGGGCCGGGCGTCGTTTGTTGGGTATTGGGCAACGAGCGGCGAGGGCGGGACGGGGTTGAGGAGCGCAAACAGGGGGAGGGTGTGAGTTGTTGTCGTTTTCGGTTGGGTGGGTGGAGAGCCGCGTCGGTAGCGACGAGCTAGAACCCGTACTCTCGGTGGACGCGGCAGATGCGGACGCGGAAGGAGGTATACCAGTCGCTGGCGCGGGTCTGGGCTTCGCGGTGGGCGGGGTCTTTTCGCCAGGCGCGGATCGCTTCCCGCGAGCGCCAGTCGGAGACGGATCTTCCGCTCTCCTTAGTCATTGGCCTCGAGGCCGGTGAACAGGTGAGCCGGGGAACCTCCCGAGCTTGCGAGGAGAGCGGCCTCCTCATCCCCTCTTCACGTTGAGAACGTCTGTGGAGCGCTGGTGATCCGGCGCGAGGATCCGTGTCCGTCCGTGTTCATCGGTGGTTCCGTCTCGGTCTTGCCGCTGCAGGGCCGCGTCCGGCACGAGCCTCGTCTCAAAATTGCACAATCGGGCCGGGTTTCAGGTAGTCGGTGTGGCGAAGATCAGCAATCGGCACCGGAGGAGGGCCGTCAGGAGGGGGGATGGGAAGGGAAGTGTCGCTATAAGTTTTCGGTCCGACTATTTGTATTCGTTGGCCTCGCCGCTCCAGAGTCGTGACCGGCATGAGCCTCGTCTCAAAATTGCACAATCGGTCCGCGTTTCAGGCGGTCGTGGCCTCGTATGGCAGCCGTCGGCTCAGGGGCCAGCGCCGTCGGCGTGGCGGCAGGGAACGGGAAAATTTCCATCAGTCTTTGGGTGAACCGTTTGTTTCTGTTGGCTCACGACTCTAGCGCCGAGACGGACACGATTCTCGCCTCAAAATTGACAAGATTATGTCGAAGGAGAAGGCAGCCGCTGTCTGAATTTTGAGCAATCGGCTAAAGGGCAGGACCGTCGGGGGGTAGGGCGGGCAGGAAATATTTCTATGAATTTTATGGCGTAATGGCCTGTTTCTAAACGAGCCCCGTCCAAGATGCGGCGCCGGGCCTGGCGACGTCACCTGCATGGCACGCGGTATGCGAGCGTGCGACGCAACGGGCGGCTTGTCGGTCCTTGCTGGGTGGGGCCAGGTCCAGGGACGGCGAGCCCGGGGAGAGGGGTCGAACCGCGCTACTTTGGGCGCACTGGGGGGAGAAGGATATGGTCGGAAGGCTAGGGCCGGTGTGGTGTGGGTCTGTAGTGCTTTCGGCGTTGGTGGTCGGGTGCGGTGGTGGATCCGGGTCGTCGAGCGGGGGTGACCTCGCACCGGCCCAGGCCACGACCCGAGTGTCGGAGGCGCAGGCGCTGAGCAACCACTACGTGGAGGTGGGTTTCGCCGCGGCCGCGGGTGACGACGCGGGGGACCCGGGCAACTACGTGATCACCGACCCCGACGGGGCGTCCCTCGCCGTATCCGCGGTCCGGCTCAGCGACGACCGCACCCAGGCGGTCCTGACGACCGACTCCCAGCAGGCGGTGCAGTACCGCCTCACCCTACGCGCCCCGGCGGTCCATACCTCCGCGACCGGCAATCAGGGCGACACGAGCGCCTCGGTGGTCTTCAACGGCTCCATACAACTGGAGCCGTTCGTGGCCAGCGCCATCTCCCTGAACGCGAACCAGATCCTCCTCACCTTCAGCGCGACGATGGCCGCGGCATCGGTGGCGGATGTGAGGTTCTACGAGATCGCGGATCCCGACCTGGCCGTCACGGCGGCGGTGCTCCAGGCGGATGGGCAGAGGGCGATCCTCACCACCGCGACCCAGGCGAACGTCGCGTACACGGTGCGGGTCACCAATGTGACGAACAAGACCGGCCAGCTCATCAACCCGTTCTTGAGCGAGGCCGAGTTCTCGGGTATCCCCCCGGTCGACGACGTCCCTCCGAAGCTGCTGTCGGCGCAGGCGACGAGCAGCACCACGGTCCTCCTCACGTTCAACGAGCCGTTGCGCAGCAACGACGTCGATAACGCGGCGGAGGACGCCAGCAACTACAGCCTCTCGCCTGCGGTGACGGTCATCGCGGCGCAGCTCAACGATGTCAACACCCAGGTGCTGCTGACGACGTTGCCGCTGGCGGCGGGCGTCCCATACACGCTCGCCGTCGACAACGTCAATGACGCCGCCGGCAACTTCATCGACCCGGTGAATCGGTCCGTCGCCTTCACGTTCCAGGGTCAGGCCGGCCTCGACAACGACCTGCCCCGCGTCGTGGGCGCGGCGTCGACCGGCAACAAGGGAGTCCTGGTCCAGTTCAACCGGCCGATGGGCGACAGCGCCACGAACCCGGGGGCCTACGTGGTCGTGCAGGACGACGTCAACCCGGAGGTCGGTTTCCTCACGATCACCGGCGCCGCCTTCACCGGGCCCGATCGCACGGCGGTCACCCTGACGACCCTCAGCCAGAACGAGGTGACCTACGACCTGACCGTCGTCAACGTGCGCGACCTCATCGGCCTGCCGATGGCGGCGAAGCAGATCATCGCCGGCGTCCTCCTCGATCCGTCGGCGGCCTCGTTCCCGGGAACGCCGCCGAGTTGCCCGCCGCTGTCGTGCACCAACGGCGAGCCGGGCATCGATGGCCACGGCCTCTGCGCCTCCGATGACGACTGCACCGACAGTCCCCCATGCACGGTGGGGCCCTGCGCGGGGGCGTGTGCCTCCTCCTGTACGCTCTCGGACTCGGACGATGACGCCCTGACCGACAACGACGAGCAGCGCGGCTGGGTGGTGACGATCCAGCTCGCCAACGGGGATACGATCCGACGCGAGGTGACCTCCGACCCCGGCGTGGCCGACACCGATGGGGACGGCCTCCCGGATGCCCTCGAAAAGAACATCGGCACGGACCCGCGCCACGCCGACACCGACGGCGACCAACTAGACGACAACGAGGAGTGGAACGTCGTTTACACCGATCCGACGAACCAGGACACCGACGGCGATACCATTGCCGACAACTTCGAGGTCGAGTTCTACAAGACCAACGCCCTCGTCGCCGACTCCGACGGCGACGGCTACAGCGACTCGCAAGAGCTCTTCGAGATGAGCCGCGATCCGCGCATCGCCGACCTGCCGCGGTACGAGATCGTCGTGGGCGCGGTGCGGCTGCAGATCGACGAGCGCTTCACGACCACCGATGACAGCGGCAACGTGGTGACAGAAGACTCCAGCACCTCTACGTCGCTGGAGAACGACACGTCGTTCAGCTCGGCGAGCCTCAATCAGACCGTTGGAAACTTCATGGCCGAAGTCGCGGGCGACGGCGGCTGGGATACGACGAATGGATGCGAGGTAGCCCTCGCTGCGACGGGCAATTGTTGGCGAGCCGTCCTCACGGCCACGGTTGGCGGGGGTGTAGAGTTCACGACCGCCAACACCACGGAGTCCGCGCGGGCCGCGATGAACGCCTTCCAGACTTCACTGGACAAAGGCCGTGAAGTCAGCACCGATCACGCCGTCACCCGCGAGGTCGCGGGCGCCAGCCTGAGCGCCGAGGTGACCCTGCAGAACCTGTCCAATGTGGCCTTCACGCTCAGCAACGTCGAGATTCGCGTCGCCACCACCGACCCGCAGGATCCCACCCGCCTGGTACCGGTCGCGACCCTGTTCCCCGACAGCACCGTGCAGACAGGCGATGCGGCGGACTTCAACATCGGTCCCGGGCAGACTCGCGGGCCGGTGATCTTCTCCAACCGCGAGGTGTTCCCCAACCTCGTGGAGGATCTGATGCGCTCGCCGCGCGGCCTGGTGTTCACCGTGGCCAACTACGATCAGACCACCGAGGATGGGCGCAACTTCGCCTTCGGCCTACAGCAGGTGCAGGAGCGCACCGCCGAGGTGAGCTTCGACTTCGGCGATGGCGAAGCCAAGGAGTTCCACGCCATCACCGCCGGGGTGTTGAACCGTCCGCGCGACGAGCTGCGCTGCGCCCCGGCCGGCGACCATCCCGATCAGTCGTGCGTCGACGACGCGGACTGCGGCACCTCCACGCCGTGCGAGGGCGGCACGGTCATCGGTGGCTTCACCGACTTCGGTGGCACCGGCCGGCCGGACGGTACCCGGCTCGATTTCGTCCTCCAAGACATTCTGGACATGCGCAAGAGCACGCCGGCCGCCATCCTGGCCGGTCCGGATCTCGTGGCGAACACGCAGGCACAGGGCGATGACGTACAGGTGATCCCAACGGGCACGGCTGTGGCCACCGCGGCCACCGTGGTCGTGGCGCCGGGCCGCGACCTGGTGCTCGACAGCGCGCCGAGCGGCGACGATTTCAGCGGCGTTGCCCCGCGCATCGTCGCCGGCCAGGACGGCGTCGCTGATACGGCCGCGAGTGGCGATGACGTGCAGGTGCTGCCGGTCGGCACGACGCTGCTGGCCGCCGGCACGGTCGTGATCGCGCCGGGAGCGAACGGGCAGCTCGATACCGTTTCGTCCGGCGACGACGTCGTGCTGGGTCCGGACGGCATTTTGCCGGGCAACGACGGCGCCGTGCAGAGCGTCGCCCAGGGGGATGACGTCCAGGTGGTTCCGGTGGGAACCACCGGCGTGCCCGAAGACGCGGTGGTCATCAGCGCCGGCCGAAACGGCGTGCTCGATACCCCCCTTCGTGGCGATGACATCGTCGCCGTCGTCACGGGATATGAGGTCAGCAAGACCTGTAACGCGAGCACTCCCTTCGCCATTCTCGCCGGGCCGAACAGCCAGTCAGACACCCAGGCAGAGACGGGCATCTGCACCATCGCCTCGCCACCGCACTTCGTCGGCGAATCCTGTTCGCGCGACGCGGCGAATCCCGACGCCGGGTGCGGGGTGAGCGACACCGCCCCCACGAGTACGGCTGCCGCGAATGCGGCGGCCGGAACGACCTCCCTCACGCTGGCCGATGCGGCCGCGTTTCCTTCCAGCGGCGTCATCAGCGTCGGTAGTCAAGAGACCCGCTACACGGGCAAGGCCGGCAATGTACTCACCATCCTCGCGCTGGCCGCTGACGCGACCGCAGGGGACATCGTGACGCTGGTAACCGGCCGCTGCACCGCCGACGACCAGGTGGTTGCGTTCGGGCAGAACGCGGGCTCGCGCGACGCGATCGTGGTCAGCCCGAGTACGGCGCAATTCCTCGCCAGCGTACCGGGGGGGGACGACGTGTACGTCGCTCCCGGTATCGCGTGCACCGAGGATGCGGATTGCAGCGCCGGGGGAAGCGTCGGCCAATGTAACGGACCGCAGAACGTCGTGCGCGTCGAGCAACGGCGCAACGGCCAGTTCCGGCGCTTCTGGGCGATGCTGCTGCCGGACAATACGCAGGTCCAGACCGACTTCGGCGACATCCTGGTGCGCCCCGGCGACGCCATCGCCCTGGCGTTCATCCAGGACATCGACCGCGACGGCCTCATCGTCCCGGAGGAGTTTCTGCATCACAGCTCCGACTTCAAGAAGGACACGGACGATGACCAACTCGGCGACTTCTCTGAGGTCCGTCTGGGGTGGGACGTCGGCGTGGTCGGACAGCCGATCCGGCGCGTGTTCCCGGATCCCAGCCTCCGCGATACGGATGGCGACGGCCTGACCGACAAGGAGGAGCAGGATCTGCGCATCGTGCAGTGCGCCTGCAACGCGATCGGTCCCAAGTCGCTCCTCGGCAGCGGCGGTCTGTTGCGCGGCGATGCTCCGGCGGACGGAGCGATGCCGTGCCACACGGACGACGACTGCGGTGGCGTGGCCGATTCCTGTGTCGACGCGGTGCACTGCGACGCGGACGGGCTCGAGGCGTGTCCACCCTGCAGCTCCGATGTCACCCGCAACCAAACCGACCCGCGGGTGCGCGATACCGATGAGGATGGTGTTTCGGATGCCGACGAGATCTTTGGCTACCTCACCGGCGCCGGCCTCGTCGACCCGAGCAGCGCCGCCGTGATCCTGGCCGGCACCAACCTCAGGGCGGACACCGTGGCCTGCCCGCAGAACTACTGCGTTGAGGATGCGGACAAGCCCGCAGTGCAGAGACAGCATTGCATGACGGATGGAGACTGCTTCAGCCGCAACTGTATCCATCCGGTGGCGTGTGATGAGGTGCAGGTCGTACCGCTGGGCGCCGGCGTCCGGGATGCGCGCACCGTGGTCGTGGCCCCGGGGCCTCTCATGGGTCTGGTCTCCATGGCCGCCCTGGGCGACGAGTCTGACGTGTTGCCGACCAACGGCCTCGCCGACAGTCGCTTACAGGGCGACGATCAGCTCGTCGTGGGGCCGGGCCAAGGGGTCCGATCGGCCAGCGGGTGCGTCGACGGCGGCTCCTTCGAGCTGTGCTCCGCCATCAAACCCGGTGTGAACAGCCGGATCGATAGCCTGCGTCGCGGAGACGACGTGATCATCCCCGGCGGGTCGGGCCAGAAGCTCGAGGTCAGTGATCCGCTCAGTCCCGACACCGACATCGACCTGATCGCCGATGGCATCGAACGGCTCCTGGGCTCCAGCCCCAATCTGCCGGGGGATGCGATCTTCGGTGGCGACCTGGATGCGGACGGCTTGACGGACGTGTTGGAGGCCCTGGGCTGGACGGTTCATCTGACGGATGCGACGGGCGCGAAATCGACACGCAGCGTCCTCTCGGACCCGTATCTGCCCGACACCGACTTCGACGGCCTGCCCGACTACGCCGAGCGCAACCTGGCGTGCCCCACGGCACCGACGTGCGACACAGGCACGTGCTCCAATGACGGTGACACATTGTGCAGCGTCGACAACCCCTGCGAGAACCGCTGCCCGACGGATCCGAATCGGGTGGATACGGATGGCGATGGGATCAGCGATTTCGACGAGCTGTCGGCGGAGCAGTTCGCGGATCTCGAGCGGTTGAACAACTTCTTTCCCGCGTTCCACATCGACGGCACCGGCTCGAAGAGGTACGGCACCGACCCCA
>Ga0214472_10008396_pt1 | contig 10787 bp, 11 predicted proteins | sample RVTome_6_FD_207662 | JGI IMG/M metagenome (GOLD analysis project Ga0214472, IMG submission 207662) | Soil microbial communities from uranium-contaminated site in the Upper Colorado River Basin, Wyoming, United States - RVT140D175 | ecosystem: Environmental > Terrestrial > Soil > Contaminated >...
CCCTGGTTCGCGAAACGCCGCTGGGACAGCCGCACGCGGCTGCCCTCGATCGACTCCACGGTGACGAGCGGGACGCCCGGCTGGTCCAGGAACGTCGAAAGCATGCCCGCGACGTCCTTCTCGGCCGCCTTGGACAGGGCGCTCCAGAGGTCCGCCGCCACCGCGCTGCCCCATTCGTGGGCGGCCAGGTAGTCGAGCACGCCTCTGCGGAACGCCTCGCGGCCGACCCAGGTCTCGACCATCGTCAGCACGGCCTGGCCCTTCTGGTAGGCCAGCTCGTCCGCGGCCTGGAGCAGGTTGTCCAGGGAAGTGACGGGCTGGCGGATCGCGCGCGCGGTCGTCCGCGCGTCCGTGTTCATCGCGCGCTGCGCGCCCCGCACGGCGGCGACCGCGGTGCGGAACTCGGGGAAGGCCTCGGCGGCCGCCTTGTCCCCCATCCAGGAGGCGAAGGACTCGTTCAGCCACAGGTCGTCCCACCACTCCATGGTGACGAGGTCGCCGAACCACATGTGCGCGAGCTCGTGGGCGTTGATCTCCACCAGCTGCCGCCGCTGGGCGGCGCTGGCCCCGCGCGTGTCGAGCAGCAGGACGGTGTCGCGGAAGGTGATGGCCCCCGCGTTCTCCATCCCGCCCGGCCAGAACTCCGGCACCGCGATGAGGTCGAGCTTCTCGTAGGGATACGGGCGGCCGAAGTAGCGCTCGAGGGCGGCGAGCAGCGGCGGCGTGACGCGGACGGTCTCGCCCGCCAGGCCGCTCGCGCCCTTCACCGTCACCACCCGGCCCGGCACGGACATGCCGGGGATCGGGACGTACTCCAGCGGGCCGGTCGCAAGGGCCAGCAGGTAGGACGGGAGCGGCTTCGTGCGCGCGAACACGACGGTGCGCTGCCCTCCCTGGACGGTGTCCGAGGCCGGCGGCGTGTTCGACACCGCGGTGTGCGACTCGGGCACCACGACCGTCAACTGGTACGGGATCTTGAACGCGGGCTCGTCCCAGCAGGGAAAGGCCTGCCGCGCGTCGTCCGCCTCGAACTGCGTGAAGAGGTAGGACTCCCCGTCCACCGCGACTTTGTACAGTCCGGTGGCGCGGGTGTCGTATTCGTTGGCGAAGTCGATCTCCAGGACGTGGCGCCCGGGCCGCAGCGGGGCGGCCGCGGCGACGTCGAGGCGGCCGCGGTCTCCGCTGCGGTGGGTGACGTCCACCGCCCCGTCGGGACCTCCGAGGGAGAGGCGACGGATCTCGATGTCCCTGGCGTGGAGCGAGAAGCCGGAGACCGGCCTTCGCACGTCCAGCTCGATGCGCGCCGAGCCGGTGTAGTCGGGCTTCCGCGCGTCGGCCGTGAGACGCACGGCCTGGGACACGGGCACCACGTCCGTGCCGAGCCGGTGGCCCGAGGACGGAGCCGTCGCCGGGGCTCCGGCCGCGGCGGGTACGGCGAGCGCGACGAGAAGGGCGGGGACGCGGCGCAGGGCAGGGATCACCAGGCCTCCTTGGGCGAAAAACAGGCAGACACCGACACGGCCGTATACGCGGAGCGGCCGTCCAAGGTTCGATGCCGCCCGAGCCGGCTTCGTTGGCAGCGAGGGCATCCACCCGCCTGAATGGTCGCTACCGCCGCGCGACCGCGAGAAGGTGCGCGCTGAGGCCAAGCAGCGAAGGCTCGCGTTCGACCGCGCGGGCGGCGGGCGATCACCTCTGCGGGCGGCTCGTCACGGGAGGCCATGTCGCGTCGCGGACCGGCACATGGTACCCCGCGGCGGCGGACCGCGGGCGGAGGAATGTGCGAGGATCCGGCCATGCGCCGGCTCGCCGCAGCCGCACTCGGCCTCGCCGCATACCTCGCCCCCGCGACCGCGGCCGAGCCGCCGCCGTCTCCCTCGCCGCCCGCCGGACGGGTGGTCGAGGCGACACCTACGGCGACACCCACCCCCGAGCTGTGCGGCCTGCTCCAGCGTTGCGGGCTGCGGGTGGATCAGGGCTTCTGTCCGCCGGCCATTTCGGGGGGCGTCAAGGGCGTCACCTACGACGAGGCGCGCTGCGCCGAGGCGCGCGACCTGCGGTCCCGCGGCGTCATGCCCACCGATCCCGTGGGGTCGCGGCTGTACCGCCTTCTGGGCCGCCGGTACCGCGCGAGCTACACCATCGGCGACAGGGTCCGCCTGGGAGAGGCGCAGCTCACGTTCCTCATGAACGACCTGCCCCTGGCCGCGAGGCTGCTCACGCACTTCCAGAAACGCCCCTACGAGGTCCGCTACCTCGACGGATCGCGCACGCGCTTCTGGGGCCGCAAGGGAGACGCGCTCACCGGCGAGGCGCAGCTCGTGGCCGGCGGGCTCCCCGAGCGGCGCCTCGTCTACTTCGGGCGGGGCGTGTCCAAGGTCGCCTTCTGGCGACTGGGGGGAAACGGCTTCATCCAGTTCGAGTTCCAGCCCGACCCCAAGGGCGTGGCCTACCGCCTCAAGCTCATCGCCTCTCCCGATACCGGCATCATCAACGCCATCATGAACACCGGCCTCTTCAAGAGGGTCGTGCACGGACACATGCGCGAGGTGCTCGAGGACATCACCGAGGCCGCGGACAAGCTGGCCAACGGCGGGGAGGCCGCCATCCAGCGCAGCCCCGAGTGGTCCGCGGAGGAGAAGGCGAAGATCGCGGCCTTCCTGCAGCTCCCCCGCGCGTGAGGACGGGCGCCGGGGGAAGGAGACGAGAGAGATGAACACGAGGACCGAGCGCGACACCTTCGGGCCCATCGAGGTCCCCGCGGACCGGCTCTGGGGGGCGCAGACCCAGCGGTCGCTGCACCACTTCAAGATCTCGGGGGAGCGCATGCCGCGCGCCCTCATCCACGCCCTGGCCCTGGTGAAGAAGGCGGCTGCGCTGGTGAACCTCGACCTGAAGATGCTGCCCGAGGCCAAGGCCCAGGCCATCGTCAGCGCCGCGGACGAGGTGCTGGCCGGCCGCCACGACGACGAGTTCCCGCTGGTGGTGTGGCAGACGGGCAGCGGCACCCAGACCAACATGAACATGAACGAGGTCCTGGCCAACCGGGCCAGCGAGATCCTGGGGGGGCCGCGGGGCGACGGGCGGCTCGTCCATCCCAACGACGACGTCAACAAGGGCCAGTCCAGCAACGACGTCTTCCCCACCGCGATGAGCGTGGCCGCCGTGGACGCCCTGCGGGCTCAGGTCGTCCCCGCCGTGACCGCGCTGCGCGACGCCTTCCGCGAGAAGGCCGAGGCCTTCCGCGACATTCCCAAGATCGGCCGTACCCACCTCCAGGACGCGACGCCGCTGACCCTGGGCCAGGAGTGCTCCGGCTACGTCTCGCAGCTCGAGCACGGGCTCGCCCACCTCGAGGACTCGCTGCCGCACCTTTTGGAGCTGGCGCTGGGCGGGACCGCGGTGGGCACGGGCCTGAACGCCCACCCCGAGTACGCCACGCGGGTGGCGGAGCGGCTGGGCGCTTTGACCGGTTACCCGTTCGTGACGGCGCCCAACAAGTTCGAGGCCCTGGCCGCCAACGACGCCCTCGTCCACGCGCACGGGGCCCTGAAGACGGTGGCCGCGTCGCTCAACAAGATCGCCAACGACGTCCGCTGGCTGGCCTCGGGACCGCGCTGCGGGATCGGGGAGATCACGATCCCCGAGAACGAGCCGGGCAGCTCGATCATGCCGGGCAAGGTCAACCCCACCCAGGCGGAGGCGGTCACCATGCTCGCGGCCCAGGTCATGGGCAACGACGTGGCCGTGAACATCGGCGGCGCGTCGGGCAACTTCGAGCTCAACGTGTTCAAGCCCGTCATCATCCACAACTTCCTGATGAGCTGCCGCCTCCTGGCCGACGGCAGCGCGAGCTTCCGCGAGCACTGCGTGGTGGGCATCACCCCGAACCTCGAGCGCATCCGCGAGAACCTCGAGAACTCGCTGATGCTGGTGACCGCCCTCAACCCCCACATCGGCTACGACAACGCGGCCAAGATCGCCAAGACCGCGCACCAGACGGGCAAGACCCTGAAGCAGACGGCGGTGGACCTGGGGCTCGTCACTGCTGAACAGTTCGATGAATGGGTCAAGCCCGAGAAAATGGTCGGCTGAAGGCAAGAGCGGCGAGCGGAGCGGGTTACTCGACCTTCTCCACGCGGTAGTCGCTGGTGAGGCCCGCCGACTGCGCCACCGCCACGTGGTCGATCTGCCAGCAACGGGGACAGGCCACGGGCACGGTCTCCGTCGGCTCGCCGGCCTCCGTATCGTAGACGATCACGTACGGCTTGCGGCACTTGCTGCAGTCGTGGCGGTCCCGTCGCTCGCCGCGTGGTCCCGCCGAGGCCGGGCCGGGCGCGCGCGCGGGCCGGCCCGCTCCGCTCGGGGCGGCGGCGGCAGGAGCGGGGGCGGACGCCGCGCCCTTGCCCAGGGCCTGCGCGATCGACTCGCGGAGATGGCCGTGCGGGGCCATGAAGGTCGAGCCCCGCGTCGCCCGGCCGGGGCCTTCGAGCGTCACGGACCAGCGGTCCCCGATCTTGACCAGCGACACCGTCCAGGGCTGGTCCCGGGCGCGCGCGCCCAGTCCCGCCGCCACCTCGGCCTCCACGGCCTCCCGCTCCTGCTTGGAGCAGCCGGCGCAGAGGATCTTGAGGCTCATCGTGCCCCCAGGATACGCCTTTCGCCTACGTCGCACCTCCCGCGGTCAGCAGCGCTTCGGCCTCGATCTCCACGAGCATCGCGGGGTCGATGAGCCGGCTCACCTCGACCATGGTGGTCGCCGGGCGGATGCGGCCGAAGACCTCGCCGTGGGCGCGGCCCACCTTCTCCCACTCCGCGATCCGGGTCACGTAGATGCGCGTGCGCACCACGTGCTCGAGGCTGGCCCCGGCACGGCCGAGCGCCCGCTCGATGTTGCGCAGGGTCTGCACCGCCTGGGCGTAGGCGTCGCCCTCGCCCACCACCCGGCCCGTGTCGTCGGTGGCGGTGGTGCCGGAGACGTGGACCACGTCGCCCACGCGCACGGCGCGGGAGTACCCGACCACCGGCTCCCAGGGCGTGCCGCTGGCGATGTTCTGTCTCATTGGCCTGCGTCCTCCTTGACAAACATGTCTAAATAGACCGTCCGGGACGGGGCCGTCAAGGACGGGGAGGACCGCATGATGATCTTCGGCAAGAAGCTGTCCGAGTACTGCCGTTTCCAGCAGGTGATCCTGTGGTTGATCGGGGTCGTCGGCCTGGCCAAGCTGGCGTTGTCGCTAGCCGGTCTTCCCGACGACACCACGAAGTGGCTGAGCCTCACCGTGGTCTCGCTGGCCGGGGTCTTCTACTACGGCGTGCGCGTCCACACCACGGGCTTCGGCAGCTACAAGCAGCTGCTGCCGCTCGTCTTCAACCAGAACGTCCTGGCTCATGGGATCACCGCCGTCGGGATCGTCATCGCGATCGTGACCGGCCACGACAACGTGTTCACCGCGCCGGAGTACAGCGGCGGGGGCGACGGCAAGACGTGGCTGCACGTGGGCGCGCACGTGGTGCTGGGCATGTTCGTGTTCTCCCTCATAGGGTGGCTGATCGCCTCCATCGTCATGTGGGTGACGAAGAGGGTGTCGCGGCGGCCCGCCCCGGCGGTGGTCTAGAACGAGCGCCGGCTGTCCAGCAGCAGCGTGACCGGCCCGCGGTTGACGAGGGCCACGTCCATCGCCGCCCGGAACACGCCCTCCGCGACCGGAAGGCCGGTACGCTTGACGGCCTCCACGAATCGGCGGAAGAGCCGGTCCGCCTCCTCCGGGGGCGCCGCCTCCACGTAGCTGGGCCGGCGCCCCTTGCGGCAATCGCCGTAGAGCGTGAACTGCGGCACCACCAGCACCGCGCCCCCGGCCTCGCCCACCGACCGGTTCATGCGGCCCTGCTCGTCGGGGAAGACGCGCAGGTGGACGACCTTCTCCGCCAGCTCGTCCGCGTCCCTGTCGCCGTCGCCGCGGCCCACGCCCAGGAGGACCAGCAGGCCGGGGCCGATGGAGCCCGCCGCGGCGCCCTCCACGCGGACCGCGGCCTCGGCCACGCGCTGGACGACGGCCCGCATCAGCGCAGCTCCAGCACGGCGCCGTCCTTCCCGACCACGGCGCTGCCGATCTGTCCCTCGCGCATCTCGAGCCAGCGGTCGCGCGGGACCTTCATGCGGTAGACCTGCCGGCCCTGGAGGACGACCGCGTAGGTCTCGCGGCGCTGGCCTTCCCGCTCGCCGAGGTTCAGGCGGATGTCGGGCCAGCGGGGAGACTTGCCCTTCCCCGAGGACTTGAGGGTGCGGGTCACCGACCACCTCTCCACGTCGTAGGCGACGCGCTGGCCATGGACCGGCCGCTCCCGGTACACCGGCTTGCCGTCCCGCGTCCCCACCTGCTGCCGCTCGGTGTGGCGGACCTGGCGGCGGCGCGCGACGATCCGCGCGCCCTCGGGGACCTCGTCCCGCCAGGCCTCTTCGCGGACGGTCTCGTGGTCCTGGATCTCCACGCTGCGCTCCCACTCGAAGCCCGCCACGGTGACGGCCTCCGCGTCGGGCTGGCGGGCGAGATACACGGTGGCCGCGCCCAGGAGCGCGGACACCGCCGCGATCGCGGCGAGCGCCCTCCACCGCCCGGAACGCGCGGCCGCCTCCGTGCCGGAGGCGGAGAGGGCCGCGGCCGACCCGCCGTCGCGCGTCGCGGCGGCGCCGCTCGCCGCGCCGCAGCTGCGGCACTGGCCCGCGGCCGCGCCGTTGAGCGTCCCGCAGAAGCGGCACCGCCAGTCCGCTGCCGCCGTGTCCGCGACGGGCTCGCCGTCCAGGGCCGCCATCATCCGAGGCTATGGAAGGCCAGCCGCGGCGTCAACCGGCAATGCGTCTATCATCTCGCCGGTGGCGCTTCCCGCGCGGATCGGCCGCTACAGGGTCCTCGGGCTCCTGGGTCGCGGGGCCATGGGCGTCGTCTACCGCGGCCGGGACGACGGGCTGGACCGGGACGTGGCGCTCAAGGTGATGGCCGCGGCCGACGCCGCCCCCGAGGGCCGCGAGCGGTTCCTCCGCGAGGCCCGGTCCGCGGCGCGCCTCCAGCATCCGAACATCGTGGTCATCTACGAGCTCGGGGAGCACGAGGGCGCGCCGTTCATGGCTATCGAGCTGATGGAGGGCGTGGACCTCCAGCGCGCGATCGCCGGCGGGCTGCGCCCCGACCCGCGCGCGACGCTGCCCATCGTGCTGCAGGTGCTGGCCGGCCTCGGCCACGCCCACGAGCACGGCATCGTCCACCGCGACGTCAAGCCGTCGAACGTCTTCCTGCCCCGGGGACGCCCCGCCAAGGTCATGGACTTCGGCGTGGCGCGCCTGGCGGCGGGCACGACCGCGGCGGGGGTGATGGTGGGGACGCCCAACTACATGTCGCCGGAGCAGGTGCGCACCGGCCTCGTCGACGGGCGCAGCGACCTCTTCTCCGCGGGCCTCATCCTCTACGAGCTCGTCACCGGCGAGAAGGTCTACCGGGCGGACAACGTCGTCTCGCTGCTCTACAAGATCGCGCACGAGGAGCCGGCGCTCCAGGACCTCCCCGGCGGGCCGCAGTGGCGGCGGCTGCGGAGCGTCGTGACCCGCGCCCTGGCGCGGGCGCCCGAGGACCGCTATCCCGACGCGCACGGCATGTCCGAGGACCTGGCCCGGGCGCTGTCCGACCTGGGCGGACCCGCCGCGGGCGCGCCGGCCTGGCACGACGCGTGGCTGCCCCCGAAGCCGCCGGCTCCGGGACCGCGCGGCGCCAGCGCGCCGGGCGGGGCGCCCCCGCCGGTCGCGGCTCCGGCGGTTGGGCCCTCGCGCCGGCTCGCCCTCGCCGTCCTGGCCGCCGCCGCCGCCGCCCTGATGGTGGGCGTCGGCCTGTTCGTCTCGGTGCGGCCGCCCGCATCCCCCGCACCCCCGGGACCGGAGCCCGCCGCCGCTCCTGCCGAGCCCGGCCGCCCAGTACCTCCCGCGCCCACCGCCGTCCCCTCGGCACCGCCGGCGTCGCCGGCATCGCCGGCGCTCGAGCCCGCGGCGGCGCGGGCGTCGCCCGCCGACCCGCCGCCTCGGCCCGTGTCGCCCCCGCCGCCGCCCACAGCCGCCGCGGCCCCGCCCGAGCCGCGCCCGGGAGGCGATGCCGCGCGGCTTGAGAAGGCGCAGGAACTGTACGAGCGGGGCCGCTACGCGTCGGCCCTGGCCGAGGCGCGGACGGTGCTGCGGCGCAACCCCGGCAACGCGGAGGCCAGGACCCTCGTGGAGGACGCCGAGGCCGCGGTGGTCGTGGAGGACCGGATCAAGAAGGCGCGGGAGGCGCTGCGCAAGGGCGACCGCGAGAGGGCGCTCCAGGAGGCGAGGGCGGGGCTGGCCGTGGCGCCCAGCGACGCCCGCCTGCTGGCGCTGTTCAGGGAGGCCACGCGCTGACGCCGCATCCGCTCGTATCGCCCGAAATCGTTTTGGGTTAGGATGGCGGTCCCGGCAGAGCGGCCGGGGAGTTGGCGCCGAAGGAGGGGGCCCTCATGACCTACGTCATCGCGGAGCCGTGCGTGAACACCAAGGACACCGCTTGCGTCGAGGTCTGCCCGGTCGACTGCATCCATCCCAAGAAGGACGAGGCGGAGTTCGAGGGCGAGAACAAGCTGTACATCGATCCCGAGACCTGCATCGATTGCGGCGCCTGCGTCCCCGTCTGCCCCGTCCAGGCCATCTTTCCGCAGGAAGAGCTGCCCGAGAAGTGGGCGCAGTACACGCAGATCGACGCCGACTGGTACGCGAAGCGGAAGTAGCGCCGCCGACCACCCCGCAGCGATCCTCGACCGCTCCCTCCGCGGGGTGAAAAGGACCGAGGCGATGGGAACCCGAGCCGACCGCAAGGACGAAAGGATGGCGTTGCGGATCCCCGTCAAGGTCGACGGGTTCGACGCCGACGGCCCCTGGCAAGAGATGACGATGAGCGTGGACACCTCCTCCACCGGGGTGGCCTTCGTGCTGCGGCACCCCGCCCAGTTCGGCCAGGTGCTCCTGCTCTCCCTGCCCCTGCCCAAGCGCTTCCGGCAGTACGACCTCACCGACCCCTCGTATCGGGTGTACGGGGTCGTCCGGCGCGTGGAGCCGGGACGGGACCGGGCCGTCCTCGGCGTGATGTTCCTGGGGAAGAGCCCGCCGCGCGGCTTCGAGAAGAACCAGGCCGGGCGGTACCTGCTGTCCCAGGATCCGGCGCCCGGGACACGCGCCGAGCGTCGCGCCTGGGAGCGCCGCGAGCTGCCCTACAACCTGAAGCTGGTGCGCCAGGCGCCCGGGCAGGATCCCCAGCAGGAGCACACGGTGGCGGAGAACCTGGGCAAGGGCGGGGCTCGCGTCCTCACCTCGATGCCCGTGGTCAAGGGCGAGATCATCATCGTGGAGGAGGTGGGCGGCCCCTTCCGCACGCGCGCCGAGATCAAGAACATCTACATCGGCAAGGACCAGATCCCGCGCCTGAACCTGAAGTTCCTCGACGGCGAGACACCGGACCGGCTGATCGCCGGGGGCTAGGGCCGGCGGCTGCGTGACGCGGACGCGTCCGGAGGCGGGCTGCCGCGACCTCGCCTTCCAGGCGGCCTACTCCGTGGGCGAAGCGGGCGAGGTGGCCCTCGAGGACTACGCGCGGACCCTCGGCCGCGCCGCCGCCGCGGAGGCGGTGCGGCCGGCGGGCGAGGCCGCGGCCGTCACCGGCGTCCACCTCTGCGCCGTCGGCGGGCCGTTGACGCCCGCCGTCCTCACCGACATCGAGGACTTCGCCCGCGGGCTGGCCGCGGGCGGGCGCGGCTGGTCGTGACGGCCTAGCCCTAACGGGCCAGGAGCCCGTGGCGCCGCAGGATCTCCCGCACCCGGTCCTGGGGCAGGGCCAGCACCTCGTGCCCCTCGTGCCCGCGCATCGTGCGCGCCGCGACGAGCGCGTTGACCACCGCCTCCTCCGTGGCCCCCACCGTGGCCTCGAACAGCGGGCCCATGCGGTCGAGGGGCAGCATCTCGAGGGCCGTCGTGCCCTGCTTCTCCGCGGCTTTCGGGTTGGCGGTCGAAAACGCCACGAAGAGGTCCCCCGAGCCGTTTCCGGCCACGCTTCCCGTGCGGGCCAGGCCCAGGGCGGCGCGGCGGGCCAGCCGCTTCAGCTGGTGCGGCAGCAGCGGCGCGTCGGTGGCGACCACGATGATGATCGAGCCCGTGTCCTTCGAGTGGACGAGCCCCTCGCGCAGCTCGCGCCCCACGGGCAGGCCGGCGATGCGGAGCTGGTGGCGCAAGCCGAAGTTGGCCTGGACGAGGACGCCGACGGTGTAGCCGCCCGCCGGCGCGGCGAGCGCCCGCGACGCGGTCCCGATCCCGCCCTTGAACTCGTAGCAGATCATCCCGGTGCCGCCGCCGACGTTGCCCTCGGCCACCGGTCCCCCGGAGGCGCCGTCGATGGCCCGGGCGGCGTGCTCGCCCTTGACGTGCATGCCGTAGATGTCGTTGAGGTGCCCGTCCCACGTCTCCGCCACCACGGGCAGGGACCACAGCTCCTGGTAGCCCCTGGGCCCCCAGCGCCGCGCCGCGTAGCCGATGACCGCGTCGCGCACGACGCCCACGCTGTTGGTGTTGGTGATCATGACCGGGCCCTCGAGGAGGCCCGACTCCTCCAGCCACGCCACGCCCGTCATCTCCCCGTTCCCGTTCAGCGAGAAGAACCCGCCGAAGCAGTGGTCGCGGGACGACTCGCCCTTGCCCCGCGGCAGCACCGCGGTCACGCCGGTGCGGACGGAGTCGCCCTCGA
>Ga0214472_10008397_pt1 | contig 10787 bp, 8 predicted proteins | sample RVTome_6_FD_207662 | JGI IMG/M metagenome (GOLD analysis project Ga0214472, IMG submission 207662) | Soil microbial communities from uranium-contaminated site in the Upper Colorado River Basin, Wyoming, United States - RVT140D175 | ecosystem: Environmental > Terrestrial > Soil > Contaminated >...
CGCAGTTCAGGCGACAGGGCATTGGGATAGATGATCGAATCCTTCTCAGAGAGCAGGATGCCATAATGGCTGATCCCCATCTCTTCGTAGACGGTCATTGCTTCCAGACGAATCGGGCCGCGGCAGACAATCAACGGTTTGAGATCTTCGCAAGAGAAAGAGCGGACCCATGCGGAGTCTGACTTGCTTAAGCGGCGATCACTGTGGATCAGTGGATTGTTTGTGTAATAATTATTCTGTGCCATTGCTTTATCTCCAAATCGAAACCTTGATTCGCTTATATCAATAAAATTCCCGGTGATTAATGGAACTCACGCTGGACATCCTGCCAGGATGACGGCTGATAGTGGCGCAGCAGGAAGTTCATATTCTCACCGAGAACCTTACGCAGATCAGTCGGCATGACCAGTGAGGAGATGGAACCAAGGGCAAGACCCTCTTTCGGGTTCATCAATTCTTTTTCGTAGCGCAGGTTGAGTGCTGCCTCCTGTGCTTTAAGCCATTCGGCGGTTTCGGCTTCGGCATCTTTTTTCGCCTCTGCGCCGTTCACACCGGCGTGTATGCGTGTCTGTGTGCCCTCAGTCACCATCTGTTTAATGGCGCCGCGGATCTTGCGCAGTTCGTCCTTGTAGACAAACTCCTTGCCGGCCGGACCCATAACCGCCAGACGGGTAGTCGGCAGGGCCAGCACCAGGTCGGCGCCGGTAGGGTAGTTGTTGTAAGAAGCATAAGCGCCGCCATAGGCGTTGCGCAGGATCAACAGAATGCGAGGTGTGCGGACATCGACGATCGAATCGAGCATGGAACGACCCGCCTGGACAATACCGCGAGCTTCCTGCTCTCGCCCGGGCAGGAACCCGGTGGTGTCTTCCATGAAGATCAGCGGTATGTTGTAGATGTTGCAGAAACGCACGAAACGGGCAATCTTGACCGCTGAGTCACAGTCAATCTGGCCGGAAGAGACCGCGCTGTTGTTGGCGACGAAGCCGACCACGTTGCCGCCGAGACGACCGAAGGCGGTAATCGCCTCACGAGCCCGATCTGGCTGGAGTTCGAAGTAGTCGCCGTGATCGCAGATCTGCTGGATGATGATCGAGACATCAAACGGAGTATTGAAACCGGTCGGCGAATTGAAAGCCTTCTTGAGCAGGGTGTTGATCTCCCAGGTTTTACGATCGAGCGGATCGCTGGTTAGCTGAAAGGGGGCCATGCTGAAGTTGTTGTCGGGGACATAGCTGATCAGGCGCATGGCGGTGCGCAGTGCGGCGGTCTCATCTGCCACAGTCAGATCGGAAACGCCAGAAGCTCCATGGACCTTGGGACCACCGAGTTCTTCGGGAGTAATATCCTCACCGAGCACGGATTTGACGACACCCGGGCCGGTCAGACCGAAGAAGGTGTCGTTGGGCTGAATGACGAAACTGCCCTGACGGGGCAGGTACGAACCGCCGCCGGCATTGAAACCGAACATACACATGACGGTCGGCACTACGCCGCTGATCTTGCGCAAGGCAGTGAAGGCTTCAGCGTAGCCGTCAAGGCCGCCGACCCCCGCCGGGACAAAGGCGCCAGCCGAGTCGTTCATGCCGATCAACGGCAGGCCCTTCTCGCCACACATCCTGAACATACGAGCCAGTTTACTGCCGTTGGTTGCATCGACGGAACCCGCACGCACCGTGAAATCATGACCATAGACACCAACATCACGACCATTGATGTTCAGGATCCCGGTGACCAGTGAGGCGCCATCGAGATTCTTGCCCCAGTTCTGGAACAACACGTTAGGCTCTTCCTGGGTCAGGACCTTGAGCCGCTCCCAGACAGTCATGCGTTTCTTGAAATGCTGTTTTTCAATCTGCCCGACAGCTACGGACTTGATCGGACGCTGGATCAGGTCGTAACCTTCCTGCATCACCTCTTCGTAAGCGCCACGTACGCCGGCGACTTCACCAGGGATTGTAAACTCAACTTTTTCGGGTGGATCAAATGGATTCTTCAGTGACGGTTTAATCGCTTTTTTGGTCATCTTTGAATTCCTCTATAGGCTGGAGTTTCAACAAGCAGATTTTTAACGCTACGGGTCGAGATCTGAAGTAAAGTGTCCTTCAACACTTGAGCTCATACAGAAGTGAAAATATTTCGCAAGCCTCTACAGTAGAATGGGGTTTTATCTATCGCATGGATATAGCCCAAGTACTTGTGCATGTCAATCATAAATTCATTTTAGATAAAACCTGTTTACTGATATTAAATACTCGTTTAGGCAGGTATGATAAGTCTTCATAACGCCATCTCATGACTTTTTTCGATGGCGTCTTTCTGTGCAGATTTGACAAGACCCGAAGCTTGCAAATGCGCGATTATTAACCTCGGTAGAAATCCAGGACTCAGCTTACAGTTGACTTCAGAAAGAAGATTGCCGCATCATAAGCAGACAATCCTGAAGCGAGGTTTTCTTTGTCCAACATTTTTTCAAATTTCCCGGTAGGTCTGCAGTTCTGGCCACAGGCCCGGCGTCGCTCACGGAATCTGCAGGAAGGCTACAGCTTCTGCCTGCTGGAGAACTCAAGTGACACCTATCACTTTTCAGTTCTGGCTGATGCCTCGCGCATACATGCAGCGTTTAATGCATTTGCCTTAAGCATACCGGACGAAGCGTTCTTTATCCTTGAGTTCTACACCTCGGAACCGAACGCAAGTGATCAGGAGCCGCCAGCCCCGACCATTCATTATTCTCCCTATATGCCGATCCCGGAAATCCTTGCCGCTATCGAACCTTACTGGGAGCGCATGATGCACGACGGCTTTGTCGGTTTTGGCTTGGCGAACAATCGTTCCAGCCAGGAGATGTTCTACTCGGAAGAAAAAGTCCTGACTTTTTTCACCGACAACCATCTGCGGGTTACCAACCTGCTGGCTAAAGCCGGAATTCCTCATCACCAGGAGCTGAAGCTGCATACGGAACTTGGCCACGACCACCTGTCGCTGCTCTGTCTGGAACGTGAGAGCCTGCCGGACTGCCTGCAAGGCTTCAGCGACCGTGACCTTGATTACGCTTACTTTTGTCGAGAGATCGTTGACAATCTCGGCATGTACCCGGTTGAAGAGAGCCTGTCCTTTTTCTTCTCTCGCAAGGAGCAGATGCTGATCGAAGAGATCCTTTGCCAACACCCGAACTATGAAGAATTTGCTGAAGATGATTTTGGCGCTTTGCTCCTCGACTGGAACGATTTTGTGCAGGAATGCTGCAGTGGCTTCGATGGCGATCTATGGGAGTATCGCATGGGCCTGCAATTGCGGGACATGCTGCAGCATGTCATTGCTGCCTGTGAAGATCCGCTCAAAAGCCGCATTCTGGAGGTTCTCAAGGAGCCTGACGAGACCTTCCGGCAAAACCTGGTCGTCAACCGCAAGCGGTTGGACAATCCGGGCGTCATCTCCACGGATGAACACTTCTGGTATAGTGGCGTGATTCGCAATGCAGGCCATGAACTCCGCCGCGATCTGATCCGCGACGGCTGGTATAAACCCTAAAACGGAGGCTGGGGGCTGGGGGCTGGTTTTTGCCAGCCTCCAGCCTCCAGCTTCCAGCCCCGACCCTATGATTGCCCTACTTGCCGCCGTCCCGGAAGAAACCCACCTGATCAGGCAATCTCTTCAGGATTTTGCGCAGCAGTCCGTCAATGGCATCACACTGATGACCGGCAAATTCGCCAATCACGACATCTGTTTGGCACACAGCGGCATCGGCAAAGCGGCCGCAGCGGCAGCTGCGATCACCCTGCTGAGTGACTCTAGCCCCCAAGCGCTCTGGCTGTTCGGTTGTGGCGGCGCCTATCCGGGTTCCGGATTGACTGTCGGCGACCTGGCACTTGCAGACGCAGAGATTTTCGGTGATGAAGGCGTTGCTGCGGTCAAAGGCTTCGCTGACCTTGCCGAGATGGGACTCCCCATGCGCCAGACCCCCGCAGTGTTTTACAACACCTGGCCAGTCGACCAGAAACTTCACAACTGGGCACATCCTCATCTGGCGGGCCATACAGAAAGGACTGGTACGGCACTATGCCGCGGTCCTTTTGTAACGGTATCCACATGTACAGGAACGGCGGCAAAAGCAACCGAAATTGAGAAGCGCACGTGCGGCATATGCGAAAACATGGAAGGAGCGGCGGTCGCTCTTGCCTGTCAGCAGCTGGCGGTCCCCTTGCTCGAAGTGCGCGGTATCTCCAATCTGGTTGAAGATCGTGATACCAGACGCTGGAATCTGCCACTCGGCATGATCGTAGCGCAACAAGCCATCCTGACCCTGCTGCAGGCATGGCCCGGTCAAACACAATGACAAAGAGTTTAAGCCTGGGCTACTCACCCTGCCCGAATGACACCTATATTTTCTACGCGCTTACGCATAACAAAGTCACGGTTCCGGGTCACACCATTGCAGAACGCCTGGAAGATGTGGAAACTCTCAATCAACTGGCACTTGACAGACAACTTGATCTGACGAAAATTTCCTATCACGCTTTCGGCCACCTGCGCGATCGTTACGTGCTGTTGCACAGCGGCAGCGCGCTCGGCCGCGGTTGCGGACCGCTGCTGATTGCCCCGTCAGCTACCGACATGAAACGCTTGCGGGGCAAGCGCATCGCAGTTCCTGGCAGACTGACCACTGCCAATCTGCTGCTGCAGCTCTATGGGCCGGGTTATGAGGATCTGCTGATTATTCCGTTCGACCAGATTATACCGGCCCTGAAACGCGGCGATGCCGAGGCGGGAGTCATCATCCACGAATCGCGTTTCACTTATCAGCAGGCGGGCTTTCATGAAGTTCTTGATCTGGGGGCATGGTGGGAGGCGGACAGTGGCTTGCCAATTCCGCTCGGCGGGATTTTGGCTCGACGGGACCTTGGCATCAAAACGACTCAGGACGTAGACCTGGCCATCAGAGCCAGCCTTGAATACGCGCGTCAGCATCCCAGGGAGCCCCGGGCTTACATCAAAGACCACGCCCAGGAGCTTGACGACGCGGTGATCGATGCGCACATCAAGCTCTACGTCAACGACTTCTCGCTTGATCTTGGCGCGGAGGGCAAGTCTGCCGTAGAAACGCTCCTGTCCCGTGCCGAGGCACGCGGCTTGATTCCGAGAAGCAGCGAACCGCTATTCCTTTCCTGAGACGCATCAGAGTCTGCCCATTTTACTTTTTACTTTCGGACCTAAAACCTAAACAAAGGTCAGTCCAAAAATTAACGCAGAGACACGGAGACGCTGAGAAGAATGACCAAGGTGTCCGTCATTTTGCCCTCGAAATGATTTTTTACTCTGCGTACTCTGCGTCTCCGCGTTAAACCTTCTTTTGGGTTATAGAACCGTTTACTTTTAAATTCTTACAACGCCTTACCCTTTACGTTCCTAAGTCTAAATGCACCGCCTTGACAAAACGGGCGCCGACAGCCTCGCTCAACCGGGCCAGCGTTGCCTCATCAACCGGAGAGTCAACGGACAGAACAACCATGGCCTCACCGCCTCTGCCTCTACGTCCAAGGTTCATGGCGCCGATATTGACCTCGGCCTCGCCAAGGATGGTGCCGATCTTGCCGATCACGCCACGCCGGTCTTCATAAGTCAGCACCAGCATATGCTCCTCGGGAGTGAAATCGGTATCAAAATCACGCATCTTGACGATCTTCGGCGTCTCTTCGAACAAGGTGCCGGCAATCGTTCGCTTGCCTTGAGGCGTCTCAAGGGTCATCGTGATCAGGTTGGAGAAGAATTCCGACTCCGTTGAGCGACTCTGTTCAACGATCAGGCCGCGACGCTCAGCCACCAGGTTGGCGTTGACCATATTAACCTCCTGATCACTGCAGCGATTGAGCAGGGCCGCCAACCCGGTCACCGTAATCGGCATGCAGTCATGCGCTGCCAGCTTGCCGGTGTAATGAAATGAAACCTTGCCCGGATTCTCCGGCGCCAGCTGGGAGATGAAATCTCCAAGAATAGCAGCCAATTTCATAAACGGGCGCATCTGGGTCATGAGATCCGGGTCGAAGCGGGCGATATTCACAGCATTTTCCACCGGTTTGCCATCCAGCAGGTTGAGGATTTCCCGACTGACGTCGACAGCCACATTGGTCTGCGCCTCAAAGGTATTAGCGCCCAGGTGTGGAGTAACCACCATGTGCGGGTGGCCGATCAGCTGTTTGAGCGTTTCGCTGTTGGGCGGCTCCTCGCTCCAGACGTCGAAGGCAGCACCCCCGGCTTTTCCGCTTTGCAGGGCATCCAGCATAGCCGCTTCGTTGATAATACCGCCCCGGGCACAGTTGACAATCAACACACCGTCTTTCATCCGGGCAAAGTGCTCTGACGTAATCAGATCATGCGTCTCATCATTCAGTGGCGTATGCACAGAGATGACGTCTGCTGTATTGACCAGCTCTTCAAGGGAGACCAGGTGCGTGCCGAAGTCTGTCGCCCTTTTCTCACTGATATATGGGTCATAAACGACGACATCCATCTCGAAAGCCCGGGAACGCAGCGCCACGCGACCACCAACCTTGCCAAGACCGATAATCCCCATGGTTTTGTGCTTGAGCTCGTAACCCGTGAATGGAGCCCGCTGCCACTTGCCAGCCTTCAGGCTGGCGTTGGCGTCCGCAACGTTACGGCACATGGCGAGCAGAATCGCCATGGTATGCTCGGCGGCCGAGTTGGTGTTGCCAAACGGCGCGTTGACGACAATGATGCCCCGCTCGCTGGCTGCCGGTACATCGACGTTGTCGATGCCGACCCCGGCGCGGGCAATCATTTTCAGATTCCTGGCGTGGCTTAAGAGCTCTGCATCGACCTGCGTCCCGGAACGGGTGATAATGGCATCATAGTCGCCGATCAGCTGATACAGCACGGCCTTTTCCAGTCCAAGACGCACATCCAGCTGGACACGTGGGTCCTTTTCCAGCAGTTCAAGGCCCTTTTCGGAAATTTCGTCAGTAACGATGACTTTCATCTTTATCAATCCTTCTTGCGAGTTTTTCAGCAGTTAGCAACTTGCAGTCCGCGTATCCCCTGGGTGACTGTCCCCGTTTGGGACAGTGTTCTTTGTCCAGCCTCAAGCCTCAAACCTCCAACTCTGTTTATCAGTTATTCACTATCCCCTGAACGCTTCTCCCCATTGAGGTTCTCGGCGGTAATCTTGATGCAGAGCGCTTCACCTGTAGCGATAACAACCCCTTCGAGACTGCAAATTTCTCCATGCACCATGATCTTCCTTCCCTGCACTGAGATGACACGGGTATTGACTTGCACCACAGTCTGCAGCGGCAACAATTGGCGAAAACTGACATTGAGATTGCCGACGACAATCGAGTGACCTGCTGCCCAGGCTGCCAGACCGAGGACCTCATCAAGCACTGCAGCAATACTGCCGCCATGAGCATGGCCGGGCGGACCTTCAGTGACCGGACCGAACCAGACACGTGCGACCAGATTCTTCTGCTGCTCGCGGAAATAGCTCATACGAAAGCGGTTGCCGGTCTGGTCCCCCGAGACAAAGCGCAAGGTCTCACCGACCAGCGCAGGAGCATCAAAGACCTCCCAGTCCGGCTCACCATCAAGCTTCTTGAGCGAATTATCTTTTTCTTTCATCTGAATTATCCCTTTGAAATGCAAAGGGACACTTTCCAGCCGACAAGTGTCCCCCATTTGCTTAGACTTCAGTAAACACGCAGCGACTCAACCGTTATTAATCTCGAATTCCTTCATGAATCCTGCCAGCACTTCGACACCGGTCAAAGGCATGGCGTTGTAGATCGAAGCGCGTATACCACCAACGCTGCGGTGGCCTTTGAGTGCATAGAGACCTAACGCCCCGGCTTCCTTGAGAAATTTTGCTTCAAGATCTTCACTTGGCAGGTTGAAGCTGACGTTCATAGTGCCGCGGAACTCAGGCAGGATCACCCCGCGATAGTAATCGCTGGAGTCGATCAGGTCATAAAGGATCTTGGCCTTCTGCTCGTTGATCTTCTCGATGGCGGCCACCCCACCCTGCTGCTGCAGCCACTCCAGAACCAGACCGGTGACATAGATGGCGAAGGTATTCGCCGTATTGGTCAATGAGTTGTCGGCAGCGCAAACCTTATAGTTGAGCAGGGTCGGAGTCTGCGGCGAGGCGTATTCGAGCAGGTCTTCGCGGATCACCACGATGGCTGTTCCAGCCGGTCCGAGGTTCTTCTGCAACCCGGCATAAACGCAGCCGAACTTGCTGTAGTCGAGCACCCGCGAGAGCATCTCAGAGGTCTGATCGACGATCAGCGGCACCGCACCGGTTTCCGGGAAAGTCTGCCAGCGCGAACCGTACAGGGTGTTATTGCCGGTCACGTGCAGGTAAGCGGCGTCCTGGTCAATCATCGATGCATCAAGCTTCGGGATGCGATCGTAGTTGGTCTCGGCGCTGCTGGCAATGACGCGGATGTCACCAAATGGCTTGGCATCCTTGTGAGCGAGCTTGGCGAAGTTGCCACTTTCGACATAGAGGCATTTCTTGCTGGCGGCACGACCGGCCAGGTTGAGCGGCAGGGCGGCAAACTGCATGCGAGCACCACCGTGAACGAAGAGAATCTTGTAGTTGTCCGGCAGGTTGGTCAACTGGCGGAAACGGTCCTGGGCATCAACCAGAACCTTTTCAAACTGCTTGGCGCGATGGCTGATCTCAATGATGGAGATCCCCATGCCCTGAAAGTCGAGGAATTCGTCGCGAACCTGCTCCATCACCGGAATCGGCAGCATCGCCGGACCGGCACCGAAATTATAAACCTGCTGGGACATTTCTTTCTCCTGTCGTATTACTTGCGATGTTTACGAATCGGTTGAAAATGAATTTTAGGCCTGACAGCTTATTTCAGAGACGGTTCCATTCTTTAAAGGATGAGCGCACCTTGATAACCCCGTCAATAGCTTCCAGAGCCTGAATAAGATCGTCAGACGGTTGACTCTCGATATCGATGAGGTTGTAGGCCACTTCGTCGCGGCTCTTGTTGATCATGTCGATCACGTTGATTTCCCGATCCGCCAGAACCGAAAGGACCTGGTTGAGCATTTTCGGCACATTGCGATTGGAGAAGGCAAGACGATAACCGCCAGTACGTTCCATTGCGATGGTGGGGAAATTGACAGAATTCCTGATGTTGCCATTCTCGAGAAAATCGATCAACTGATCAGCCACCATGATGGCGCAGTTTTCTTCGGCTTCTTCGGTGCTGGCGCCAAGATGCGGAATCGGTACCACCTTGTCATTGCCTATAAGCTCCTGAACCGGGAAATCTGTCAGATACTTGCCGATCCGGCCGTTCTCCAAACCAAGCAGGATCGCCTCACTATCAGCCACCTTCTCCCGTGACAGGTTGATCAGGGTTGCCCCGCGTTTGAAGCTGTCGATCAGATCTTTATTAATCAGATTGCGGGTCGCTTCCAGAACCGGCAGATGCAAGGTCACGATGTCGGACTTGGAGAGCAGCGACTGCATATTCTCCATACGTTCGATATCACGTGAAAGACGCCAGGCCGCATCAACGGACAGGGCCGGATCATAACCGAGCACTTTCATGCCAAGCATCAGGCCGGTTTCTGCGACCAGGGAGCCGATAGCACCGAGGCCGACGACGCCGAGGGTTTTGCCCTTGAGTTCAGTACCGCCATAGGTCTTTTTGCCCTCTTCTACCAGTTTATGCAGTTCCTCGGCGTTCTTGCCCTGCCCTTCCCTGCGGACAAACTCGATTGCGCCGACGATATCACGCGATGACAGCAGCATCGCCGCAATAGCCAGCTCTTTGACGGCATTGGCGTTGGCACCCGGCGCATTAAACACCACGATACCGCGTTCAGTACAATTTTCAACCGGAATATTGTTGACTCCGGCTCCAGCCCGACCAATTGCCTTGACCGACGTCTCGATATCTTCTGGCTGCAGCACATGACTACGCAGCATGACCGCATCAGGAGAACCGATCTCGCTGGCGATTTCATACCTGTCGAGGGAGAACTTCTGCAGACCTTTGACAGAGATTTTGTTATAGGTGCGGACTTTGTACATCGTTAACTCCTTCCTGAATCCGTGAGTTTGATTTGGCTCTGCCAATTTCAAGCCATTTTGCAGAGCCCGGTAGGTGAGGCGTGAGGCGTAAGGGGTGAGGCGTAAATCTTCAAGCGGAACCGGCCTTTGATTTCACTCCTCACTCTTCACCCCTCACACCTCACGGATTCAGGTCCTTAGCAAAAACAAAGAGCACCGTACCGCCCTCAAGGGCCATCATGGTCGGCGATTTCTATTATCTGCAGATGCAGCAAAAATCTACCGGAAGGCCGTTTTTACTACTTTTCCGGCAGGTTGTCAATGGGCTCAGCGGGTAATCCTGCGCGCTTCCAGGTAGAAACGTTTTTCGTCAGCTTCACCCATGGAAAAGGTCTTGCGCGGCAAAGCGCCATCGCGAACGATGGTACGGAAAAGATCGTGTTTGGAGATCGACGGCAGATAAAAACCGATGTTGCCTTGCAGGCCGCCCAGTCGAGTTACGGCTTCTTCACCATGAATGTAGTCAATACGTGCGCGCGAATGGCTTTTTAGATATTCATCCAGGAAGTTTTGCAGGGTCGCGACTTCCAGCGTCAGCGCCGGGTCGTCAATCTTCAGCAGACCATGGCTGCCCGCGGCAACAAAGGGGACCGCATGGGCAGTACCGGCAACCCTGGCAGCGGCTTCAGCAGCATCGTGATCATCATACCACTCAATGCTACACGGG
>Ga0214472_10008399_pt1 | contig 10785 bp, 11 predicted proteins | sample RVTome_6_FD_207662 | JGI IMG/M metagenome (GOLD analysis project Ga0214472, IMG submission 207662) | Soil microbial communities from uranium-contaminated site in the Upper Colorado River Basin, Wyoming, United States - RVT140D175 | ecosystem: Environmental > Terrestrial > Soil > Contaminated >...
GAAGATCTGCGAGTTGAAACCCGGAAGTATCCCGCCGTGGCCGACGACGAGATGCCCGCCGAAGTCGTAGCGGTCGAACGCGAGGCCGATGCCTGGTATGCGGGGATCCGGCCGGTAGTGCGGCGCGAACATGGTCGCGAGCGTTGTCGGCTTGAGGATCGAGCCATGCTCGTTCGCGCCACCTCCCAGGAGCGCCGCTACGTAGCGGGCCATGTCCTTGGGCGTGGAGTAGGCGCCGCCGCCTCCCGCCGTGATGACCTCGTAGTCGGTGACCGCCCTGGCCCCATCGGACCGGAGGTCGTATCCGGTCGCGAGGCGCGATCCAATCACGTCGGATCGGACGAGGTCGGTGTTAGTCATACCTAGCTGCTCGAAGACGTGCCCGCGCATATAGCGGTCAAAGGGTTGTCCGCTCACGTCCTCGACGATCTGACCGAGCGTGGTCGGCCCATGGTCGGTGTAAGTGAATCTGGTGCCTGGCTCGGCGTCGATACGGAGACCACCTCGGTAGTACTCGGCGAGGGACGGCAGCAGCGCTCCCACCTTCACGGTCTCTCCGAAGAGCGGTCTGAAGACGTCGGAGGGGCGGAGCACTTCGGCGATACCGGCGGTGTGGGTGAGAAGGTGCCGGACGGTCGCGGGCCGGAACCCAACCTTGGCCGGGATCAGTTGGTAGGCGCGCAGGTAGTTGTTGGCGGGGGCGTCGAGGTCGACCAACCCTTGCTCCCAAAGCTGCATCACCGCGATCGCAGTGAAGGTCTTGGTGATCGAGGCGATCCGAAAGACCGTGTCCTCGGTAATCGGTATGTTCGACGCGATGTCCGCCACCCCATGTCCGTAGAAGAACTCGAGGTGTCTGTCGCGGACCACTCCCACCGCCAAACCGACGGCCGGGTGGCGGTTGAGCATCTCAGCCACCATGGCCCTCATGTCGATTTCATCGATTCGAACTGATCGGTTGACCGACAGGCCGCTCTTCGCTTCGGTGACTGAAGCAGTCATGATGGCCTCGCTTCTTCAGCCACAATTACCCGTGCGCAAGCGGTGGCCGGATCGCGCATCTGGATCAAGGAGACGCCCAACCCGTAGGTGACGAACGTGCCCTCGGGGACGATCTCGATGATCGAAGCCGAGTTCTGCCTCTCGGTCGGTAGCAAAGGTGCCAACTCCTCCATAAGCCCGTCAACCTGTGGCGAGCCTGACGGGTGGACGATCGCAGTCCCGTGGAAGCTGACCGTTGCGGGTGGGATCGGCACGAGGAGCGACAAAAAGCCGCCCCTGCGCACCGGCACCGTCACCGCCGCCCTGCCGCTCATCGCGATGTGCCTCGCCTTCCAGCCGTCGGGCGCAACCGCCACGTACAACCGCCCACCCACGGTCTTGTAGACGACACCACTTGACCGTGGCTCTCCCGAAGGGGTGACATAGCCGAGCACGGCGAAAGACGCCCTGGCCACCTCGCCCCAAACTTGCTCACTGGTGAGGCGAGACACCGCCGTCCTGGCCTCGTCTTCCCCTGTCGTCCGGGCTACATCCTCACTTGCTGTACCGGCTCTCATGTCCTTGCGGTCGGTCGTGGTCATGACCGCACCTCCTTGCCAGAAACCTCACGCTGCAAGCGGAACGCTTGCCAGCCGCACAACCATTGCCGCAGAAAGGGAGACTCAGATAGAGGCCAATGGCACCTCTCCCGGTCCACAGAATGCGTTCTACCCCCCTCTGGGAAGTAAAACCATCGTCCGCGGTCCCCCCACCCCGGATGAGCCTCCGCAACTCAGAGGTGGAGCCGGAAGACCGGATACCTCGCGGCACTCGTCACTGGTATCGGCACCCCGTCTTTTCGTGGGAGACTCGCAGACAACACGCTCTCTTGTGTTTTCCCGTCGCAGTGAAGTTGAGAGTTCAGCTTCTCACCGACAACGAGATCGCCGGTGACCCAGATGGACGACCTTGACCTGGGCCGGTTTGTCCGACCCCGGTTGATTTGGTCCCTTTGACCTGGGGAGTGGTCAATCCTCTCGCCAATTCACTAGGCGGCATCACCGTTTCGTTCGCTTCCTCCGAAGCCCCCCTGCGGCCGCGCAAGAGACCGACATTAAATGAGGGCAACTCGCCACCGCCTCAGCTGCAATTGGATCATTAGAGAACTCATGACATCTTCAGGTTTCGGCTCGACGACGGTATGGGACTCGGTCTAGTCGTGGGCGTGCTCGGAGATATCGAGTCCATTGGTCCCGTCCCAGATCGCTTGCCGAAGGTCGGCGAACAGTTCAATTTCCTGGGGGTCTTCGCCGTCACCTTCGGCCGATACGTAAGCGCACATGCCGAGTAAGTGGCGGATGGTTTGAGCGGCGTAGTCGAGGGCGTGGAGAAGCACTTTCAGGGTCGTCGCTGGGGGACGGTCGCTGAGTCGGAGGGCGTTGGTGGCGATGTAGGCGGAGAGTTCTTCGCTGGTGGCATGGTCGCGGGCTGCGACCATATAGGCCGACACCCAGCCGCGGACAAGTTCGATGGCTTCAGCCCGTTCGGGGTCGTTCTGCAAGTCGAGGGTGACGTCAACCATCCGTACCTGCTTCCTGGTCGGGTCGACGTCCGCCTGCGTTCTCGGACAAGCTACTGCAATTACGTGCCCCCGATTCCACTTTCTTGGAGGATTGGCCGATATGTACCCGATGACGTTTCCCCGGCTTTTTGGCTTCCAACTCGCCAAACAGCGGACCGTCCCACCCGCCTTCTCACAGTCGGCCCGGGCTCCGATGCTCGACGACCTGTCGGAAAGCGCAGCCTGGAGACGCAGCCCGATCGACAACTATTCCGGTAGCGGCCAGGTACACCGAGAAGATGTCGCACAAACCGCGGTCACCGACTAGAAGTCGTAGGCTTCACGGCATCCGGCTTGGCGCCCTTCCCCCCAAAGGCACCGAGACCAGCAAACCGGAAACGATGAAACCCCCCGACTCGTCAAGGCCAGGGGGTTTCTCGTCCGAAGCCGAGAAGCAAGGTTCGATGACCAGCCGGCGCAAAACCGCCATCGAGCACTACGACCTCCACGACCTCACAATCGACGGAGCCGAGGTCGAATTCAGCATGGCCACGATCACCCAAGAAACCAGTTGGACCGAAACCGTCCATCAATGGGTCAAGAACTCGACGGAATGGCACGGCCAGATCGTCTCCGACGCCTACACCCCCGACATTGTCGAAATGAACCTGCTGCACACCTTCTTCGGCAACACCCTCAACGGCCAGTCCCCAACCGGATACTTCCTGATAAGCCGCGGCCACTCCCGAGGCCAGGGTGGTCGGCTAAGCATCGCCAGTGCCACCTTTGCGTTTCGCACCCCTCCAATTTCAGTGTCAGCCGGTGGCCTTGGGCCTGTCAGCGCGGGGAGACGAGAGCGAGGATTGCCGGTTATGGATTGGCGTGAGCGGACCATTAACGATCAGATCATCGCGCGTCTTGCGCTCGCAGTTCTCGTGTCTGCCTCTTCGCTTAGAAGCACGGCCGAGGACCTCTTTGGGAGAGCGTGCAACGCTCACCTGCAGTCAGGCGTATAGCAAGTGACAGATGGATTCAGACGCTAAGGCCTTCCAGGAGCTGCAGTTCGAGCTGACTCGTCTGTCCACGGCGGTGGTTGGACCTTCGGAGGCGGCCGACGTGTGACGAGGGTTCTGGAGCGGCCGGGTGGCCCTGCCGGGTTGAAGGACCCTCGGAGTTACATGGATATGCTGGGCGTTCAACGAAACGGCAAGATGGTCAACAGACCTCGACCGGAGGAGAGCATGTTTGCGGTTGAGAACAAGGCCAACGAGGAGGAGACCTCATGTACGCACGGGTAACCATGGTTCAAGGACCGCCCGAGTCTGCTGATGCTTCGCTCAAAGTGATGCGGGAGCAGATACTCCCGCGAGCACGCGACATCGCAGGGTTCAAGGGCATACTTTCGCTCGTGAATCGCGAGACAGGAAAGGGCCTCACGGCGACCTTTTGGGAGAGTGACGAGGCGATGAAGGCCAGCGAAGAAGCCGCCGACCAGCTTCGGGATCAGGCCGTCGGCGCTGTAGATGGATCGGAACTCGTCTCCGTGGAGCGATACGAAGTGGAGCTAGACGAACGCTGAGGGCACGGCTCGGTCTCCGGCCGCACCGCCTCGGATAACCGCAAGGTACCTGTGGGAGCAGGTGTGGACGCGGGACGCGTTTCCCGACTAGCACGCCACCTACCAACTTGCCCGGTAACTGGCATGACTGCTCACGATGACGGCCTGCGGCAGCTCAGGCGGTCGCTGGGTCACGATTGCCGAGGCTCCCGCCTGGGTACCCTCTCGCCGATGACTCATCCACATGAGACGTTGGTCCGTGACGCCTATGGGGCGTTCAACGAAGGTGACATCGACGGGTTCCTTGTTGCCTTCGCTGAGGATGCTGTCCTCCACGGCGCAGATGGTCAGATTGAGGGAAGGGATGCAATCCGGTCGGTGGTCGAGCAGCTACGCGCTCTGACCGAGAACACCCTCCACATTGAGGTCCATGACGTTCTCGCCAACGACAACCACACCGTGATACTGCAGCTCACCAAAGCCAAGCTAGGAGACCGCGTTCTGGAGGATCGCGTCGTCTACGTGTTCCACATCGATGACGGCTTCATTGTCGACGCCTACTTCCAGGGCGATCCAAGGGTCCAAGAGGCTTTCTACTCGGACGCTTGACGACTCCCCTATAGGGCGTTCTCGCACGGCCATGCCGCGGTGAAGCCATCGAATAGTTCTGGCTATTCACACCAGGGCAGCGAGATCCAGAGGCACAATCACCCACATAACGACAGTTATGAGCGATAACGATCACATTGTGTTCCCGAACGCCACCTCGCGCTCGGCGGAACAGGTCAGCTAGTCGCTGTTGTTCTCCGATGAAAGGCGGACAGCCCCAGCGGCGGCCGCGACCGCTGCGACCAGGAATCCAAGGCCGATGCTGAACAGACTTACGGCACCGATTACTCCAAAAAGTGCCGTGGCAACCAAAAGCAAGTTGCGGGCCATGCGAGGGTCAGCAATAGGAACCGAGGCGAGGGCGAAGACCGCCCCAACTGCCATTACCAGTGCCCATGGCAGTACCTCGAACAATGAGTTGTTCCCCTCGGAGACCATGAGGGTCACGTAGACGGCCAACATCGCAAATCCAAGGATTGCGGCACCCGTGGCCCACGGCCTTCTAATCAGGCTTGGCGTTTCAGCGATGACAGAAGACTACCTGACAAGCGGGCGCACTAGATCAACTGCTCATCGCGCTTCACCGTTCATGGATTGAGTAGACCCAGGAGGGAGCGGAGGGTCAAGGCAATGCCGGCCAGGCTGGTGGGGATCGCTGCCGCCACGGTGCTAACCTGCCCGGCATGAGGCTCTTCGGCCGGGACCAGGAGGGCGCCTCGCTCGAGACAGAGGAGACAAGGACGAGGCTGATATCACACAACTCGCCCAAATGCACTACAACGCTGTATCGCAGACCGTTACCGACGAATAGTCGGACGTCACCGACCATGGACCTGGGCAGCGCTGGGGCTGGCGTCAACAGCTCACCGACCCACTCAGAACAACAGCTATCGAGCGATACCGCACATTTTCACTCGCCCGCTCGATACCGGCACATATTGTGCGCCAGAACATCGTCGGTCACCACTCCGAGTGACCCGGGGTCGGGGCTTTGGCTGCTGCGACGCCCACCCAGATGAGTTCGGGCCTTTCCCAGGCCAACGCCAGAGCCACGGCCAGCATCACAATCGTGGTGGCGGTGACCGCCCTCAACCGGTGATAGGTGTGGGCTAGGTCGGCATAGTCGAATGGGAGCCCCCCGGATAATTCGGCACGGATTTTAGATCTCATGGCTGGACCCATAGCCACGGTTTCATACGACTTCTATTTCATCGGCAGGAGATGGTGAACTGTTAAGAGCGATCATCTGGATTCAACAGTGGTCTTCAACCCAGGACAGACCCGGCTGGCCAGTCGTCACCAACCCGATCAAAGGCACTGTGGTTGACGCAAACCAGAACATTGGTCACAAACTGTGTCTGGCAGTCTTCGCGTTCGCTGATCAGTTGTTTTTGGCCTGGGAGACTGGTTCTGGGGCGAGTCGTTCCCGGTGACCGTTTTGGAGGATGTTGGTGGCGGGAAGGGTGAGCCAGAAGCAGGCGCCGCCGAGACGCTGGGAGGGGTGGTGGCCGGTGTGGCCGTGGTGGGCGGCGACGAGCTGGCGGACGATAGCGAGTCCCAGTCCGGATCCTTGGATACCACTCATGTATGTGTGGGCGCCACGTTCGAATCGTTCCCAGATTGTCAGTTCGTATTTCTTGGGGATTCCGGGGCCGTTGTCGTGAACTTCGATCAGCACCTGGCGGTTGAGGCTGCGGGCGTGGACCTCGACGATGCCGTTGCCGTAGCGGCCGGCGTTGGTGAGGTAGTTGAGAAGGACCTGACGGAGACGATCGATGTCTGCGGTGACGGTGAGACCGGGCTCAATGGCTGTAGTTATCCGGGCCGGGGCGGCGTCGTAAGCGAGCATCTCGATGGCGCTGTCGACCAAGGTGGAGACGTCGATCTCTTCGAGGGTGAGTTTGGTGGTCTCGAGGTTGTTGCGGGCGACTTCGACGAGGTCTCCGACGATTCTGGCGAGGTGTTTCGTCTGCGAATTGATGATCGAGATCATCTCGATTCGATCGGATCGGTCGAGGTTGGGAGCCTGGTCAAGGATCTCGGTGAACCCGGTCATAGCGGTGAGCGGGGTGCGCAATTCGTGGGAGATGGAGGCGACAAGGTCGTTGCGTTGCTTCTCCACCACCTCCCGGTTCTCCCGGATAGCAACACCTTGGCGGGCGATAATCAGCAAGCCGACCGTGCTGGCGGCGATCTGGAGGGTGGTAGCGCTTCCGCCGATTTCAGCAAAGGTGAGGGCGAACAGAACGGCTATAGCGGTGTAGGGGGCGAGCATGGGCCACAGCCTATTGGGTCTGTCGGCTTGCTGTCGGAGTCGGGGTTTTCCGGCCAAGAGGAGGGCAGCGACGGCGAAAAGGCCGTAGCTGGCCAGCCACACGGCGTCTAGACGTCCTCCCTCCATGTACGTCTCTGCTTCGGCCTGGAACAGGTACCAGATGTCCGCCGCGGCAGTCAAAATGATGCCGCCCCCGATGACCAGGAGTCGACCATCGAATTGAAGTTGGGAGCGACGACTAGTGAGGATGATCAGGGCGATCAGCAGGATCAGATCCCCCATCGGATAGGCCAGGTTGACCGTATTCTCCAAGAACCCGGCTTCCGGATCGAGATAGACGACCTTCTTCAAGTAGAACGTCCACGTGATGGCGGTCACTGCGATCGTCCCGGCCAGGGCATCGAGGGTGAGGCGGGCCCGTTCCCATTTCCGGGGGCGAACGTGAGGGAGCAAGAGGACGCCGACGAAGATGATCGGATAGGCGGCCACGTACATGACATCGGCCAACCCCGGATAGGGCACCTCGCGACCAAGGACGTGTGCGTAATAGGTCCACACCAGTTCCCCGATACCCCAGAAGACCACACCAGTGCCGATCAGTATCCACGCCCCCACACCGGGACCACGGCGACGGTACGCAACCCACATCAACAACATGCCGGCACCGATCGGAGCCACCGCATAGGAGAACACCGATACCGTTGTCAGCTGGTCGGAGGTTCCGATCTGGGATCCCATCAATACCGTTCCGAGCGTGGCCATTGCCACCACCAGGATCCAGAGTGCACGGATCGACGGTGAGAGCTCAGTCCAGCTAGCGCGCCAATACCGACGGGTGCCGTTCCACCGGGCCACCCGTTTCAACACGACAAGACTTGTCATGGCACACCTATCGGCAGACTGGCCCACAAGCTGGAGGGCCCAAAGGAAGATCCTGATGAGTCGGTCCAGGTTGGATAGATTCCTGCATGAAACCCGGTGAGACGCATAGCCTCAGGTTGCGAGTCGAAAGATCGAGCATGCTCGCGATGTGGTGCCGATACTTTCGAGTACGACCGATCGTCGGTGTCCAACGGGAAGGCTCTCCCGTAGCGGCTTCATGAACACTCTGAAGTCCATCAGCAAGTGCAAGCTCTGCCCCCTCACCTTCATACCCTTCCTAAGGGGCGAGGCGAAGCCGGATACGCGACACAGTTCTTGCGAAGCTCTCAAAAGCCGACGCACTCAGCCGGTCGGTGCCCTACCTCGCAGACGTTCGAGGAAACCCGTCAGGACGTTCCGTAGTCGGCAAGGGCCGTCCTACTTCGACATCGCAATGTGGTTGCGACCAAGCTCGAAGCCCGAGCCAGTATGCGACCCAGCTCGGCACGTGTCGCAAAACACTGTCTTGTGCCGCATTTGTGCCGCAAGAGAGGATTGAAAACGGCGTAAAATGACACGAGGGACAAAGAAACGGCGAGAGAGATCGGATCGTCGGTTTATCCTTGTTCTACCTGGCTTATTGGGGTTATCCCCTGCTAGTCGATTGGCTCCGCGGGTAGGACTCGAACCTACAACCAATGGATTAACAGTCACGCCCAAACCGTCCAGGCAGTCTCGGTGGATACTGTTGAGTGCTCTCCTGTCTGCCTTTTCGCCCGGTCCGTGTTGCCCGGTTATGCCCTGTGCGGTGTGGTACGGCTACACATATGGCTACACACGAAGTGCGGTGCGCTCGCCCTGAGCCGAGCGATATTGCCGGCTAGGTGCGGTCGAGCTCAGCTCTTCAGAGGCTACGTTGTTATAGCAGTTCATGGCGCTGGGTTCGGATGTGGGCGGTTCCATGATTGTGCGCGCCACGAAGCAAACAAACAGCCCGGCGGTGACTGCACGCGTCAGGTCGTCCACATCGGGGTTTTGTAGGCTTGACAGAGGCTGGTTCTTTCTGACATAATATGTGTCGATATGCGTCTAAGCATGCTATTACGCACATGACTCTGCCTGAGGCGGCGTCTCCGTTGCGGGAACGCCAGCGAGGGTTCACGCGTCGGCTGATTGTGGAGGCCCTGTCGCGGGTGATTCTGGAGACAGGGATCCACCAGTTCTCGATGCAAGAGGTGGCCGACGAGGCGGGCGTTTCGCTGCGCACCCTGTACCGATACTTCCCCACTCGCGAGGACCTACTAGCCGGTCTGGCGGTTGAGGCCGACCAGATTTTGAGAGAATCCGGTCTGCCTTCGGCGCTGAATTCCCTCTCCTCCGACGGCGTCGCGGTGCTGGTGGGTGATATCTGGCAGGCAATGGGGAAGCGGCCCGATCTCGTCCGCGCCTTGGTCATCGCCAATATGGCCACCGGTTTCCAATTCGGGCCGCGTGAACAACACCACGAGCTTCTCCGGCATGCGGTGGAGAGCATGACTCCCCATCTCACCGCAAAGGAACAGCATCGCGTGTACGCGGTGATCCGCTACCTGGCCGGCTCGCTCGCCTGGAAGGTGTTGACCGACGACTTTGGGCTGGAGACAGAGGACGCGGCCGAGACGGCTGCGTGGGCCATCCGGACCCTGATCAAGGACATCGAAGCAGGCGGGCGGCCGGGAGGCAGCCCGCCCTGAGATTGGAGAAACAGATGGACACCATCTCCAGCGTCATCGTGTCATTGCGGGAGGCGGCCTACCGTCCGGTCTCGGACGTGGGCGGCAAGGCAGCCAACCTCGCCTCGCTGTTGAGAGCGGGGTTCCCGGTCCCGAAGGGTGTTGTGATCACTGCGGCTGCCTTCGCCACTTTCGTCGATGCCCATGGATTCGGTCCTGGCACCCCGCCCGAGACGGTGAGAGCTGCGGATCTGCCCTCAAAGGTGGCCGCCCAACTGCACCAGGCACTCGGCTTACTCGGGGGCCCGGTGGCGGTCCGTTCTTCGGGTCTGGCCGAGGACCTGGCCGGAGCTTCCTATGCCGGTCAGTACGAGACGGTGCTCGGGGTAGAGCATCCCACCGACGCCGAAGATGCCTTACGCCATTGTTGGGCGTCAGCCTTCGAGGAACACCTCGTCCGCTACCACCAGGCCCACGGCAACCTGGGGGTTCCGGCCATGGCAGTACTCATCCAGCGCATGGTCCCGGCGGAAATGGCCGGGGTGGCGTTCAGTGCCAACCCGGTGACGGGTGACCGCCACGAGATCGTCATCAACGCCGTGCGGGGGCTGGCTGACCGGTTAGTGGCGGGGGAGGTCGACGCCGAACAATGGTTGGTGAGGCGCAGCCGCGCCGAGCGGGTCGACGGTGGGAGCGAGACCCTCATGGTCGCGCAGGCTCTGAGGGTGGCCGACCTGGCCCGTCGCGTCGAGAAGCACTTTCTGTCCCCCCAGGACATCGAATGGGCCATCACCGGGAATGAGATCCACCTTCTGCAAGCTCGTCCCATCACCACTCTCCCCGATCAAACGATCGAGGTGCCGGTGCAGGTCCCACCGGGCTATTGGGAGCGAGAGGCGAGCCACGCCCCCCGCCCCCTCACCCCGTTTACCGGCTCCTTCATCTGCGACGTCGAAACCGACGGCATCCGCCGAGCATTAGCCGAGTTCGGTCTCCTCCTCGAGACGATCGAGCTTCGGGAGATCGGTGGGTGGGTGTATGTCCGATACGTCCCTCTCGGCGGCAAGGATGGTCCGACTCCCCCCGCCTGGCTGATGCCCCTCCTGATCCGACTGGTGCCTCGATTGAGTAGCCGTATCCGCTTCGGCGTGGAGGCAATACGGTTCGACAAGGCTGGCAAGCTTGTCGACCGTTGGTACCAGGAGTGGCAGCCGGAGTTGGCCGCTCG
>Ga0214472_10008400_pt1 | contig 10784 bp, 6 predicted proteins | sample RVTome_6_FD_207662 | JGI IMG/M metagenome (GOLD analysis project Ga0214472, IMG submission 207662) | Soil microbial communities from uranium-contaminated site in the Upper Colorado River Basin, Wyoming, United States - RVT140D175 | ecosystem: Environmental > Terrestrial > Soil > Contaminated >...
GACCCTCGAAGAGCGGGTCGGAGCGCTGCTGGCGGGGGATGAGATCCACCTGCGTGAGGGGGTGGAGGCGGTCTTCGCCCTGGCGCAGGTCCGGGCGGAGGAGGGGGCGATCGACGAGGCGATTCGCCTCTACCGGCGGGCGCTGGGGGTGGACGCCGGCAATCTCGCGGCGCAGCTACGGTTGGCGACCCTCTTGCGGGATGCGGGAGACGACAAGGGTGCGGCAGACAAGGCGCGGCTGGTGCAGGGGCGGGCGGAGGAGGAGGGGCTGATCGGCGAGGCGGAGGGGTTGCTTGCCGCCCTGGGCGAGAAACCCACGCCGGCGGCCCAACCAGTCGCGACAACGCCCAACCTCGCGATCACCCTCGTCCCGCTAGGCGAGCCGACTGATCGGTTGCTGCGCGAGGTCCGTGATGTGCTGCAGGAACGGACTGGGATCGCTTTTGAGATCGCCGACCGGAAGATGGCCCTGGGGGAGCCGGACCGGACGTGGGCGCAGCGCTACCTTGCGGACTTCCGCGAGCGGCTGGACCAGCACTTCACCGCGACCCAGGTCGAGTCGTTGCGAGCGGAGCTCGGTCTCGAAGAGGGCGACCTCGCGGCGGAGGCCAACCAGGCGCGACTCATCCGCCTGGCCCTGGGCAAGATGGGGGCGGACGGTGCAGAGGCCCAGCGGCAATTCGATGCCGACCTCCGCACGGCGCGGGAGCACGTGCAATACGATGTCAGCCGGCTCATCTGGGCGCTGCGCTATCACATGCCCCTGGAGCCTTCCAAGGCCCACCGGGGGGTCCTGGCGATCACGGAGCAGGACCTCTACGACAACGACATCGGCTTTCTCTTTGGCTCCGCGGCGCCACGGTACGGCGTCATCTCCTACGCCCGGTTTGTCGCTCACGCTCCGCATGAGCGGCAAGACCGGCCGCGGGTGGTCGAACGGACGGTAAAGCAGGCGCTCTCCAGCGTGATGTTTCTTCTCGGCCATCCCCGGTGCCAGAACCCCACCTGCGTGCGGGCCTATCCCCACTCCGTGCTCGAGCACGACGCCAAGCCGAGCGAGTACTGTGCTGAATGCCGGCAGTGGCTAGCGGCCTACAAGGAACGGGTGGCAGCCAACCCTCAGGCGGGAGAGGCGGAGCTGAAGCGTGGCCATGTCCTGTGGGAGGAGAGACGGCTTGAGGAGGCTGCGGTGGCGTATCGCGAGGCGATCGCCCTTAGCCCGAACCGGCTTGCAGCCCACTACCACCTCGGCAGCGCTCTCAAGGCCCTGGGTGACCTGCCGGGGGCGATTGATGCCTTCCAGAACGCGATCGCGATCGAGCCGCGTTGGTATCTGGCCCACCGGAGCCTGGGCGTCACTTACGGTGCGCAGGGAGAATACGAGCGCGCCATCCGCTCGTTGCGGACCGCGGTGGAGCTCAAGCCCGATGACCCGGTGGCTCACAACGACCTGGGCTACAGCTACTACCGGGCGCAGCGGCTCGCGGAGGCGATCCCCGAACTGCGGCGGGCCATCGACCTCGACCCGAGCCTGGCGCTCGCCCACTACAACTTGGCCTTGACCTATTACGCCGCCAAGGACCTTGCGGCGGCGGCGGACCACTGCAACCGGGCGATCGCCCTCGGCTACCGGGCCGATCCGCGGTTTGTCGCGGCGGTGAATGGCAACCACCCGGGCGCGGTGGCGCCGGGACACGAAGGGTAAGGGAGGCACCATGAAAGCGTTTTGGGGAGTTTTGTTGCTCGTGGGGTCGGGCTGGTGGGTGGCCGCGGCCCAGGCGGCGGTGGTCCTCGACTACGCCTATGACGACCTCAACCGCCTGGAGAGCGTCGCCCGCTCGGATGGCGCGGAGGTGGGATATGCCTACGACGAGGTGGGGAACATCACGGCGCGGGCGTCGACCGCCGCCAGCGCCGACAGCGACGGCGACGGGGTCTCGGACGCCACGGATAACTGCACCCTGGACGCCAATGCCAGTCAACTCGATGTGGATGGCGACGGCATCGGCAATGCATGTGACTGCGATTTCAACCAGGACGACTTCTGCGGCGGGCCCGACTACACCCTGTTCATCGGCTGCTTCAACGCCCCCGCCGGTGAGGATCCCACCTGCCAGGCGGCGGACATGAACGGCGACGGCTTCGTCGGGGGTCCGGACTTCACCCTATTTATCGCCGGCTTCAACGGTCCCCCGGGGCCGGCCGCGCCGTGAGCACATGCGTCACCGCAGAGACGCCGAGGGCGCGGAGGAACGAGGGGTTGTGCGACGCATCGCGCCTCAACCGACGCGAAGGCGGGGGAAGGCTCCGTGAGAGGGTCGGTGCTCGCCGTGATGGAGTAAGCACGACCCTCAGCGTCTCTGCGGTGAGACCTTCTCGCGGCTACGCCGCCTTGATCAGGAACGGCGCGAGAGACTGCCACACCCGCTCCGGGTGGAGGCCGGTGAGGCAGATGGGGGTGGGGAGGGGGCAGGGATCGCGATGGCCGGTCGCCTCCAGGGGCCAGCACGGGGCGCAGTCGACGGACCGGGTCACCACCACCGCGTCGCGCGGGGCGGTGCGGCGCGGGTCCGTGGGGCCGAACAGGGCGACGGTGGGGACGCCACACGCCGCGGCGACGTGCATGAGCCCCGAGTCGTTGGACAGGAAGGCGGTGCACGCGGCGATGCGCCGCGCCGTTTCGACGATCGAGAGCCCCCGCACCACCTCCAGGCGCGGCTCGGGGTCGGCGGCGATCGCCGCCGCCTCGGCCTCGTCCTCCGGCCCGGCGAACAGCCAGACCGTGAGCTCCGGAAGAGCCGCCAGGGCACGGTCGATCACGGCGCGGAAGTGGCCCGCGGGCCACCGCTTGAGGGCCATGAGCCGGGAATGGGAGCTGCCGGGGTGGACCCCGAGGACCGGGCCATTGCGCAGTACCGGGACCGCGTCCAGGTGTGGTGGCCGGTAGGGGAGGTCCGGTCCCACCAGGTTGAGATTTTGCCGGACGTCGTCCACCGCGGCCACCGGCACCCGCTGGGTGTACGCACCGGGCACGTGCAGTGGCCGCCGTAGGGGGTAGGCGTGGCCCACCCGCCGGCGCGCGGCGATGAGCCGGGTGACTGCCTCGAACCGCCAGTCGTTGGCCGGAAAGCAGGTGTACGAGAGGTCAAACCGCCGCCGCCGCAGGCGCCACAGGTCGGGCCGAGTGAACGGGGCGATCTCGTGCACCGCCGGGTGGTCCGCCAGCAGGGCGCCGTGGCTCTGGGTGCGGACCAGGAGGGTGATGCGGGCGCCCGGGTAGCGCCCACGGCAGGCCGCAAGGGCCGGCTCGGCAAGCAACACGTTCCCCAACCCTTGGAGGGCGATAAAGAGGATCGAGCGAGGGGATCGCTGAGCCACGTTCAGGAGAGCCTCGGCCGAGATCACCAGCCCCTGGATGGCGCTGGGTCAGGCTCAGCCATTCACAAAATTACATCTATCTTTCAATTACTTACAAGTCTCAGGATCAACCTGGCCGAATTGAACTATCGTGCGGCAGACACTAGCATGGCGCCACGCAGTCCGCCCCACCGCATCCATGAGCCCACCCCCACAGCCTCCCTTCGTTCATCTCCACACCCACACCCAGTACTCGCTCCTCGATGGGGCGATGAAGGTGGGGGAAATGTGCGCCCGGGCGGCGCAGTACGGCATGCCGGCGGTGGCGATGACCGACCACGGGAATCTCTTCGGGGCGGTGGACTTCTTCCTCACTGCCAAGAAACACGGCGTCCAGCCGATCATCGGCTGCGAGGTCTACCTCTCCCCCACCGGCCACCAGGACAAGCGCCACCACGTCGGCCTGCCGAAGACCTACCACCTGATCCTCCTGGCCACCAACGAGCACGGCTACCGCAACCTCCTCTCCCTGGTCACCACCGGCTACCTCGAGGGGTTCTACTACAAGCCGCGCATCGATATGGAGCTTCTCGCCCTCCACGCCGAGGGGCTGATCGCCCTGTCCTCCTGCCTCGCCGGCGAGGTCCCGCGCCACCTGCGCAACGGCGACCGTGAAGCGGCGCGCCGCGCGGCGGCCGAGTACCGCCACATCCTGGGAGACGATAACTTCTTCCTGGAGATCCAGCGCACCGGCACACCGGGCCAGGAAGAGGTGAACGCCGGCCTGGTGGAGATCGGCCGCGAGCTGGGGATCCCCCTGGTGGCGACCAACAACGTCCACTACCTGGAGCAGTCCAAGGCGGCGGCCCACGACATCCTCATGTGCCTCCAGGGACAGACGACGCAGGCCAATCCCAACCGCTGGCGCTACGACACCGACCAGCTCTACTTCCGCTCCGGGGAGGAGATGGCCGCGTTGTTCACCGACCTGCCGGAGGCGATCGCCAACACCCTGCGCATCGCCGAGCGCTGCCACTTCCAGCTCGACACCTCCCACACCTATCTGCCGTCGTTCGACATCCCCGAGGGGTATGCGCACCCCATCGACTACCTGCGCCACCTCGCCCGGGAGGGGCTCGAACAGCGCCTGGCGAGCCGCCCCCCCCAATGCCACCCCCGTACCACCTACGAGGAGCGGCTGGCCACCGAGCTGTCCATCATCGAGGAGATGGGCTTCCCCGGCTACTTCCTGATCGTTTGGGATTTCACCCGCTACGCCCGCGACCACGCCATCCCGGTGGGGCCGGGGCGCGGCTCGGCGGCCGGCTCCCTGGTCGCCTACTCCCTGGGCATCACCGACCTCGACCCCCTGCCCTACAACCTGCTGTTCGAGCGCTTCCTCAACCCGGAGCGGGTCTCCATGCCGGACATCGACATGGACTTCTGCATGGACCGGCGCGGCGAGGTGATCGACTACGTCACCCGCAAGTACTCGGTGGACAAGGGATACGGCCGCGAGGCGGTGGCGCAGATCATCACCTTCGGCACCCTCCAGGCGCGCGCCATCATCCGCGACGTGGGGCGGGTCCTGGAGATCCCGTACGCGGAGTGCGACCGCCTCGCCAAGCTGATACCCAACGAGCTGGGCATCACCCTGGAGCAGGCCCTCAAACAGGAGCCCCGCCTGCGCGAGCTGGCGGAGAAGGACGAGCGCATTCGCGAGGTGTTGCGCTACGCGCGCGACCTCGAAGGGCTCAACCGCCACGCCTCCACTCACGCCGCCGGGGTGGTGATCGGCGACGGCCCCCTGCGCGACCACGCGCCCCTCTTCCAGACCCCGGAAGGGGACGTGGTCACCCAGTTCGACAAGAAATTCGTGGAGAAGGTCGGGCTGGTGAAGTTCGACTTCCTCGGCCTGAAGACCCTGACGGTCCTCGACCGGGCGGTGACCCTCGCCAACCAGGTGCGCAGCGAGCGGGGCGAGGCGCCCCTGGTGCTCGCCGCGCTGCCCCAGGACGACGCCGCGACCTACGACCTGCTGTGCAAGGGCGACACCACCGGCGTCTTCCAGCTCGAGTCCGGCGGCATGCGCGAGCTGATCGTGAAGCTCAAGCCACGCTGCTTCGAGGACATCATCGCCCTGGTCGCCCTCTACCGCCCCGGGCCGCTCGGCTCGGGCATGGTGGACGACTTCATCGAGTGCAAGCACGGGCGCAGAGAGATCCGCTACCTGCTGCCGGAGCTGGAGCCGATCCTCAAGGACACCTACGGCCTGATCCTCTATCAGGAGCAGGTGATGCAGATCGCCGCCACCCTGGCGGGCTTCTCCATGGGCGCCGCCGACCTCCTGCGCCGCGCCATGGGCAAGAAGGACCAGGCGGAGATGGACCGCCAGCGCGACCGGTTCGTGGACGGTGCGGTGGCGCGCGGCGTGGCCCGGGGCAAGGCCGAGGAGATCTTCCGTCTGATGGCGGAGTTCGCCAAGTACGGCTTCAACAAGTCGCACTCGGCGGCCTACGCCCTGATCTCCTACCAGACCGCGTTCCTCAAGGCGCACCACCCGGTCGCGTTCATGGCCGCGATCATCTCCAGCGACATGGACCACACGGACAAGGTGGTGAAGTACGTCCACCACTGCCGCGTGACCGGCATCCAGGTCCTGCCGCCGGACGTGAACCAGTCGACCGCCGCGTTCAAGGTGGAGGGGCGCGCCATCCGCTTCGGTCTGGCGGCGGTGAAGAACGTCGGCTCCGAGGCGATCGGGGCGGTGGCCACGGCACGCGAGGCGGGCGGGTCGTTCACCAGCCTGGTCGACTTCTGCCAGCGCATCGCGGCGGTGAAGCCCAACCGGCGCATGCTCGAGGCCCTGGTGAAGTGCGGGGCCTTCGACTCCTTGCACTCCAACCGCGCGCAACTCATGACGCACATCGACCAGGCCCTGGCGGCCGCCAACCAGATGGCCCATGAGGCCGCGTCGGGTCAGGAGTCGCTCCTCGATTCCCTCGAAGTGGAGACCACCGACCTCCTCGGTTCGATGGAGCCGGTGGCGCCGTGGCCCGAGCGCCTCAAGCTGGAGCACGAGAAAGAGGCCCTCGGCTTCTACGTCACCGGCCACCCCCTGACCCGCTTCCAGGACGAGATCCGGCGCTACGCCACCGCCGACATCGCCACCCTCCACACCTGGAAGGAGGAGGGCCAGGCGACGGTGATCGGCCTGATCCAGAGCGTCACCACCAAGGTGAACAAGTCCGGTGAACGGTTCGCCATCCTCACGGTGGAAGACATGACCGGCCTCATCGAGGCGGCGCTCTTCGCGCGCCTCTACAAGGAGGTGGAGCATCTCCTGGAGAGCCGCGACCCGGTGGTGATCACCGGCCGGGTGCAGGTGGGCGACCGCGGCACCTCTTTGCGCGCGGACAACCTCCTGCCCCTCGCCCACCACCGCGCCCAGGTCTCCACGGCGGCGGAGATCGTCCTGCGCCCCAGCCGCCAGAAGAAGGAGGATTATCAGGTGCTGCGCCAGATCCTCAGCCAGCACCCGGGCGACTGCCCGGTCTTCCTCCAGCTCGACCTGCCCGGCGGCGACCGGGTGAAGATCCGCACCGCCCCCACCTACTCCATTCAACCCAGCGACGAGGTCCTCGCCGAGCTGGAGCAGGAGCTGGGCGACGCCATCTCGGTGGGGTTTCGCTAGCTTCATAGCTGTCAGCTCTCAGCGATCAGCTTTCAGCGGTGGGCACCCTCCCCCTCCGGGGGAGGGCCGGGGTGGGGGTGGTCGGCACCACCGCCACGCTCGTACAGCCGACTCGCTGCCTGGTCCACACGCCCTCCCCCCAGCCCCCTCCCGGAGGGAGGGGGAGTTGATGGCTGAAAGCTGACCGCCGACATCTGTCCCCCCCACAGTTGCCGCCTTGGAACCGTTCCGACAACATGAGGGCCCATGGCCGACCACCCTAAGCAGGACGCCCTGTCCACCCTGGAGGCCCACATCCACAAGCTGCGCCTCCTACACGAGGAGGAGGGGCTCGACCTCACCGCCGAGCTCAAGGAGCTGGAGGATAAGTACGGCAACCTGCGCCGCGTCGCCGACCAGCAGCTCTCGCCATGGGATACGGCACGCTTCGCCCGCCACCCGAAACGGCCCTACGCCCTGGACTACATCGCCCGCCTCACCGACGACTTCCAGCAGTTGGCCGGCGACCGCGCCTTCGGTGACGATCCTGCCCTGGTGGGCGGCCTCGGGCGCATCGGCAAACAGGGGTTGATGTTGCTGGGCCACCAGAAGGGCCGCACCACCAAGGAGAACATCCACCGCAACTTCGGCATGCCCAAGCCGGAGGGGTACCGCAAGGCGATCCGCCTGATGCACATGGCAGCCAAATTTCGCCTGCCGCTGGTCACCTTCGTCGACACGCCGGGCGCCTTTCCCGGCCTCGATGCGGAACAGCGCGGCCAGGCCCAGGCGATCGCCGAATGCCAGCGGGTGATGTCACGCCTGCCGGTGCCGGTGGTCACGGTGATCACCGGCGAGGGCGGCTCCGGCGGCGCCCTGGCCATCGCCGTCGCCAACCGCGTCTACATGCTCCAGCACTCGATCTACTCGGTCATCTCTCCCGAAGGGTGCGCCGCGATCCTGTGGAAGGACGCCGGCAAGGCGGAGATCGCCGCCACGTCCTTGAAGCTCACGGCCCGCGACCTGTATGGCTTCGGCGTCATCGACGGCGTCATCGAGGAGCCACCCGGCGGCGCCCATACCCACCCGGAGATGACCACCGCCCGGGTCGCGGAGAGCGTCAGGGATGCCCTCGCCGAGCTACAACGTGAAAGCCCCGAGGCGCTCATCGACCAGCGCTATGCCAAGTTCCGGGCGATGGGCAAGCTGGCGTAGAAAGCCCTCAGCGATCAGCGATCAGCAAACCTCCCCCTCCCTCCGGGAGGGGGTTGGGGGGAGGGCGTGTGGCCAGGTAGTTCCTCGAGTGTACGAGCGTAGCAGTGGCTCCCACCGCCCCCACCCCAGCCCTCCCCCGGTGGGGGAGGGGGCCATCGCTGAAGGCTGATCGCTGACCGCTTGCCGAATCAGGCATCTCCGACCGGGCTAGCACCGCCTCCCGGCCTACCGCGTCCGCACTCATACCCGCCCCATGCCCTCGCCCGCCGACCTGTGTCGCCGCTTCGGCCTGCGGCCAGACAAGCGGATCGGCCAGCACTTCCTGGCCGACGCGAGTGTCGTGCAGACCCTCCTCGACCGCGCCGGCCTCCGCCCCACCGACCGCGTGGTGGAGATCGGGCCGGGGCTCGGGGTGATGACCCTGCCCCTGGCGCAGCGGGTCTCCGCGGTCACCGCCATCGAGGTCGATCCCCGCCTCGTGGACTTCCTGCGCCAGCAGCTCCCCGCCGGCGCGCCGGTCGACGTGGTGGAGGAGGACGCCCTGCGCTTCGACTACCATACCCTGCCGGCGCCTCCCTATCGGCTGGTGGCCAACCTGCCCTACCACATCACCTCGCCGCTCCTGCTCCACCTCCTCGACCACGGCGCCTGCTTCACCGACCTGATCGTGATGGTGCAGCGCGAGGTCGCCGACCGGCTCCTGGCCACGCCGGGAGAGAAGGACTTCGGCCGCCTGACCCTGCGCGTCACCTACACCGCCGAGGTGGAACCCCTCCTCCAGGTGCCCCGCGACGCCTTCTACCCGCCGCCGCAGGTCGACTCCACGGTGGTGCGCCTGCGCCTGCGCGCGATCCCCGCCGTCCAGGTGGCCGACGCCAGGGCCCTCTTCGCCCTCATCCAGCGCGGCTACCACTCCCGCCGCAAGACCCTCGCCAACAACCTCAAGGGCGTGCCCGGCCTCGCCCCGGAAGCTCTGACCGCCTGCCTCGCAGGGCTCGGCCACCCGGCCGACGTGCGTGCGGAACGGCTGTCGCTGGCCGACTGGAAGGTCGTGTTCGAGCTGCTCGGATGACCCGATTGATTCGTCCACCCCCGTGGGGTATCACTCGCGCCCGGCGGTCCGGGATCGGCGACGACGGGGATCGCGATGTGCGGTCCACACTACCCGTAGGTTGCCGGAAGGCACGGCCATGAAACGGACCCTGCGCCGCGACATCCACCCCCAGCCCGACGACACGACCTGCGGCCCGAGCCACCTGCGCGCGGTGGATCGCTACTGGGGCGACGAGATCCCCCTCGCACAGGTCATCGCGACCACCAGACGCCTGCCCACGGGGGGGACCCTCGGGGTGATCCTGGCGAACCACGCCCTGGAGCCGCAGCCGGCGGCAGTCTCCGGCAGTGGCGGCCAGACAAAGTTATGAGCGCCCTGCCGTGGCTCCTGTTCGCCGGGGTGCTCACTGGCCTCCTCCTCCTGGATCTGGGCGTCTTCCACCGCCGGCCCCACGTCATCTCCACCAAGGAGGCCCTGGGCTGGACGCTCTTCTGGGTCTCCCTGGCCCTGTTCTTCAATGCCTGCGTCTACCTCCTCTACGACCACCAATGGTTGGGGCTGGGGGTCGAGGTGGGCCGGCCGATGGCCGGCCGGGAGGCGGCCCTCAAGTTCCTCGCCGCCTACCTGGTGGAGAAGTCCCTGAGCCTCGACAACATCTTCGTCATCGCCCTGATCTTTTCCTACTTCGGGGTGCCGGCCATCCTCCAACACCGGGTGCTCTTCTGGGGGGTGGCGGGGGCGCTGGTCATGCGCGGGGTGATGATCGCCGCGGGGATCGCCCTGATCGAGCGTTTCCAGTGGCTGGTCTACCTGTTCGGCGCGTTGCTCATCGTCACCGCGGTGAAGATGCTGGTGGTCCGCCACGACAACCTGGAGCCTGGCCGCAATCCCGTGGTGCGAATCCTGCGCCGCTGGCTGCCGGTGACGGACGAGTACCACGACGACCGCCTGCTGGTGCAAACGGCGGGACGCTGGCACGCGACCCCGCTGCTCCTCGCCCTGGTCATGGTGGAGACCGCCGACCTGCTGTTTGCCGTCGACTCCATCCCGGCGGTGCTGGCCATCACTCTCGACCCCTTCCTGGTGTTCACCTCGAACGCCTTCGCCATCCTCGGGTTGCGCTCCCTGTACTTCGCCCTGGCGGCGGTGATGGGGCGGCTGCGCTACCTGAAGATCAGCCTGGTCTTCATCCTGGCCTTCGTCGGCGTGAAGATGATCCTCAGCCATCACTACCCGGTGCCGGTCCCCCTCTCCTTGGCGATCATCGCCGGCATCCTGACCGTCGGCGTCGTCGCCTCCTGGATGGCGGGGGCGCGGGATCCGGCGTCCCTGGTGTCGCCCCTAGAAGCGGAGTTGGAGGAGCTGGCACGGCTCAGCTACCAGAAGGCCCGCCGCCTGGCCATCCTCATGATCGGCTCCACCCTCCTGGTGGGCGGCGCCGCCCTGCTGCTGCTGCCGGGGCCGGGCCTGCTCGTGATCGCCATC
>Ga0214472_10008401_pt1 | contig 10784 bp, 10 predicted proteins | sample RVTome_6_FD_207662 | JGI IMG/M metagenome (GOLD analysis project Ga0214472, IMG submission 207662) | Soil microbial communities from uranium-contaminated site in the Upper Colorado River Basin, Wyoming, United States - RVT140D175 | ecosystem: Environmental > Terrestrial > Soil > Contaminated >...
CCCGTACGGGCACGGCGCGCTCGGCACGACGGCCTCGCTCGACGCCATGACGCTCGACGAGCCGCGGGCGTTCTGGGCCGAGGCGCTCTCGCCGCAGGCGTCCACGCTGATCGTGGCGGGCGACGTTAACGCGGCCGGGGCGGTGCGCGGCGCGCGCGCGGCGTTCGACGGATGGCGCACGCCGGCCTACCGGTCCCTGCGGGTGCCGCCGGCGAGCGACGGGGGCGACCGCTCGGTGCTGTTCGTCGAGCGCCCGGGCGCGCCGCAGAGCGAAATGCGGGTCGGCCACGTCGGCCCGCCCCGGTCGATCGGCGATTACCACGGGCTCCTCGTGCTCGACAGCATCCTGGGAGGGCAGTTCTCGAGCCGCATCAACCGCAACCTCCGCGAGGTTCGGGGACTGACGTACGGCGCGCGAACGAGCTTCGGGTTCCGCCGCGCCGCCGGCAGTTTCGTTTGCGACACGAGCGTGCAGTCCGACCGCACCGCCGAAGCCGCGGCCGAGATCCTGCGGGAGTGGACCGTGATTCGGGAGGACGGCAGCACGACCGCCGAGGAGCTGGCGCGCGGGAAGGCGGCGCTGTCGCGCGGCTACGTCCGCAATTTCGAAACGGCCGCGCAATTCGCGCGCGCCGCGACAGAGCTTGTGGCCTACGGCCTCGACGACGGCACCTTCGACCGGTTCGTGCCGTCGATCGAGGCGGTCGGCCGCGGCGACATCGACCGGCTGGCGCGTGAGCACGTCCGGCCCGACGAGGCGACCGTCGTCGTCGTGGGCGACCCGGTGCACCTGCCGTCGCTCGAGGGCCTCGGCCGGCCGGTGTCGGTGGTCACGCCGGAGTTCTGACCCGCGGGAGCGCGCGGATGAAAGCAGTCCGATTTCACCGGCACGGCGGCCCCGAGGTACTCGTCTACGAGGACGCGCCCGACCCGGTTTTCGGGCCCGGCGACGTGCTCGTGCGTGTCCGGGCGTGCGCGCTCAATCACCTCGACCTCTGGCAGCGGCGCGGCCTCGATCGGGTGACGATTCCGTTTCCCCACATTTCGGGCGCCGACGTGGCCGGCGAGGTCGCGGCCGTCGGCTCGGGCGTCACCGGTCTCGAACCGGGGGCGCGGGTGATGCTGCAACCGGGGTTGAGCTGCGGGCGGTGCGTCTGGTGCCTGTCCGGCATGGACAATCGGTGCGCCGATTACGACGTGCTCGGGTACCAGTCGCCGGGCGGCTACGCCGAGCTCACGGCCGTGCCGGCGGCGAACCTCATTCGGCTGCCGGACGGCGTGGAGTTGGTCGCCGCCGCAGCGTTTCCCCTCGCGTTCCTGACGGCCTGGCACATGCTGATCACGCGCGCCGGGCTGACCGAGCGCGACACGGTGCTGGTCGTCGCGGCCGGGAGCGGCGTGGGGCAGGCGGCCGTGCAGATCGCGAAGGCGTTCCGCGCCCGGGTCATCGCGACCGCCGGCGGCGCGGACAAGCTCGAGAGGGCCCGGGCGCTCGGCGCCGACGAAGCCGTGGACCACTACCAGGATGACGTCGTCGCCAGGGTGCGCGAGTGGACGGGCCGCCGGGGGGTGGACGTCGTGATCGAGCACGTCGGCGCGGCCACGTGGGACCGGAGCGTCCGGTGCCTCGCGCGCGGCGGCCGGCTCGTGATCTGCGGCGCGACGAGCGGGCACCAGGCGTCGCTCGATCTCCGGCACCTGTTCGCCCGTCAACAGTCGGTCATCGGCTCGTACATGGGTGGCAAGCCGGAGCTGCTCCGCGCGGCGGATCTGTTCTTCGCCGGCGCGCTCCGGCCGGTGATCGACCGCACGTTCCCGCTGTCCGAAGCCGGACGCGCGCACGCGCACCTCGAGTCGAGCGCGCAGTTCGGCAAAGTCGTACTGACCGTCTGACGTCCGGTGCTAGACTGGTTCGGCCATGCAGCTCGCGCGATGGAGCCTCAGCGTGATGGCCGCGAGCGGTCTCGTGGCAGCCGCCGTCGCCGGCGCGACGATCTGGCTGCTCCTCACCGATCCGATCACGCTCGCCGACGCCGCAGACGAACTGCAGACCGGCAACCCCGCGCCGCTCATGCAGGCGCTCGGCGCGGCGATCCTCGATGCGCTGAGGGGATTGTTCAAGTACTTGTAGTTCCGGGTTCTACAGTCTCGTGACCAGAAACTTCGTCAAGTAGTACCCGTCGAGGAACTTGAACGGGGCGCGGCCGGTCGTGTAGTGCCCGCACGGCAGCACCGCCGTCTCGTGCGGGACGCCGCGGCGCGCGAACTCCTTCAGGAATCTCCGGGACAGATCGACGGGGAACGTGAGGTCATGGCGTGCGTAGACGAGCAGCACGCGCCGCCCGCGCACCCGGTCGATGAAGGGCCACGGGCTGATCGGCATCCAGTACTCACGCAGCTCGTCGAGCGTCGTGTGCGACTCGAGGCCCTTCCGCACGTGCTCGGTCGACAGCCCGCGCCAGACGACGTCGGCGAAAAACGGTGACACGTGGTTGAACGCGCCGGTGCGAATCCGGTCGTCGTGGGCCATCGTCAGCATGGCGAGGCAGGAGCCGAGGCTCGTGCCCATGATGCCGATGCGTTCGTAGCCCTGCGACACGAGCCAGTCCACGGCCCCGCGCGCGTCGAGGACGGCCTGGCGGTTCGCCTGGAGCGTGCGGCCGACGTTGGCGCTGACGATGTACTCGGCGCGTTCGAGGTGGGGCGGCCGCCGCTCGTCGTGATACGGCATCGTGAGGCGCACCGCCGTGATACCGAGGCGCGCGTAGAGGCGGCAGAGCCCGACGTGCCCCTCGCGACCGGCGTTCCACTGGGGCAGGACGACGACGGCCCGGCGATCGCGCTCGGCGACGGGTTTCGGCGGATCGAACACGCGGAGGGTGACCGTGTTGTTCACGGCATCCGGCGTGGCCACCGCGCTCGTGAACCGGACGTACTCGCCCTGGCGATCGAAATCCGCCGGCCTGGTGGCGGCGTAGTACTCGACGCTTGCCGCGGTGGCGGCGCGCGCCCACTCACGCAGTTGCCGGCCCGGATCGCCGTTGCCGTCCGGCAGCCCGACCCAGTCGAGGCCCCATTCGAAGGGACGGACCACGCGGTTGGTGTCAACCGACGCCAGCCGCCGCTCCCAGCGGTGAAACGCGCGGCCGATCACGCCTGGCTGTCGGCCTTGGCGAGCAGGTCCGCGTAGCTCCGGTCGGCCGGGTGGCCCTCCTCGACCGGCAGGCCGCTGTCTGCCCAGCCGGAATCGAGGACACGCCCGCTCATCGGATCGCGGGCCCCGCCGAACCCGCCGCGGACGTTGGCGACGTCGGTGAACCCGAACGCCTCGAGCATCTGCGCGGCCCGCTGCGATCGGCCGCCCATCTGACAGCCCACGAGCAGGGCCGTCCCTTTCGGAAACGCGGCCTGCATGACGCGCGCGAAGTCCGCGTTCGGCTGCAGCTGGCCAGACCCCTCAGCCCGATCGAGCAGCGGCACGTTGACCGCGCCTTCCGGGTGACCGCCGGCGAACTCCTCCCGCGATCGTACGTCCACGTAGACGTGCCCCTGCTGCTGCAGCTCGTGCGCCTCGATCACTGAAACCTGCTTGGCCATCGGTCCTCCGGGCTATCGCCCCGCGCCGAAGATCTTCTCGCAACCGGCCCCAATCGCCAAGAGGCGCTCGGTCCGGCGCCAGACCCCCACGAGCTGGAGCCCGACCGGGAGCCCGTCGGTCGGCACCGGGAGGCTGACGGCGGGGTGGCCCGTCATGTTGAAGAGCTGTGTGTGGCGCAGCATGGCCGACCGCACGGGAATGGGGGCTTTCGCGCCTGGCACCGTGACGTCGCTCGTGCCGAGCGGCGGCGCGACGATGGGCAGCGTCGGCAGCACGAGCGCGTCGCAACCGTCCAGGGCGGCGTCCACGGCACGGCGCAGGGCGAACCGCGTCTGGCGCGCGGTGAGATAGGCGAGCACCGGCACGTCCCGCCCGCTCTTGATGCGGCCGTGCACGGTCGGCGAGTATCGCTCGCGTCGCGTGTCGAGCCAGGGCGCGTGCCAGTGCGCGGCTTCGGCCAGCACGAGGTCGAGGTACGCCTGCGCGATCGCGTCGGTGCCGGCGATCTCGAACGGCTCCACCATGACGCCCGCCTGCTCGAGCACGGCCAGCGCCGACTCGAACGGGCCGCGGACGTCGGGCGCGACCAGCGCGTCGAAATAGCCGTTCAACCGGCGCAGGCGGAGGCGCCCGGCGTCGATGGCTTCGAGCGTGGGAGGCGCGACGCCGGCCAGCACCGCCCACAGCAGGGCCGCGTCCTGGGCTGACGCGGCGAGCGGACCGACGTGGTCCAGCGTGTAGCTCAGGGGAACGACGCCGGCGGTTGGCACTTCACCGCGCGAGGGCTTCAGGCCGACGACACCACACGCGGCCGCGGGGATGCGAATCGAGCCGCCGGTGTCGGTGCCGATCGACGCCAGTCCCATGCCGGTAGCCACCGCGGCCGCCGATCCCCCGCTCGATCCGCCGGCGACGCGGGTCGGGTCCGCCGGGTTGCGGACCGGGCCGAACGCCGAGTCGTCCGAGGTCGTGCCGAGCGCGAACTCGTGCAGGTTGGTCTTGCCGATCAGGACTGCGCCCGCGTCGCGAAGGCGCGTGACGATGGGCGCATCGGCGGTGGCGACGTGCTCGCCCAGCACGCGCGAGCCCGCGCTCGTGATTTGCCCGGCGACGTCGATCAGGTCCTTGAGCGAGACGGGGATGCCATGGAGCGGGCCGCGATCCGCGCCCGCCGCCAGCTCGCGGTCGGCGAGGTCAGCGGCAGCGCGCGCGCGATCGGCGTCCACCCAGATGAACGCGTTGGTGCGCGCGTTGTGCCGGCCGATGGCCTCGAGGCTCTCTTCGGTCAGCGATCGCGCCGACGCGCGGCCGGCGCGCAACGCCGCGGCCGCCGTGACGATGGACATCGCGAGACTATAAACCGGTTCGCGGTTCCCGGTTCGCGGTTCACGGTGTAGTCTGCTGCCATGGTGCTCGCCGCCGTAATGCCCGCGCCGCACGTTCCCGTCGAAGTCCGCGAGTTCCCCGAACCCGACCTGCCGCCGGGCGGGGCGCTGTTGCGAACGGCGCTGTCCGAGGTCTGCGGCACCGACGTGCACCTCTGGCACGGGCGGCTTGCGGGCGTGCCGTATCCGATCATCCCGGGGCACGTGACGACCGGTGAGCTCGAGGCCGTGCGCGGATCGCTCGCCGACGTCGACGGGCGACCGCTCCGCGAGGGGGATCGCGTCGCGTTTTTCGACGTCCACCGGACGTGCGGGCGCTGCCTGGCGTGCACCGCGCATCGCACACCGACGCGGTGCCCGTCACGGCGTGTCTACGGCATCACCGATCCGGCCGCCGAGGGGCTCTTCGGCGGCTGGTCCGAAAAGGTCTACCTCGAGCCCGGGGTGCTCGTCGCGCGGCTGCCCGACGCGGTGAGCTTCGAGGCGTACATCGGCGGGGGGTGCGGGCTGCTGACGTCGGTGCACATCATGGCGCGCGCCCGGATCGCGCTCGGCGACACCGTCGTCGTGCAGGGCGCCGGCGCGGTGGGCCTGAGCGCGGCGGCGCTCGCGCGCCGGTCGGGCGCGGGGCAGGTCGTCGTGATCGGCGCGCCCCAGGGCCGCCTCGACCTCGCGCTGCGGATGGGCGCGCACACGGTCGTGCCGCTCGAGGGCACGTCGGCCGGCGAGCGGCTCGCGCGGGTTCGGAGCCTGACCGGCGGTCTCGGCGCCGACGTCGTCATCGAAGCGGCCGGGTCGGCGCGCGCGTTCGAAGAAGGCGTGAAGCTCGCGCGCGACGGGGGCACGTACGTGATCGCCGGCCATTACACCAACGCGGGCGACAGCACGATCAACGCGCACACCGACATCAACCGGAAGCACCTCGACATCCGCGGCTGCTGGGGCAGCGAGGCCGGGCACTTCCTGCGGGCGCTTCGCGCGCTCGAGGAGCACCGCGACGCGCCCTGGCAGGACATCGGCGCGAAGACGTTCGGGCTGGGCCAGCTCAACGAGGCGCTCTGCGCCGCCGAGGACTACGCGCTGCCCAAAGCGCTCGTCGATCCGAGGTTGACCTGAGCGACACGACTTTTCGGGGCCGCGGGCCCGCCCCGGCGCCCTACGACCCGCCCGGGCAGGCCACGGGTCGCACTTGCCGCGCGTGGAACACGTCCATCGGGATCCGGTGCGTGTCGAAAACACCGCCGATCAGCTCGTAGAGCGCCGGGTCGTACGCGCGGAACTGGTCCGGCGTGTCCACAATGACGTTGCCGGTGAAGCACTCACCGTAGTTCGAGAAGAACCACCACTGGACGCCCTCGGCCCAGTACTCGCCCGCGTTGGTCATCGCGTAGTGGGGCCGGCCCGTGGACGCGACGACGTATTTGCCGGCGGCCTTCGCGGCGTCGTAGGCGGCTTGAATCGCGGCGCCCATGTCGGGCTCGATCGACCGCAGGCTCGACATGATCGCGTGCGCGAACTCGTGCACGAAAATGTGCTCGCCGAAGTAGCGCGTTCCCGGATACCCGAGCAGGTTCTCCTCGGCGCCGGTCGTGGGGTTGCCGCCGAGGCCGCGCGATCGCCACGCATGGTAGTCGCGGTCGGCCTGCGTCACCGGCTCGCCGGGCGGCGCGCCCGGCCGCTTGCGGTTTGCGTATTCCGGAATGTCGGCAGTCATTTCGGTTTCGCCGATCACGCCCGTCCGCCAGCTCCGGGCGATCATCGCCTTCCGGATGTCGGGCCGGTTCGACAGCATCATGAGGATGATGTCGCGCGCGACGAGGAGCGCCGCGTCCGGCACCCGCTCCGACGAGATGACGGGGATGCCCTGGGCGTCCACGTGTTTCCTGTAGAACGCGCTTACGCCGAGCGACGCGGGCACGGGTCCGATCTGGGCGCCGACGTAGTCCGGGATCAACTCGACCGGGATGCCGGTCTCCCCGCGCCGGCGCTCGCGCTCCGCGCGGTTGCGTTCGGCCACGCGGCGCGCTTCCGTTTCGGTGCGCTGCTCCACCGGCGGCTGCGGCGGCGGCAGCGGATACGCGCCGGCAGTCTGGGCCAGGGTCGTCGCGGCGGCGTGAAGTCCGGTTGCCGCCAGGAGGGTCGCGCCAATCGTGAGGAATCGCATGGTTGGTCCTGCTTCGAACGACGCGCGCCGGCCTCAGTCCACCTGGCTGAGGATGGCGTCGAGCGTCTCTTGGAAGACTTCGAACGGCTGCGCGCCGGTGATGCCGCGCACGACGCGGATCTGCCCGGTGGCCGGGTCGCGCAGCCCGATGAAAAACGTCGGCGTTCCGGTGGCGCCGAGGCCCGTCGCGATGGTGACCGAGCGCTCGATCGCGGGGCGCGTGCGGCCGCTGTCGAGGCACCCGCGCCACTCCGGGAGGCTCACGCCGGCCTCCCGGGCTCTGGCCTCGAGCTGCTCGTCCGTGTGCGTGCCCGGCGCGCTGAACAGCCGATAGTGCAGGTCCCAGAACCGGCCCTGCTCGTCGGCGCACCGCGCGGCTTCGTGCGCCCGGATCGCTTCGGGGTGGAGCTGGTCGATGGGGAAGTCCCGGAACACGTAGCGGACTTTCCCGGTGGCGACGTAGGCGGCGTCCACCTGCGGCAGGATCTCACGCGTGTACTTCACGCAGAACGGGCACTCGTAGTCCGAGAACTCGACGATCGTCACAACCGCGTCCGCGCGCCCGCGCGCGGGTGCGTCCGCGACGTCGAGCATCGCCGAGCCGCGGAGCTCGGCCAGCTCGGCGGCCATCATCCGCTGGCTCTCGCGCAGGTCCCGCATGTCGTTCTGGACGCTGAACCAGACCCCGGCGGCGGCGACGATCGCCACGGCGGCGACGCCGAGCGCGAGCCGGGCCGGTCCGGACGACGCGTCGGGTGGGGTTATCAATGGCCCTCGATCCGCCTGCCGCAGCGTACCACGCGACTCGCTGCCGCGTCCGGTTGTGCCAGGGCCGCGGGAGATTGTACGCTCCTCGTTCCGAATGCGCCGCACGCGGATACTCGCCACGCTGGGACCGGCAAGCGACGACCCGGATCAGATCGCCGCCCTGCTGGCCGCGGGCAGCGACGGGTTCCGCCTGAATTTCTCGCACGGCACCGCCGAGGCGCATGCCGGCGTGTGCCGGCGGATCCGCGACACCGCGAGGGCCGTCGGGCGTCACGTGGCGGTCCTGCAGGACCTGGGCGGACCGAAGATCCGCATCGGGCCGATCGCCGAGCCGATGAGGCTCGAGCAAGGCGACATCCTGACGATCGAGCCGGGCGAGTTTTCGGGCGCCGCGGGCCGCGTGTCCTGCGCGTTCGGCGCGCTCTTCACGTCCGTGCGGCCGGGCGAGCGTCTGCTCATCAACGACGGCCGGCTGGCCTTCGACGTGCTCGCGGCCGATCGCGGCGGCGTGCGGGCTCGCGCGCTCTACGGCGGCGTGCTCGAAGGACGCAAGGGCGTCAACCTGCCCGACACCCACATCGACCTGCCGTCGCTCACGGCCAAGGACGTCGGCGACCTGGCCGCCGGCGTGGCCATGGGCGTGGACATGGCCGCGCTGAGCTTCGTGCAGTCGGCCGCCGACGTCCGGGTGGCGCGTGCGGCGGCGCGCGAGGCGGGTGCGCCCGACCTGCCGATCATCGCGAAGATCGAGCGGCCGCAGGCGGTCGATCGCATCGACGAGATTCTCCCCGAGACCGACGGCATCATGATCGCCCGCGGCGACCTCGGGATCGAGCTGCCGCTCGCCACGCTGCCGTCGGTGCAGAAGCGCCTCGTGGCCGCCGCCCGCCGGCAGGGCCTGCCGGTGATCGTCGCGACCGAGGTGCTCGAGTCGATGCGCGCTGAGCCGCGGCCGACACGGGCCGAGGTCACCGATGCCGCGCACGCGGTCGACGAGCGCGTCGACTCGATCATGCTCGCCGGCGAAACGGCCGTCGGCCGCTACCCGGTGCGCGCCGTCGAGGCGCTGGACGCCATCATCCGCGAGGCCGAGAAGGCGCTCCTGCCGTCCGCCGACGCGATGACGCCCGCCGGCGACGACCACGGCTGGGCCGTCTGCGAGGCGGCCGTCGCGCTGGCCGGGCGCGCCGGCGCCCCGGCGATCGTCGCGCTCACCCAGGCGGGCAAGACCGCCCGAATGCTCGCCGCGCTGCGCCCCGCGGCCGCCATCATCGCCGCCACCGAGCACGCCGACACCGCGGCGCGGCTGTCGCTGACCTGGGGCGTCACGCCGGTGCTGGCCGAGTCCTGCGCCATCGGGCCCGTCCGGGACGTGCTCATCACACGCGGCCTCGTCCCGTCAGGCCACGCCGTCGTATTCGTGTCGGTGCACGCGGTCCTCGGCCGGGAGGACACCAACTTCGTGCAGGTCCAGAGAATCTAGGCAGATGGCGCATTCCCGAGCCCTGCCGAGGCCCCTTCAGCTGATCGTGGACAACTCGCTGCTCCTCATTCTGGGGACGCTGGTGGCCCTCGTCTGGGCGAACGTCGATCTCGAGCACTACCACGACTACGCGCACCTGCTGCACTTCGCGGCCAACGACATCGGCATGGTGTTCTTCTTCGCGCTGGCGACGAAGGAAGTCTTCGAAGCCACGCTGCCCGGCGGGCCGCTGTCGTCGCCGCGCCAGGCCGCCGTGCCGCTGGTCGCCGCGGTGGGTGGCATGCTGGCGCCCGCGGGCCTCTACCTTGCCGCGGCGATGCTGCTCGACCACGGCGAGATGATGCGCGGCTGGGCCATCCCCACCGCGACCGACATCGCTTTCTCGTACCTCGTGGCCCGGATGGTGTTCCCGCGGGGGCACGCGGCCATTCCGTTCCTGCTCCTGCTGGCCATTGCTGACGACGCGATGGGCCTCGTCGTCCTGGCCGTGTTCTACCCGAGCGGCGAGCTCGCGCTTCTCCAGTTGGTGGCCATTCTGGTGCCCGCCCTCGGGCTCGCCTGGGTCCTGCGTCGCAGCGGCGTGCGCAGCTTCTGGTTCTACGTGCTCGGTCCGGGCGGGCTCTCGTGGATCGCCCTCTACACCGGCGGCATCCATCCGGCCCTGGCGCTCGTCCCCATCGTGCCGTTCATGCCGCACGAGAAGGTCGCGATCCGGCCGTTCGGCGGCCGGCCCGCGATTAGCGCCAACACGATGCACGAGTTCGAGGAGTGGTGGAAGCTGCCGGTCCAGGTGGTCCTGATGCTGTTCGGCTTCGCGAACGCCGGAGTGCCGGTGTCGAGCGTCGGCTTCGTGACGTGGGTCGTGCTCGGCAGCCTGGTGATCGGCAAGCCGCTCGGCATCGTCCTGACCACGTGGCTCGCCGAGCGCGCAGGCTTCGAGCGGACCGACGATCTGGACTACCCGGCGCTCGTCGTGCTGGGCGTGGCGGCGGGCATCGGCTTCACGGTCGCGCTCTTCTTCACGACCGCCGCGTTCCGGCCGGGCCTCGTGCTCGACGAGGCCAAGATGGGCGCCCTCCTGAGTTTCTTCGCGGCGCCGATGGCGCTGCTGCTGGGGCGGATGGTCAAGCTCCGGAAGCACCGATCCGCCGGGCGCCGTGTCGCGGACCAGGCGGATCAGTAGAGCAGGAAACGTTTCCGGATCTCGAGAAATCCGGCGACCTCGCCGGGCCAGCCGTCGGCCAGCGCGCGCGCCGGTGTGCCGGCGTCGAGCTGCTCGCGCAGCGCCGCGGATCCGTAGAGGATGTCGATGGGCGGCGTGACCGCTTCATACTCGTACGGCGGCGGGCGCCAGGCAAAGACCGCCGGCCCGGCCTCCCGAAAGGC
>Ga0214472_10008402_pt1 | contig 10784 bp, 6 predicted proteins | sample RVTome_6_FD_207662 | JGI IMG/M metagenome (GOLD analysis project Ga0214472, IMG submission 207662) | Soil microbial communities from uranium-contaminated site in the Upper Colorado River Basin, Wyoming, United States - RVT140D175 | ecosystem: Environmental > Terrestrial > Soil > Contaminated >...
CACCGATGGTACAGCACATAAAGCCCTGCTCCCGGAACTTTTCCACCTCGTAGTCCACCCATCCGCCTTCCGGTCCCACAGCCAGGGCTATCCGTCCATTCCTGCTGTCAATGACATCGGCCAGTAATCGGCTGCCGGTAGGATGAGCAAGGATGAGACGATGGTAATTCCCTGCTAGAGAGGGAAAAAAATCTTCAATAAACGGTTTAAACCGAGGATGAATCCGGATCTCCGGCAAACGGGTATCCACTGCCTGCTCCAAGCCTTGAAGAAGATGGCTGTGATACTCTTCCCGCTGAAGGATCCCTGCTTCCCAAAAACTTTTCTCGACACGATTGGCATTAATAAGATGAATTGTTCCTATTCCGAGAGTAGTAACCTGACTCAGAATACGCTTCAGCATAATTGGTCGTGGCAAAGCAAGGATGAGATCAAGTAAGGGCTCTGCTTTCGATGGGTCACTCAAATCGAGATCCATTTCAACAGAAAACGGAAATTTTTTCTTTATCGCCAGAATGACGCCGGTTCCCATTGCACCGTTGATCAAGCCGACACGCACATGATCGCCAACCTCTGCCCGGAGAACTTTGACGATGTGTTGTGCACGATGATCGATGAGTATTAACCGACCGGCGTCAACTTCCCTGGCCTCTGCCAGAATAATATTCATCTTTCTATACGGCTTAAGTGCCTGGAAGATACAATTTTCGCAATTATTATCATAATTCCTTGGATTTACTTCGAGAAGTCCTATAAATTGGTAATGATAAACTCGTAAAAACCTAAAATTTCGGATGGCTAAGTAAAAAACTTCATATGCGAGACGCGCAAAATTTCTATTATTTCGGCGTACCAGAGTACGTCGTAATGATAGAAATTTTGTACCCCAAGGGCACTTCCTACGGGCGCACAACGACGCAGATGAAGAATTTTTACGACGCCATCAACCATTAGGATAAAAAATAAACCATGTTCGTACTCTATAATATTCTGCAGCTGGTCTTACTACCTGTTTTTTTACCGTTCATCATCCTCTTTGTTCTCTTTAGTCCGAAATACCGTGATCGCATTCCCTCCCGTATGGGCATTGCGTTGGGTCGAAAAATTTCTAATTCCGGTCCTGTTTCCCCAGCGAAAACAATTTGGCTTCATGCTCTTTCGGTGGGTGAAGTCACCTCGGCCGTCCCTTTGCTTGCCGGTTTACGCAAAACATATCCAGACAGCAGAATTATTGTGTCGGTAACAACCCGCACTGGAAAAGGAGTAGCCGATAATCTGCTTAAATCGATAGCCGATCATGTTATTGACGGCCCATTTGATGTATTGCCGGTGGTTTCCCATTTTGTGAAGCATATCCGGCCCGATCTTTTTATCCTGGTTGAAACCGATCTTTGGCCCAACACCCTACTCTTTCTAAAAAATAAAAACATACCAACCATTCTAGTCAACGGACGTATTTCTCAGGAATCCATGGCTGGTTACAAAAGACTACATTTCTTCTTTAATCCTATGTTTCAAAGTTTCTCTTATCTCTGCCTGCAGACGAAACACGACAGAGATAATATGGAAGCAATTGGGCTTCCACCCGAAAAACTTCAAACCCTTGGAAATCTGAAATTCGATACCATGGCAGGAAAAGCAAACCCTTCGCTCAACTCTGTCACGGATTTACTCCCGAAAGATCGTACTCTTTTTATCTGCGGTTCAACACATCCGGGCGAGGAAAAAATTCTCATTGATTGTTACTGTCAGGTACGAAAAACCTATCCCGAACTGTTCCTTATTATCGCGCCAAGAGACACCAATCGATCAGATGAGATCCGCTTAATCGCCGAAAAATATCATCTGAGTGTCTCGTTACGATCAGAGCCCAGCTCAACATCGGCAGATATATTCATTCTCGACACCATTGGCGAATTGATTCATTTTTATGCTCTTTCCGATATTGGATTCGTCGGTGGGAGCATGGTTAACAGGGGGGGGCATAATCCTATAGAACCCGCCACCATGGGCCTCCCGGTGATTTTTGGGCAAAACATGCAGGATTTCAGCGAAATTGCCGAGGCCCTTATCGGTTCCGGTGGGGCCACAAAGGTATCCAATGGTCATGAATTAGCTGAGATTCTCTCCAAACTTCTCTCTACACCGGATGTGAGAACTAGGCAAGGGCGGGCTGCACAACAGTGCGTCGCAAGTCAGCGTGGCGTGATAGACAGGCACCTCGAACTTATTCGCGAACTTTTGTGAAACATCCGGTTTCATATATTTCCGAACATCTCCTGCTCACCATTACTTTAGCCTTTATAAGTGGTATCGCACTCTCCCCTCTTATTGGGCTGTCGGAAACAAATCGTGTTCTTTTCTGTACCCTTCTTTTCTCTTCGCTGGTTCTACTCGCTGTCCTGCACTATTTAAAAAGATCTAAAATAGTATTGGGTCTGCTCATCCCGGTGGTCTTCGGAATTGGTTGTTACCATGGATATGTTCATCAACAGATACCTGCCGATGAAAACCATATCTATAACAGGATTATCTCAAAATCGGATGTCGTCCTGATCGGAACAATGTCTACAATGGCAGATTTTGACGGCAAAACCAGTCAGGTGACAATTGAGGCTAAAAGTCTGCGATTTAAAGAAAATGCTAACCTGCTTCCTACAACCGGCAAGATACTTTTACGTTTACAGGGGCCATGGCCTGAAGAACTTTCTCCGGGGGACACGCTTGCCATCAGGACAGACCTTAAGCGACCGGACAGCTTCAGAACACCGGGTGTTTTTGATTATGCACAATTTTTGGCAAGAAAGGATATTTGGATTACAGGCTTTGTCCGCACACCGCTTTTTTTACATAAACTAGAGGAGAACCAGTCCCTGTTTCACTCCCTGCGTTATCTGCCGGAGAGGCTCAGGACAACAATAGGCAAACAGATTGATGCATCTGTTCCTGCGGAAACAAGTGGAGTTTACCGGGCTATTTTAATAGCAGATCGAAGCCAGGTTACCGAAAAGACACTCGAATCTTTCAAAGGCAGTGGAACCATGCACATTCTGGCTATCTCCGGAATGCATATGGCGGTTATAGGTACCCTGCTGTATGCTTGTATTTTCTGGATCTTAAGCCGATCGGAACAACTTCTCCTGCGTTTTACCCTGAAAAAATGGGCGGCTCTATTCAGTCTGCCTGTACTTATCGGTTATGGTCTGCTGGCCGGGATGAACACTCCTGTTTTCCGTGCGGTGATCATGAGCTCCATTGTGATCCTTGCTATCTGTACAAATCGTCAAAAGTCTCCCGGGGCTCTTCTAGCGTTCGCGGCAATGCTGATTCTCGCAATCGATCCCTTGCAGTTGTTTACCGTATCCTTTCAACTGTCATTTTCGGCAATTGCAGGCATTCTTTTTTTACTTCCTGTTTTAAAGAAACTGCTCTATCCCGCAGATGATTCATTGTCTCTATCGTCGATTAATACAAAGATTCTTAAATGGATAGCAGCAGGTCTTTTAGTTTCTTTGGTTGCCAATCTGGCCACAGCCCCAATAGCTCTTTATTCCTTTAACCGGTTCTCAACGGTAGGTCCACTTGCTAATCTTATTATAGAACCGCTGATCTGTCTCTGGAGTCTTGCTGCCGGATTTTTGTCCATCCCTTTCATTTTCATAAAACCTGAAATAGCCGCCATTTTGCTTCAGTTCGGCGCACTGGGTCTGGATGCAGCGATGCATACTGCAACATTTTTCTCCTCTTTTTCGTTCTCCACCATCTGGTTACCCACTCCACCCCTATGGCTTATTTCGATCTATTTTTTCAGCCTTATTGTTTTTGCCTTTTCCTGTTTGAAAAAAAGATGGTGGTCATTCGTCTCTCTTTTCACAATATCTATATGTATCCTTTTCTTTATATTTCCACCGACGCTCTATAAGATAGGGAGTACATCCTCCTTACGGATCTCTTATCTTGATGTTGGCCAGGGGTCTTCCACATTTTTAGAATTCCCATCAGGCTTTCGTGTCTTAATTGATGGTGGAGGCTCCTCATTTGCGACAACAACCGTCGGAGAACGTGTCATCGCACCATTCTTGTGGAAAAAAGGGATACAAGAAATTGATGCTGTCATCATTACCCATCCCGACGCTGATCACTACAATGGTCTTGGATTTATCATCAAACATTTTTCTCCAAAGATATTATGGGTAAGAGATAAAGATGGTCACGATAACCAGTTCAAGCGCCTGATACAACTTGCTGAAAAACAGCGAGTATCTATATTTATCCCCCGGAAAGGCGATCTTTTAATAGAGGAGTCTCAGTCTCTTGAATGCGTGGCTAATATTATAGATTTTGAGGATGCCACCAATACTGAGTCTCGCAGCAGTGGGAACAACGGGCTTATTCTCAAGGCATGCGCCTTACAGTTTTGTGCTCTTTTTCCTGGAGATATCGGCAGGAGCAGCGAGAAGGCGCTGATAGATCAAGGTCTTGATCTGAATGCAGATGTCCTGCTTTCTCCGCATCATGGTTCTATTACTTCAAATTCCAGTCAATTTCTGGAGGCTGTTTCCCCAGATTATCTCCTGGTGTCCGCAGGTCGATCAACAAAAGGATATTTCCCCCATAAAGGACTGGCGGGAGAATGTGCTGACCGGCAGATCAATCTTTTCACGACTTCGGGGCAGGGTACCCTGGAAATCATAACTAAAGGGAATGGCTATCAACTCTATGGTTACGAGAGAGGAGATAACAATCCTCTCTCTTCTTATAACCGTATGTTACTCGCCGAAGAGGCGATTACACCTCGGTGAAATCCGATGGCGCTTTCTTGAGGTATTTAAGGAACTTGGCTTTTTCGACGGCGTTGGAATAGGCATCATCGGGACTGATCATTTTCTTTTCAAGCAAGATCATGATCGCGTCGTCAAGGGTCTGCATGCCGTATTTTTTACCGGTCTGCATCGAGGAAAGTATCTGGAAAGTTTTTCCTTCCCTGATAAGGTTTCTCACAGCCGGAGTCGCTATGAGAATCTCCAGAGCCGCACACCGGCCTTTTATATCTATTCGTTTGAAAAGGGTCTGCGAGACAACGGCCTTCAATGCATCGGCAAGGGTCGATCGTACCTGTCCCTGCTGACTGGCCGGAAATATTTCAATTATACGATCGACCGTTTTCATGGCATTTATGGTATGCAGGGTTCCAAACACCAAATGTCCCGTCATGGCAGCTTCCATGGCGAGGGCAATGGTCTCAAGATCACGCATCTCACCGACCATAATTATATCGGGATCTTCACGCAGAGCTCCCCGGAGTGCAGCAGTAAAGCTGTTGGTATGTGTGCCCACCTCCCGGTGGTTTATAATACACTTCTGGCTCTTATGGACAAATTCGATAGGATCTTCAATAGTTAAGATATGATCCTTGCGCATCTTATTACACTCGTCGACAATCGCTGCCAGGGTAGTGGATTTACCGGAACCAGTGGGACCGGTAACCAACACCAACCCTTTTGGCAGATGCGCCAGTCGGGCAATAACCGCAGGCAGCCCAAGTTGTTCGACAGACATTATCTCGCTGGGAATTTCTCGAAACACTGAACCTATTCCATATTTCTGCTGGAAATAATTGCAACGATACCTTGCAAGACCGGGGATTTCGTAACCAAAATCAACATCTCCGGTTTCTTCAAATACTTTTATCTTCTCTTCGGGGCAGATCTCGTAGAGCATGGCTCGGAGTTCATCATTTCCCAACTTCTTAAATTTTACCCGTTCCATATCGCCGCGAATGCGGAGCAAAGGCTGCTGCCCCGAAACCATATGCAGATCGGATGCCCCCTCGTCGTTCATCAATTTAAAAAATACATCAATTTGAGCCATTTAACACTCCGAATTCCTGTTAAAAACGAGTAAAGACAACTTTACCCCTGTATTTTTTCCTTGAGATAACTTACTATCTCATCAGCATCATCAAGAACCTTGAACAATAAGATATCTTCAGCACTGATGTTGCCACTCCCCAGAAGTTTATCTTTTATCCAGTCAACAAGTCCAGCCCAAAACTCGCTGCCGACCAAAACTATCGGAAAAGGTTTAATTCTTTCAGTCTGAATCAGTGTCACTGCTTCAAACAATTCATCGAGGGAACCATAACCACCAGGCATACAGATAAACCCCATGGAATATTTCATAAACATTACTTTTCTCACGAAAAAATATTTAAAATCCAAAGGAAAATTCGAATAAGGATTAGGTGCTTGTTCATGAGGCAGATCAATGTTTAATCCGACCGACACTCCACCTGCTTCGGAAGCGCCTTTATTTGCCGCTTCCATAATGCCGGGGCCTCCACCTGTAATTACGCAGTAACCGGCCTTTGCCAAGCCAGCCGCTATTTTTTCCGCGAGGAGGTAATAGTTATGATCCACCGTGGTTCGAGCTGAACCGTAAATTGTTACCGCCGGAACATCGATTGCCGACATTGCATCGAATCCATCGACAAATTCGGACATAATCCTGAACATTCGCCAGGAATCCCCAATGACGGTATTGTCGAGTACATATTTAGGTTCTTTTATTATTCTGCCGTTATTAATTTTATTCATGCATTTCCTATAACGTTGTTTTTTTATGAATTTTCTTTGACGACCTTCAATACAATATATTAAATTTGTTGTTTTTTCTGCTGTTCGGTAACTTTTTCAAACCAACTACCGGCTCTTCTCTGTTGTCCCTCTTGCGCATAACTTTCGCCAAGAAGCTGTTGTGCTTCCATTTTGCAATCTCGACTTTTCAGACAGCGGTAGAGATTTTTCCGCGCTTCCCGATATTGACCGCATTGTAACAATATTTCACCAAGATACAGTACATAACGAAGGTTTGATGGTTCCAATTCAATACTTTTGCGGCATAGTGACAGCGCAATTTCATTCCCTTCGCCTTCTTCAAGATAGACGCGTCCAAGCAAATTCATGGCCCTGTCGTCCAATTCATTAAATCGTAATGCCCGCTGCAATGCCTCCATGACTTTTTGATTGTTTTTCAGACCATAATGGGCTTTTCCGAGGTAATAATGAACACGACCGGCATTTTGAGCAGTATTGTTTTCCAATTGCCATGGAACAAGATAGGCAAGCGCAGCCTCATGTTTGCCAAGTTCACAAGAAAGTATACCAAGCTGCAGCCTGAGGTCGTTGACGAACTCGGCCCCCTCTTCGTGATTGTAATACTGCAGTGCTTTTTCAAAATACTGCAATGCTTCGGATTTCCGGTTTCGAGTCTGTTCCCCCAATCCAAGATTGTATAATGCCATGAAATTTTCAGTATCAATCGCCAATCCATTTTTAAAACTTTGCAAAGCCGGTGAAAGCTTATTCATCATCGCAAGAGCAACACCGAGAGAATTATGGAGATTGACATCAAGGTTATCACATTTTAGCCCTCTTTTGTATTCTCTGACTGCTTTTGCCAAATCACCTTCGTTAAAATAAATATCGCCGCTGATATTTAAGCTCACCGCATCAAAAACAACAGCGCTGGATTTGCCATAAAATGCGGCATGAAGAAGAGCTTTGCGGCAATTAAGTATTGTCTCGGATTTTTTAAAATCATAATAGGGATAATTGCTCACGCCGGCAGATACCCGGCAATCATGTTCAGAGTTATCTATTTGACTTATTATATTTTTAGACCACTCCAGTGCTTCTTCCGGTTTTGCTCCATCCAGATAGACAAACATGTCGTCTCCGACTGAAATAGCCACTCCACGATCTATATATTGAGAAACCACATGACTGGCCGAACAGTCAGTGCTGTCGCTGCCAAACTGAACCAGGCTGAAAGTGTCCGAAATAGAAAACAGCTTACGGAGTCTGCGGACAAGGTTTCGATCAGGAGGGGCTAGCGGGTGATTTTCCGGATGAGCCAACAAAGAAAAATCACAGAAGCTGAAAGGCCCGCGCTTTGCAGCATGGCGCAGAGCCGTCCAGGCCTCATCCAATAACTGTCTGCCATGGCATTGTTGTTTTTCATTTTTGTTTGATTTCTCTACAAGACCGGGATCTGAGAAACTCGAGCCAATATGAACTCTATGACAGCCTTCCCTTTTTAGATAGTTAACTAATGCACTTTCAATTTCAAGACGTCCACCCTCATGCGTCTGTTGAAGCACAAGAGCAAAAATCGATTGTCCGAGAGAGTGCAATGCCGAGTCTGTTTGAACGAAATTAAGAAGAAGAGTTGCACATCTTTGTGAATTTCGTAGAAAATACTGAAAAGAATTTCTTTTCGGGGGCAGTTCCAGCAATATAAGATGGAAACCTTCAGTCGAACCATATGTGTCCAGCAGAAAATAAAGGTTGGAGACATTCAGCAATCCCGTCAGGTTGTCTATGCGAGCCTGCTTCAAGAGAAGAAATTCGCTTTCGACTGTTGTTCTTACCTCTAACAGCCAATCTTCTCTCACTCTCTGTAAAAAAAGAGGATCGAATCCTGAAATTATTGCAATGCTTCTCTCTCCACCCTTGGTTTCAAAGGAAAGCATCAGGTAATCTCCCAAAATGCCACAGGAAGAGCCACCATCTTTCATTTGCTTGAAAAGAGACAACAATGGTTTAATGGAAGCGTTAGCGTTTTCCTTAAAACACACCTCCGCCTGTTCGACCGAGAAAGCAAAAACTACTTGCCTGGCCGTAGGAAGATGCTTCCGCAAAATCTCTGCAAAACTACTGGAAAACCTGGAGAAATCTTCAACTATCAGACTACTGTTATCACCTAAAGATGGAAATGATTCAAGCACTGCCCACCCCTTCGCCTTTATCATAAGAAGTAAAAAACTCTGTTAACAAGGAAATCAGCTCCTTTATCTCTCGATCCTGCACTGTTCGAACATCAAGAAGAAATCTATCGTTTTCAATCCTTCCAATAAGAGGAACAGGCAATTTTCTAAGTCGATGTTCAAAAACATTGAGTTTCATCTGCAAGGGCTCAAGATCAACAGCCCAGCTATCAAGACCAAATTCAGGCAAAGCACCTCCCCCGACCTTAGAAATTGTTGGAACGATTTTCATTTTGCATTGAGTTTCGTTTTTTTTCTTTAGTTGCCTTTCTATTCTTTGAGCTCTTTTTTTAAGCTCTTCCGGAGTGATGGTTAGCATGGACAAAGTAGGAATATTTTTTAAAGCCTGATCGAAGTCAAAATATTCCCGCAGAACACTTTCCAGCGAGGAAAGAGTAAATTTATCAATACGAAGTGCTCGGTTTAAGGGATTCCGCTTGATTTTGTCGATTACCGCTCTTTTGCCGACAATTATTCCAGCTTGAGGTCCACCAAGCAATTTATCTCCGCTGAAAGTAACCACATCTATTCCGGCCTGGACGATTTGCTGCACTGTCGGTTCTTTAGGAAAACCAAACTGGGATAAATCGATAAAACTTCCGCTGCCAAGATCTTCCATGGTTGTGAGGTTATTTTCCCGTGCCAGCTGAACCATTTCCTCAGGAGATACTTCAGATGTAAAGCCGATTATACGAAAATTGGAGGTATGCACCCTCAACAGCATGGCAGTATTTTCGCTTATTGCTCCTTCATAGTCATAGAGATGTGTCCTGTTGGTTGCCCCTACTTCTTTGAGGATAGCACCACTCTTTACCATAATATCGGGTATACGAAATGATCCGCCAATCTCTACAAGTTGGCCGCGCGAAACGATAACTTCTCTGCTCTTTGCCAGTGTATCAAGAGCTATAAATACAGCAGCAGCATTATTGTTGACGACAAGAGCCGCCTCGGCACCGGTCAATTCACAGATAATATCCTCAACCAGGCTATAACGACTTCCACGCTTTCCCGTTTCGAGATTAAATTCAAGATTTGAATAATAACCTCCGGCTTGCACCAAACTGTCCGTAGTCTTCTTTGAGAGTATTGAACGCCCGAGGTTAGTATGGATAACGACACCCGTTCCGTTAATGACTCTTTTGAAATGAGGAGAAACTTTTAGAGAAATATTCTTCTGGAATATCACCATCCACTCATCAAGGGTGCGCTCTACACAATCTGAACTTTCGCGAAGTATCTTTTCCCGCTCAAGCTCTATCGAATCTTGTACTACGGATTTTATTATCCTGGACGGAATACCGGAAGCGGAATCGATTTTGAGCATTCCAATACATTCGTCTACTTTAGGTAGCGCCTTCAGTAACTTCGTTTTGTTATCCATTGTATTGTTTAAAAAAGACATAAATGAGGATTATATTGATTGACCTGCAGCAAAATCTCTTGCCGACAATACCAAATTTATAATTGCATTTTATATAGATATGCAATCTGCTCCCTACATAATAGCTTAAAATATACGAACGCCATACAATTTTTTAAAAATTGATTTTTCCCCTTGACGGCACCGCGGCAATAAAGTAGTTTGCCGCGGTCTTTGAGACACACGAAACGAGTCGCGGACATGAACTGTCCGTTTCTGTTTTGAGCTGAATCAAAAACAAAAAATAACAAAGAAAAACATTGACCGAATATTTCGGTTGTGTTAGAATAGCCAGCTCTTCGCGGAACTAGTACCGCGGGGCTTTCAGCTGTTAAGAAAGCCTGAGCACGATCCTTGAAAACTGAATAACAACACATAAGCAAACGGGCCCAACGTGTTGAGTGTTAGGCGATTTATCGTCGGATACTTATCTCCTTTAGCGGGGAAGACACAGAGGGCAAAACTTTGTAATTCAAAGTTGAGCTCTTATATATTAAGCAATATGTAAGTAACCGTCTTAGGACGGTCTAGGAT
>Ga0214472_10008403_pt1 | contig 10783 bp, 15 predicted proteins | sample RVTome_6_FD_207662 | JGI IMG/M metagenome (GOLD analysis project Ga0214472, IMG submission 207662) | Soil microbial communities from uranium-contaminated site in the Upper Colorado River Basin, Wyoming, United States - RVT140D175 | ecosystem: Environmental > Terrestrial > Soil > Contaminated >...
CCTGGCGGAGAGGGGGGGATTCGAACCCCCGGTACCCTTATTAGGGGTACACACGATTTCCAGTCGTGCACCTTCAACCGCTCGGTCACCTCTCCTCACAAACAAACGACTCCGCGATATTTGAAATTTCAGGTGATTCAAAACTACCACAGAGTTTCGGGTTTTTCTACAAACGATGCTTCGATTTAGGATGGTCGGAATGACCGGAATGCTGTTTTTGATACCGAAGTGACTCACCGACTTAATTACCCTCCTTCGCAGAAAGCCACGGGTGTAAACCCGTGGAAGAATGCGAAGTGGAGAGATGCCACGGCCTTAAGGCCGTGGCGATCCACCTATTTCGAGGGATTCTTTTTGGCGCGAAAGGGCGGAACCGGGGCTATTGACGGCGCCTTTATGCGCTGATATGTTCGCGCCGATTATTGATCTCGATCCGTCGTTCGGAGGGAGCCCTGGACGGTCGGCAACCGCGTAGAACAAGAATCACGGCGTTTCGAAATCAGCGGTGCTTATTCATACTTTTGTCGCTGACTCATACGGAGGGCTTCCATGACGCAATCATCGAGTAAAGACAACAAACTCGCCAAAACCAACGACCCAAAAGTCGCCGACGCTTACAATCGGACCATCGGGCCTCCCGACCTGGCGCGCCTCAGAGCGGATTTCGAGGCCATGAAGCTAATTCCATGGCGGGATATCTGGAAATCCTTGAGTGTGGCAAGAATCCGCGGCAACGGAAAAATGATCGAAGTTTTTTACGATACACTTTTCAAAAACGCGGTCTTCGACGACCGCGGCGCCTGGTCGATCGAGACAAAAAGACCGCACTGACCACGCGTCCTTCGCGGGTATTTGAGAAACGCCGTGTCGAGCCTGACACACGGAAAAGACAGCGGTCCGGCTTAGACGTTACGGTCGGAGCCTGGTCAATGCTCGTTGTACCCAGCGGGCTATCATCGGCTCGGTCGTCGGTGTTCGCCCCAGATGTCCCACAGGGAAAAACCGGGCAGACTTTGGGCTACCGTGTTCAAGAAGAAGATACATATCCGTTATCGGGAATACGCTGTCCTTCACACCGTTCACCAACAGTAACGGCGCGCAAGGCTCGTCGAGAATACCCTGATCGAGCAACGATAACTTCGGGCTCTGCGCTACCCACTCCTCATAAGTAGAGAGACCGAAGGCCATCGCCAAGCTCTCAGCCAACTCAAAAGGGTATTCACCGACTTGCGCTTTAGCGATCCAGTCGGCGGCGAATGCATAGTGAGCCATGCCGCCATGGCTGACAGCCGCGCGAATTCTGCCTCGATGCGTATGGGCAACCTTGGCCGCCCAGTAGCCTCCCGTGCTAGCGCCGATAACGGCTATGCGCCGACCATCAAGGTCGAGCCGGCGTGCCACCCAGTCGAAGATATCGTCCCACATGCGCTCGGCGTCTATGGAGCCCGCCAAAGGCGCCTCTCCCGTTCCCGGAATATCCACGGCCAGAGTAGCCAGACCACCGGCTAGGTACAGGTCCACTTGGCGCTCTTCTTTATAAGCGTCGATACCACCCCAGATCACCACAACCGGCGGGCGCGCAATACCTTTGGGTTTCCTTAGATAGCCGATGGAAAAATTTTCCAGAGTTGCGTAAGTTGCCTAACTCCCAGCGCTGCGCTTCGGAGATTTTCAGATCCTTCTTTCCTGAACTACAACGGCAAAGTCTTTTCAGGACAGCAAAACGATTATGAAGAACTTGCGGAGGGGAGGGATTTGACCCCCAAGTACGGTTTCCCGTACACTTGATTTCGAGGTCCATCCCTCTCCTCTCTCATTACCTACCACGGACGGAAATAAACCCACAATCAGAGCTACATCTCCGCGCTTCGAGGTCTATCACGAAACTGAGAGGGCAGCGGTTCTCGGACAAAACGCGCACAGCGCCAAGGCACTCGGGACTTGATTGTAGGAGAATACAATTCAATCGCAGGGTTAACGAGGCTGTAAGAAAAGCCCTATTTCGAGACATCCATGTTGTATTTCGTCGGCGGGACCGCGTCCCAACCCGCGAGCGTTGCCAGGCCCATGCACCGATCGGTCAAAGTCGGGGACTACAGCTCTCTTTTGACCGCGTGAGATTTTCTGGGTTTTCTCCCCTTAGGAGACTTGGGTGCAGTGGGCTCGCTCTTCGGACGATGCTCTTCCAGCCATATTTCCTCGGCTTTCAGCCAGTGCTGAAGCTCAGCTCCGTTTTGGCACCCATCCTCCTGCCAATATCTGTATGCTAATTGCCGGATTTCCTCGTCGCGATCGATCTCGGCACCTTGCATGGTTCTCTCTCCTTTCAGTTTGAATTGAAGATATTTTACAGATCTCTAGCTTCTCTGTAAAGAAATACTCGGGCCGTCGCAAAATTAATCTTGGGCCGTGCGTTGACGTTCATTCTACATCGGCTTCTTCGACAATTTGAACAAGGATGGCAGTGTGTCCAAGAGTCAGCCCGCGGTGTATTCGGGCATACAAACACCGCACCCCCAAGATTACCCTGTACGACGCGTCAAAATAATCTGAAAGATGATAAACGAATAATCCCATCTGAACTATTACTTATATTCCAGGGGCAAAAACCGCGACTTTATAGAAGCCGCAACACGATCTGAGATGGAATTTATTTCAACGGGTAACGCGACATTAGGAAAATGAGAGTGAACGGCGGACAATAAGGCAATTAACAGGCCGACGATCCTCGCGCAGGACTTGGCGACTCACCTATACCTATACCAGAGATTGCCACGGATTATTTTTCCCCGGCTTTCTTCGCCGCCCAGTAAGCCTTCAATTTGGTGGACAACTTCGCTTTGGCTGCCGGACTCATTCTCTTCTTCTTGGCCCTCGCAGTGCGTTTGACTGAAAGCGCCGCTGGTTTGACACCATGAATCTTCGCCCATCTGGCTTTTTGAGCAACGGCGATTTTCCTTTTCACAGCAGCGCTCATGGTCCGGTTTTTCTTTGGCGCGGCTCCCGGCATAGCTGGCGCACCGAGGATAGCGCGCAGCTCTTTGCTCAGATTCTCGATTTGTTCTTTGATCGCGGCAGCCCGTTTGAGTTGGTTAACTGTCAGTTCGAGTAAATTCATGCCACTAGTTAACATTGAAAGCTGGTGAAAATCAAGTGGTGTTGAACAATATTCGAAGTCTACGAGATCGAACGAAGTCTCGCCTCAATTTACTTGCCGGTAGTATGTATCCCGCTACTTACCGCCTCGTTATAGATTTTCCCTACGAAGTACCTGGCAGCCTATCACGACGGCGAACGAACTGTCGTGTCCCACGAGATTCGGAACACTGGATAAGTGAGAATTGTTTGGCCATAGATAGGCAGCGAGAACTTGCCGGGCTAGAACTATCTCAGTGTGGCGCTTCCAGGCTCAAAGTTCTTGCCAGCGAAAATCCCATGGAATCGAAAAAGTGGATGAGTTTCCAATCGTTCCATTCCACCTTTTCGAACGTTGACTGAACTTGTTAGCCGCCTGGTCGCGTGACGGCGGCAAGCGATTGTTAACTCTTACACGCGCTCAGCTCCGTAGTGTCACGTTTGTGCAGAATCCGCGTGAACGACCCGGTTGCGTCCGCCTTGCTTCGCAGCGTACATGGCATTGTCCGCTGCCGCGACCAGAGGAGAGGCATCCGTGCTATCGGGCGCCAGAGCGCTGGCGCCGATGCTGACGGTGACCGAACCTTGCGGAAACGATACGCTGGCCACGGCCTTGCGCATCCGCTCCGCCAGAATGCACGCACCATCACGTGCCGTCGTCGGCAAAATCACCGCAAATTCGTCGCCTGGCCATAGTGGGCAAGAAAATCGCTCGGACGAGCACAGCGGAGTGCCTGAGCTACGCCTCTTAGCACCGCGTCACCCGCCTGATGACCAAAGGAGTCGTTGAATTCCTTGAATCCGTCCACGTCAATCAGAAGCAGTGCCAATCGTGACACGGTGATGCGCTTTACCCGGGCCTACGTCGAAGCGACCCATCGCTTCGTCAACGATCATCAAACTCCCATCGTTCTCTATTTACAGCCAGCCGTTCCTGAAAGGCGCGACGGCTCATGTGTAGATCAATTAGCCCTTATACTCATCCGTCACGGTTGTGAAGCGGGCACGGAGCCGCACGTCTCAACACGCGTTCCGCCACGCTCTATGTACGCGATACAAGCTGATCGCCGCTCGACACCGTAATCGCCCGTAACAACCGACATCAGGCTGCATGCCATCGTTCCCCACGACGAGCACGTGTCTAGTGCTCTAGCGTCATTCGGGATCTGGCTACGTAGAGTGTTCAGCGGATGGCTTGAGGGCTGGGTAGAGCACCCTGAGAGCAGTAGTTTCAGTACGAATAAGGAGATCGTAACACTCAGCCGGATCACGCCCCCTTGTATGCCGTTTCAAGAGCCTCAGTCAATAGGTTGCTATCTTTTCGTCCTAGGTTCTACACAAACCATAATACGGACAGGCTTTTGATTGGAAACCAATGTTGAGGGGTAAGCCGCTGAATCTGAAAGTGCAAGAATTGGCGGAGAGGGAGGGATTCGAACCCCCGGTACGGTTCCCCGTACACTTGATTTCGAGTTCCTCTCCTCTCCCGCCTCATCATCACAAGCCAACAGAAATCAACAGTATAGATAGAGCGAACCACCACATCATCCTGCTGGCTTCTGTCCGTGTCTGCTGCCGCTTCTCGGACAATTCACGGACAATTTGCTGGCCTCCCCCAATGCACGGACGCAACAATGGCAATCGCCAAAACCCCGAGAACAAATGTTGTCGGTGGCAGATACATCACCCGATCTGCATATTTCTTCCAATGAGCCACTTCCCGATTAAGCTCCACAAATTTGGAATCTTTTCGCTGCGCTATGCGTGCGAATTCGGCCCTCTGTGCGATGAGGTCTTCGTCCGATCCAACCCTCGGCAACAAAGTCATGAACGCGATCCAGCTAGATTGATGAGCGTAGGTCGCCAATCGGTCGGCCATCTCAAGCCGGTGCAACACCAATCTGCCGATGAGACCGGAAACGATGCCTACACCGAATAATAAGAATACAATTATGATTTGCCACCGCGGAACAGCGGCCAGCCTCGGCATGGCACTCACTCCAGCTATTGCTCCCGCCGAAAGTCCTACAATCCAAGCTGTTATGTTGTCCTCCTGGCGATTGATGTCGCGTGTTTCTCTGTCACCTTGTCGCTCCAATTCCAAAAACGCCAACGCTCCTTTTAGTAAAATATCCAACTCTACCTTGCTGTGTTCTGACAGCCCCGGCATGTGCAAAGCCCTCCAAGTTTGTTCGCATCTTAGGATAATTCAATGCATGCTGTCTACTGACCCAGGAGACGGGTGCAACTTGATATTGAATCAAGTGACCGCTTCGATCTCTATGAACTCACGGGCTTTTTTCGCACCTGTCCGTGAATTGTCCGTGTGGTCAGTACCTTATCTCGTGCGATGAACTGCGCTCGTTCCAAAGGATCAACCAGTTGTGACCGCGGAAACGTGGTCGATACGACATCTTGAATGCCATTCAAAAATCGATTGTGACTGGAACCTAGACGCGCCGTCAAAGCCCAACAAAACCAAGCCCCGAGTGCTGCCTTCAATGGCAGTTCTTGGGGCTTGTCGATTCTAGTACACGGACAAAAGGCGGACATAAACGGGCTTAGTCGTCAACGTGATTTTCGCCGTCGTCGCGGTTGTCGTTGTGATTTAACTGGGCAGGAAGGTGCTGAATAGGGAACGGTTGTGAACGGCGGCGCCGGCCGTGGATGCCAGATCACTGCTTGAGCGGTTAGTTGAAACTGTTAGAATTGCTATCACGCTTTGATGTCAGCAGGAGACAATACGATGAAAAACCGCAACACGCAGATTATTGCCGGGAGTATCGGCCTCATAGGTTTTTCCCTTCTGGCCGGATGCACCAGTCAAGCCGTGACAATGATCCAGCCACGCACCGGCGCTACCGCTGAGTGCAGCGGTTCCAGTTACGGCTTCGGGCCTCTTTTCAGCGAAAAAATTTCTGACAGCTGCGCGCGCGTCTACGAAGACCGCGGTTTCGTGCCCCTCGAACGCTTGACCCCGGAAGATCGCGCCAGCTTAGAGCAGCGCGGCCTGCTGCCAAAATAGCGCGAAGACAGTGCCGGCCGCCGCTCGCTCCACACCGGGGCGGGCGGCCAAGGTGTCAACAAGAGACTGAAAAACACGGATAGTTACCTCACCCAAACCTCCACCTCGCCGGCATTTTCGCCAGCTCGGTGTTGAGCATTCCCGTCTTCGGTGACATTTTCTCCATTTGGTTTTGGAGCAACGCCAAAAGCGCCGAGCTGCTCGAGCGCTATGCCGGATGCGAAGCCCGACGCGCCGGGCTGGAGGATTGGTTCTTCGTGGCAGGGATAATTTCCGCCGTCGAATCCGCTGACCGTGAGTGCGATCACTAGAGGGCGCATGATCGGTTATCGTGGGTCAGTGCGAGGTGGGCGAGCCGCCGGCTTCTTCACCCCTTAATCTCCCTCACCATCGCCACCACGCTCTTATTGATAGCCAGGAATGGCGCTGACCATTTGATTTCGGGTTCCGGTAGCACTTCTACGACAGCCTGGGTAATAGGCGACAACTGCTTGTGCGGTCGCTTGTCGATTTAGAAAGTTGACACAGGCACTTCGACTCGCTTCTCAAGTGCCGAAGTTGTCAAAATGACAGAAGCCGTACGTCATCTGTCACCCTCTCTTGTCAATCCGCTCCTTGAAGGGTTCCTATTGTCACAATCACAATCTGGCATGAATGCTGCTGCGGTAAGCGCAGAGCGGATTCGAGCGCTTTAAAAACAACAGGGGGGAGGACACATTATGAATAAGACGTTCACTTCCTTGAGCAGATTAGCGCTGCTTTTCGGTGCCTGTGCAGTAACCCTCCCAGCTTCTTCCGCATACTCACAAGGGAAAGCAAAGGCCAAGAATAAAGTTGAGGCAAAGGGGAAACATGGACGTGAGGTGGGCGAACTCCCCTATGGCTTGCAACAGTACACGGAGAAGAAAGGCAAGCTTCCATCCGGATTGCAAAAAAGGAAGGATCAAGACGGTCAACTTACCCGCGGCCTTGAGGAAGGTGGTAAAAAATTAAAGTCCTCCAGCAAAGGGAAGAAGGATTTCAAATAACCGCGCGGCGGCGCTATAGCCAACTATCCAGGGTTTACATGCGGCATGGGGCTATTTTGCGTTGAAGCCACCGTCAGGGTCGCGCTATAGCTCACCAATCCTCGCCGACGATAAGTCACACCCCTACCCTGTGCAACAACATCCACGAACAGCCAAGTGCCCTAATTCGGGGCGTTTGGGTGCTGGTGTGTGCCCCTTCATTTTCTTGTCTATTGGCAGATTAGTTACAGAATTAGTTACAGTACGTGGCGCACAGCAGAGTGTCTTGATCGACGCTACAGTCAAATCCCACGGGATTGAGTCGTAGGAGAATTCAGTTCAATCCTAGCATCGCTGCGAAGTTATTTGATCACCTTCTGCGCCCTCACCAACACATTTGGCGGAATCGTCAGTCCGATTTGCTTGGCAGCTTTCAGATTTACGATGAATTCAAACTTCATCGGTTGCTCCACGGGCAAGTCGGCCGGCTTTCTGCCTTTCAGAATCTTGTCGACGTAAATTGCGGCGCGCCTGAAATTCTCAGCATCGTCGGATGCATAGGACACGAGGCCGCCGGCCTCTACGAAATCACTTCCCTCGCACATTGAAGGCAGTCGGTTCTTTATGGCAAGGTCCGCAATGCGCTTTCGGTGAATTATGAGCACGCCAGTCCTCACGGAAATGATCGCGCTCACGCGCCCCTTAGCCGCAGCCTGAAATGCGCCCTCTAAATCAGGGTTCGGACCTCGTACTTCTAGCGATAGAAGCTGTATCTTTAGTGCGCGCGCCGCAGCCTCATATTCTTTAAAACCAATAGCTGCCGCTGGATCGTCCACACCCCAAAGGACTCCGACGCGTGATATCTTCGGAACCATCTCCTTAAGCAATTCCAGCCGTTTTCCGCTTAATTCTGTCATGAATCTGGCGACCCCCGTGATATTTCCGCCTGGGCGCGCCAAGCTATCGACTTTCCCAGTCGCGACTGGATCTACATTACTCAACATGACAATGGGAATCGTCTTGGTCATCTGCTTGGCTGCGCGGATCGCTGATGCATTCGGAAGGACGGGCACATCGACCCTGAGCTGCACGAGCTCGGCCACAAGGCTTGGGATACGGTCTAGATTTCCCTCAGCGTAGCGATTCTCAACCAGGATGTTTTTTCCCTCAATATAACCGAGATCTCGCAGCCCTTGCCGGAATGCCTCGACCACAGGCACGGGAGTCTTGGGTTCGCTGATCCCCCATACGACTCCTACGCGGGGGACTTTCTTCGGCTGCTGCGCCTCTGCCAGCACTCCAGCAGCAAGCTGTATCGCGACGACCAGGATTGATAAGAGAGCAGCTTTCGTCATTGCCACCTCGTTCTGGAGCAGACTTATCACGAAAACTGTAGTTGCGAAAAGTGTTATTTAAGACGAAGGGCAACCGGATTCGTTGAGGGGAAAAAGGCTAAAATCGGCTTAGAATTGAACTGAACGACGCTTCAATTCAATCGCATCACTTCAAACGGGACAATTGATGGGAAACCAATGATGAGGGGTAAGCCGCTGATTATGAAAGAGAAAGAATTGGCGGAGAGGGAGGGATTCGAACCCCCGGTACGGTTCCCCGTACACTTGATTTCGAGTCAAGCGCCTTCAACCGGGCTCGGCCACCTCTCCATAAGAATTCAATAACTTACAGACGCAGCGCCGTCAACCCTATTTCCTTGTTGCCACGTCGTAGCCAAAAAAGCGGACCTGACTTGCTGCTCGTTCACGTTCACGTAGCGGTTGTGCATCTCTACGGTGTGATGCCCGGACGCCGCCATAATTGCGCCCGGCGGCACTCCCGCCAGTTCCCATCGAGTTATCGCCGTGTGCCGCAAGTCGTGCAAGCGTAGATCGGCAATCTCAGCGGATCGACGCGCCGCCTCGAACTGCTTCCTGACGCTCTTGATCGGCTTGCCCTTGTTGGTGAAGACGTGCCCGCCGATGCTCATTAGCGCCTTTTGCTCGGCCCTCAGTTCGTTCAATACCGCGCGAAACTCCGGCGATATGGGCGTCACCCTCGGCATCTTCTCTTTGACGTGCTCCGCCTTGAAACGGACGACGCCCGCCTTTTCGTCTACCCTGTCCCAAGTCAGCCGCAGCAACTCGTTGACCCTGGCCGATGTCTCATAAAGGCCAATCAGCGCCCTTGCCGCGTATCTTGGCATGTTCGCCAAGAGCGATCGATACTCGTCCTCGGTCGCTACCCGCTGCCGGCGCCGGCTCTTCTCGGATTCCAGGTTGAACTCCGGCACCGAACCGATTTTCTTGTGCCTCTTGGCGAGGCGTAACAGAATCCGAAGCACCGCCAGTTCTCGGTTGACGCTGGAAAAGCTAACCTTGCTTCCCTTCAACGCCTTGCCGTGTCGGACTATCGGATCTTCGAGCCGCGCGTTCTTGTATGCGTCGATAACCTCTTCCGTGATGTCGGCCAACGGCAGCGAACCAAGCCGCGTGTCCAGATTCCGAAACATGCAGCGTTCCCACTCAATCGAACGCTTTTGCCTGTTGCACTTCTCGGCGAAGTAGGTTTTTCCCCACTCCGAAAAAGTCAGCGCTGCGTTGCGCTCGTTTACCTCTTGAATCTTCGCCGCGTCGAAGTCTTCACGCCTGACGTTGCGCGCCTCAAGAACCTTCAACTCCTCTTTTGCCGTCCGCAAATCAGCGCCTAGAGCAAACAACCGCCGCTTGCCCTTCAGCCGGCAGACGAAACGAGCATAATAGATCGTTCGCCATTCTCCGGTCGCTGTCTGATATTGCCGCTTGTACAAGTGCGGCGCCACTCGGTCAAATATCGCTTTCTGCTCCATGTGAACCCCCTTTTTGTTAGCTGCCCTTGTTCCGCCTGCTCCTGCTCCGCTAGAGTAAAAACTGATTCCAAGTCTCTTTGAAGTCATAGGCGACGTTCTCCACGTCACGAATCTTGACTCCCAAGGCTTGCGCGACCCGCCTTCGCCCCTCGACCCAGGTCATTGTCGGATTCTGTTCTGTCAAATTAAGGACCAGGTGCAGCCATTTCGACCGAATCCTGTCTTCAATAACCCACTGCTTGCACTCTTTTAACTCGTCCGTTAGCCACGGCTCTCCCTCGGCCACCTCCGCTAACTTTTTCGTGAACTCTTCGCCGTGCCCTTCGGCGTAGAAATGACACATTTCATGGATCATAGTGCGCCGATACCGTTCCGGCTCACAGAATGGCGAGACGTAAATCGACACGTACGGCCCAACGTTTTTAAAACTCGCGGACGCGCCTCCCGCTTCCCAGGAGATTTTGATCCGGGGTTTTTTCGGCAGCTCGTTCTGAAATTTTGTGGCGTTCAAATCGTTGTACATCTCCAGAAGGTTCCGCTCCGCCTGCTCCTGCGTCATGCCGTGCTTCGCGAGAAGACTCGTCAGAGCCTTCGTCATTGGTGAATCATCCACTACGGCAGGCTGGAATTTTGCCGAGCGCGCCCGCGTGCCCTTGAGTTTGCCCTTAGCTTTCATCGCCACGTCACAAGCCACGCCTTAGCCAGCGGCCTTGAGCCGCGTTGCACAACGTCTTGCGGTACGGTGTCCGGTGCCGGTGCGTCCGGCTCTTCGAC
>Ga0214472_10008405_pt1 | contig 10782 bp, 9 predicted proteins | sample RVTome_6_FD_207662 | JGI IMG/M metagenome (GOLD analysis project Ga0214472, IMG submission 207662) | Soil microbial communities from uranium-contaminated site in the Upper Colorado River Basin, Wyoming, United States - RVT140D175 | ecosystem: Environmental > Terrestrial > Soil > Contaminated >...
GGTCTTGTGCAGATGGATGAGTTTTTCGGGATCCAAGCGCCATCGCACATTGAGCGATATGGTCAAGTCCTGCCCTTCTCTGGACTGAACGGTGTAGGCGTCATTCTCTCGACCCTGCGCAAACTCTATCCGGCCGGGTAGATCGTTCATGACGTAGACTTGCGAAGACATGTCGTACTTATGGACCGTGTGCATGAACCCGGGGAAGTAGAAGTAGGTCTTGGGAAATAGGGGATCCACCAACACGCCTTCGCCCCACGTTTCGTGGACCGCCATTTGATTGCCTTCGACTCTGACCACTTCAAACAGAATGAAGAACAACGCAAGCAGGATCGCGGACAAAACCGCACCGATGACCGCATAGATTCGTATCTTAGTCATGACAAAACCCTTTCATTTTTCCTCGCGCCGTTTCGAGACGGGTCTTGGCGGCGCAGGTCGTTTCATTGGATCTGACCGGAGGAAAGTATACACCAGCAGCGAACGGCGCCTATTATGAAACCCGCGATTGTTTCTAATAGGGCCTATCACGGCACACAATCCGGCTTTGGAGCGTGTACAAGAAGTTATTCTCCGAACCGTTACTCAACGAACCGCGCCCGAAAGGAAGCGGCCTGACGTTCCCGCAAATGCCACTCCCTTACGGACACGGTTCGGATAGGAGAAGAAAAGAAAATCTTAGGCCTCAATGATGGCTAAAACGGCACCGGCGGGGTCTTGGATAACGCAAAAAGGCTTATCGCCGATCGTGCGAGGACCGTCCACGATTTTGCCGCCGAGGTCGACGCATCGCCCGATGCTAGCCTCCACGTTTTCGACCGTGATATAGATCAACCACTGCGGCGGAACGTTGGCGTTGGGGCCTTGGGCGTGGCAGATGCCGGCCACGGGTGCATCGTCGCCCGGCGGATTCATGCAATAGTCTTCATATTCGCCCATCTCATGCCGCGTGAACTGCCAGCCGGTGACCTGGGCGTAAAAGTCTCGAACGTCGTCCGCGTTTTCCACGGTGAGATCACACCAAACCATAGTTCCAATTTTGGGCGTCGATTTTTCGGGCATGGTCGAGTTTCCTTGTTAACGTGAAGCGACCGCCCCCTGTGGCGACCTTAGTCAGCTTGGTCCGCACGGCGGACCCTACGAGTGGTTGGCGGTGCTCACACTTCTGCTTGAGCAGTGTCAACGATCGACACACGACGGACACTACCGATGGACCGGAGCGCCGCTGATGTTGGGGTCCGGCTTGCGCGTTCGAAGTTGTTCCGCGATCTGAGGCGGCTTGCCACCATTGGGCAGCAGCACCAGCTTGCACGCATCGCCCCGGGCCAACATCTCCATCGAGTCGTTAATACCTTCGAACCCGATGGTCTTCGTAATCAGCGGTCTAAGATCAACCACGCCATCCTCCAACAGCCACCGCGTTTTGTACCACGTATCGAAAATGCGCCGCCCATTCAGCGCACGCACCGTTAGATTCTTGAAAATCATGTTCTCAGCCACATCGATTTCGACGGGCTTGGCCGGGATGCCGAACAACACCACCGTGCCGCCGTTTCGCACCACGCGAAAGCCGGAGGTAATCGCACTGGGCGCCCCGCTCATTTCCAATACCACATCCACGCCATAGCCGCCGTTGGCCTCGACGATCCGCGAAACGATATCACCCTCATCGCCCGCGTTGAAAACCTGCGTCGCCCCCATCTTGCCGGCCAGTTCGATGCGAAACGCATGGATGTCTGACGCGAAGATGTTTTTTGCACCCACGGCCCGGGCGATTCCGATGGTGAAAAGTCCGATCGGACCGCAACCCATAACCGCCACCGACTGGCCGGATAGTTCCTGATTCATGGTGGCGAAGACGGCGTTGCCGAACGGCTCCTGCAAGGTGGCCACTTCCGGCGGAAGCTTGTCACGGTTGTTTTGCCAGATGACTATTTCCGGAACGACTACGTAATTGGCGAACGCCCCGTCGCGATCGACGCCGAGAATCTTCGTGTTCGGGCACATGTGCGCCTGGCCGGTGCGACATTGATAGCACATCCCACACGTCACGTGCGACTCGGCGGAAACGTAGTCGCCGATTTGCGCTTGTCGTACTTTTGCGCCGACCTCGACGATGGTTCCACAAAACTCGTGACCTAAAGTGAGCGGCGGTTTGATGTGCCCTTTAGACCAGGAATCCCACTTCCAAATATGCAAATCGGTTCCGCAAATGCTGGCGGCCTCAACATACACCAGGACATCTTCGTCGCCGGGCGTCGGTCGATCGACTTCGCACAGGGTTAAGCCTTCAGCGGCCTCTGCTTTCCGAATGGCCTGCATTTTTTCCGGCATTAGCTTTATCCAAGAAGAGGAGAGCCGGCGTCACTGCCGGCCGTGGGTACAGCCAATCACGATTATTATCCAGCACAGAGGTCGGCGTTAACAGCCTCTCCGGCAAGGAGGCCGGAGCTACGCGACATCTTGGAAGCATAGAACAGTTTTCAGGCTAAGCCTAGGGCTGGGACACGCTGGATCGGCGGTCTTTCCGAGCCGCGACCGTGAGGGAGCGGATGTTTGAGAATCCCTCTCGCCCGGGAGAAACCGCTCCATTACGGTCTGCGGATCGGTAACATTCGGCTGCGTCTGATCCATCGAATTAAGATTGTCGTACGATTAAGGTCGTGTCTCCGTTGTCAGTTCTTCTACAACTTCCTTGTATATCTTCCACGCCCGCGGTTTGGCGAAATCCTTTGCGGTAACGCCGGCATTGATGGACCCGGCCGAGAGATCGGGAAAGTCGGCGGTGTTCACTTCGGCGCCGCCGCTTTTGGTAACCACAATTCGGACCGGCAGATGAATATCTTGAAGCACGAAGAATTCGAGTTTGTCATACCGGCGACGCATGGTGCTTTGCGGTTTTGGGATGCAGATCAGATGGTCGGTCTTGGGCGGGTCGCCGGACGCGGGTGCCACGAGTGTTACACTAAAATGCTGAAGAATGGTGTCCTTTTTCTGGCCGAACGGAAGCGGGAAGGGCGCAGTTTCCAGATCGAAAAGATCGACCCGCTCGCCCGGGCGTGCAACTTCGCGTTTGGTCACCTGCTTAATGCGCTCCAGCACTTCATAGAGCCATCGACCGTCGAAGAGGTACCACTCTTGTTTGCCCAGCACGCCGTCGACTTCGGTCTTTTCGAAGTGAATGAGGAAGTTGGGGTTGGGCTCGGTAATCTGAAAGAGGATGCGGCCATACTTCGTGCGTTTTGAGAGATTGATCTTGTCGTCATCGACGAATCGCACTTTGCAGCGGATGTCCGCTAGGCCGTCGCTGCGTTTTTCGAGTTTGGTGAGTATGTCGTCGATTCGGACCGCCGATGGATCTGGGCCGACTTGCGCATAGGTAAAACCGTTGCCCGCCGCTGCGACCGACACCAACACGGCACGAGTAAGTAAGTTAGTTCGCATCACATCAGCACTCCGCTGCGCCGTTGTTCCAAGGCTTCCTCGTTCAGGGCCGCTCCCTCACAGTCGCGGATCGCAAATCGTTTGTGTTGCTCATCAAAAGTCAGTAGGGTGGGCACGGCCCACGATCCCGAGCCGCATGCTTCAGCTTGCGCGAACTCGCGTATTCGTAGAACCTAACATATGCCGATCATCGCGCGGGCTAAAGCCCGCGGCTCAGTCCATAGGTCGGGTCATCGACCTTGCAAGATTCTCACCCTCATTCCTGCTGTGCTCATGCTAGGTGAGCAGCGTCGGTTCCTCAAGTCAGTCGTCTGGGCACGGCCCACCGATCGGAAGGTCCAGGGTGCGGACCAAGCAAACTTAGATTCTCTCACCACACTCCGAGCACCGTGGCTCTGTGATTCCTCTAAGGATGTGGCCGCACTTACGGCACCGAGTCTCAAACTCGCCGTTTTCCTTTGCACGCAAATAACGATCTACGGCCAGAAAGACGCCCACGGTGACCAGGGTCGGGAATAGGGCGAACAAGGCCACGGAGGCGAATACCGCGCCTTGCATTCCCAACAGTCCGGTGAGCCTGTTAATGATCGCATCAGACCACCTAGGGGCGATGACGGTTACGAGAAGTTAGGTATAGGCAGATCACGATGATGGCTGCGGAGATACTTCGGAACCAAAGGACGCGGCGCATCCTGATGGTACCCGAATCATTCGAGTGACCAGCTCGCTGCGTCTTGTCGGGGCGGGACTGAATTCTAAAGATGCACATCCGTCCCACACTCCGGGCACACGCCGAATTCGTTGCCGGTGAGGTTGTGGCCGCACCTCGCACAGTACGGGCAGCCGTCCTCCGACAGTTTACTCCAAAGTGAGCGCCGAGGCGCGTTGGTATCCACGGGTTGCGCTTAACCCGCCTAGCGGTGGGCGGCGCTCCATCCGTGGCTACAATCCTCGGTCCCTCCGGGACCGTCCCAACGCCGCCGAAACTATCACGGACCCGGTGTGCTATGCTCTATTCTTGCGGGGTTGACGGGCGGTGAAATTCTTGTAGACTAGCGGGTTCCTTATGATTTTGTGGAATAGGGTTCGAGCGTAAACCTATGTCAAGAAAAAACTTAGCTAGCTTTATGGCCAAACCGGGCCAGGTCAATCAGGCGTGGCACGTTCTGGACGCCACCGATCAGATTCTCGGGCGGGTGTCTACGAAGATCGCCATGGCACTAATGGGCAAAACCAAGCCCACCTATACGCCGCATGTGGATACCGGCGACTTCGTGGTGGTGACCAACGCCCAGAAGATTCGCCTCACGGGCCGTAAGGCGGATACGATGGTTTACGCCCGATATTCGTACCATCCCGGCGGATACAAAGAGATTCCCTACAAGCGCGTGCTGGAGCGTCACCCCGATCGCATCATCCGTGAAGCGGTTCGGCGTATGCTTCCTAAGAGCGCTTTGGGACGAAATATGTTGTCGAAGTTGAAGATCTACTCGACGGATACCCATCCGCACACGGCCCAATGTCCGACACCGCTTGCCGTGTCGTGATCGATTTCGGAGACGCTGACGTATGACCGACACCCCGACACCCGAAACCACGGCCGTTGAGGCACCCGGAGTACCCGCGCCGCCCCCGGTAACATCCATGGCCGCGTCCAAGAAGAATTCCGGCGTGGTGAATCCCTATTTCTGGGGCACGGGTCGCCGGAAATCTGCGGTGGCGCGAGTGCGCATTCGTCCCGGCGACGGTAAGTTCATCGTCAACAAGAAAGAATTGAGCGAATATTTTCGGCTCGGAAAAGATCAATCCGCGGCCCGCAAGCCACTGGAAATCACCGATACCGGTAAAACAATGGATGTGTTCGTCAATGTCGGCGGCGGTGGCACTACCGGTCAAGCCGGCGCAGTGCTCCTCGGCGTGGCCCGGGCGCTGATGAAGGCGAATGCCGATCACGGCGTCAAGCTCAAAGAGCTGAATCTCCTCTCCCGCGATCCCAGACGCGTCGAGCGGAAGAAACCCGGCCAGCCCGGTGCTCGTAAGCGCTTCCAATTCTCCAAGCGATAAACTGCTTGCGGAAGCGTAACGTCGGGCGCCCACTGCTGCGTTGGGGCCGCCCCCGGTGTCGGCCGTACATTTCGTGCGTGTCTTGGCCGCCCATGCCCGCCGCAGAGGCGGACGCAACATCTTCCGCGCTGTAGCCATTCCCATCGTGGTTTGCCCGATCATCGGCTATTCCAAATCCCTCTGGAAACGAGAATTCGCGCGGTCTGAAGCCTGCGACTTGGAGCGCAGAGACGGCGAATGCTCTTTTCGGCAAGTGCTCTGTTACACCTCGAATGACGGATACAGTTTTTTCAAGCGCATAAGTTCGTTGTCCGTCGTGACCGGGAGGGCGAGCCTCCGGCGAGCCGATCGTCCCGCTGAGCGGCGTGGACCCTCTTCAGCGGCTAAGCATGAGCTTCGTTCTCCCGATGGGCAACTCATCCATTCAGCGTAGACAGAGCATTCGAGCGTCACTGATCCATACCCATAGCCCGCGTCGCGCTTGATTTTTGCTCGTTTTGCGGTTCCCATGGGCGTGTCCGTCGGTAGTCGGCGGTGCGATTGTTCCCGGAGGACGGATCATGATCTTTCAGAACCGACACGCTTCGAAACGAGACTGGCGCGGTCTCGTGCCGTTTCTCGTATTAACAACCCTGCTGGGCGGCTGCGCTTCGGACTTCGAGCGGCGGTTCAAGTCCCACATTGACTATCTCGCCAGCGATGAACTCGAAGGACGCGGGGTCGGATCTCCCGGCATTGAGATGGCCGCCCGTTACATCGCGGACCAATTCGCCGAGATCGGATTGGAGCCCGTCGGAGATGATGGCACTTATTTTCAGTCGTTCGATATGGCACTGAACAGGACGCTGGCCGACGGCACGCGCTTGGCATTCGACGGCGATGCGGCCGGTCTAAGTCGCGGCGTCGATTTCAACCCTTTCAGTTTTTCGTCGGGCGATGCGTTCTCGGGTGACGTCGTTTTCTGCGGATACGGCATTGAGGCTCCGGACAAGGATCGCGACGACTTCGTCCACGCGGACTTGAGCGGGAAAGTTGCCTTGATTCTTCGGGGCGAGCCAACGACCTGGGTGATGGACGACGGGTCGCAATCTCGCCACGCCATGTTCCGCAACAAGGTGTACAACGCCAAGGATCGCGGTGCCGTCGCGGTTTTGATTGTGAACCAGAAACCGTTGGCCGGTGAAGCGGATACGTTAATGGAGTTTACATCCGAAAGCGCGGACGAATACGGCATTCCCGCTTTTCATATCAGTCGCGCATTGGCTGACGCTCATCTGTCACGTGCCGGCACCGGTTCGCTCGATGAACTGCAAGAGAAGCTCGACGCCGGCCGTTACGCCTCCACCGCCTTGAAAGGCATCCGTGTTTGCGGGCAGGCCGTTTTCCATAAAAACCGGGCACCGACGCGAAACGTATTGGGTCTCCTTCGGGGAACGGGCGATTCGGCCGACGAGGTCGTGGTGGTCGGAGCGCATTACGACCACCTCGGCATTCGCACGCCGATGATGCGAAAATTCAAGGGCGGAAAGATCGTTCAAATGAAGCAGAAGCCGCAAATTCATAACGGCGCCGACGACAATGCGTCCGGGACCAGCGGTGTGATTGAGATCGCGCGCATGCTGTCCGACGGGCCCCGGTCTCGACGAAGCATTCTGTTCTTGGCGTTCTCGGCCGAGGAGTCGGGCCTGCACGGCAGCAAGTATTTTGTGGAGCATCCGACCCTCCCGTCCGGGCGTATCGTGGCCATGCTGAACATGGACATGATCGGGCGAATGAACCGTGCTGACCGTGAGCTACAGGTGTTTGGCATCGACAGCGCCCAGGAATTCAAGGAGATTGTCGAACGTGTTTCCGCGTCGGCGGGGTTTACCGTAGCCGCCAGCCCCGACACCGGTGGTCGAAGCGATCACGCCCCTTTCATTCGCAAAGAGATCCCGGCCATGCATTTCTTCAGCGGCCACCACGGCGATTACCACAAACCCACGGACGATACGCATAAAATAAACGTCCCCGACGGAGCCAAAGTCGCAAGATTGGTCGGCGATGTGGCCCTCGAACTTGCCAATAGCGATGCTCCTCCGGTGTATCAAGAAGTCAAGATCAAGACCCTCGACGCGAAGGGCGGTACACCGACTTATCGAGTGGTGATGGGTTTGGCACCCGGTTATGGCGACGACGGGAAGCCGGGGATGTCGGTAGATGCGGTGAGCCCCGAGGGTCCGGCAGAGGTGGCGGGGATGAAAGCGGGGGATCGGATCATACGCATCGGTGACAAGAACGTGGCCAACATCTACGACTACATGGCGTCGACCCGAAAGAACAATCCCGGTGATGTGGTGGAGGTCGTCGTTCTTCGGGATGGCGAGGAGTTTACGCTACGGGTCACCCTTTCGTCGGCCCGCTAGATTAGTGTTTCGACCACTCGGCATTCTTCCGAGCGGCGACCGTGAGTGAGTGAGTGAGTGAGTGAGTGAGTGAGTGAGTGAGTGAGTGAGTGGAAGCGACCTGCTCGCGAAAAAACGCAACCTTACGGGCGCGGCTCGGCAAACATAAATGTCCTTAGAATGTGAAACCGTGCGATAGGAAGGTCATGGCGGCATCCTCCGGCGACGAGCTTGGCACGCGCTGCAGCGTGGAAATCCGCGTGCGTTATGTGGAATGCGATCCGATGGGTTATCTCCATCACGCCAAGTATTGGGAGTATTTCGAGGTCGCGCGGACGGAGCTTCTTCGTCAAAGCGGCATTCGCTACCGTGATTTGGAGCGTGAGGGTGTTCTGTTTGTCGTTTACAAGACCGCCTGTCGATACATCCTTCCCGTTCGTTACGATGACCTGGTCACCGTTTCGGTGGCCGTCGAGCGGACCAGCTCGACGCGGGTGGATCACAGCTATCGGGTGAGTCGAGGAGGCGAATTGACCTGCGAAGCGACGAGCACCCTCGCTTGTGTGGGGCGTGACGGTCGGCCCCGCCGCATGCCCGCCGCTCTTTGGTCCGACGCGTGATCATGTCGGACGGACAAATCCGTCGATTCTTCCTTCTGCCGGTTGTTCTTAGAGATTTCGTTGTTAAACTGCCCGGTTTGCTGATTCGAATGGCTGGAGGACGGGGATGCGCCGATATCGATCATAGGAGAAAACGATATGGCAAACATGGGCCACTGCCCGAGCAAAGTGGGTCTGGATCAACACGGAATCGTCGACCCGGGCGACGTGTTTTGGAATCTGTCACCCGGCGAACTGTATGAACATGCCATCCGAAATGCGGAAGGGGCACTCGCTCAAAACGGTGCACTGGTTTGCACGACCGGTTCGCATACCGGGCGTTCACCGCTGGACAAGTTTATTGTCGAAGAATCATCCTCGAAGGCACACATCGGCTGGGGGTTGGTGAACAAACCGATCAGTGAAGAGCATTTCGACAAACTTCATCGCCGCGTGATCGAGCATTACAAGGGACGGCGTTTGTACGTCCGCGATATGTTCGCCGGGGCGGAAGAGTCCACGCGATTGTCCATTCGCGTGGTCAATGAGACGGCCTGGCACAATCTCTTTGCGGGGCAGTTGTTCATACGACCGGTACCCGGATCAACCGAAAACCGTGATCCTCAGTTTACGATTCTCAACGCGCCGACCTGTATGGCGGACCCGGCCACGGATGGCACGCGCTCTTCGACGTTCGTGGTTGTCAATTTGGCGAAGCGGTTGGTGCTAATCGGTGGCACGGCGTACGCGGGTGAGATCAAGAAAAGCATTTTCACGATCATGAATTACCTGCTGCCGATGGCGGACGTGCTCAGTATGCATTGCTCGGCCAATATCGGAAGCGACCAAGACTCGGCACTGTTTTTCGGTCTCAGCGGAACGGGCAAGACGACGCTCTCGGCGGATCCGCAGCGCCGACTGATCGGCGACGACGAGCATGGCTGGAGCGATTCCGGCGTTTTCAATATCGAGGGAGGGTGCTATGCCAAGTGCATCAAGCTTTCGTCGGAATACGAGCCGCAGATTTTCGGGGCGATTCGGTTCGGGGCCGTTCTTGAAAACGTGGTAATCGATCCCGTGACCCGCGCGATCGACTATGATTCCTCTCAACTGACCGAAAATACGCGTGCGGCTTATCCGCTTGAGCATATCGAAGGCGCCGTGATGCCCAGCGTGGGCGGGCATCCCAAGAACGTTGTGTTCTTGACGTGTGATGCGTTCGGCGTCCTGCCGCCGATTTCCAAATTGACGCCCGATCAGGCCATGTATTACTTTCTTTCCGGTTACACGGCGAAGGTCGCCGGCACCGAAGCCGGGGTGACCGAACCGCAGGCGACGTTCAGTGCCTGTTTCGGCGCACCTTTCTTGCCCCTTCCTCCACAGCGTTACGCGGCCATGCTCGGCGAGCGCCTGGCTAAGCACGGTGCGGTTTGCTGGCTGGTCAATACCGGCTGGAGCGGTGGCGGTTGTGGCGTGGGTAAACGCATGAACATCGCCCACACCCGGGCGATGGTCAAAGCGGCGCTGTCCGGCTGCTTGATGGATGTACCGTACGTCAGTGATCCGATCTTTGGGGTCGCCGTGCCACAGTCTTGCCCGGATGTCCCTGCCGAGGTATTGACACCAAGGAAAACCTGGGCGAACGGCAACGCTTATGACGCCAAGGCCAAGGATTTGGCGGGTTTGTTCGTTGAAAACTTCCAGGCTTTTGGCGACATGTCCGCCAACATCATATCCGCCGGTCCACGCGCGCAAGTGCTTTCCCGCGGCGTGGGTTAACGCGCCAAATCCTGAATTCGCGATACGTGTAGGGTGGGCACTGCCCACCAAGTCCGAGCCGCATGCGGAATGATATTCCGACACGTCGGAATTCCATTCCATCCTCGGCTCTGACGAACCGTTTCCGTGGAGCCAGCCTGTCGGCAATTCTTTCAATTGCGAACATTTCTGCCGATTTTAGGTTATTTTCATACGCCACCCGGTTTGCCTTACGGCACTTGCGGCAATCGAAATTGCACCTGATAGGCTGCGAAATCCTTCAAGTCGATAAAACCGCTACTGTTGAAATCGAAAACGCTGCATTCGTTTGATAAGGGATGGCCGGATTCAGCCCCAGCGGGGCGTTGGGTTGTAGCCACGGGTGGAGTTCGGCGCAGCCGGACGGAACCCCTGGTGTTGGTTCGCAATTTTTCGAAGTCTCTCACACGACGAGCATTCGCGCAGGCTGAAGCCTGCGGCTCGGGGTGTAGAATCAAGAGATGCTTTAGAACGCGGCTTTGTCGCTGATTTCG
>Ga0214472_10008406_pt1 | contig 10782 bp, 4 predicted proteins | sample RVTome_6_FD_207662 | JGI IMG/M metagenome (GOLD analysis project Ga0214472, IMG submission 207662) | Soil microbial communities from uranium-contaminated site in the Upper Colorado River Basin, Wyoming, United States - RVT140D175 | ecosystem: Environmental > Terrestrial > Soil > Contaminated >...
AAATGGAAAGAGCAATTAATGAGGTTGGGCTAAAAGGCGTTATGCTCTATTCCAACGCCAATGGTGTTGCACTGGCTGATAAACGCTTCTGGCCTATGTATGAAAAGGCCAATGAAATGGAAGCAGTATTGTACATACATCCTACGTATCCGGTTGGAGTTGAGGCCATGGAAGACTACATGCTGATGCCCCTGATCGGTTTTTGTTTTGACACTACTTTGGCTGCAGCCAAACTTGTTTTTGAAGGCATTCCAAGGCGCTATCCCAAAATTAAATGGGTACTTGGACATCTTGGTGGTGCAATTCCTTATCTGGCTGAACGACTTGACAGAGGATATGAAGCTTTTCCCGAATGCCGGGTGAACATCGATCAGAAACCCAGTGAATATTTAAAGAAATTCTATTTTGATACGGTAAATTTTGATTTGAATGCCTTAAATCTTGCTGTTGAGTTTGCCGGAGTCGATCAGATTTTAGCAGGCAGTGACTACCCGCATCAAATTGGAAGTTTGAAGAAAATGAAAGAAAGTTTGAAGAATTTAAATATTTCGAAATCTGAAAGGGAAATGATTCAGAGTGAAAATACCAAAAAACTTTTGGGTCTCTAAGGCTTGGGGGTAGCGTAGATATTTATTGTTTGCTTATATAAAGTGATGTCACTTTTGCTTTTCAATGGAACAATTTTAGCGTCCATCACAAAATCACTGAAGTAATAAATATCATAACCCAAATCTTCAATCACCGAATATAGTTCAATTTTTTCTGCATCCGAATTCTTTGTAAAGCTTTCGGCAACAAGAGTGGGTTTGTACTTTGCTAATAAATCTGAAATTGATTTAATTATTTCCTTATCGTAACCCTCTGTATCAATTTTAATAAATGACAGCTTACTCATCCAGTCCGGATACTCTTTCTCCAAAAAGTCACTAAGTTTAATACCGATAATCTTTTCGGGATAAATAAATTTTCCATGAATGCTGTCTTTAGTAGGAGAAATTCCACCATTTGCAAAAGAAGCCTCTGACGAAATAAAATAAAACTCAGCTTCTTCTTTTGAGATGGCATAAGGAAGTGGAACTAGGTTATACTTTCCATAATTAAGACTTGAATTCTTTTCAAGAATCTTGAAAACATATGGATTAGGATCAAATCCCAGAGTTAATCCACCAACACCTGCAGACAAGCCCATTGGTACCGTAGTGTCTCCAAAATTGGCACCAATATCAATTACCAGATCACCTTCTTTAATGAATTTTGAAAAGAAATCAACATTAGATTGTGTAATCACAAATTCCGGTGCCAATGGGTTATCCCAATTAGCAAATTCTATTGGGCCCAAATTTTCCAGGTGATAGGTTTTGACAATCGGCGGGTATTCCTGGGTTACCCGCCTTGCTTTCTTCCTCCTGAGGGATTGCCTAATGTAATTTAGCATGCTAAATTGTCTCAACTAATTAACTTGTGAAGATAAATGAAATTGAATTAATTGTGAGATCATTTTTATCAATAAATACTACTAAAATAAATAGATTTGATTATGATAGGTGATTCAGGGAACTTTTGTTAATCTACTTTGGTAATCTTTTTTTCCGATGCAGTTTTTCAATAAATTTCCTTACTGATTGAATTTATGAGAGGAGTATTATTCTTCATTTTGATTATAACAGAAGTATCTTTTCAAGGGCAGGTCTGCTTCGGATTCCAAGGGGGTCCGGTCATTTAATCCATACGCTTTCAATAGCAATCCCATGTCGGACGGTTCGATCACTTTCTGGAATTCCAGGGCCGATGGAGAACTGCAAACTTTCTGCTTTGCTGATATCAAACCTGGATGGTTCATGCTCAAAATAATACGGCAAGAAAGTTGGATAGGGCCTGGGAAGAGTTACTGTCTTTACAGGTCTCAAGTCACTAATGGATAATTCGTAACTAGCCCTTTGCGGTTCAACTATAATTGTGCCACCCCAAGACGAACCATCCCTTAAAACTAAAGCCAATTGGATAGTACAAGGTTTATCATTCAGGGATCTGCCTCTGAAGATTATTTTTTGAGCTGAGTCCAATTCATCTTTCCTTCCTTTAATTTTATCACCGAAAAAATACCGGAAACTATAGTCATGAATTTCCGGGGCGCCAACATTTTCATTGTCCGGAGTATGTAATTTTTCAATGTTCGCCTGGTATTCGGCGACACCCGGTTCTATACCCGGAATTTGTTGAATTCCTCTTACCCATCGTCTGGCCAGGTAATCATTATCAGAAATAGCATTGAAAATGTTAATAGAATTCGATTTATTCACAACCCGAACCTCGTAAGTACTTCGATCATGAAAATCCCAATCAAAAGGTCTTCCTTCCTGACCTGCCGGGTAAGTGAATGATGATGACCCGGTTGTTATTACCAGATTATAGCGAACATAACCTTCTTTAACCATATCGGATGGAATTGTTACAGTGAAAGTATAAGGAGTAGTTTCCTCCATTTCAAGGATTCTGGGTCGAAATCCGGCAAATACCATTAGCTGAACCGATTTAATTTCTTGATTAGAAATGGCAATTGCAGAGATCTGAATTTCATTTCCTGACGCAGTTTCGGAGATGGGTTCATGCAGTAAGTAAGTCCTGTCAACGGTTGATTCCGGTGCTACAAATTCTCCTAATTTGATATTCTTCCAGGAATCTGTTGCAGTGAGATTCATTTTAGCTCCATTCCTTGCGACCAGATACGTTCCGGGTTTCACCATGAAACTTTTGCCGTTCACTTCAGGGCGGTACTCATTCCCGCCATTTAGCGGTTGGACGGTAAAATTTTCACCGAGGGCAGGAATATCCAGGGTCATTGGCCATTCACGCCATTTGATTATGCCAACAACTTTCTTCAGGCTGTTTCTTCCAAAGGGATTACTTACCCAAACTGCATCTGGCATTACCTCAAGCCGCCAAACATCCTTATCAACCTCATCAAGAAAATATGCGCCATTTCCACCGTATTTCACAAGGGGCGAATTGCCGGTCCCCGCGATTTGTTCGAGCCTGGAAGTGTTGGCAGGCATAGTTGATGTAGTATTTGTGTAGATGAATTTTCTTTCTGTTACATACTCAGCAAGATCTTCTTCATAACTTACCCTGAACCCATCAAAAGAGTTATTTTTTGGATATAATCCATAGCTTTTATTCATTGGTATTTTATGAAAGATTTCCCCGGAAATCATTAAAGCCAGCGCCTTTGAAGGTGTATAATTCAAATTCATATAATGCGTATTATACTCAGTGTTTGCAAAAGCCAGGTAAGTGGGATCGTAGGCAAAGTGTGTTGCGATCTGGATGCCGGCTTCCCTGAAACTTCTTGCTATTGCTGGGTATATATACGCTCTGCCTACGTCAGCTCCATCGAACTCATAAACCAGTTTTGCACCCTGGTTTTTCTTTATAACATCATCAAATGGAATTTCATAATTGCTGGCATTTGGCAGGAGATTGCCACCCAACTCCTTTTGAAATCCTAACCCGGTTGGGTACCATTGAAAGGTTCCGCCTTGTATATCAGCATTGAAATAGGCTTCTGCCAGATGAACGCTGTGGCTGATATTATAAAAAATCGGTTTCTTGCACCCGGTTTTTCGCATAGCATCAACCATTTTTTGAATATAAGCTGTGACTTTTTCCGGCTCTTCACGATGGTGTGGTTCGTTGCTAACTTCAAATGCAATCATGTTAGGTTCCTCTTTATACGCCACTCCTGTGTATGAATTAATATGATTCAAAAACTGATTAAGATAATTCTCCTGGGCTTTTATGGCATCCGCGTTGGTAAGACAATCGCCCTTTCCATATTTGTACGCAAATCCGGGAGTTTTCTCATCGGGCTCCGGCCAGCCATTTCCCCAAAAAGCGATGGGTGTTATTACGTAGTTAATCCCTCGTTCATTTAATTTAAACAAGAGATAGTCAAACAATTTAAGGTGTTCATTATCCAAAAGGTTGCCGAGGGTATCGCTAATTTCAGTATCCCAAACATGAATTCGGTATAAATCAAATCCGAGCCTTGCAAAATGGTACACATCATCGTCAATTGCCTTTTCTCTGTCAACATTGAGTTTACCCGCAGATCTGTAGGCATGAGCAAAAGGCACGGTATAATTGATTCCAAAGCCTTTTACTTCTTCCCTGGTATTTTCCCATCGCATAACCCCACTATTATCAACATAGACATTTCCTTTTTTATCTGGTTTTTGAGCCATTAAAGAAAAACTACTAAGTAAAAATACGATTACAAAAATCATTACCAGGTTTCTATTTTTCACAAGATTGTTATTTAATTGCTTTGGTATAATTAAAGCATGCCTGAATTGAATTGTCGGTTTTCACTTCCATATTGGAATCTTTTAGCCCCGGAGAGGTTGCTTTAATCCTAATCGTTCCTGATTCATCTGAAGATTGAATAATGGCAAGAGCAAGACCGTTAAATGCCTTGCGTTTATTATGCTGGAATGAATCATGGTCGGATGGGTCGCCATTATCAACGGCAATAAGTTTGCCGACACCATCCACTGAAAATTCAATCTCATTGGATGCGGTTGGAACTACCAATCCGTTTTCATCGACAATTTCAACCTTAACATGAACGACATCGCGTTTATCAGATTTTATCAGTTGACGATCAGCGGATAACCGGATAGCGGCAGGCTCCCCGGTAGTTTTGATCTCGTAAATAGAAACCAGCTTGCCCGCCCTTTTTCCAACTGCGCGTAAAGTGCCGGGTTCATAGGGAACATCCCAGGAAGCATGAAGGTCGGCAGTAGTAGTTCTCAGGTAAGGTCTTTCATACCGGTTCCAACCACCGGAGGTTCCTTGTCTTGGAAATTCCAAAACCCTGGTACCAATGAGTTTGTCATTCAGGTATAACAAAACACTGTCACAGTTTGTATATGCCACTACCTGCAGGAACCGGCCTTCCTTGCCTTTCCAGTTCCAGTGTGGAAATACGTGTAATACGGGATCTTCAGTCCATTGGCTCTGGTAGAAGTAAAACCCATCTTTTTCAAACCCCGCTAAGTCAAGTTCACCGGAGCTTGCATTTTTGTCAGGCCATCTGGCTTCGCCCAGGTAATCAATACCTGTCCACATAAAATCGCCAATAACGTAATCATGCATTGAGACAAATTTCCATAATTCTGCTGCCCGGATCATCCCGGAGGTATAATGGTAAGTGGTGGCTTCAATATCATCTGTCACTTTGTATTCACTACGGATATTTCTGACAGATGCGCTTTCCGTGCCCACCATTTTCCAATTTGGGTTATTAATTTTATCCTCGCTGTTATAAATTTCCCGGCGCTCATGCCAGCGATCCATATAATTGTAGCCCACGATATCCAGCATATTCAGAAATGGTAATTTTGCTTTGCGGCCATCCGCGGCAATATGATCGTTTCCCGTTGTTACGGGCCGCGTTGGGTCTTCCCTGTGAAATGTTTCAATCAATGGCTTCAGGATTTCTTCGCCACCATCAACACTTTGTTCACCAATTTCATTTCCTGCACTCCACATTACAACTGAGGGATGATTTCTGTCTCTTCGTATAAAATCTATTAGGTCGCGTTGAGACCACTCTTTATAGTATTTGTTATACCCAAACTCAACTTTTCCGTGTGTCCATTCGTCAAAAGGTTCATCCATTACCAGGAAGCCAAGTTTATCACAAAGGTCAAGGAATTCAGGTGCGGGAGGATTATGCGCGGTGCGTATTGCATTGACTCCCATCTCTTTCATTTTTATTAGTCTTCGTTCCCAAACTCTTTCTGGGACCGCGGCACCAACTGCCCCGCCATCATGATGAAGATTAACTCCCTTCATTTTTGTTTGCTCTCCGTTCAACAGAAATCCTCTTTTTGAATCATACTCTATTTTCCTGATCCCGAAAACAGTAACCTGATCATCAACAATCCTATTTCCTTCCATAACCATTTGATGCAAGGTATACAAGTGTGGATTTTTCAGTCCCCAGAGTTTAGGAGATGGAACGGTGTTTTTATTTTTTACCATGGTGGACTGCCCTGAATTTACAGAATAACCGAGATCAAATCTTTTAACTTCTTTGCCGGTTTGATCTATAATTACTGTTCTTAGAATTCCGCTTTTACGGGAAGAATGATTATTAACCAGACGAGTATTAATAATTATATCAGCCTTATCATCAGTAATATTTGAAGTAATAATATGAGTACCCAGGAAGTCAATGCGCAGGTTATCTGTGATGTTAAGCCAGACGTGGCGGTAAATACCTGACCCGGAATACCATCGCGAATTGGGTTGTTTCGAATTATCTACACGAACCGCAATCGTATTTTTACCTGGGCGCAAGTGGGGTGTCAGATCGTATGCAAATCCAATGTATCCAAAAGGACGCATTCCTAATTCTTTTCCATTGATCCAAACCGTACTATTCATATACACGCCGTCGAATTCAATCCAGACATAGTTGCCGGCGGCACTGACAGGCAGATCAAAACTCTTTCGGTACCAGCCGATGCCGGTTGGGAGGTAAGCAACTCTTCCGCCTCCGGGAGCATCTCTGCTAAATTCACCTTCAACGCTCCAGTCGTGGGGTAAATCCAGGGTTCGCCAGTCGCCGTCATTAAACCCCGGATTCTGGGCACCATCAATATCCTGTTGAATGAATTTCCAGTTAAAATCCATCAGGTAGCGCTCCCTTTTCTCCGGATTGTTGGCGAAAGTTGGGATGGAAATAGCAAGAAAAAATAGTATGAATAACCTTCTGACATTGCAAAACATAATGGAGTTGTTTTAAGGTCAAAATAATAGCAGTGAGCCTGGAAATTCAAATAAACAGTAGCCCTGGAAGGCTGTGATTTCATCTAATTGAAGGGGTATTTTAGATTTGCTTTTGATCTCAAATAATTGCTATCAGGAGCATCCGAGCGGATTATTTTATCTCCAATATCAGGGTTGATTTTGCGGGAATTTGAATGGAACCGGATATGTCTGTATATATGCCTGTGAATGGGTTTAATGCATTCTTTTTATCTCCCAATATCTCAGTGAATCGCAGCAAATTCAGTCTGGACGCTTGTCCCTTATTCAAAATTACCATCACAATATCTGACTCGTTGTATCTGAAATAGACATATACGCCATCACTTGGTGCAAAATGAAGGGTTTTGCCAGTTTGTATTACCTTCTTGTCTTTTCTCCAATTGAGCAAAGCTTTGAGATACTCCTGTGTATTCTTCTGGTGATCATTCAGCCCTGTCGCAGTGAAACCATTAATATCATCTCCAGGCCATCCTCCCGGGAAATCAGATCGAATCAAACCGTGATCACCACGCTTGGCTGAATTCTGCATCAGAATTTCCGTACCATAGTAAATTTGGGGAATTCCCCGGACGGTTAGTAAATAAGTCAATGCCATTTTGGTGAGTTCAACATCTTCATTAAGCTGGGTAAAAATACGATCCATGTCATGATTGTCTCCGAAAACCAACAAGTCCTGAGGATTCGCATAAATGAAGTCATTGGCCAATCCATCGTATAGTTTTACCAGCCCATTTCCCCAGCTTTCTTTTTCATTCAATGCCTGAACAAGGTTCGATTGCATCGGGAAATCCATGGTGCTATTCAAACAACCCTGTACCCGGCCCTTTATTGCAGAGCCGTGCTGCCAATAGGCAACAATCAGCGGATTTGTTGACCATTCTTCACCTACAATACTAAAGTTTGGATATTCATTCATTATGGAGCATGTCCAGTCACGAAGAAACGATTGATCTGAATAGGGATATGTGTCTTGCCGGATCCCACCCAGTCCCAAAGTTTCGATCCACCAAATGCTATTTTGAATAAGATATTTAGCCATGTGCGGGTTAGTCTGGTTTAAATCCGGCATTGAAGGAACAAACCAGCCCCTTGTCATAAGCTCCCTGTCTACCTGGGCCGCATAAAGATCTTCGTTGACGGTTCTTCTGTGATTGGTCACACGCATGGAGTCCTGATAATTAATCCAATCAGAAAATGGCAAATCTTCCATCCACCAGTAACCGGAACCGGAGTGATTTACAACTCCATCAAAAATTAATTTAATTCCGCGGGCTTTTGCTTTGGTGGCAAGCTCTTTATATTCATCCAAAGTGCCGAATCTTGGATCAACTTTGTAGAAATCGGTGATGGCATATCCATGGTAAGACTGCTGTTTCATATTGTTCTCCAGAACCGGGCTTGACCATATTGCAGTAAATCCCATTTCATCCAGATAGTCAAGATGATCGATGATACCGCGGAGGTCACCTCCATGTCTTGCATAGTCTTCCTGCCGGTTAAGGGAAGTTTCCCTCATCCCTTTTACAATATCATTATCAGGATTGCCGTTCGAAAAACGGTCCGGAGTGATAAGGTATATCACATCAGAAGAATTAAATCCGGTAAGAGAAGCAGGATTTTGATTGCGGTTTTGCATCTGGTATTGGAATGTATGAACTGTCCTTCTCCCGCTGTTTAGTTTTATAGAAACTTCACCGGCTTGCGTATTTTCTGCAATGGAAAGTTCCAGGAAAAGATAATTCTTGCTTTCTGCCGGCGTTACTTTCGTTATTTTTACCCCTTTGTATTCAACCTCCGCAGTAAGGTCACTTATTTCTTTACCATAGAGCAACAATTCAACGCTTTCATCTTTCATTCCTACCCACCAATTTGGCGGCTCAACACGTGTAACTTGTGAGAAAGTCCCTGTCGAAATAAATAGACATAATATTGAAATGAATTTCTTCATAATAATTATTCAGCATTAATGATTTGATGTTATACCTTCATAAATATCCGGAAAATAGTCTTTTTAGAAGAGCCATTCATATAAAGATAAGTTTTAAAAAAGTGTTTTATCACGTAAATTATGGGTAATAAATTCCCATTTCCATGATTCTGAGACTTGCGTTCCTTTCAATCCTTATTTCAGGCATTTGTAATGAAATTATGGCTCAGAGCTCGGTACTTTTTAATTCTATAGATCAGACAAACGGGCTTTCTAATGGTTCGGTAACCAAAATCGTTCAGGATGCTAAAGGATTTATTTGGATTGGAACCAAAAATGGAATTGACCGGTATGATGGATTAAAATTCAGGATATATGATACGTACAACTCCGGTCTGGGTGCAAATGACATCAGCAATATTTTTATTGATGATAAACAACGGATGTGGGTAAGTACAATTGGTGGTGGGCTTAGCATTTATGATCAGGCTAAAGATGAATTCTATACTTTTCAATTTGATCAGGGTAACCCAAAGTCGATTTCTTCAAGTGATGTCCAGGTAATTGAACAGGATCGGGAAGGGAATGTTTGGATTGGTACAGAGCATGGTTTGAATAAGTTCATGGAGGCTGATTCATCTTTTGAGAAATTCAAATACAGCGAAAGGAATTCACTCTTCAGTAACCGGGTGATGGCAATTTTTGAGGATGAAAGTGAAAATTTGTGGGTTGGAACGTTTGGTGGGGGTCTCAGTCTGTTAAATAAACAATCGGGTAAGTTAGAGATAAAGCATCCCATCGGAAATCGATCTCTTGAACTGAAATTTATTCATCAAATAAATTCCCTTGAACCGGGCAAACTTCTAATAGCCACAAGTGGAACCGGTTTGATTGAGTATGATATTGAAAAAAATTTCATTTCAAGTTTTCTTCCCGAACCTTTTAATAGGATTCCTATTGTGAGGTCTGTCTACCACGGTAGTGGGAATACTCTTTGGGTGGCAACTGATGGAGAAGGTTTATTGAAAGTTACTTTCCAGGATGGCAAAAAAGTGATCAAACAATTCATTAATAAAACCGGCAATCCCAACACCCTGAATAGTAACGCGCTGTATACGGTTTTTGAAGATAATTCCCGGAATATTTGGATAGGCACTGCCTGGAACGGACTAAATGTTTTGGGCAACGAATCCGAAAATCTGAATTTTTATTGGAGTGACTTTAAAGGAGAGAGTCAAAAAGGCATCTTAAGTATTTATGCTGATGATTGGAAGTTATATTTCGGCACAGATGGATCTGGCCTGAGTACCTATGACCTGATTTCCAAAGGGAACGCGATTAATGGAAACTTTGATCATTATTATATTCAATTCATTGAAAAGGACAAAGACGGATCCCTTTGGATTGGCACCTTTAAGAATGGATTGATTCACCTCAACAATGGAGAGGTTGAGCAATTTAAACATGATGCGGAGAATAAATCTTCAATAAGTCACAACGATGTAAGGGACATACTTCAATTGAGTAATAATAAATACCTGGTGGCTACCTGGGGCGGTGGTCTCGATTTGTTTAATTCGCTGGAAAAAACCTTTACATCCAATAAAAATAGCCAATCTGAACCCGGATCAATTGGCAGTGATAACGTTATTTCACTTTTGGCCGCGGATGATGGTAAAGTGTGGGTGGCCACATTTGGAGGTGGGCTAAACTTATTTGATCCTGTCACGGAAACTTTTGAGAAGATCAGGATCCATATAAAAGATGAGGTCCAATTGAATGGCAACAATATGCTCACTTTGCTGAAAGACTCTAATAATGATTTGTGGCTTGGAGCCTGGGGAGATGGTCTGATAAAGTGGGATCAGAATTCCAAAGAATTCACCAGGTTCACTACAAAAGAAGGGATTGCTGATAACACTATAACGGCGCTATTGGAAGATCAAAACGGAAGGGTTTGGATGAGCACAAAGAATGGCATTTCCAGTTTGAATATTAATGGCAATGAAATCAACTCG